>Ga0335072_10000114_pt1 | contig 163521 bp, 138 predicted proteins | sample Lox_Sample_21_FD_206725 | JGI IMG/M metagenome (GOLD analysis project Ga0335072, IMG submission 206725) | Soil microbial communities from Loxahatchee National Wildlife Refuge, Florida, United States - Lox_Sample_2.1 | ecosystem: Environmental > Terrestrial > Soil > Wetlands | place: USA... | reverse complement strand
GTTGTCGTCCTAGGCGGTGGACCCGCCACAGCCGTCGTCCTCCGCCTCGCCTGGCCCGATTTTCGCTCGCAACGCCGCCGCCCCGGTAGTGTGAACAGGCCCTAGAGCATTTTCGCTTCACTTATCAACCTTGCTGCATTCTTCAAGGTGGCCTTTTCTTCAGGAAAAAGCCACTCGGCAGTACTGGTTCTGTAAGCAGTAGAAGCGAAAATGCTGTAACCCCGCCGGGCGAAGAGCACTCGTTGCTCTTCGCCCGCCTCACCCGCTCAAAACCCCGCCAACCCTCCGCTCGAGTTCAGGCTCTCGAAGAGCGCCCTCCCTTCTCTCAGCCCTCCCTGCTTCTCGCCCCTGCCGCAGCGACGGTCAGATCCGCATGACTCTGCCCGCAGACGGGCAGAATTCCGCCTCTCCCATTGCATGAAATTTCGCCATGTTGGCGCACAATGACCTTGGAAGAACTGGCATGACCCATTTCAGCGATCTCCCCGGTTCAAAACGCCTGGCATCTGACCCGCCCCTGCCCTCGCGGAAGACCCCCCCAGGGGGGGTCTTCACAGTTTGCACCGCTTTCAGTGCAAATCGATTTTCCAAGTGATTGAAAACAAACAACCATTTACCGATAATTTATTAACTAAATAGTTATGGAATTAACACAAGTATAACGAAATTTTGCCCAAAATGCACCGAAAATGGGGCAAAAAACGGGCTGGGCTTCGGAGCTGACCGGTTGAAAAGGGAGATAGAGGAAGTATTGAACAAGAACCGCGATCAGTCCGCATTTTCCGGCGTGTCCGCGTAGTAGCCCGTTCGATACCGGATATTGAAGTCGCCCGCCGCCGCCCGCGGAATCGTCACCGTAATCCGGTGAAAGTCCGTCCCCTTCATCTGGTTCTGCGGGTAATAGCCCAGCAGGTACTGCGTCCGCAGGTCGTCGCTCACCTTCTGGAACGCCGCATCCAGTCCGCCCTGGTTGACATAAAAATACTTGCCGCCGGTCTGCTCCGAGAGCGTGATCAGCGCGTGCTCGCCGCCAAGGTCGCGCCCCGCGCTGGCCACAATCGGCACGTCGATCAGGCTGTAGATCATCACCTCGTTGCGCAGCGCCGCCTCGAGCGCCTGCTCGTAAGTCTTGTCATCGACCGTGTCGTCGCCGTCCGAGATCACCACCAGCACCTTCCGCCCGTCCTTGCCGCCCAGTTTGTCTGAAGCCTCGACAATCGCGTCGTAGACCGCCGTCGCCCAGTCGCCCCGGAGCTCGCTCAGCCCGCGGTCGATCGTCCCCACCTTGTTGGTGAAGGGCGTCAGTTGGCGCACAAACGTGGCGAACTGGAACACGCTCATCTGGTCCTGCGGCCGCAGGATGTCCCGCGCGAACCGCCGCCCCGCGCTCTCCTCGGCCTGCATGTCCTTCTGCACGCTCCCGCTGGTGTCGATTGCCAGGGCGATGTTCAGCGGCAGCGCCGACACCCGCTCGAATACTGCAATCGTCTGCGGCCGCCCGTCCTCGAACAGGGCAAAGTCGTTCCGCGTCAGCCCGCCCACGATCACCCCGTTGCGGTCCGTCACGTTCACGAACACGCTCACCAGCTTCACGTTCAGGTGCAGCGTCGTCTCCTGCGCCACCAGCGGCGCGGCGCCGAGGGCCACCAGCGTCCACAGCGCCATCCGCCCGCTGCCGCGCGCAGCCCTCCGCAGGCTATTTCCCATCCGCGCCCTCCGCACCAGCCGCCCGCAGCTCCTCCGGGAACGGTTCGCCGTCCGCCCACACCGCCCCATCCTCGAAGGTCTCCTTCTTCCACACCGGCACCTGCTTCTTGAGGGTATCGATCAGCCACCGGCACGCCTCGAAGGCCTCCGCCCGGTGCCCCGATGCCACCACGATCAGCACGCTCGTCTCGCCAATCTGGAGCCGCCCCAGCCGATGCACGATCGTCACCCCCCGTACCCCGAATCGCTCCCGCGCCTGCACAGCAAGCTGCCGCATCTGCCGCAAGGCCATCTCCTCGTATGCCTCGTAGTCGAGGTAGAGGGTACGCCGTCCCCGGGAGTTGTCCCGCACGATCCCGTCGAAGACCACCACCCCCCCGTCCTCGGGCCGCTTGGCCCTCCCCACCACCCCCTCCGCGTCAATCGCCTCCCGCGTGAGCCCAACATCGATAACATGCTCCCCTGCGCCCCCGGAGACCGGCGGCAGGAGTCCCACCTCATCCCCCTCACGTAGAATCTGCTCCGCGGTTGCGTACTCGGCGTTCACGCTCACGGCGATGCTCCGCACCGCACCCTCCGGCAGCCGCTCCCGCAGTTGCGCCAGCAGCTCCGCTACCCGCGCGCCCTCCGGCAGTTCCACCGTGGACGCCGGGCCTCTCAGCCAATCCTTCAACACCCCAAATACAATCACACGTACATGCATAGCTGCAAAAAGCATATAACCTGAAGGTTAGACGCGACAGATCGAAGCTTATTGCAACCGGAAGGAGAGATCCCGCCCGCCTGACTGCCTGGCAGAGCCAGCTCAGATCAGCTTGTACAGAAATCCGGTCGGCGCGCGCCAGAGGCTTAGCACGCGATCCCCGTAGAAGATACTGAACTCAATTCCCGACAGGTCAAAATCGTACAAGGCCACCCGGTCGAACGTGTAATCCCCTCGGATTGAGTACTCGTCCCCGCGGCAATCGATCATCAGGGTCTCACCGGAAGAGTGCCGCTCAGGGTGAGTGAGCGTACGCGCTATCCGTATACCGCCGGTCCAGTTTCTCGGCAGCCGCGCGGTACGCATCTCGAACCGCCTCTCCCAGGAACTCCTGGAAGAGCCGGCTCTGATGCTCCTTCATGTTTCCCGAGAGATGTAACGGGATAATCGTCTGGGTAGTCGCCATGGCTTCCGCACAACGCGAGCAAGCCTCCGTTGGGGCCTGTTCTCTTTATCGGCAGATGCCCGCCATCTCACCGGTAGAATGCGAGTGCTTAAGTCCAAATTGGGCGGAGCCACCGGACGTACCCCGCGGTGACCGCAGCCGCTCAGGCCGCGGTCACCACTGCAAGTCCCTCAGGCTCTTTCTCCGGCCGCGCCTTGAGCAGGGGAAGAGCGATTGCCAGCACATCTTCGATACGGTTGGCGTAGTGCACGTCGACTCCTTCCATCATCTCCGGCGTCAGGTCTTCGTCTACATTCTGCCGGTTCTCCGCCGGGAGAATAATCGTCTCCACTCCAGCCCGCCGCGCCGCCAGGAACTTCTCCTTGATCCCGCCGACCGGTAGCACATTTCCGCTCAGCGTGATCTCGCCGGTCATCGCGGTCAACGGCCGTACGGGCGTATCCGTCAGTAGCGAGACCAGAACCGTCGCCATCGTCACTCCGGCCGAAGGACCGTCCTTGGGAATGGCGCCCGCAGGCACATGAATGTGCAGGTCCATCTCCTTGGTAAAGTCCTCCGGGAGGCCCAGGCTCGCCGCATTGGAGCGCACCCATGTCAGCGCCGCCTGCATCGACTCCTGCATCACCTCGCCGATCTGGCCAGTCATCGTGAAGCCGCCCTTCCCCTTCATCTTGTTGGCCTCGATGAAGAGGATGTCGCCGCCCGCCGGCGTCCAGGCCAGCCCCACCGCTACGCCGGGCCGCTTCACGCGCTCGGCTACCTCGGTATCGACGCGGATCTGAATGCCGCCCAGGAAGTCCTTGATCACTTCACGGTTGACCGTGAGTTTCTCCTTGTGGCCTTCCACAACCCGCCGCGCCTGCTTGCGGCAGATCGTGCCGATCGTCTGCTCCAGCTTGCGCACGCCGGCCTCGCGGGTGTAGTGGCGCACGATGTACCGGACCGCGTCTTCGGGGAACTCGATCTGCTCGGCCGTAATGCCGTTCTCCTTGATCTGCCGCGGAATCAGATAGCGATTGGCGATGTGCAGCTTCTCCTCTTCGCTATAACCCTGCAGAGGGATCACTTCCATACGGTCGATCAGCGGCGGCGGCACCGTGTCGAGCATGTTCGCGGTGCAGATGAAGAGCACCTTCGACAGATCGAAAGGCACGTCAAGATAGTTGTCGCGGAAGGTATTGTTCTGCTCCGGGTCGAGCGTCTCCAGCAGAGCCGACGCCGGATCGCCGCGGAAGTCCCGGCCCAGTTTGTCCACCTCGTCCAGCATGATCACGGGATCGTTGGTCTCGGCACGCCGGATCGACTGGATGATCTGCCCCGGTAGCGCCCCGATATACGTGCGCCGGTGGCCGCGGATCTCGGCCTCGTCGTGCATGCCGCCCAGCGAGATGCGCTGGAACTTGCGGCCCAGGGCTCGCGCGATCGAACGGCCCAGGCTGGTCTTGCCCACCCCCGGAGGGCCGACGAAGCACAGGATTGGCCCCTTCATGTCGGGCTTCAGCTCCAGCACGCTCAGGTAATCCAGAATCCGATCCTTGACCTTCTTGAGCTCGTAGTGATCCTCGTCCAGGATCTCCCTCGCTTTACCGATATCGATCTTCGAGCCCGAGCTCCTCGCCCATGGCAGCACCGCCAGCCACTCGATGTAGTTGCGGGTCAGCGAGTAGTCGGCTGCCATCGGCGACATGCGCGACAGCCGCGAGAGCTCCTTCAGCGCCTCCTTCTTCACGTCCTCGGGCATCCCGGCGTCATCGATCTTCTTGCGCAGCTCCTCGATCTCGCGCTGGCCCTCGTCCTGCTCGCCCAGCTCCTTCTGGATGGCCTTGAGCTGCTCACGGAGATAATAGTCGCGCTGCGACTGCTGCACCTGGTCCTGCACCTCGCTCTGGATCTTCGAGCGCAGCTGCTGGACTTCGATCTCCTTGGCCAGATGCTTGTTGAGCAGCTCCAGGCGGTCCGGAACGCCGGGAGTTTGGAGCAGCATCTGCTTGTCATCGGTAGTGAGAAAAGGCATTGAAGAGGCAACAAAATCAACCAGCCGGCTTGGTTCCTCAATATTCGCGGCAATCGTCCGCAGCTCATCGGAGAGCGTCGGCGATTCGCTGACGATCTGCTGGAACTGACTCACGACATTCCGCACGAGAGCTTCGACACCGGAACTGGCCGTGGGTTCGACATCCGCGAGAACCTCCACCTCAGCCATCATGAAGGGCTCGGTCTGAGTGAACTGGAGCAGGCGCACCCGTTCGGTCCCTTCCGTAAAGACGAACCGGCTCTGGTTCGGCATGCGGACAATCTTGTGCACCGTCGCCAGGGTGCCTACGGTGTGCAGATCGGCTGGCTGGGGGGTATCGAGCCGCGGGTCGATCTGCGCCGCCACCACGATCGTCCGATCCTCTCCGAGGGATTCAATGAGCTGGATCGAGCTCTCGCGGCCCACGGTGAGGGGCAGGACGGCATGAGGGAACAGAACGGTGTCACGAACGGGGAGCACCGGCACGCGGCGCACGGCAGTCGCAGCAGGGCCAGGATCCGGCGTTTTCGAGGAGATTGCGGGAAAGGTCGACATTGAGTGTCCTCTTATCAGCTTTTCTAAATTAGAGTGCGCAAGATTGCAAAAGTTGCAACATTCGTCGGCGAACTCTCCTACTGTCACGGCTACCCGCAGAAGGCCGCCTCGTCCCCGGATCAGCCCGGCTGCCTGACCGCCGACTCCGCGGAGGGGGTTGGCGTCGAAGGCGATTACGCTTCGCCCGGGGTACGGGTTCCGGGTGCGAGGTGGCTGTGGTGGCCCTCACTGCCGTTCTACCGGCTTGGATGCTCCGGCCTGAATTGTGTATCGGCGGGAGCGGGCCGAGGGTGAGCGGACGCAAGCCGGCAAGGCCTGCGGGCTGCTCGATGGAGACGAAAGCGCCCAAAATGCCAATTAAGCGCGGCATGAGCTTCGCCAAGATGCGCCGGCGGGAGAGAATGTTAAACAAATGTTAATCAGGTAACTACCCGGTTACCGAATTGCTTTGACTAACTCTTTTATTTTCAACAAAACGCTGCTCGAAATTGCACCAAGAACTGTGCAAACTGTGAAAGGGGTAGGGGAGTCCTTCTTGCTGCCCTGGTTTTGGACCGGGCGCCGAATTTTCGCAGCCTGCGCCCGGATGGGTCCGCGTGAGGGCTGTGGCATGAGAGTCTCCTCCACTTCGATCGTGCGCCAAAGAGGGGAAATTCTACGCAGCTTCCGACTCTCGGCTTACTGCTGTCGGTCCTCAGCTTTGAATGACCGGGGTTCTGCTACGAGGGCTGATACCAGGCGGGCGAGGGGGCGGCGGCCTGCGCGACGGGGACGAGAAGTTCGCTCGAGTTCGCGGACCAGGGCGGCGAGGTTTTCGAAGGCAAATGAGCAAATGAGTGGACGGTTGAGTTCTCTCAGGTCTCAAAAGCGATTGCGGGGGCGCCCGCCGGTCAATCGGACCGCGGGCATCCCGAAACCTGAGTCACCTGCCTCCCGACCCCGCCCCCCTTATTCCGCACCCTCATTTTGATTCGCGTCGGGCTGGTACCGGGCTGCTGGCTTCGCGCAGCTCTGGCCGGCGGGCAATTCTCGATCTTTTTTGTGTGCGATTGAACGAATTGTGCCATAATCGGCCCAATCTCTGGATTCGAGTGCTTTCAGACTGGCGGGCCACCGTCTCTGTCTCCGGAATCCAATGCTGAATGCCTCGTCTCCGGGCCGTCCAACCGAGCAATCAGGTACAAGGAGGGTCATCATGGCCGAGCAGAAGAAGCCATTCGGCGAGTTAGTTAATGATGCTCCACTGGCAACCCAGGAAGACACGGTGACGCTTGTCGGTGCGCTGGCGCGGTCGAGCCAGGCCGGAAAGTTCGTGTTAACCCTGAGCCCGGGAAACAACGTGGTCCTGGACGTGGATGCGGTGAAAGACTACAGCGTACTGGCGGGCGCCGTGGGGCAAACGCTGGTGCAGGTGGAAGTGGACCGGAGCAAGCTCCCGGAGAATGTGCCGGCCGGCGCTCCGGTGACCACCCTTCCGGCGTACGAGGTGAAGAATCCGGTGGCCGACCGTACGCTCCCAACCATCGACCGCGCGACGCTCCCTGCGGTCGATCACCTGACGCTCCCCGCAGTCGATCACCTGACCGTGCCGGTCATCGATGAGCTGCACACGGTTGCCGTCGTGGATATAGGCGGCAAGGGTGTTCTCGAGGGGTTGCCGGGCGATCCGGGCGATCCATACGCCGGGGCCGCGCCGTTTGCGCTGGCTACGGCGCACCAGGCGCCCGAGAGTGCGCTGGCGTTGCTGCAGGGGGTGCAAGGGGGCGGCATCCACACTGTGCCTGCATTGGAATATACACTCGCATGGCGCGACGTAAAGCATCCGGTGTGGGACGGCGCGACGGGGCGGCCTCCGTATCTGGATTAATTCAATCTGAATTCATTCGGCACGCGCTGGGGCCCCAGTGCGATCGGAGGCGAATTGTGTCCGGGACGGTGATGATCATTTCGTCCTATGAGGATCCTCATGCTCGCGCTGTGATCGAGGCGCTGAGGGCCCGGGGCGTGGCAATCGAGGTGCTGGACCTGTCGGAGTTTCCGGTGGCGCTGGCCCTTTCAATGGAGTTCGAGGACGGGGAGCGGCGATTTGCGCTGCGCCGCAAGGGCGGGGGCCGGCTGGACCTCGGGACCATCGGCGCGGTGTGGTGGCGCAGACCGCAGGCATTCCGTCTGCCGCGGCCGGTGAGCGACCCGGTGCACCGGCGGTTTGCCATGTCTGAAGCAACTACGGCCTTTTCCGGGTTGTACCAGGCGATGGGCTGCCTGTGGGTGAATGACCCGGTACGCGACGAGGCCGCGCATCACAAACCGTGGCAGCTCGCCCTGGCGCAGCGGATCGGAATGGCGATCCCGGTGACGCTGATGACCAACGACCCGGAGGAAGCGCGGGAGTTCTGGCGCCGGCATGAAGGAAAGGTGATCTACAAGCTCTTCCGGGCGCTGCCGGATGCGTGGCGGGAGACGCGCCGGCTGGCGGAGACGGATCTACCCCTGGCGGAGAGCATCCGGCTGGCGCCGGTGATCTTTCAGGAGTGGGTAGAGGCGGTGGCAGAGATTCGGGTGACCGTGATCGGAGAGGAGATATTTGCCGGCGAAGCGGATGCACGCGGCGGGGAGTATCCGGTGGACTTCCGGTTCAACGGCGATCTGCACTGGAGCCGGCACACCCTGCCGCCGGGGGTTCAAGAGCAGATCCACGCGCTGATGCGGCAGATGGGACTGGAGTATGGAGCCATTGACCTGCGGCTGACGCCGGCGGGCGAGTACGTCTTTCTGGAGATCAATCCGGCGGGGCAGTTTCTTTGGATTGAGCTGGCGACGGGGATGAGGATCGCGGATGCGGTTGCGGGCCGGCTGGCGAGGGGCGCGGGAGCGGTGCAAGAGCGGGAAGAACCGGTTGCGAGCGGGCTCACTCCTCTCGGGCAGTGAACTGCTGGCGGGAGTGCAGGGGTTCAATTGACGATTGTGGAGACCTGCCGAGCTCGAAGAGCCGGGACGGGCCCGCGTGAGCCCCATCATCGAATGCGGATGCTGTTTCCGTCCCGGAAGAGCCGGGTGAGGCACTCGGATTCGCACGGGGCTGGCGCTTGACAACTTTCTTGCGCGGGCTATTTTCGGTTGCGGTACTTGTAAGCATCCCCCTACCGCGCGGTAAAGCGCGCGCGATTTTCGGCCGTGCCACGCGGCCGTTGGCAAGTGCTCGATCGCTAGATGCGGTTATTCACTTTCGCGCGGCCGCCGTTGCAAGGGCAAATCGGGGTCCCATTACGCGTACTTTGCGCGATGGGGTGGAAGCCGCGGGGCCGGCGGCGGTCGTGGGAAAGTGAATAACAGCCTCTAGAAAAGACCACCAGCAGACAGAGAGAAGCGGCAAGTGTGTCCAGGCGGGGGGCTCGTTCCCCGGCAAACGTTGACCGTCAAGCTGCTTGCCGCGGTATGTGGAAGCGCCGCGGGCGATCCAGGATTTCCAGCCTCCAAGAGAGATCAAGACACGTAGACCGGAGCTAACGGGCCCCTCGGGATTCGCGCCGGAACAAATACGTATACAATCCCACATGCCCCGCCCCTTGGCGCATTACCGCGGCGACTGCCTGCCGCCGGCGCTTTGCTCGCAAACGCGCTTCCAGGGCCGGACGATTGCGGATTCCCTGTCTCGCGGAAAGACGCGCGCGAATCCCCAGCCCGCCGCTGCCGGCCGGAAGCCGAATCGACGCACCACGGAACCGTTACTCGAACTGGCACGCGATCAGGAATCGGTGCACGCTCCAGCGACCGAGGCGCGAGGCGGGCTTTTCCTCACGGAGAGGCCCGCCATGGCCGTTGGAGCGGGCTTCCTTTCTTAGATTCAGGAGACCGATGCTGCCTGGAGCGGTTCGTCCGCGTACCAGTCTTCGCGGAGCATGGGGAGGCGACTGCGGCCGCAGTCGGGGCGGCTGAGGAGGACCTGCTGCACGGCGATGGCGCCGCTCTGGAAGGCGGCCGCAGAGCCGGCGGTGTAGAGGAGCCAGATACGGTACGTGGTTTCGGGAACGAGCTGAAGGAGCGCGTCTTTGTGGCGCTGTAGGCCGGCGACCCAGCGGCGGAGGGTGAGCTCATAATGCTCACGGAGGTTCTCGGCATCGCGCACCTCAAAGCCGGCGCGCTCGGCGGCATCGATGGCCTGAGTAACCGTGACGAGATTGCCGTCGGGAAAGACATAGCGGTTAATGAATGAGCTTTTGGGAGTAGGCGCGAGGCGGGAGCGGACGATGCCGTGGTTGAGAAAGACGCCGCCGGGTTTGAGCAGCTTGTGCACGGCGGCGAAGTAGCCGCGGAGCCGCGCCAGGCCGACGTGCTCGAACATACCGACGCTGGCGATCTTGTCGAAGGTCGCCTGAAGCTCGGAGCAGTTGCGGTAGTCGCGATGCTCGACGGTGCACGCATCCATGAGGCCGGCGTTGCGGATACTGCGGTTGGCGAAATTGGCCTGTTCGCGGCTGAGGGTGATGCCGTGGGCCTGGGCGCGATAGCAGCGGGCGGCGTGGAGAACGAGGCTTCCCCATCCGCAGCCGATGTCAAGAAAGTGCTCACGGGGGCGGAGGCGCAGCTTGCGGCAGACCAGGTCCAGCTTTTGATTTTGCGCCTGTTCGAGAGTGTCGTCGGCGCGGCGGAAGTAGGCGCACGAGTAGGCGAGGGAATCGCCGAGCCAGGGCCGGTAAAAGCCGACCGGCAGGTCATAGTGATAGGAGATGGCGGCCTGATCGCGGGCCTTGGAGTGCGGGGGGCCGTGACCGAGCCAGCGGCGGAGATCGACGGCGCCGGCGATGAGGTTGGCAGTGAGGTTTTCGAGTAACTGCCGGCGCAGGGCGCGCGGGCGGCGCATGAGGTGGCCGGCCACGTAAAGGGCGGAGAAGAGGTCGCCCTCGACGTCGAGTTCCTTGCGCACGAAGGCTCCGCCGAGCGTGACCTCGTTGGCGCTGGCGGCCAGGGAGGCGAGGACGCCGGGCGCGTTGATGGCCAGCGTGCACGCGGGCGGACGTTCGCCAATGTTCCACTGCCAGCCGTTCCATAGGCGGATGGAGAAGGTAGGGCCTTCGTAGCCGCTGAAAAGGCCGGTCAACTGGCGGCCAAGGCTCGCTTCGCGGGATGGGAATGGATTGCCGCGCATAATTACCTCGATGAGAGGGAGCGGCGGACCGTTGTTTGGAGCGCTCCTATTGTAGTGCGAAATGACGTGTGTGTGGAGGCAAAAGGGGCGGAAGCCCGCGAAGATCGCATGGGAGAAATAGCGGAGGAGCGGATTGGGGGGAATTCGGGACGGAGGATTGAGGGACTTGCCGAGACCAACGCGCTGCGGCTGGGCACCAGTCCCACCCAGGGGCTAAAGCAACTATGCGCGGAGGGTAGGGCTCCGGGCGGGTATTAAAGATCCTCCTCGTCGGAGGAGCCCGCGGATACGGCGGTGCCTCGGCGTTTGGCCAACAGATAGCCGCGCAGAAAGGGCTCGAGGTAGCCGTCGAGGACCTTGTCGACGTCGCCGGCTTCGACCTTGGTGCGGTGGTCCTTGGCCATGCGGTAGGGCTGCAGCACGTAGGAGCGGATCTGGGAGCCGAAGTTGATGTCCAGCTTGGAGTCCTCGAGCTTCTTGGACTCGGCACGCTTCTTTTCGAGCTCGTACTCGTAGAGCCGCGAGCGCATCATCTTCATCGCCTTGTCGCGGTTCTTGTGCTGCGAGCGCTCGTTCTGGCATTGCACCACGATGCCGGTGGGGATGTGGGTCATGCGCACGGCCGAGTCGGTGGTATTGACGTGCTGGCCGCCCTTTCCGCCGGAGCGGTAGGTGTCGATGCGCAAATCCTCCATCTTCAAATCGACGTGGATGGACTCGTCGATCTCCGGCGAAACATAGACCGACGCGAATGACGTGTGGCGGCGCTTGGCCGAGTCGAAGGGGGAGATGCGGACGAGGCGGTGGACGCCGCTCTCGCCGGCGAGCTGGCCGAAGGCGTACTCGCCCAGGATGGTAAAGGTGGCGGACTTGATGCCGGCCTCTTCGCCGTCCTGGTAGTCGTTCATCTCGGTCTTGAAGCCCTGCTGCTCGGCCCAGCGCAGGTACATGCGCATGAGCATCTCGGCCCAGTCCTGGCTTTCGGTGCCGCCGGCGCCGGGATGGACGGTAACGATGGCGTTGAGGGCGTCGGCCTCGCCCGAGAGCATAGTGCGGGCCTCGAGCTCGTCGGCGAAGGTGGCCAAGGCGCGGATGCCTTGCTCGAGGTCGGCGAGGACGTCTTCGCCCTCGCGGGCGAGCTCGAAGTAGGCGTCGATGTCGGAGGAGCGGCGGACGAGCTCGTCGTCGTCCTTGATCAGGGTCTCAAGGCGCTTGCGCTCCCGCATCAAGGGCTGCGAGGCGGCGGGGTCGCTCCACAGCGCCGGGTCGGCCAGCTTGGTTTCTATTTGTGCGAGTTCCCTGCGGATGCGGGCGGGGTCAAAGATACTCCCGCAGGTCGCGGACCTGATCGCGAATGGGAGCGTAGGCAAATTCTAGATCGTTCAAGGAAGCCATAAGTGCTCTGGACCTGACATTGTTGAAATAGCGAGTTAGAGGGTTAGCACGTTAGCGCTTGGGGCGGAGGCCGCTCTCTAACGAAAACCCGACTAAGCCCATAGTCAGTATGGCACAAAGCCAGGCGAAGACGTCGCCGTGGGCGGTGTAGAAGGTGATGCGGGAGTTGAAGGCGAAGCCGGCGGCGAGGGTACCGGTCTGGTGGCGGGCAATGCTCTGGCGGACGCGGCCATAGGGGTCGATGGACGCGGTGACGCCGTTGTTGGTGTCGCGCAGCAGCCAGCGGCGGTTTTCGATAGCGCGCATGCGGGCCATGTTGAGGTGCTGCCAGGGGGCGCTGGTGTCGCCGTACCAGCCGTCGTCGGAGATGTTGACGAAGACCTGGGCGCCGTGGAGAGCAAACAGGCGGACCTCGTCGGCGAATACGGCCTCGTAGCAAATGAAGACACCGTAGCGGTGGCCGTTGAGGAAGAAGGTACTGCGCTCGGCGCCGCGGTCGAAGCGGGAGACGCGGCCGGTGAGCTTGTGGGCAAAGGTGAGGAGGTTGGCGAAGGGGACGTACTCGCCGAAGGGGACGAGGTGGATCTTGTCGTAGCGGCCGATGAGGTTGCCGTCCGCGCCGACCACAAGGGCGGAGTTGTAATCATGCCAGGAGGAGCCGGAGTAATCCATGCCGATGGCGCCCACGACCAGTGGGGCGTGTATGGAGCGGGCGATGGAGCCGAGTGCGGGTATGAGGCGCGGGTCGGCCTGGAAGAACGGCGCGGGAGATTCGGGCCAGGCGGCCAGGGCGGGAGGGATGGGCGGCGACGGGCAGAGCGGCGCAATCAGGCCATGGGTGATTTGAGGAATTCCAGGGATGGAGGGCCCGCAGGAGCGGCTGGCGAGGCCCGCAAGCTGAGCCATGTGCGCGGTCCAGGTGGCGCCGGTCCAGTCGTTGTCGGCGCCAACGTTGAGATTGGGCTGAATAAGGTCGGCGACGGCGGCGGGCGCGGGCGCGGGCGGGTTGAGGAAGATGCCGGCTGTTCCGGCGAGGGTAAGCGCCGCGCCCGAAAGGCCGCAGGCGATCTTGAAGCGGGGTTTCGGAACGAGGAGTGCGGCAGCGATGAGAGCGTTGACGGCGATGAGCACAAAGCTGATGCCGTAGACGCCGGTCCAGGGGGCGAGCTGGTTGACGAGGGCGTTGTCCACCTGGGAGTAGCCGAGCTGGTCCCAGGGAACGCAGGTGATGCGGGCTCCGGCGAGCTCGACGGCAACCCAGAAGAAGGGCGCGGCAGCGAGAGCAAGACGCAGGCCGGCGGCGCGATGGACCAGCTTGACCGCGAGGCCGAAGAGGCCGAAGTAGAGGCCGAGGACGAGACTGAACCCCACGAGGAGCAACGCCGCAACCCAGCGCGGCAGGTCGCCGTACATCAACATGGTGTTGTAGATCCAGTAGCAGTTACCGATGTACCAGAGGACGCCGCAGAGATAGGCAAGAAGAAAGGCGCGGCGGAGGGGATGCTTCGCCGGTGCGGCGGCCGGGGACAGAATGGCCCAGAGCAGCGGGGCGAGCGCAAACCAGGCAAAGATGGAGCGCCAGGGCGGCAGCGGGCCGGCGATGGGGAACGGCAGCTCAAGCAAGCCGGCGGAGAGAACGGCGGCGGCCCAGAACATCCAGCACATGCGGCGCATACAGGGGCGAGTGTAAAGCATTGGAGGCCGGCATGGGTGGAATCGACCTGGCCGGGCGCGGCCGGGGGAACGGGCTACAATCGGAGGCATGGCATTCGCGATCCTGGTCATGCGCATCTTCGAGGCGATGTTCTTCGCCGGGCTTGTGGGCTCTATCGTGGTGGTGTTGATCAGCTTTGTCGAGGACGGCAAGGAGCTGTTCGGTAAAGATTAGCGACTTGTCGGGCTTTGGAATTGCGCGAGCACAGAATGGCGCAAAACCAGGTGCCGGACCGGGCAAGCGGCGCTTCTCCCTTTATCTCTGTAGGCTTAGAGTAGGATAGGTTGTGTCCGTGGGGAGCGGACGGACGCAGCGCCGTAACCGATGACGTTATTTAATTGACTGGACCGCGTTAGAGACCTAAACTCACCGCAGGGCGGGCGAGGAGACAGGTCTCTCGGCTCCCAGAACGCCGGCTGCCGCGCCGGCACTTTTCGCGATGGCATCCTCACGTACGACCGTAGCCCCCCCATCAGACCGTGTTCGGCTCATCGTAGCGTCGTCGGTGATGCTGACCTTCATCTCTTTCTGGCGCGCGGCCGCCATTGTTCTCAACGATCTGGGCTCTTCGGCTTTCTATGCGGGCGGCATCGCCGAGCAGGCGATCGGCGCGTCGGCGCCCTGGTTCATCCTGGGGATCATGCTGTTCAGCTTCGCGGTGCGGGCAGTGTACGTGGAGAGCTGCTCGATGTTCACGCGGGGCGGCGTGTATCGCGTGGTCAAGGAGGCGCTGGGGGGCGGATTCGCGAAGCTGAGCGTCTCGGCGCTGATGTTCGACTACATTCTGACGGGGCCGATCTCGGGAGTTTCCGCTGGGCAGTACATTACGGGCCTGATGAACGAGCTGCTGGTGGTGGCCGAACAGCACGACCTGCTGCCGGCCGCGCTGATCGGCGCCCATGGGCACGCCTTCCAGTTCAACATGAACTACACCTCGGCGCTGTTCGCGGCGGCGGTGACGATCTACTACTGGTGGGCGAACATCAAGGGGATCGAGGAGTCGAGCAGCAAGGCGATGCGGGTCATGGAGATCACCACGGTGATGGTGATCGTCCTGTTCGTGTGGGGCTCGTACTCGATTTATGTGCGCGGGGTACACCTGCCGCCGGCGCCGCTACCCGCGAACCTGCACTTCAGCAAGGATGCGCTGGGATTCCTGAAGGGAATGGGGCTGCCCATCTTCGGGCTGTTCGGGATCCTGATGGCCTTCGGGCATTCGATCCTGGCCATGAGCGGCGAGGAGAGCCTGGCGCAGGTAAACCGGGAGATCCAGCACCCCAAGCTGAAGAACCTGAAGCGGGCGGCGATCGTAATTGCAATCTACAGCCTGATCTTCACGGGCGGCGCGACGCTGCTGGCGTCAATGCTGATTCCTAACGGTCCGCGAACGCACATCTACCAGGACAACCTGATTGCCGGACTGGCGATGTACATGGTGGGGCCCCTGGCGTGGCGGATCGCGTTCCGGATCTTCGTAGTGATCGTGGGCTTTCTGATTCTGTCGGGGGCGATCAACACGTCGATCATCGGTTCGGCGGGCGTGCTGATGCGGGTGGCCGAGGACGGCGTGCTGACGGACTGGTTCCGCAGGCCGCACCCGAAGTACGGGACCAGCTACCGGATCGTGAACCTGGTGTTCATCCTGCAGATGTTCACGATCATCGCCAGCCGCGGCGACGTGATGATGCTGGGCGAGGCGTACGCCTTCGGCGTGATCTGGTCGTTCACGTTCAACAACCTGGCCATGCTGGTGCTGCGCTGGAAGTACAAGGGCGAGCGCGGGTGGAAGGTCCCGCCGAACATCCGGATCGGGAAGATAGAGATTCCGATCGGGCTGCTTTCGGTGTTCATGGTGCTGCTGACGACGGCGACGGTAAACCTGTTGACGAAGTCGGTGGCGACGGTGAGCGGCGTGATCTTCTCGGCCGGGTTCTTCGTCGTTTTCTCGATCTCGGAGCGGCAGAACCTGCGGCGGCACGCACTCGCTGCCACGCAGATGAGGGACCACTTCCAGCTGGAGCAGCAGGAAACAGTAAGCCGGGAGTCGGCGGCGATCCGGCCGGGCGGGGTCATGGTGACGATGCGCGACGCGGGCAACCCGTACGCGCTGAAGTGGGCGCTCTCACGGACGAGCACGGAAGAGCAGGACGTGGTCGTAATCAGCGTGCGGCTGATGGGCGTGGGCGGACCGGAGTACCTGAGCACCGAGCAGCAGAACGTGACCGAACACGAGCAGATGGTATTCACCAAAGCGGTCTCGGTGGCTGAGAGCTTTGGCAAGAAGGTGTCGCTGCTGGTGGTTCCGGCCGGGGACATCTTTGCGGCGCTGGCGCAGGGAGCGAACTCTCTGGAGGTGGACTCGGTCATCTCGGGGACTTCCACCCAGATGACGGCCGAGGAGCAGGCCTTCCACCTGGGCCAGGCGTGGGAGGCGCTACCGGAACCGAAACGGCAGTTCACGTTCTTTGTGGTGGCGCCGGGCGGCGAGGTGAAGGTGTTTTACATCGGTCCGCACGCGCCGGCGCTGAGCCCGGACAACGTGCAACTGGTACACCGGTTGTGGCTGAACATGCGGCGCGACCCTTCGCTGCAGGACCTGCACCACAGCGACGTGATTACCTTTGCGCTGACGCGGCTGGCCGGCCAGTACGCGCGAGAGAAGGCGGAGATTGTGCGCGACCTGCGTAACTACTGCTCGGCGGGGGCCACGCCGCCGCGGATGGGAGCCGGCACACCGCCGGGCACGCCGCCACCGGCGGGGCTGCCGCAGCGCGCGATCAAACAGACGCGGGACCAGTAACGGCAGTTCGCAGCTCTCCGCTTTCAGCGATTCGATGCTGGCTTGCGCTGAGAGTTGAGAGATGAGAGATGCGACGGCGGGCCGCGCCGCGTCTCCAGCAGCGAAGTGGCGGCCGCCAGAGACGCAAGCTGCGGCATTTTGAAGTCCCTGTTCTTCCGCCGGCTCTCAGGCTGTGTAGACTTCCGCGGGTTTCCAGTCGACAACTTTGGCCTTGGAACCGACCAGCGCGGCTAACTCGGCGGGCGTGCCGGTGAGCTGCGGGAAGGTTCCGAAGTGGAGGGGGAGAACGACCTCAGGCTCGAGGAAATTGACGGCCATCGCAGCTTCCCTGGGGTCCATGGTGTAGTGGCCACCGATGGGCAGCATCGCCACCTTGGGGTGGTAGAGGTCGCGGATCAGCCGCATGTCGCCGAAGATCCCGGTGTCTCCGGCGTGATAGAGGACCGGGGCGTGGGAGATGGTGAGGACGAAGCCGCAGGCGACGCCGACGTAGTGGGTTCCGTCTTCGTCCTGGGCGCCGGCGGAGTGCTTGGCGTCGACCATGGTGACCGCGGCATCGTCGAGCTGGATGGTTCCACCAAGGTTGAAGCCGATGGTGCTGGAGGCGCCTTTGGAGCCAAGGTAGGCCACGAGCTCATAGACGCCGGCGATAGTGGCGCCATGCCTTTGGGCGCAGGGCACAGCGTCGGAGATGTGGTCACCGTGGCCGTGGCTCACCAGGATGTAGTGGATTTTGGAGGGAAGCTGGAACTCTTTGGGGTACTTGGGGTTGTTGGCAATGAAGGGATCGATGAGGATGTTGGTTCCGGCGGGAGTCTGGATGAGGACGGTGGCGTGACCGAGCCAGGTGATGCGGGTGGGCTGCGACGAGGGCATAAACGTCTCCTTTGGGAGGGTGAAGAAGGATCCGACCCCTGAAAGCTATCGCTTGACGGGTCGGCAACGCAAGCGTACTCTGCTCTCAAAGGCGAATATATGGCGAAAACAGAACCGCTCTTCCCCATCCTTGAAACCAATGCCGAGACCAAGACGCTGCACGGGCTGGCGGCTGCGGCCGCGGCAGCACCGCTGGACTCAACCGGCTGCCTGACCGAGTACCGGCCGCTGAAGTCGCGCTCGGTGATCAGCAAGGTGAACTCGAACCGGGGGATGCCGTTTACCCACGCGATCAACCCCTACCGCGGGTGCGAGTTCGGCTGCAGGTACTGCTACGCGCGGTATACGCACGAGTTTCTGGAGATGCGCGACCCGGAGGAGTTCGAGCGGAAGATTTACTTCAAAGAGAACGCCGCGTGGCTGCTGGAGCAGGAGCTGCGGCGGCTGCCGGCGGGAACACAGATCGCGCTGGGGACGGCGACCGACCCCTACCAGCCGCTGGAGCGGCGGCAGCGGCTGACGCGAGGGCTGCTGGAGGTATTTGCGCGGCACAGCGGGTTCCGACTGGGGATTGTAACCAAGTCGGCGCTGGTGGCGCGGGACGTGGACCTGCTCACGGAGATCAGGAAGCGGAACCGGCTGACGGTGCACGTGACGGTGACCACGATGAACACAGCGCTGGCGCGCAAGCTGGAGCCACGCGCGCCGCGGCCCGACCTGCGCATTCAAACCATTGCATTGCTGCGCGAGGCGGGCGTACGGACGGGCGTGATGTGCTCGCCGCTGATGCCGGGGATTACCGACAGCCGGAGCTCGATTGAGGCCGTGGCCCGGGCGGCGGCCGGCGCGGGCGCGGAGTTCCTGGTGGCGGGGGCGCTGTTTCTGAAACCGTGCTCGCTGCCGACGTTTCTGAAGTTCGTGAAGGAGAACTTTCCGGGGCATCTGGAGAGCTACCAGCGGCGCTACGGGACGCGGGCGTTTGTCTCCGCGGAGTACCGGAAACGGGTAGCCGGGATTGTGGCGGCGATCTGCGGCAAGTACGGGCTGGGCCGTAAGCGGACCGAGGAGCCGTACGCGGAAGACCGGGCGGCTGCAGAGAACGTTGCCCTGCAGCCGTGGCTGCCGTTTAACGGGTCATGATGACTTCAGAGACGCTGTCTTTGGCGAGGAACTGGCGGTGGCCGCTCCAGCCGGCGAAGAGGCGTTCGATGCTGCGGTTCGTGAAGGCGCGCTGGATGGGGAAAGTCTCGGCGAGTTGCACTTCGACGTCGTCGGTGGGGGTGACGTGGAAGCGGCAGTGGACGGTTTCTTCGCCGGTGGTGCGGGTGTGGAAGAGAGAGAGGACCTGGCCGCCGGGGTTCATGGACTGGTAGAGATGACCGACGACGGGAGCGACCAGGGGTTGGGGCAGGTAGTCGAGGGCGGTCCAAAGGAGAACCACATCGAACATGCGCCCGCCGAAGTTGAGGGACTGCGCAAGGAAGGCTTGGGCGTCCCAGATTGGGTTGCCATCCTCGTCGGCGCCGCGCTGCCAGTCGCCGGTACAGGCGTCGTGGACGAGGTCGGCGAGAAAGATGCTGTGGCCGAGACCGGTGAGGTAGTTGATGTTGGAGGGCGAAGTAAAGCCGTTATCGACGATACGCAGTCCGGGCTCGGACTGGAGACGCTTGCGGATAGCGGCCCAGCCGCCGGAGTGGCGCGGAACGCGAGGACCGCGCAGGCCCGGCGCCGGCGGGGCGGCGGCTTCCTGCTTTTTCTCGAACCAACGGCTCATCAACCTGGGAGTCCTGTGGCGGTGGTAGGGATTGGGTTTCGCCGGCCGGGCCCCGTCGCGGAGCGGGTAATCTGCCGGGCCACGAAGGGAGCCAGCCTAGAAGATGCCGCCGGTGGCCGGCGCAGGTGTGCCGTCGGGGGACTTCGTGGCGGCCTGGGTCAGATCGACCTTGCCGCGGAAGACGGCGTTGTCTTCGACGGCGAGGCGCAGGGCGCGGATGTCGCCCTCGACGCTGCAGCCGGCGCGGAGCTCGACGCGTCCGCTGGCCACGACGTTGCCCTGGACGCGGCCGAGGATAAGAACGTCCTTGGCCGAGAGGTCGGCGGCGACGTTGGCGTTGGGGCCGATGGTGAGGCGGCTTTCGGAGAGGTTGACGGTTCCTTCGACGCGCCCGTCCACAACCAGATCTTCATTGCCCTTGACTTCCCCGCAGATGACGACGGATTTACCGATGCGGGCGGGTGCGTTGTCCACAGCCATAGTAATTTTCTACCTTTCGGAGTCGAAATGAGTCCCTGCCCGCACTATACGCAAGATGGGCACGTTGCTTCAATTGAAGAATCGGTGAGAGGCAGCGAACGTCTAATGAAGCATGAGCGAAGGCAGCCGACGCCCGGGGCCCAATGCACGGTAAGACGTGCGCTATGAGTGGATTTCTGGCGGGGCTCGCGCTGGTAATGGGAGCCTCTGCGGCAGCGGGGCAGCCGGGCGCCGGAGGCATGAAGGCCGCCGAGGCCCAGGCCCTGGTGGACCGGACGCTGGCGAACGAGATTCACGCCGCCGAGACTCCGGGACCCCTGATGATCTACCGGCTGCGCAAGTCTTCACCGCGGCTGACGACTACCAAGAAGATTGTCGAGACGCGGGACGGAGACGTGGCGCGGCTGCTGCTGGTGAACGACCGGCCGTTGGGCGCGGTCCAGGAACAGCAGGAAGAGACCCGGCTGGACACTCTGCTCGCCAATCCCGGCAGGCAGCGGCACAGGAAGCAGAGCGAGGATGCGGACTCGGCGCGGGCGCTGAAGGTGCTGGAGGCGCTGCCGCACGCGTTTCTGTACCATTACGCGGGGGAAAGCGAGGGCGCGGCCGGAAAGATCGAGAAGTTCGCCTTCGAGTCGAATCCGCAGTTTGAACCGGCGGACCTGGAGACCGAGGTGCTGACGGAGATGGCGGGGCAGATCTGGATTGACCCGGCGGCGGGGCGGGTGACGCACCTGGAGGGCCAGCTCCGGCACGACGTGGATTTTGGCTGGGGGATTCTGGGGCGGCTGAGCAAGGGCGGTTGGATCTCGATTGACCAGGCCGACGTGGGCGGCGGCATGTGGCGGATCGTGCGATTCCAGATGGCGATGACCGCGCGGGTGCTCTTCCGGACGCGCAGCTACGACACGGTGGAGGTGGAGAGCAACTTCAAGCCGCTGCCCGCCGGGACCGGCTACCGCGAGGGGGTCAGGCTGCTGCGGGAAGATCCGTGAGGATCGGCGGCGCGAAAAAGCATGTCTCAAAGGAAAGACGCGGCCTTTGCAGCCCGCGTCTTTCCTTTTGGAGCTTGATGTGCTGTTCCTGCCTTAGCCCTTGATAATGATCATGGCGAAGGTGAACAGGGTGAGGGACTCGATGAAGGCCAGGCCGATGAGCATGAACATCAGCAGGGCGGGACGGGTTCCGGGGTTGCGGGCGAGGGCTTCGGTGGTGGAACCGATGGCCCGTCCCTGGCCGAGGCCGCAGAGGCCGGCGGCGAGGCCCATGCCGAGACCGACGCCGATGGGCGTGAGGTTGGCGGCTGTTGCGCCGCCCTGGGCAAAGGCCGGCATAGCGAAGCAGAGCGCCGCCAGCGTCATGAAGAGGTACTGAAGTTTCCGCATAGTTCTCCTGCTTCCTGAAGATTGACCGCCAGTGGGTGGTTGAGGCTCACCGTGCCGGCAAACCGCGAAGCCCGCAACTGACGCTGCCGCGGCTGCCTTTGGCCCCCTCACGCTTTCGGTCGTCCGTTGGCCCGGAGCGGAAGCGGCTCCGGCGGAATCCTTTCAGTGGTCAGTGATCAGTTCCCCAACTTCTCGTTTGCCTCTTCGCCGTAATTGACCACTGATCACTGATCACTGTTCACTGTCACTGCATTTAATGCTCATGCGATACGGCCATGGCCAGGTAGATCATGGTCAGGAGCATGAAGACGTAAGCCTGGATGAGGGCGACGGCGAAGTGCAGCCCCAGGAAGCCCGCCGGCAACAGCAGCGGGATGAGCGAAAACGAGATGAGCACGAGCAGGTCGCTGGCCAGCATGTTGGCGTAAAGACGGATGGTGAGCGACATCATGCGGGCGAGATGAGAGATGACCTCGACGGGAAACAGGAGCGGCGACATCCACCAGACGGGGCCGGCAAACTGCTTCGCGTAGCCCAGGGGGCCGTGCACGCGCAGGCCGTGGAAGTTGTAGTAGAGGAAGCAGAGGACGGCGATGCCGAGAGGGACGGCGGGGTGGGCGGTAGGCGTGTCCACGCCGGGGATGAGGCCGATGAGCAGCCCGAGCAAGTTGTTGAGGAGGATGAAAAGTAAGACGCAGGTGACGAAGGGCTGAAACTTCTCGTGGCCGTGGCCGATGACCTGCTCGCCCTGGGTGCCGGTGAACTCGTGGATCATCTCGGCGATGTGCTGGGCGGCGTTGGGGCGCTCGACCGAGAGGGTAAAGCGGACGATCAGAAAGAAGACGATGAGGCCGGCGGCGACGAGGAGCTCGAGGGCGAAGGTGTCGTCGATGGGCGCAGCGGGATTGACGGGATGAAATCCGACCATCCTGAACAGCGAGGTGAGGACGCCGCCGAAGAGGTGGTTGAGGAGGTGGGTAATCGCAAGTATATCGTGCATGAGGGCCTGGGACTTCCGTTCGCTCAGGATTGGCCGCGACCCGCCGCATCAGAGCGGGCACAGGCGCTATTGCCGGAGCAGGCGCAGTCCCTCCCAGGCCATGACCACAACGGCAAGGGCAAGGCCACAGAGCAGAGCGACCGAGGAGCCCCGGAAACATCTCAGGCTAACACAAATGCCCCCCGCGAAGACGGTGAGCCTGAGCACAAGAAAGAGGACGGCGACGGCAGCGCCTTTGGGGGGCGGCTGACCGTCGAGCCGAGCCGAGAGAAAACGGGCCAGGCGGCGCCACTCGAGGATGCTGGCGGCGGAGATGGCGGTTCCGGTGGCGAGCATGGCGGCGTTGCGCCAGCCGGAGGCGATCCAGAGCACGATGGAGGGGATGAGGCCGAGGAGGAGGGTGTTGCGCAGGGCGCGGCGCAGCATGGCCTCGAGGTCGGCGTTGGTGTACTCGGCGATGGGCTGGGAGGATTCGGTCATGGGTTCTTGCGGGGGCCCTCGCCGCCCGTGGGCATTTTGGCAGCGTCGTCGGGCTGGGGTCCGTTGGATTGAGGTCCGGCGGTGAAAGCGATGGCCATACGGATGGCGGCGCTGAGGCCGGCGACGATGCCGACGACCAGACCCACCATGACGATCCAGGGTTGGTGGAAGCGGCCGCCGAGCCAGGCGCCGAGGAGCCAGCCGATGAAAGCGCCGGAGGGGAGGACGAGGGCGATCTGGATGTATTTTTCGGCCTGGACCCACGCGGCGGTCACGGCAGACGTGCGGCCGCGGGGGTTGGGGTCGGGGATGGGGCGGTGGTAGGGCATCGGGGCTCTCCCCAAAGCATACAGCGACGAACGGGTATACTGCCCTTTTGGACAAAGGCCATAGATGATGGAAGCAAAGATCCCATTCGAATCGGAGTTCGAGGAGAACCTGTTCAAGCTGCGCCGGGAGAAGCTTGACGAGATTGTGAAGCTGGGCCAGGCGGCTTACCCGAACCAGTTCAAAGCGACGCACACGCTGGGCGAGGTGCGGGCGCGCTGGGGCGAGACGGCGGCCGAACAGCTTGAGGCTGAGCGCATCACCGTGGCCGTGGCGGGGCGGATCATGGCCATCCGCCAGCAGGGCAAGGCGGGGTTCGCGACGCTGCAACAGGAGGGCCAGAGGCTGCAGATTTACGTGCGGCTGGACGCGGTGGGCGAGCAGGGATTCGCGCTCTACAAGCTGCTGGACCTGGGCGACCACATCGGGGTGAGCGGGTACTTGTTCCGGACGCGGACGGGCGAGCTGACCGTGCACGTGGAGACGCTGACGTTCCTGGCCAAGGCGATGCTGGCGCTGCCGGAGAAATATCACGGCCTCGCGGACGTGGAGCTGCGCTACCGGCAGCGGTACGTGGACCTGTTTGCGAACCTCGAGAGCCGCGAGGTGTTCGTGAAGCGGGCCAAGGTGCTGCGCGCGCTGCGGACGTTCTTTGACAGCCGCGGGTATCTGGAAGTGGAAACGCCGATGATGCAGCCGGTCGCCGGCGGGGCGGCGGCGCGGCCCTTCAGGACCCACCACAACGCGCTGGACATGGATTTGTTTTTGAGGATTGCGCCGGAGCTGTATCTGAAGCGGCTGGTGGTCGGGGGCCTCGACCGCGTGTACGAGATCAACCGGAACTTCCGCAATGAGGGCGTGAGCACGCAACACAATCCTGAGTTCACGATGCTGGAGTTTTATCAGGCGTATGCGAATTTCCACGATCTGATGGATCTCACGGAAGAGCTGTTCAAGTTTGTGGCGCTCGAAGTGAACGGGACGACGGTGTGCGAGTTCAACGGGCACACCATTGACTTCGGGAAGGTTGAGCGGCTGACGATGCGGGAGGCAATTGTTAAGTGGTGGCCGGAAAAAGCAACCCCAACTCCACAGCTCCATGACCTCGCCGATCTAGACAAATTCAAACCTTTTGTAGAAGCGCTCATGACGTATTTTGCCCAAGAACATAAGCGGCTGGGAGCAGAGCGGGAGCATATCCATAACACATTTCTTGCCCGCCCAGAAAAGATCGAGATGGATATGCCCGACATAAGAGCGCAAATTCAACAAATCACGGATTTGATGGCGATTGCAGATACAAATAGGTGGACATTGAACGGAGCGTTGAAATATTACGATGGCAAGGTATATGCGACCGTGTTTGAGAGGCTTGCCGAGCCGCACCTCATCCAGCCCACGATCATCTACGAATTTCCAACCTCCGTCTCGCCGCTGTCGAAACAAAAGCCGGACGACCCTGATTGGGTCGAGCGGTTCGAGATTTATGCCGGCGGATTCGAGCTGGGCAACGCCTTCAGCGAGCTGAACGACCCAGTCGAGCAGCACAAGCGCTTTGAGCAGCAGCTGGCTGAGCGTTTCCGCGGCGATGAGGAAGCGCACCAGATGGATGAGGACTACGTGCGGGCGCTGGCTTACGGGCTGCCGCCGACGGGCGGCGAAGGCATCGGGATCGACCGGCTGGTGATGCTGCTGACGGGGTCCAAATCGATTCGGGACGTGATCCTGTTTCCGCTGATGAGAAGTACAGGGAACAGGGATCAGGGATCAGGAAACAGGGATCAGGAGCCGGAAAACTAGTACCATGTGCGCGTAAATTCGTGATTTCCGAGGTCTCAAAAGCGAGACCCGGGCACCCAGATTCGCCGGATCAATTGCGAAATCACGCAGACACGGCACTAGCTCCGCTAACTCCGCTGACACCGCTAACTCCGCTTCAGGAGCTGTTTTTGAACATTCTCTTCATCGGCGACATCTTCGGGAGCGCGGGGCGGCGGATTGTGCGTGAGCACATCGGGCACGTGCGCGCGGCGCGGGACGTGGAGCTGACGGTGATCAACGCGGAGAACGCGGCCGGGGGGTTCGGGGTCACGCCGGGAATCGCCGAGGAACTGTTCGAGATGGGCGCGGACGTGCTGACCACGGGCAATCACGTGTGGGACAAGAGAGAGCTGATCGACTACATGACCTCAGCCACGCCGGACAGCCGGGAGCGGGCGCGGCGGGTGCTGCGGCCCGTGAACCTGCTGCGCGGGACGCCAGGCTACGGCGTCTTCGAGGGCACAACCGCAAGCGGCATCGACTTCGCCGTGGTGGACCTGATGGGGCGCGTGTACATGAACGGAACCAACGACCCTTTTGAAGCCATCGACACGGCGCTGGCCAGGATCCGGGCCAAGGTGATCGTGGTGGACTTTCACGCCGAGGTAACCAGCGAGAAGGTGGCGATGGGCTGGCACCTGGATGGGCGCGTGACGGCGGTGCTGGGCACGCATACCCATGTGCCCACGGCCGACGAGCGCGTGCTGCCGGGTGGGACGGCCTACCAGACCGACGTAGGCATGAGCGGGCCGTACGACAGCATCATCGGCGTGGAGCGGGAGCTGGTACTGCACAAGTTCTTAACGGGGATGCCGGGAAAGTTCGAAGCGGCGAAGGGCAACCCGAAGATGTGCGCAACACTGGTGAGCTGCGACCCGGCGACCGGGCGGGCGACAAGCGTGGAGCGGCTGATGCTGAGCGAGTGAGGGCAGCGGCGAGCGCCCGCGGCGACCTTCGCCGGTCCCGAACGAGACACAACAATTCAGGGTTTGCCCTACTCGATCGGCTTGCCAGGCGGGGGAGCGGCCTGGACGATGGGCCGGACCGTCACGGGCACGGGCGCGGGATTTTCAGCGCGCTCCACGACCATCGATGCGCGGCGGCGGTCGGTCTTGAGGAGCTTTCCGCCGGCGTTGAAGGTCATGGTCCACTCCATGGGGTGGGGGCGCGCGGTTACATCGGCGAAACGGACGATGGCGCCTCCGCGGTTGGGCAGGACGAGAACCGAAGGCGGACCGGCGGGGAACTGCCAGGATCCCCCTTGCTCGGCGAGAGGCGCGGCCTCGGGGTTGGCGCCGGCCAGTGCGGCGTAGCAGAGCGCGGTCTCAAGCCAATAGGGATGCGGGGTGGGGTCGTCGGCGCGGATGTGGTTGAAGACCGCGATGGTGATCTTGTTGACGGGCGAGGGCGTGAAGAGGGTGTAACTGCGGCGCAGGTTGGGGATGATGCGGATGCGGCCCTCACCGCTGCGGGGGATGGCGACGGAGAACATGCTGATGTCGCCGGCGCCGTTGTTGCGCATGAAGCGCAGGAAGAGGTGATTGGGAAAGCCGGAGCAGGCGATCTGGCTGTAGGACCAGCGGCCCTGGTTGAAGCCCATCTCCTCATAACCGGCACGGGCGGCGATGGTGGATTGGGCGCCGGCTGCTAGATCGAGGTCGGCCTGGGACATTTCGGAGGCGGGAACGAATCGGATGGTGTTCGCACCATCGGGAGTTCCGACGCCGGACGGGAAAGGAGCGACGCGCGGCTTCTGAACCACGGGCTTACCCTGCACAACGGGCGGAGGGATGTCCACAGGGGTCTGCGCGGCAAGCGAGAAGCAGGCCGCCAGCGCGACCGCGGCAGAGACGATGGGGAAGGTGCGGGATCGGGGCATCCTGTGGATAGGGTAACACCGGATTCAGCCTTCAGACTTCCGCTTTGCGTGCGGTCGCGGGGACGGGACGGCGGAGGAAAACAAAGAGGGCAGCCCGGCGACCGGACTGCCTTCGCATATTCTCCAGGAGTGTGAAGGGATCCGCGGCGGAAAGAAGCGATCCCGCCGCGGAGGATTGGGGTTGCCGACCGGTCAGGATCCGATCAGCGATGGGCCGCGTGGTGCACGGGATGGTGCACCGGAACGTGCTTGGGCGCGGGCTGCTGCACAAAGCCCTCGCCAAGGACGATCTGCGCCGAGGGCAGATGTCCGGCCGTGGCGGGCACCTGCGTGTAGCTGGTGTAGGTTCCGTCGAGCTCCGTGGCGTTGGCCGAGAGCAGGCCGTAGGTGAAGCCGGGCGCAGGCACATCCTTGCCCTCGAGCGGCTTCTTCAGGTTCACGATGAAGTCGGGCTTGTTGTTGTCCTTGGCGTCCTGGGTGACGGCCACCTGGATGACGCTGGCGTTGGGCTCGATCTTGATTTCGCGGATGCGCGAGGCGTCTTCCTTGAAGACGGTGTCGAGCTTCGCAGTGTCGTCGGCAACGCCGTTGGTGTCGATGAAGCTTTCCTGGGAAGTGGTGTCGGGCGGCACGGCCAGAATGTCCTTGGCGGCCATCGGTGTCTTGAGAGCCACTGTGTAGTCATGGACGATGTGAGGCGCAACGGTGACGTGGACCGTGATTCCCGAAGAAGTGACGCCGGTGACGACGCCTGGGATGGGGGTCTGCTGGTTCTGGAGGACCGACCAGAGCTTTTGCTGATCCGCAGGCGAGCCGTTGGCAAGAATGTATTCCTTGTCCTCGAGGTTGAGAGTGGTCAGGTCAGGCGTTTCGGTGACCACCTTGTGGGCGACCTCGGCCGGGGTGGGCGCGGGACCGACCTTGAAGCCGGCAGGCGGGAAGAGCGAGGACTGGGCCGCGGTCTTGACGGCGTCGAGGCCATCGAGGCCGCCGTGATAGCGCTTGTACCAGTACTCGAGGTCAGGCTCGATCTGGCTCTTGTAGGCGGCGGGGACGAAGTCACAGGCGCGGGCGTAGAACCAGATGGCCTGCACGACGTCGCGAGCTTCGGGCTTGACGTAGGCCTGGGCGAGCCGGAGGGTATCCTGCAGGCCGGGACCGATCTTTTCCGTATCCGCTTCGGGATAGAGCATCAGCTCTTCGCGGTACTGAGCAATGGCGTCCTTGTAGTCCTTCTTGGTTTCGTCGTCGAGGGCAATGGCGGAGTGGAAGACGGGGAAGGCGGCGCCGGTCTCGGCCTTCCAGTCGGCGTCGGCCGTCTCAGCCGGCTTGGTGGCGGCCAGACCCTTCTGGGCGAGAGTTGCGGCATCATCGCAGGACTGCTGATCGGAGCTGGCGTCGGTGCTGGGATTCATGCTTTTGGCGCAGGCCATCTTTTTGAGAGTGACCGACACGAAGATGGCTTTCATATTTCCAGGGTCGACATCGAGCAAGCGGCTGGCCGCGCTGAGTTCCTGGTCGGCATCGCCGGCCTGGGCATAGGCGTCGATCAACTGGTCAAGAACTTCCTTGGTGACGGGGCTCTTTGGATAGGTCTTGAGAAAGCCCTCGAGGGCCTCGGCCTTGGCCTTGGGATCGGTTTGCGTGGTAGCGGTCTGGTAGGCCTCGTACTCGGCGGGAGGCAGAGAGATCTGTCCGCCCGAGGCGGCGGCCTGCGCACGCAACCCGCGAACAGAGACAAGGCTCAGGCTCATCAACGCCATCGCGGACGCAACGACTAGCTTCTTCATGCAGTGCTCCTGGGAAATACGGAATGGAGTTTAATAATCATGCACTCGCGGGCGGAATGCGCAACCGATCTGGAGGGCCGGTTGAGCGCCGGGGCCACGGAATCCACGATACCACGGCTTCCTTTGCGGTGTTGACAGGATTATATAGAAAGCGGGGCTGGCTGTGACAAGCAAAAGTGGCCGGAGGGCTCCCGCTAGGGTGGACGGATCCGGCTCTGACTGCCGGCGGCGGTGTGCGGAAGAGCTATTGGAGCAGGCGGACGAGTTCGGCCTGCTCGGCGAGAAAGGCGTCGTGGCCGTGAGCGCTGGCCATCTCGCGGTAGTCGGCGAGCACGCCGGCGGCGCGGATGGCATAGGCAAAACGCCGGACGTCCTCGGGCGGAAAGAGCCAGTCGGAGCTGATGCCGATGAAGCTGAGGCGGGCACGGATGCGTGCGAAGACCTCCTCCGGCGAGGCGTAGCCGCGCAGTGGGTCCCATGTGTCCATGGTGCGGAGGATGGCGAGATAGGCGTTGGCGTCGAAGCGGTCGACGAAGCGCTGGCCCTGGTGGTCGAGATAGCCGGCGATGTCGAAGCGGCCGCCGATGAGGCCGCCGCCGAGGTCGTCGAGGCCCCAGGGGTCTTCGCCGTTGCGGTTGGGGTTGCGGCCAAAGCGCTCTTCAAAGAGAGGCGCGGACTTGTAGCTGATCATGGCGATCTGGCGGGCGAGGCCGAGGCCGCGGCGGGGCGGGCGCTGGGGCAGATAGCGGCCGTCGGCCCACTCGGGGTCGTGCTGGATGGCCTGGCGCTGGAGGTGATTGAGGGCGAGGCCCATGGCGCCGAGCGGCGCGACGCCGATGATGAGCGCGCGCTCGACGCGACCGGGATGGAGGATGGTCCACTCGAGGGCCTGCATGCCGCCGAGCGAGCCGCCCATCACCAGGCGGAGGCGGCGAATGCCGAGCGAGTCGAGGAGGCGGGCCTGGGCGTGAACATTATCGCGAACTGAGACGAGAGGAAAGTCGGGGCCATAGACGCCGCCGGTTTGTGGATCAACCGAGCCAGGACCTGTGGACCCGTAACACGACCCCAGCATGTTGATGCAGATGACGAAGTCGTGTTCGAGCGAGAGGACGGCGCCGGGAGCGAAGACCTCAGGCCACCAGGAGCCGACCAGGGCCGAGCCCGAAAGAGCATGACAGACGAGGACCGCATTGTCCCGCGCTGCATTGAGCCGGCCATAGACCGCGTAGTGCAGCGTGGGACTGACGAGGGTGCGCCCGCACTCGAGCATCAGGTGCTCGCCGAGAACGAAGTCGCCTTCGTAGGTGGGCGCCACGGGGCGCGAGCCTGCGGGGGCGGTGGGCCCGGTGCGGGACTGGGTCATCGTACTCATTGTGCTACATGGGCCTCGGCGACCGTACATTTGTGGCCGTTGGCGGCTTCGATCGCCTGGTCGAGATCGGCAAGGATGTCGCGGATGTCTTCGATGCCGACCGAGAGCCGGACCAGCTCTGGAGTGACGCCGGTGGCCGCCTGCTCCTCGATCGAGAGCTGCTGGTGGGTGGTGGAGGCCGGGTGGATGACGAGGGATTTGGCGTCGCCGATGTTGGCGAGGAGCGAGAAGAGCTCCATCGTGTCGATCAGCGTCTTTCCGGCGTCGTAGCCGCCCTTGATGCCGAATGTGACCAGGGCGCTCTGGCCCTTAGCCAGATACTTTTTGGCGCGCGCGTAGTAGGGGCTGGACTCGAGGCCGGGGTAGTTGACCCACTCGACGCCCGGATGCGCAGCAAGATGCTGTGCAACGGCGAGAGCGTTCGTGGAGTGCCGCTCCATGCGCAGGTGGAGGGTCTCGATGCCCTGCAGGAGCAGGAACGCGTTGAAGGGAGAGAGCGCGGCGCCGGTGTCGCGCAGACCCTGCACGCGTGCCTTGAGGATGAAGGCCAGCGGGCCGAAGGCCTGAGTGTACGAGAGGCCGTGATACGAGGGATCGGGATCGGTGAAATCCTTGAAGCGCCCTGACGCGGCCCAGTCGAACTTGCCGGCATCGACGATGACGCCGCCGATGGAGGTGCCGTGGCCGCCGAGGAACTTGGTGGCCGAGTTGACAACGATGTCGGCGCCCCACTCGATGGGCCGGACCAGCGCGGCCGAGGGGGTGGTGTTGTCGATGACCAGCGGCAGCTTGTGCTCATGGGCGATGGCGGCCATCTTCTCGATGTCCACTACGTCGAGCTTGGGGTTGCCGAGGCTCTCGGTGTAGATGGCGCGGGTCTTCTCGTTAATGGCGGCGCGAAGGCCATCGAAGTCGTCGGCATCGACAAAGCGCACGGTGATGCCGAGGCGCGGCAGGGTGTAGTGGAAGAGGTTGTAGGTGCCGCCGTAGAGCGAGGTGGTGGAGACGATCTCATCGCCGGCAGCGGCGAGGGTAGTGAGAGCGAGGGTTTCGGCGGCCTGGCCGGAGGCCGTGGCCAGGCCCGCGGCGCCGCCTTCGATGGCAGCTACGCGCTTTTCGAAGACATCGGTGGTGGGGTTCATGATGCGGGTGTAGATGTTGCCGAACTCTTTGAGAGCGAAGAGGCGGCCGGCGTGGTCGGCGTCCTGAAAAAGATAGGAGGTGGTCTGGTAGATGGGGACGGCGCGGGCGCCGGTGGCCGGGTCAGGGGATTGGCCGGCATGGACGGCGAGCGTGGCAAAGTGGCGCGGTGCAGGATCGGACATAAAGGGCTCCTTGGAGTGACTCATCGTTGCGGATTTCGGCATGCGGCGCGCGGACGGGGAAGCAGGCCGCCCTCATAAAAGCGAAAGGCCCGAATCCCCGAGGGACCCGAGCCGCAGTAGCTTCAAGACCGGTTGCGCTTGGCGCGTGGGCCGCTCATGAGGCGCGGGTGGGTCCGCCCGGCATACACATGCACATGGCCATGACCGCGATTCCGCATTCCCGTGAGTACGGCATGAGAGAAAGTATCGATGGATGGCCGGGAGGCTGTCAATGCTAAACAACGATTGGGGCAGAACGTTCCCGGCCCTGCGCTACTTCCTATTGCTTGGTGTCGAGCGGGCGCGTGGCTTCCTCATAGAACTGGTTCTGCAGTTTGAAGCTCTCGTCGTCGGCCTTGATGGCGGCGATGGTGTTGTCGATGGCGCCGATCCACCAGTTCATCTGGAACTCGCCGAGCTCGCGCGTGGCCACCGAGCCGTCGCCGGCGTAGTGGTTGGGGAAGCGCGCGTACCACCAGATGCCGGTGTAGACGCCGTCGGGAAGGTTCAGGCGGTGCTGGTCGGCGCCCGACTCCTCTGTAGCGTGATCCTGGTGGACGAGGTTGGGAGCGGCGACCATCATCTTGGCGGTCTCGCTCTCGCCGGCGTGCGCGTCGATGGCATCGTGCCGGGGCGGGCCGCCGGCGGACCTGGGCGGCGTGCGCTGGTCGAAGACGTAGACGACGTAGTCATGGGGTTTGGCCAACTGCGACTGCGCAAAATAGGGCAGCAGGTGCTCGTTGCCGCCGTGGCCGTTGACGATGAGGATCTTCTTGCAGCCGTTGCGGGCCATCTCGTCGGTGGTCTCCTGCAGCAAATCGAGCTGAAGCTGCGCGCTGTAGGCTACCGTGCCGGGCTGGTGGCGGGCCTCGAAGATCTGGCCGAAGTAGTAGGCCGGAAAGACGACCGCATAGTTCTTTTCGGCGGCGTGGATGGCGGCGTAGCGAACATCGATAAGGTCTGTGCCGATGGGCAGGTGCGCACCGTGCTTCTCGAGGATGCCGAAGGGCAGCAGGCAGGTTCCCTGGGCGCGCTGAATGGCGGTAATGAAGTCGGGGCCGGTGAGATCTTCCCATTGGACCGACAAGGGCTGCTGGGGTGCCTGCGCCCGCGCGCGCGGGGCGAGGCAGAAGAGAGCGAGGGCGGACAGGATGAGCATGGCGCGGCGATGCCTGCGGCCGATGAAAGTGTGCATGGAGTCCTCCTGGTGCGGCGTTCAGGGGGATTCTAGGGCATGTGCGGAGATGCCGGGTCGGACCAATGCCCTACTCCAGGCAATCGTCGCGCGACGGCCGCGGAGCCGACTGCGGTCGCGGGCGCTATTCTTCGGGCTTCCAGACGAAGGCGCCGGGCTGGGCCAGGCCAATGTGGGCGAGCACGCGAAAGACAAACTGGCGGGCCATCTCGGTGGTGTCGGCGGGGTGGTTGTAAAAGGCGGGGATGACGGGGAAGATCGTCGCCCCGGCTTCGGCGGCGAGGGTCATGTTGCGGAGATGGATGCGGTTAAAGGGCGTCTCGCGAACGCAGAGGATCAGCGGGCGGCGCTCCTTGAGCGTGACGTCGGCGGCGCGGGCGATGAGGGAGTTGGCGAGGCCGTTGGCGATGGCGGCGAGCGTGCCCATCGAGCAGGGCAGCACGATCATGCCGGCGGAGGGATAGCTGCCGCTGGCGATGGAGGCGCCGATGTCGGCGTCGGAGAGCTGGACGGTCTTCGTGGGCGGGGCGCCGAGGAGTTTTTCGAGGCACTGCGTGCGGCCACTCACTCCCAGTTCTTCCGCGATCACGCGCAGCGAGTTTTCGCTGGCGATGAAATGCACACGTTCCACCCGCGCGTCCGACTCAAGAGCACGAAGTGCCTCGCGGCCGAGGATGGCGCCGGAAGCTCCGGTGATGGCGACGGTGAGATTCATGACATGAGCTCGCTATTCCCCTAACACGCGCTCGAAGATTGCGCCCACGTTGCCTAATTGCCGCGTGTAGTCGAAGGTTTTGGCCAGCTTTTCTGGAGTTAGGAGCGCCGCGATCTGCGGGTCGTGGGAGACTTCGTCGCGAAAGTTCAAGTCTTCCTTCCACGCGCGCATGGCGTGGCCCTGCACGAGTCGGTAGGCATCTTCGCGCAACATGCCGGCTTCGGCCAGGTCGAGCAGCAGTTGGCCGGAAAAGATCAGGCCGCCGGTCGACTCGAGGTTTCTCTTCATGCGCTCGGGATAGACGAGCAATCTGTCGATGAGATCCGTCGTCTTGGCGAGCAGATAGTCGGCCAGGATGGTCGAGTCGGGGAAGATCACCCGCTCGACCGAGGAGTGCGAGATGTCGCGCTCGTGCCAGAGAGGGATGTTTTCCATGGCGGCCTGGGCGTTGCCGCGCAGCACGCGGGCCAGTCCGCTGATTTGTTCCGAGGTGATGGGGTTTTTCTTGTGGGGCATGGCCGAGGAGCCCTTCTGCTTCTCGCTGAAGTACTCCTGGGCCTCGCGGACCTCGGTGCGCTGCAGGTGACGGACCTCGACGGCGATCTTGTCGAGGGTGCTGGCGAGGATGGCGAGGGTGGCGATGTAGGTGGCGTGGCGGTCGCGCTGGATGACCTGGGTGGCGACGGGCGCGGGCTTGAGGCCGAGGCGGGCGCAGATGCGCTCCTCGTGCTCGGGCTTGAGATGGCCGAAGGTGCCGACGGCGCCCGAGAGCTTGCCGACGCGCATCTCTTCGGCGGCCGCGTCGAAGCGCGCGAGATTGCGGGCCATCTCGGCGTACCAGTTGAGGAGCTTGAGGCCGAAGGTGGTGGGCTCTGCGTGGATCCCGTGTGTCCGGCCGATGGTGGGCGTGTGCTTGAACTCGAGGGCGCGGCGCTTGAGCACGGCGAGCAGTTGCTCGATGCCGGCACGAATGAGGGCCGAGGCTTCCCTCACCTGCAGGGCCTGGGCCGTGTCCACGATGTCGTTCGAGGTGAGGCCGTAGTGCAGCCACCGGGACTCGGCGTCCAGCCCCTGGGCTTTGAGGCTCTCGGCGACGGCGGTGGTGAAGGCGATGACGTCGTGGCGGACCTCGGCCTCGATCTCGGCGACGCGGGCGGCGAAGACACTGGCCTTGGTGGCGATGGCCTCCGCAGCTTCTGCGGGCACAACGCCGTCTCCGGCCAGGACCGCGCTGGCGGCCGCTTCCACCTGGAGCCAGCAGCGGTACTTGTTCTCCTCGGTCCAGATGCGGCCCATCGCCGGGCGGGTGTAACGTTCGATCAAGGTGTCGTACTCCGAAAAACAGTGATCACTGGTCGGGGAACCGTACCGGAGCCGTGGACCGCGGAACGGCAAGAACAGCGGCGCAACGGCTCTTGGCCGGCGACAGCGAGCCGACTCTTTATTGTACGGGGGGGAGATACGAGATTAGCAGGGGATGCGGAGACGGCGGCGGAGCTCGTCAAGGAGCAGGCCGCGGCCGGGCTTGTAGGGCTGGAACCACTCGCCGTCGATGACGAGCTGGGGGATGGCGCGCTTGCCTACGTGGCGCAGCACCTCGTCGGAGGCGCGGGGGTCGGCGTCCACGTCGATCTCGGTGTACGCGATGCCGTGCGTGTCGAGGAACTGCTTGGCCGCGCGGCAGTCGCGGCACCAGGGAGCGCTATATACCTTTACTGTCATGGAGCCATTGTAGTCCCCGGTTGCCGGTGTTATATGTGACGCATGACCGCCGCGGAGATCAAGGCATTGCTCGGGCTGGAGCCGCATCCGATCGAGGGAGGCTGGTTCCGGCGTACGTATACCTCACCCGGAACGGTGGAACTGGCGCGGGGAACGCGGGCCCAGGGCACGGCAATCTACTATCTACTGGAAAAGGGGACGTTCTCGGAGATGCACGTGCTCGCCTCGGACGAGATCTTCCATTTCTATCTCGGCGATCCGGTGGAGATGCTGCAGCTTTACCCCGACGGCGGCTCCGCCGCTTTTACTCTTGGACCAGACCTGGATGCGGATCAGCACCTCCAGCTCGTCGTTCCGGCGGGCGTGTGGCAGGGTACGCGGCTGATCGGCGACGGCAAGGTTGCGTTGCTGGGCTGCACGGTAACTCCGGGGTTCGACTTTGCGGATTATAGGAATGCGAGTTATGGGGAGTTAGCGGCGAAGTGGCCGGATCGGGCGGAAGAGATAAGGGCGCTGACGCGGAGATAGCAAGACAGGAAGTTAGCGAGTTAGCAAGTTAGCGGGTTGCTGCGCTTTGCATTTGCTGGCGAGTTAGCTTTGCTCCTGACGGCGTTCGCGGAAGAAGCTCCGGAGTAACTCGGCCGATTCTTCTGCGCCGCTTCCCTGCTCTACCCACATCTTGTGGTTGAGCTTGGGATGATTGATGACGGAGAGCACGGAGCCGCAGGCGCCTGCCTTGGGATCGGCGGCGGCGAAGACGAGGCGGTCGAGGCGGGCGTGGACCATGGCTCCGGCACACATGGCACAGGGCTCGAGCGTTACATAGAGCGTGCAGCCGTTGAGGCGGTAGTTGCCGAGGGCCGCAGCCGCGGCGCGCAGGGCGACGATTTCGGCGTGGGCGGTGGGGTCGTTGTCGCGCAGAACGCGGTTCTGGCCGCGGGCGATGATGGCGCCCTCATGGACGAGGACAGCGCCGATGGGGACTTCGCCGGCTTCGGCTGCGGCGCCGGCCTCGGCGAGAGCGGCCTGTATGGGGTCGATATCTGCGGTCATGTGGAAGATGGTAGTCCTGCCGGCTGCTGCTGGGTCATGCAGTGGAGCGCGCCGAGGCCCCAGATGAGATCGACGGAGTGGACACCGATGACTTCGCGGTCCGGGAAGACCTGAGCCAGAATGTTCAGGGCTACGCGGTCATGGGGGTCGTGGAAGGTGGGCATGAGGACGACACCGTTAGCCAGATAGAAGTTGGCATAGCTGGCCGGGACGCGCTGGTTGCGGAAGACCACTGGGCGCGGCATGGGCAGCTCAACGACGGTGAACTGCTTGCCTGCGGGCGTGTGCGCCGCCTTCAGGCGGTCGAGATTTTCGGCAAGCAGCACGTGGTTGGGGTCGCTTGTATTGGGCTCGACGGCGGCGACGATTGTGTCGGGCGCGGCGAAGCGGGCGATGTCGTCGATGTGGCCATGAGTGTCGTCGCCGACGATGCCGCGGTTGAGCCAGAGCACCTGGTCGATGCCGAGATACTCGTGGAAAACCTGCTCGAGCTGGGCGCGGTCGAGGCCGGGGTTGCGCTGCTGCACCTCGCTCAGCAGGCACTCCTCGGTGGTGAGCAGCAGGCCCTGACCATTCACATCGATGGAGCCACCTTCAAGCACAATGCGGTGCTGTGCGCCGTCTTGGTTTTGGATGGATGGTTGCCATTGCGGCAGGCCGAGCAGCGCGGCGACGCGGCCGGGGAGTTGGTCGTCGAGATGCCAGTCAGGATACTTGGCCCAGGCGTTGAAATGCCAGTTCGTGATGGCGAGCCGGCCCTCGGCGTTGCGCACGAAGATGGGACCGGAGTCGCGGGTCCAGCCGCGGTCGGTGGGCCACTCGTGAAAGATGACCTGGTCGAGGTTCGCGCCCGTGCGCTCGAGCATGCCGGCGACACGTTGGCGCATCTTCGCGTCTTCGACGAGAAGGTGAACGCGCTCGCGGGCGGCCAGGAGGCGCACGATTTCCGCGTAGAGCCAGGGGATGGACTGGAACTTGCCAGGCCAGTCCTCGGGATTGTGGGGCCAGGCGAGCCAGGTGGCCTCGTGCGGCTCCCATTCGGCGGGCATGCGGTAGCCGAGTTCGCGCGGGGTCTGTGCGGGATCGGACATTGCTACTTCGGCTCTCCGTGCGGCGCATTCAATGGCTGCGGGTCGAGGAAGCGCCGGGTGATCGGCCCATACGCGTCGATGCGGCGGTCGCGAAGGAAGGGCCAGTTGCGGCGGGTGTCTTCCATGAGCGCGAGATCGACCTCGGCGACGAGGATCTCCTCGGCGTCGTGGGAGGCTTTGGCGATGATGCGGCCGAAGGGGTCCGCGACGAAGCTGCCGCCCCAGAACTCGAGCCCCGGTCCCGAGGCGCGGTTGCCGAGGATATCGCCATTCTCGTGGCCGACGCGGTTGACGCCGGCGACATAGACGCCGTTGGCGATGGCGTGGCCGCGCTGGATGGTCTGCCAGGCCTCATACTGGGCCGTGCCGAACTCGTCCTTCTCGGCCGGGTGCCAGCCGATGGCCGTGGGATAGAAGAGCACCTCGGCGCCCTGAAGTGCGGTAAGGCGCGCGCCCTCGGGATACCACTGGTCCCAGCAGACGAGCGTGCCCACGCTGCCGAAGCTCATATTGACGGCCTGAAAACCGAGATCGCCGGGGGCAAAGTAGTACTTCTCGTAGTAGAGCGGGTCGTCAGGGATGTGCATCTTGCGGTAGACGCCGGCCGTGGAACCGTCGGCGGCGATGGTGACCGCGGTGTTGTGGTAGAGGCCCGGGGCGCGGCGCTCAAAGAGCGAGGCGACGACGGCGATGCCGGCCTCGCGGGCGACGGCGGAGAGCTGCTGGGTGGAGGGCCCGGGGATGGGCTCGGCGAGATCGAACAGCCGCAGGTCCTCGCGCTGGCAGAAGTACTGGGTGCGGAAGAGCTCGGGCAGGCAGACGATGCTGGCGCCGCGGGCGGCTGCCTGGCGAATGTGTCCGAGTGCGGCCGAGAAGTTGGCCTCCGGATCGGGGCCCATGCGCATCTGCACAAGGGCGATCTTGTATTTACGTTGAGAAACCATGATTGTTGCCGAACCTCCAGTGACGGTGAGGAAAATGAGACAGGATAGGCCTGCTTGTATTGGATTGACCCGAAGGTGCGCCGGATGCAGCCGCGCGCTTCGCTCTACTCTTCGAGGATAAGCACGGCGGCGGCGATGGTGGTGGTCCACTTGCCAGTCTTGTCGCCGACGGCCGACTGGGTGACGTTGCTGGTGCGGACGATCTTGTTCGAGATCCGGTAGATCTCCTTTTTTTCATCCCAGCTTTTGTCGGGGTCGAATTCGAGATCGAGGGTGGTGGCGAGCATCTCGGCGGCCAGCTCTTCGGCGTACTCGCCGGCCTGCTCCTCGGTCTCGCCGAAGCTGTGGTGCTCGCTCAAGTAGCCGTAGGTGTTGCGGTCGGCGGGGATGGCGACGCCGATGCTGGAGACGATGAGGCGGTGGGGCTCGCGGGTGGAGTTTTCGGCGATGACGGCGAAGACAACCTCGCCGTGGTCGAGGTAGGTGAGGCCCTGCTTACGCGGGATGACCTTGCACTGCGGCGGAAAGATGGAGGAGACGCGCACCAGGTTTTGCGAAGCGATGCCCGCATCCCGAAGGGCCAGCTCAAAGGAGGTCAACCGGTCTTTGTGCTTGCCCACGCCCTTGGTGAAGAAGACCTTCTTCGGGACCATGTTCTTTCCCAATTTCGATGTAGCCTCCGTGGCTTCTTAAGATGGCGGCTGCTGCACGATGTTCCCGGTAGAGTCTACCGCATTTTTCCTTGGTGCGGGAGGACTTTAGCGGCGCAGCGCGGCAGCGGAAATGAACGCGCAGAGAGAGCCGCACATGCGGTTGGAAAAACGCGTTGGGGGATGGGGCGATGCGGCAACTTTCGGCGAGAAAAAGTGTCAAACAGGACATGAAACGTAAGTCTTTGCCGGGAGTTTGTGCGCTGTGGGCGGGCCTGGCGTGCGCGGCCGCGGTGGCGCAGGCGCCCGTAGAGCCCGTGAGCCCTGATAACCAGGCACCTCCGCCCGTCGTGGCCCAGGGGCCGATCGTGCTGGACTGGGTGCCTCCGGCGCTGGCGCAACTGAGCGCGCAGGCGGGGATGAAGGAGAGCTTCACGCTGGACCGCGACATGCTGAGCGTGGCGGCCGGGCTGATGCCGGACTCGGACGCGCAGGTGAAGCAGGCGATCAACAAGCTCGACGGCGTAAGCGTGCATCTGCTGCGGTTCGGCGGCGACGGAATGATCGACGAGTCGCTGGTGGACTCGATCCGCGCGGCCTACCATCTGCGCGGCTGGAAGCACCTGGTGACGGCGACCAATGCCGGTGGACCCGTGCACGACGGCACCACCGACGTCTGGCTGGTGATGGATGGCATCAATGTGAAGGGCGGCGTGGTGCTGGTGGAGACGCCCAGGAGCCTGTCGCTGGTAACGATCGAGGGCAACCTGAGCCCGGTGGACCTGCTGCATCTGAGGGGACACTTCGGGATTCCTCAGTTCAGCGGAGACCGGCTGCGGGACGCGCCAAACTAGAGATCAGGGATCAGTTGAAGCTGCTGCGGCCCAGGCATATTGGTTTGCTGCCGACACGCAGTGACCCTCCGCCCATCCTTCCCCGTGTTGCGGCGGGAACGATGGGCTGAACTGGGATCAGGGCCGAGGCGGGGTCAAAGGGCCATGGAGGCTTTTGCGCCCTCCTGGATCTCTTCTTCTGTAGGCTTGGCGATGGTCTGGCCGATGGACCACTTGTTGCCGAAGGGGTCGCGAACCTGGCCATAGCGGTCGCCCCAGAACTGGTCTTTCAGCGGATAGATGACCTCGGCGCCGGCTTCGAGGGCCTGGGCCCACGCGGCATCAGCGTCTTCCACCTGCAGATGGAGCGTGATGGGCGTTCCGCCGAGGGATTCGGCGGTTTCCGACTTGTGGCCCATCTGGGCGCTGAAGTCGTCGTTCAGCATCAGGATGCCGCCGCCAATGGCGAGGGTGACATGCATCAGTTTGTCGCTGCCGGGCGCCGCGTGGCGCATCAGCTCGGTTGCACCAAAAGCTTTCTTGTAGAACTCGATGGCCGCCGCGGCGTTGCTCGAAACCATGTGGGGAATGAAGGTTGGACGGTCGCTCATGGATTTCCTCCTGGGGATGAATCACTCGCTCGCCCCTTGAGACGCGTTACCTGGTCCGAGGGAAGCGCGTGGAGCGAGTGTAGCACTGGTTTGGTTAACGATGTGTGAGCGGGGCAAAGCGAAGGGCTCGGGCGCTCAAGAGGCTTCAACGACAGAGTGAAGCCTGGCTGCCACTAGACGCTATCATGATAGCGTCTAGTGGCTTGAGAGGTGGCCGATGGCCCAGATTCTGGTGCGGAATGTGGAAGAGCCGCTGAAGGCGCGGATCCTGAGTTTCGATGCGGCAGCGGCGCAACAAGCGGCAAGCCTGGCGGCGGCCGGCCAGAAGAAAGGCCGGCCAAAAGAGCCGCGCGACACGATGATTGCCGGGATTGTGCTGGCGAACCACGCGACGCTGGCGACCAGGAATGTGCGGCAGTTTGAGGAGATTGCGGCGTCGGTTGTGAATCCGTGGGGATAAAGCTGGAGTATACTTGCGCAAAGGTTGCATAGGGCTCTTCTCGACCCGGGGGAACTATGTGCGCACCCGACCTTTCAAGTGTTCTTTCCACCCTTGCCTCCCTGACGTTTTCTGGCCTGATCGGCTCTGAAAGCGCATCAACCCAGGTGCCCCCTCTCCCTGGCTCGGCCGCTTCACCCCTTTCTCCATGGGTTGGATTTGCCAGCGCGCTCGCCTGGCCCATTGCAGCCATCGCGATTGCATTGGCATTCCGGAAGCCTTTAAGCCAGTTTTTGAACGGGCTGGCGGGAAGAGTCACCAAGCTCTCGGCTTTCAAGATGGAACTGGAACTGGCCACTGCGCCCAGCGCGGCACAAGGCCCGTTGCTCGACGATATTCGAAGCGCCACTACGTCAGCATCTATTGCCGATTCCTCGCGTACGATGCTGGAACAAGCGCAATCCACCGCGCCCGCGGATTTCGCCGTAATCGATCTTGGCGCAGGCGAGGAGTGGCTTACTTCGCGGCTGTTTATCGCATCCGTCATGCTCGAACGCATGCGCGGCGCCAAGGTCTTCTTATTCCTGCAGACGACTCCGGGGACGGCAAGGCGATTTGTTGCAATTGCCACCATAGCGGAGGTCCGGTGGTCGCTGGCCTGCCAATATCCCTGGCTGGAGGCTGCCTGGCAGCGGGCCTACATGAGTGTCTTTCCCGCCTATCCGCCGGCTGGGGTGACGGTGCCACCTGGCGCACTATGGCTTCCCGACCCACTGACGCTCAGCCCGATCCCTTCGCCGATCCAATCTTCGACGGGCGCACTCGATCCCTGGATGGCGCGCACGGTGGTGTCCCAATTCATTCAGTCGCTGCAGAGTCCCGCGCAAGCGGTTGCGCCGGCAGCTGCCGCTGTACCTGCCTCGGTCACGGCGCCCGTCGTAACCGTGCAACCGCAGGCGCCTGGGGACACCTGGGTCACCTTTGATTCGGGAACCTCGGAACGGGCAGCCTGGGTGACACGTCCCATGCTGGAGTCGATGCTGCCACCAGAGGCGTTCGAACTATGGATGGACGAGGCCCGGGATGCTCCCAGGGCAAAGCGCACCCGCAGTCTGCTGCGGCGGCCCGGACCGTTTGTCGCACTGGTTCGAGGCGACCGGGAGTATGTGCGCCTGGTGAACCGGTCGATCCTGCTGGAGGAACTGGCGGCAAGATCCGGCGAAGAACCGGAGTGAGGGATGCAGGCGAAAGTTCATCTCATGATGATGGAATTGTCCGCTTGGCGGACCTGATGCGCTGGATCTCTTCCATACGGGCGGCCAACTGCTTTTCCCGGCCCTCCTGGGTGGGGTGGTAGTAAGTGCGGCCCTTCAGCGAATCCGGCAAGCAGTCCATGTCCGCCACTTTGTCCTCTTCGTCATGCGCGTAGCGGTAGCCTTTGGCGTAACCAAGCTCCTTCATCAGGCGCGTGGGGGCGTTGCGCAGATGCAGGGGCACGGGCTCCTGGCGGGTGTGCTCGATCTCGTCCTGGACGGCAGCGTAGGCCGTGTAGACGGAGTTGGACTTGGGGGCCAGACAGAGATAAACGACGGCTTCGGCCAGAGCGAGGTCCCCTTCGGGAGAGCCGAGGAAGTCGATGGCCTCTTTCGCCGACAAGCAGAGGTTGAGGGCTTCGGGAGCGGCGAGGCCGATGTCTTCGACGGCCATGCGCACGACTCTTCGCGCCAGGTAGAGCGGGTCCTCGCCGGCGGCGAACATTCTCGCCAGCCAATAAAGGGCGGCGTCGGGATCGGAGTTGCGGACGCTCTTGTGAAGGGCGGAGATGAGGTTGTAGTGCTCCTCGCCGGATTTGTCGTACTGGAGAACCCGCTGCTGCACGGCTTCAGCCGCGACCGCCTTGGTAATGCGGCGTTCGGATTCCTGCGCGAGCTGTGCGGCGACTTCGAGAGCGTTATAGGCGCTGCGGCAGTCGCCGCTCGAGTAACTGGCGAGGAGCACCAGGGCCTCGTCGTCGGCTGCGAGTTCAAGGGCGCCAAGGCCGCGGCCGCGGTCCTCCAGGGCGCGGCGGAGCAGCAGCACAATCTGCTCCTCCTTGAGCGGCTCGAGGACGTAGACGCGGCAACGGGAGAGCAGCGCCGAGATGATCTCGAAGGAAGGGTTCTCCGTGGTCGCGCCGATGAGGCGGATGGCGCCGCGCTCGACGTAGGGGAGAAATGCGTCTTGCTGCGCTTTGTTGAAGCGGTGAATCTCGTCCACGAACAGGATGGTGCGGGAGTGGAGCTCCGCTGCCTTCGCCGCGGAGGCCATCACCTGCTTGATCTCCTTGATGCCGCTCATGACAGCGGAGAACTCGATGAAGTTGGCGTTAGTGGTCTCGGCGACAATCTGTGCGAGAGTGGTTTTGCCCACGCCGGGAGGGCCCCAGAAGATCATCGAGCCCCCGCCGCTCGAATCCAGCCCGTCGTGCTCGATCTGGACGCGGAGTGCCTTGCCGGGGCCGACCAGGTGTTCCTGGCCGACCAACTCGTCGAGAGTCCTCGGCCGCATCCTCTCCGCCAGCGGCGCTGCTGCGCGGGGCGTAGCTTTGGACGAGAGTGGTGGTACCTCCGGGAGGGCATCAAACAGGCTCATCGCCGCGCTCCTCGATGTTCCGGCGGGCCGCCCGCATGCGCAGACCTTTGCTGCGCCGCTTCGTAGAGAAGGATGCTGGCGGCGACGCCGGCGTTGAGGCTCTCGACGGGGCCGGGACAGGGAATGGTGACGGCGGCATCGACTTGCGCGGCAAGGTCGCCGGAGATGCCGTTCCCTTCGTTGCCAATGAGCAAGGCGACCGGGCCGGTCAAGTCGGCAAGGGAGGCAGGCTGGGCGGCGTGCGCGGTGGTTGCGACGATTCTCACTCCGGCCTCCCGCAGCTCATCCCAGCAGGCGCGTTCTCCCGACACAATCAGCGGAACCCGGAAGAGACTGCCGGCCGAGGCGCGGACGGCTTTGGGGTTCCACGCGCTGACTGTGCCCGGCAGACTCACGACCCCGGTGGCGCCGAAGGCCTCGGCCGACCGCAGGATTGTGCCCAGGTTGCCGGGGTCCTGGAGCCCCGCGAGCAGAACCACCAGCGCCGGGCCACCTTGGTGGGGACTGAGGAGATGGGCCCAGGTCCAATCCGGCGGCTCAACCAGTGCAGCGACCGGCTGGGGGGCTTCGGTAGCGAGGGCTGCCGTGAGGACCTCCCGCGGAAAAAGCAGAACTTCAGTCTCCGCAGGCAGGGAAAACTGGTTTAAAAACGGCGCGGCGCCCTGAACCGCGAAGACGCATTGGATGGCGAGTCCGGAGCGATGGGCTTCTTCGAGAAGGTTGGGGCCTTCAATGCCAGCCAGGGCCCGCCCGCCGCGCAGAGGTTGCGCAAGGGCTTTTCGGAGCTCCTTCAAGCGGGCGTTTTGCTTACTCTGTACAATGCGAACAGGCATCGTGTGGAACTTTCGTGTGCTGTGGCGATTCTACGGCGTTTGGATTGGTTTGATCGGCTTGTTGATTCGTTTCGGGTGAAGACCGACGGCCCCGGCGGTGATCCATCGCACCTTCCCGCCCGCACCGCGGATAAAGACCTGTCCGCGTCGGCCTCGACCGAGCGGAAAGGATGGGCACCCGGCGGGCAAAAAGGTGTGCTCAACTTGCACCAGCGCTGGTGCTGTGATAGCGTGCGTCTTTACGGCGCATAAATTGCGTGAATTGAGGTAAGGCCTCTTGTCGGCGGAGATTCTGCGCGTCCATCCCGATGAACCACAGCCGGACCGGGTCGAATATATCGTGTCCTGTCTGCGCAAGGGAGGCGTGGTGGCGCTGCCGACCGATACGTTCTACGGCCTGGCAGTGGACCCGGTAAATCTGCACGCGGTGGAACAGATCTACCAGATCAAGACCCGGCAGAAGCACAAGCCGCTGTCGCTGCTGATCGCAACGGTCTCCCAGGCCTACGAACTGGCGCGGGAGACCGACCTCCTGTTCGACAAGCTGGCGGAGCGGTTTTGGCCGGGGCCCCTGACCATCATTGTGCGCGCCGGGACCAAGCTGCCGCTGCGCTCGACCGCGAACACGGGCAACGTGGCCCTGCGGGTACCGGATGTGGCAATTGCGCGGGCGGTGGTGGAGCGGTTCGGGCTGCCGATTACGGCCACCTCGGCCAACCTGCAGGGTGCGCCGGAGTGTACCCACGCGGCCTGCGTGCGCGACCAGATCGGCGAGCGGATTCCGCTGATCATCGACGGGGGACCGACGGGGCGGGCGCTGCCGACGACCATTGTCGATCTCTCCCTGGGGCCGGGGCGATGGGAGATCCTGCGCGAAGGCGCGATTCCGACACATGAGGTCGTGATGGCCTTACAACGGTAAAAGAGCGAGATGGCGAAAGTTGTGGCGATGCGCGGTGGGGCGAAGGCACGGCGCCGCTCCTGGGCGCCGCGCACTGTGCTCGTGCTGCTGGTCGCGCTGGCGGCCATGGCCGCGGTGTGGTGCCGCTGGGTCTACGCGCAGATCGAAACCTACGCGCACGAGGATCAGGCCGCGCCGGCGGACGCTATCGCGGTGCTGGGCGCGGCCGAGTACGACGGGCATCCCTCACCGGTCTTCCGCGCGCGCCTGGACCACGCCCTCGACCTCTATCGCAAGGGGATTGCACCGCTGATGATCACGGTGGGCGGGCCGGGCGGCGACGCCTACAACGAGGGCACGGTAGGCAGCCAGTACCTCATCAGCCAGGGCGTACCCGAGCGGGACATCATTGCGGAGACCCACAGCCGGGATACGGAGCAGTCGGCCGGGCGGATCGCGGTGATTGCCCGGGCCAACGGACTGCACCGGATCGTGGTGGTCAGCGACCCGACCCACTTGTTCCGCATTCACGCCATCTGCGAGGCCGACGGGCTCGAGGTGCTGACTTCGCCGCGATACGTGCCGCCGGTCGACGATGGTTCGCTTGAGTTCGAGCGGGTGTCGCACGAGATCGTCAGTTATACGCTGTGGCGGCTGCACCTGCACTGAACGAGAGGCAGCAGGCCAGCGAGTTAGCGGAGCTTGAGGAGAAGCAGCGCCAGTGCCGCGGCACTGGCGGTCGAGAGGAAATTCACGGCGTCGTTGTTCAGCCAGGCGCGGTCTTCGAGAGTGGCGCCGAGCAGGCTGTCGAAGAAGAGGCCGAAGACCGCGCCGGCGGCTGCGATCCAGAACATGGTGAGGCCGCCGCGGACGGGCAGTGCGCCCGCGGCGGCCACCACGCCCGCAGCCAGCACGCCCGCCAGAGAACCGGCGACGCTGATGGCGCCGTCGCGGCCGGGCTCGGCAGGGCGCAGCGTAGTGATCATGCGGGGGCGGCCGCCCAGGACCTGGCCGATCTCGGAGGAGACGGTGTCGGCGGCCGCTTCAGCCAGCGCGGCCAGGCCGGCGGCAAAGAGCGGCATCGGCGCCGGCGTCGCATGGCTGAGCCAGCGGTGGTCGGCGAGCCAGGATTGGGCGAACTCGCTGGTGACGAGGGCGGCGATGCCGAGATTGGCGGCGACCTGCGAGGCCGACCGGCCCCGGCGCGCCTCGGCAGTTCCCAGGCGCTCCTTCTTGGCGCGGCCCACACGGGTGGCGCCAAAGGCGAGCAGAGAGACGGCCAGGACGGGGATGAGCGCCGTGCCGAAGGCCTCGTACGGGAAGGCCACGGTGGAAAACATCAGGCTGGCGGTGATGAGGGCGCCGGTGAGCGAAGCCACGGGGGTGGCTGCGCGCAGTTGCAGGGTGATCAGGCCAAGCAGGGCGCTCAGACCCAGGGTCCAGATGGCGACCGCGGGCCTGTTGACGATCCACTCATGGGTCTCAAGCACCACGTCGGCGCCCGCAACCGGCAGCACCAGGAGGAGCACGGTCTTTGACTGCCATGGGAGGCTGGTCCGGGTCACCCTCCATCGTAACCGGCGGGCCGCGAACCCGAAAAAGGGCCGCGCGCAGGGCGTGTCTTCCCCGCTCCGCCCTGCCGCAACGCCAGCCGCCGCCGGGCGACTCCCGTTGACCGGCCCGGTGCGTCTAAACCTCATGCAACCGGCGGTATGGAGCAGAGTCGTGGGCGTACAGCCCGGCCGTCCGCCTGATTTACAATCACGAGGGAAGCAGGAAAGATACTGAATGAGGCTTTTATCGATGCGTAAGGCCCAGGCGCGCTTGCTGTGGGTGGTAGCGGGCGCGGCGCTGGCGGCCGCAGTCCTGATCGCCGGATGCGGCGCTAATTATCGGCCGGTGGTGACGCCGGTGACTCCGTCGGGGCCGGCTGCGCAGCCCACATCCTACGCGGTGGTGGTCTCGTACCCCTCGGCCACGGCCGCCGGCGTGGTCACAATTATCGACTACTCGGGCGACTCGGTGATGGCCGAGGCGCCCATCGGCCCCGGCCCCAGCGCCTTTACCATCGACGAGCTGGGCGCCACCGGTTACACGCTGAATAGCGACGGAACCATTAGCAACTTCCCCATCACGACCTCGCTGCAGGCCAAGAATGTGACCTACTCCACGCTGTCGTCGGCGGCGCAGGTAGTCAATATGATGGCGCCGTCATCGGGCCTCTGGGCAGCGGACCTGAACGGCAACGTGGCCGACATCTTCGCCAGTTCTCCAGAGACCTTTAAACTCGCAGTTCCCGTCGCCACGACCCCGGTGGCGATCACCGGCTCGCCGACGCTGACCGGTGAACGTGAGTACGTGATCAGCCAGGGCTTCAACGATCCGACGGGCGTGGCCTGCAACGTGTCGCCGCGGACCGTAACTTCCGACGGCTACGCGACGCCGATCGAGATCTCGACCTACGCGCCCGACACGCCCATCGCGCTGGGCGTCTGCCCGGTCTACGCGGTCCAGAGCCCCGACCTGAAGCGGCTCTTCGTGCTCAACCGCGGCGACGACACCATCACGGTCATCAACTCGCAGAACAACACCCTGGACGCCTGCTCGCCCTTCACCAACCAGAACGGACAGACGGTCTACTGCCACCCGACGCTGCCGCTCTCGACCTCTGCGGTTACGGCCACGAAGATCACACCGCCGAATTGCAATCTAAGTACCGATCCGACCTGCGGCGGAATGCCGGCGATCGCGGGGCCGGTGTATGCGGAGTACAACGCGGCAACGAGCCAGTTGGTCGTCGCCGATTACGACGGGGGAACCGTCAGCGTCATCGATGTGAGCCTGGACGAGTACGGCAACGACAGCGCAACCTTCGGCGACACCTACACCATCAAGGTGGGCAACGACCCGGCCAGTGTGACCGCCCTCTACGACGGCAGCCGCGCTTACACAGCGAATCAGGCGGACGGAACGGTCTCGATCGTGAACCTGGCCAGCCACACGCTCGAAAAGACGCTGAACGTGGTGGGGCATCCGCGGACCGTCGTCTCCACGCAGAACTCGGAGTACGGAAAGGTCTATGTGGCCTCGCCCGACAGCCCCTACCTGACCATTCTGCAGACGACCTCGGACCTGGTGGACACGACGGTGCTGGTGGAGGGCAACGTGGTGGACGTACGCACCACCACGCAGAACGGAACCAGCGGCAACGCCAACTTCTACAGCCGCGTGCCCGGCTATGGCGAGCCGTGCAATCTGCCGATTGTGCCCCAGGCCTCGGGCACACAGACGGCGCTGCAGGTCTGCCAGGCGATTCCATGACGCTTATTTGAACTGGATGTTTTGTGCATGGAGGGTCATTTCCACGACGGGAATGGCCCTTCGGTCTTTTGGCGAAGGATCCTCGAGGCTGCCGATGAGCGGAACAGCCAAGACGCGTTTGGATGTGCTGGTAGTCGAGCGGGGCCTGGCGCCCAGCCGCGAGCGGGCGCGGGCGCTTGTCCTGGCCGGGCGTGTGCTGGTGGCCGAACAGAAGATCGACAAGCCGGGAACGGCCGTGGCCGCCGATGCGGTGCTCCGGCTGCTGGGCGAGGACCAGCCCTACGTAAGCCGCGGCGGGCTCAAGCTGGCGGCGGCGCTGGAGCACTGGGCGATCGCCGTCGCGGGCCGCGCCTGCCTGGACGTGGGCGCCTCGACCGGCGGCTTCACCGACTGCCTGTTGCAGCACGGAGCTGCGCATGTAACCGCCGTGGACACGGGCTTCGGGCAGATCGCCATGAACCTCCGCGCTGACCCGCGGGTGCGGCTGATGGAGAGGACGAATGCGCGGCTGCTGGAGGCGGGCGTGCTCGGTGGGCTGCCGGAGCTGACCCTGCTGGTGATGGACGTCTCGTTCATCTCGGCCACCCTGGTGCTGCCTGCCGTCGTCTCAGCCGCGCCGGCCCTCGCCGAGGCGGTCGTTCTTGTCAAGCCGCAGTTCGAGGCCGGCCGCGGACACGTGGGCAAGGGCGGCATCGTGCGCGACCCGGCCGCGCACCAGTTGGCGATCGACAAGGTTGCGGAGTGCGTGCGCGATTTGGGATGGACGGTGGTCGAGACCATCCCTTCGCCGATTACCGGAGCCGAGGGGAACCGCGAGTTCCTGCTCTACGCGAAGCGGAGTTGAGACGGATCGCAGAGGCCCGCCGCTTCCGCTCGCTTCGTGGCCTCCACGTCGTGGCACGGGCCCGTGCCCGAACTGCTATAAGGAAAGTGATGAGCAACGAACCGGCAATCATCGACGAGATACTGCGCACAGCGAAGACCGTCGCCGTGGTGGGCATGAGCGACAAGACCACCCGGGCCAGCCACCACATCGGCCTCTACCTCGCGCAGCACGGCTACCGCGTGCTGCCCGTGAACCCCATGCTCCGGGAGATCGCCGGCATGGCGTGCTATCCCGACCTGGACGCGGCGCAGGCGGCGGCGCACGAACTCACGGGCAAGGGCATCGACCTGGTAGACGTATTCCGCGCCTCAGACGCCGTGCCCCCGATCGTCGACGACGTGATCCGGCTCAGGATTCCTTACCTGTGGCTGCAGGACGGCGTGACGCACGACCAGGCTGTGGCACGGGCAGAGGCGGCCGGGGTCAAGTGCGTGCAGAACGACTGCATCTTCCGCGAGCACGCGGCCCGACCGGATCTGAAATAGCGCCTGCCCGGGCGGTCGCCCAGGATGACGCAGTTTCGGGTCAATCTATCCCACGTGCGAGCACTCTTCCATCGGGATGGGCACCTGCTCGGCGATCTCGAGGCCGAACCCTTCGAGCGCCGGGATGTGCATGGGCGTGTTCGACAGCAGCCGGATGCGCTGGATGCCAAGGTCGGAGAGAATCTGGCCGCCCAGGCCGATGGCGCGCAGGATGCGGCCGCTGCGGGCCTGGGAGCCCTCGCGCTCGCGCAGCTCTTTGTGCAGAATGAGCCGGCCCCCGCCGGCTTCGCGCTCCGCCGCCGCAGCCACGGCGCCGCCGGGACCGAAGGCCGGGACCGGCGTGCGCTCGATCTCGAAGCCGCGCGAGGTGTTGTGCAGGTAAAGGACCACGCCGCAGCCCTCCTCGGCGATCATGCGCATGGACTGGTCGAGGGTCTCGCGGCAGTGGCAGTCTGCGGCAAACACGTCGCCCGCGGTGCAGCGGGTGTGGACCCGGACGAGCACGGCGCGCGGGCAAGGCGCCCCCGATGCAGGCTGTCCGTTCGCTGCCGGGGCCGCGCCGTCAGGCCATACCTCGCTCAGGGGCCCGGCGTGCATGGCCGGGCAGTCCGGGCAAAGGTCGCCGCGGACCAGAGCCACATGGCTCTCGCCGCCATTCACCTCGCTCTCGTAGGCGATCATGCGGAACTCGCCGTAGCGGGTCTGGATGCGGCGCTCGCCGGCGCGCACGATGTAGCGCTCGTGGCGCAGCCGGTAGCGGATCAGCTCGGCCACGGTGAGGATGAGCAGGCCATGCTCTTTGCAGAACGGAATCAGGTCGGGGATGCGGGCCATCTCGCCGTCATCGCGCATGATCTCGCAGATCACGCCCGACGGGTTGAGGCCGGCCATGCGTGCAAGATCCACCGAGGCCTCGGTTTGCCCGGCACGCACCAGCACGCCGCCGCGGCGGGCGCGCAGCGGGAAGACGTGGCCGGGACGGGCCAGATCGGACCAGGCGGAGTTGGGATCAATGGCCGTGCGGATGGTGTGGGCGCGGTCAGCGGCCGAAATCCCGGTGGTGACGCCCTCGCGGGCTTCGATGGTCTCGGTAAAGGCCGTACCGAAACGCGAGGAGTTGTGCTGGGTCATGGGGAAGAGGCGCAGATAGTCGGCGCGCTCCTCGGTCAGCGTCAGGCAGATGAGGCCCCGGCCGTAGCGGGCCATAAAGTTAATGGCCTCAGGCGTGACGTGCTCGGCCGCCAGGGTCAGGTCGCCCTCATTCTCGCGGTCCTCGTCGTCGACCACCACCACCATGCGGCCGGCACGAATCTCTGTCAGCGCGCCGGGGACGCCGGTAAAGGGTGGCTCGAACTGGTGGGCTGAGTGCAGCATCGTTTGCCCTCTTATTCTCGCCCAGCAGGCTCTAAACGGCAAAAGCGCCGCCCGAAGGCGGCGCTTTGCGAACCAGAACTGAAGATGTCCCTATAACGTCGATTCGATCTCGAATCCCCAGGCCTCGAGCAGGGCCTCGGGAATGTACTTGGAGTTCTTGTTACGGCGGGCCCATTCGCGCAGACGCGTGGACCGGATGTACTGGTCCGGCGGCAGCTTGAACTCCTTGACAATCTGTTCGAAAGAGGTGACGGTGGGTACAACCGGCCCGATGGGCTCCGGCTTGCCCCAATTCGGATTTCCGCGACGTTTTGCCATTGGTTCTTTTGTCCTTAAGAAAGGCGAGATTTGTGGAACAGGCCCGGGAGCGGCGGGGGTACCAAAGTCTCCCGGGGTCACTTTTCTTTCATTTTAAGGATATTTTCTTCAAAAATCAATAGGAAATTGTGGGTTCAAGGGCGAAAATTGGAACCCGCCGCCGACCCTGGATGTTTAACCTAAAGTATTGTAATCAAATGCCTTGCTTGCATCAAACTTCCTTCCGGGCGACGCTCGCGCCAAGACCGTGAAAACCGATGACCGCAGGCTGTGGAGAACTCACGCCGGAAAAACGGATACCGGCTCCGGCGGCCGCGCCGGCGTTCACTTGGGCGAACGATTCGCGGTGATAGTATGAACAATTTGGAGAGCAATCATGCCTGACGCAGTGTGCGATATCGGACTCATCGGCCTTGCCGTGATGGGACAGAATCTCGTCCTCAACATGAACGACCACGGGTTCAAGGTGGCCGTATTCAACCGCACCGTTTCCAAGGTGGACGACTTTCTGGCCAACGAGGCCAAGGGGACCGCGGTGGTGGGCGCGCACTCCGTCGAGGAGCTGACCGCGCTGCTCAAGCGGCCCCGGCGCGTGATGCTGATGGTGAAGGCCGGCGACACGGTGGACCAGATGATCGACCACATCCTGCCGCATCTGGAGGCCGGCGACATCATCATCGACGGCGGCAACTCGCTCTTTACCGACTCGAACCGGCGCACAAAGACGCTCGCGGAAAAAGGCATTCTCTTCATCGGGACCGGCGTCTCGGGCGGCGAGGAGGGCGCGCGGCGTGGTCCGTCCATTATGCCGGGCGGCAATCCGGCGGCTTGGCCTCACGTGAAAGACATCCTGCAGTCGATCGCCGCCAAGGTGGAAGACGGCACCCCCTGCTGCGACTGGGTGGGCGAGGACGGCGCCGGCCACTACGTGAAGATGGTCCACAACGGCATCGAGTACGGCGACATGCAGTTGATCTGCGAGGCCTACGACCTGCTGCAGCGCGGTCTGGGATTGACGGCCGACGAACTGCACGGGGTCTTTGCCGAGTGGAACAAGGGCGAGCTCGACAGCTACCTGATCGAGATCTCGAGCCAGATCTTCGCCAAGAAGGACGAGGACGGCTCGCCGCTGGTGGACAAGATTCTGGACACCGCCGGCCAGAAGGGCACGGGCAAGTGGACGGTGATCAGTGCGCTCGACACCGGCCAACCGGTGACGCTGATCGGCGAGTCAGTCTTCGCGCGGTGCCTCTCGGCGCTCAAGGAAGAGCGCGTGGCGGCGTCGAAGATTCTGACCGGGCCGCCCGCGAAGGTCGCAGAAGGCGACCGCGCCACGTTTATCGAGGACGTGCGCCGGGCGCTCTACTGCTCGAAGATGGTCTCGTATGCGCAGGGCTACATGCTGCTGCGCGCCGCGGCCAAGGAGAACGGCTGGAATCTGAACATGGGCGGCATCGCGCTGATGTGGCGCGGCGGCTGTATCATCCGCAGCCGGTTCCTCGGCAAGATCAAAGAGGCCTTCGACAAGGACAAGGGGATCGTGAACCTGCTGCTCGACAGCTTCTTTTCGGATGCCATCAACAAGTACCAGGCCTCGTGGCGCAAGGCGTTGGTGCACGCCGTGGAAGCGGGCGTGCCGACGCCGGCGTTCTCGACGGCCCTCGCGTTCTTCGACGGCTACCGCACCGCCCGCCTGCCTGCGAACCTCCTGCAGGCGCAGCGCGACTTCTTTGGCGCGCACACCTACGAGCGCGTGGACCAGCCGCGCGGGCAGTTCTTCCATACCAATTGGACGGGGCATGGGGGACGGGTTTCGTCGGGGACGTATAACGTCTAGTTTTTGAACCGTGCGCAAAGAAGGCATTCGCCCCGGCGAGTGCCTTCTTCATTTTTGCGAAAGGAGGGCTGAGTGGGGAGTTACCGCAAGCTCTCCACCGGCGCCGGGTCCATGTCCGCGTAGTCCTGGTTCTCGCCGCCCATGCCCCAGCAGAAGCTGTAGGCCCGCGTGCCGGCGCCGGCGTGAATCGACCAGCCGGGCGAAACCACAATTTCCTTATCCTTCATCACAATGTGCCGTGTCTCATCCGCGGGTCCCATGAAGTGCATCACGCGCGCATCCGCGGGCAGGTTGAAGTACATGTAAATCTCCGAGCGGCGCATGTGCGTGTGCGGCGCCATGGTGTTCCAGTTGCTGCCCTCGTGCAGATGCGTTACGCCCATTACAAGCTGGCAGCTCCGCGCGCCCTGCAGATGAATGTACTTGTAAATAGTCCGATGATTGCAGGTCTCGGCGCTGCCAATGGTCGTCGGATTAGCTTCTTCTTTGCGCACCAGAGTTACCGGATAACTCGCGTGCGCGGGATAACTCAAGAGATAGAAGACGGCCGGCGACGACTTATCCTTCGATTCAAAGCTGACCTGCTCATTGCCGCGCCCAATGTAAAGCAGGTCGAGGTTATTCAGTTCGTAACTCGCGCCGCCCACATGAATCGTGCCGCTTCCGCCGACGTTCAGCACGCCTAACTCGCGGCGCTCCAGGAAGTAGCTGGCGCGTAACTCGGGATAAGTTGGCAGCGCGATCGAGTTACCGGCGGGCGCGGCGAATCCAACCACAGAGCGGTCCAAATCCACATAATTCAGCTCGATCTTTCCCGGCTCGCAGAGGCCGTCGAGCAGAAACGTCTCGCGGATTTCCTGGGTGGTCATGCGCGGATAGCGCACCGGATCGGCCATTAACACCGTTTTCATTGTCTCTCCTTAAGATGCATGACCATTTTATCGCCCGACTGTCGCAGCGGCCTGTTGCGCCGCCTGTTTGGGAACCTGTTCGAGGATCCAGCGCGCCAACTCCACCCCGGCCCCGTAGTTGTCGTACATCGCGGGCAGCTTCAATCCATTCGTGTATTCGTTGTAGAACCACGGATCGACCATGGCGTAGACAGTTCCCTTCCCGTAGCGGGCGACGGCCATAAAGATGTCGCCGTCATGCGTGTAGACCGGGACCGCCGGCGGCTTGACCGAGATCGTGCAAACGTCCTTCACAAAGACCGTGAGCGGATGATGGAAGATGGGTCCATTGCCGTCGAGTTGGAATTCTCCCATCTCATGATCCGTGCCGACCACGTGCATGCGCAGCACGTCGTTGAAGTGGATTCCAAACTTGTCGGAGATGACGTCGAAGTGCGTCTGGTCGGCCAGAGACGGGTCATTTTCCATGATGACAAAAACGTCGCCGGCCTTCACCCATTTGGCAATCTGCGCCGCGTCTTCCGCGGTGGGAAAGTGCGCCTGCCGGTTGGTGTCGAGGTTGTCGGGCGAGGCCACGATGAAAACCTGCGCCTGGCGAAGGTTTTCGGCCGTAGGCTCCGCGTAGAGCGTGGCAGTGTGCGCGCCGAAGTTGCGGAAGATATGGCCCCAGAGGGAGTAGCCGGGATTGCTCTGGTCATCCCACTTGTAGTGGAAGTAGACCTCGCGGCCGGTGGGGTCGGTGCGCTTCTGGCTGTTGAACCAGCCATCGACCATCACCGTGTCCCCGCGGCCCAGCTTCGCGCTCTCCATGTGCTCGGCCTCGGTGCTGGCAAGGATGAAGGCGCCGTAGCTCGCCGGATCATCGGAATCGGCGCCTCCGGTGAGGCTCATGGAGCCGTCGGAGCCCGCCATGACAATGCTGCTCAACAGGCCCTGATAGCCGCGTTGGGCTGCGGCGTCGTAGCGCTCGGGAAGGTAGCCGCGGCGCACACCCTTTGCCAGCGCGTACACGAAAAGGCATGAAGCAAGATCGTCGGGAGGATTTCCGGCCGCGCCCGCCTTGCCGAGCGTCCGAGCCCAGACCGCGGTCTTCGCGTCCCGGTAGCGGGCAACTGCGGACGCATCGCGATTGAGGATCGCGATCAACTGCGTGCGGCCGGGATCGTCCTCGGGGAGATACGGAAGGGTATCGACGAGCGCGGCCATGAGCCAGCCCACCCGGCGCGCGGAGCTGCCGCTGTCAGCGCGGCCTCGCCCGCTGCCCTGGACGCCAACGACTTGTTCCGCCTGGGCAATCTGTTTGCTTATGTCCGCAAATGCTTCGGGATGGTGAAAGGTGAGCGCGTACTCGGCAAGAAACGGCTCCGCCTCGGCCATCTCCTCGGGAGCATCGGATGGATAGGTCTGAAGCTGCTGATAGAGCGCCGTGGCGGCGTTGAAGTAGCGCTTATTGAGCGTGACGCCGTAGAGGAGCAGCAGCGAGCGGCCGAGTTGAATCTCCGCGAGAGGATCGCCGGCTTTCAGCGAACCATCGGGGCCGATAAGGGGATCGACGGTGCGTTTGATGTACTCGTAGTCGGGGCGGTCGACGGTGTTGAGCCACACAGCGTGAAGGGCGTCGAGCAATACGCCTTCGCCGGCAGGCCCCCCTCCCGCCGCGGAGCTTCCGGCAGGCCAGCGGTCCATCGCCGCGCTGGCTGCGCGCACGCTCCAGGGCTGCTGCTGGGCCCAAAGGGCCGCGCCAGGCGGCAGGCAGGCCGCCAGAACTGCAAATCGAAGGAGAATTTTCATTTGTACTCCGAACTAATGCGCCCAAACCCAGAGGGAGGGGCGAAAGGCCACGGGCGTCGCCCCCCATACTAGAACCTGGGGCGCACTTGAAACAAATCTCGGAGACTGAAGACGGCGAAAGGCTCGCAGAAACACGGGAAATCAGTGCACGCATGAAAAAACCGCGAAGTCCGCAGCCAGACATGGCCACACATTTGTATACTTGTCGGTTGACATCTTACAGGTCAGACCACTGAACCAGTTTACGAAAGGGTAGAATCACAGCTATGCTGCTCCACGAAGATCGCCTCTTTCCTTCCGAAGCAAGCGCCCGCAAAATCGCCAAAGCACTCTACGAACACATCAAAGACCTGCCCCTGATCAGCCCGCACGGGCATACGCAGGCGTCGTGGTTCGCCAGGAACGAACCATTCCCCGACCCGGCCACACTTTTTGTCCAGCCCGATCACTACGTCTTCAGGATGCTCTACAGCCAGGGCGTCTCGCTGGACGATCTGGGGATCGGGCAGCCAAAGATCAAGGACCCGCGCAAGGTGTGGCACATCTTCGCCAGGCACTACTATCTGTTTCGCGGCACGCCCACGCGGGTGTGGCTCGACTACTCGTTTGAGACCCTCTTCGGGCTCCATGAGCGGCTGTCGGAACAGACGGCCGATCTTTACTTCGACACCATCGCGGAGAAGCTGAACACGCCTGAGTTCTTGCCGCGTGCGCTCTACGAGCAGTTCAATCTCGAGGTGCTTTCGACCACCGATCCCCCGACCGACCCGCTCGAACAGCACAAGGCGATCCGGGCATCGGGATGGAAGGGTCGCATTGTGCCGGCGTTCCGGCCGGACTCGGTCGTCGATCCAGAATTTCCGGAGTTCGCGGCCAACATTGCCAGGCTGGGCGAGATGACTGGCGAAGACACAACAAAATGGGCCGGCTACCTGAACGCGCTAGCCAAGTCGCGGGCGCGCTTCAAGGAACTGGGGTGTACCTCGACCGACCACGGCCACCCGACCGCGCAGACGGCGAACCTGAGCCCGGCCGAAGCGGAGACGCTGTTCGGCAAAGTGCTCTCGGGCAAGTCAACCGCCGAGGAGCAGGAGCTCTTCCGCGCGCAGATGCTCACCGAGATGGCGCGCATGAGCGTCGACGACGGCCTGGTGATGCAGATCCATCCGGGCAGCGTGCGCAACCACAACCGCTTTATCTACGAGCGCTACGGCCGCGACATGGGTGCCGACATTCCGCGCGCCATCAATTACGTGGACGCGCTGCGACCGCTGCTCGACCGCTTCGGTAACGAGAAGAACCTGACCATCATCCTCTTCATGCTCGACGAGTCCACGATCAGCCGCGAGCTGGCCCCGCTGGCCGGCCACTATCCGTGCCTGCGGCTGGGCCCACCGTGGTGGTTCCACGACAGCCCCGAGGGCATGATGCGCTTCCGCGAACTGGCGACTGAGACTGCCGGCTTCTACAATACGGTGGGGTTCAACGACGACACGCGCGCGTTCCTTTCGATTCCGGCGCGGCACGATGTAGCGCGCAGAATCGACTGCGCCTTTCTGGGCCGGCTGGTGGCCGAGCACCGGCTCGACGAGGACGAGGCCTTTGAAGTGGCGCACGACCTGGCGTACGGGCTGGTGAAGAAGGCGTACAAGCTCTAAGGAGACTCGATGGACAGCAACGCGGCGCAGGGCGCCCAGAGTGAAACGGATTCCTCGCTGGGCGAGCGGATCGGCGGCGTGCGCTGGACAGTTTGCGCGCTGCTTTTTGCCGCGACCACCCTCAATTACATGGACCGCATGGTGCTCGGCCTGCTCAAGCCCACCATCCAGCACAGCATCGGCATGAGCGAATCCGGATATGGCTACGTAGTGGTCGCGTTTCAGATCGCTTACGCCGTAGGCATGCTGGTCATGGGCCGATTCATCGACAGGGTAGGCACACGCATCGGCTACCTGGTTGTGATGTGTGTCTGGAGCCTCTCGGCGTGGGGCCACGCGCTCGCCAACTCGGTATTGGAGTTCGGCATCGCCCGTTTCTGCCTCGGCCTGGGCGAGTCCGGCAACTTCCCCGTAGCCATCAAGACTGTTGCCGAGTGGTTCCCGCAAAGAGAGCGCTCGCTGGCCACGGGCATCTTCAATTCAGGCACGAACCTGGGGGCTCTCCTCGCTCCGATCGCCGTGCCCTGGATCGTGCACCTCTTCCACGGCAACTGGCACGCGGGCTTTCTGATTACCGGGGTCTTCAGCACGGCCTGGGTCGTGTTGTGGTTCGTGTATTACCACAAGCCTACCGAGCATCCCAAGCTCGGCCGGGCCGAGCTCGCATACATCAACGAGGGCATGACGGATCCGCTTAAGCCCTCCACGCCGTGGCTCAAATTGTTTCAGCACCGGCAGGCATGGGCATTCGTCATGGGCAAGTTCCTCACCGACCCCATCTGGTGGTTCTATCTTTTCTGGCTGCCCTCGTTCTTCACTACCAGGTTCCACCTCACGCTCTCCACAATCGGGCTGCCGCTCGTCATCGTCTACTCAGCCGCCACCGTGGGCAGCATCTTCGGCGGATGGCTCCCGGCGCCCTTCATCAGGCTCGGCATGCCGGTGACGCGGGCGCGCATGGCGGCAATGCTCTTCTGTGCCTGCGCGGTGATCCCCATCCTGCTTACTGCCTATACCCACAGCGAGTGGGCCTCCGTAGGCCTCTTGAGTCTGGCTACTGCTGCACACCAGGGGTGGTCCGCGAATCTCTTCACCACCGTCTCGGATATGTTCCCGCGCACTGAAGTCGCATCGGTGACGGGCATCGGCGGCACCGCCGGCGCCATCGGCGGAGCGCTCATTGCCGCTGCCGCGGGCCTCATTCTCCAATACATGCACACCTATGCGCCGTTGTTTTTCATCGCCGCCAGCGCGTACCTGATTGCATGGGTCCTGATCACTTTGCTTGCTCCAGGATTAAGAAAGGCGGAGTTAGCCGCATGAGTCTCTATTGCAGTACCGGAAGTGTGGATACGGACCTCACGGGCCCGCAGTTGAAACAGCTATTGAGTGAAAGCCTGGCCAAACTGGGCGAGAGGAAGAAAGTTCTGGCAGTGCCTCCCGATCAAAGCCGTGAGCACTCGCGCGCCGGCGAGCTGACCCGCTACACGTGGGAGTACTACGGCGAGAAGCTGAAGGCCGTGCTGCCGGCGATCGGCACGCACACGCCCATGCGGCCCGACCAGATCGAACACATGTTCGGCGCCGTGCCGCTGGAGCTCTTCCACGCGCACAATTGGCGCACCGACATCGAGACGCTGGGCGAGCTGCCGCCGGAGTTCATCCGCGAGCAGTCCGAGGGCAAGCTCGAGTACTCGTGGCCGGCACAGGTGAACAAGCTCATCTCGCAGGGCGGCTTCGATCTGGTGCTTTCCATCGGCCAGGTGGTGCCGCACGAAGTGATCGGCATGGCCAACTACACCAAGAACATCCTCATCGGCACAGGCGGACGCGAGGGCATCAACCGCAGCCATTACCTGGGTGCGGTCTACGGCATGGAGCGCATCATGGGCCACGCCGAGAACCCGGTGCGCACCGTGCTCAACCATGCCGCTGAAAAGTTCCTGCGCAACTTTCCCATCGTCTATGTGCATACCGTGGTGGGCCGCAAGCCGGCGGGCGGCCTCGCGGTGCGCGGCCTGTTCATCGGCGACGACATCCAAGTTTTCCTCAAGGCGGCGGAGCTGAGCCTGAAGGTGAACTTCGAGATGGTCGAGGAACCGATCAAGAAAGCCGTAGTCTTCCTCGATCCATCGGAGTTTCACTCGACGTGGATCGGCAACAAGGCGGTCTATCGCACGCGCATGGCGCTGGCCGACGGCGGCCATCTGATCATCCTGGCGCCGGGTGTGCACGAGTTCGGCGAGGACAAGGGCATCGACAAGCTGATCCGCAAGTACGGCTACCGCGGCACGCCGGCCACGCTGGCGGCCGTGCGCGACAACCCTGACCTCGCCAGCGACCTGAGCGCGGCGGCGCACCTCATCCACGGCTCGTCTGAAGGGCGGTTTACGATTACGTGGTGCCCTGGACACTTAAGCAAAGAAGAGGTGGAAAGCGTGGCCTTCGAGTACGGCGATCTGGGCGAGATGACCAAGCGCTACGATCCAGCCAAGCTCAAGCACGGTTACAATACCGTGGACGGCGAGGAGATCTTTTTTGTGGCGAATCCGGGACTGGGGCTGTGGGCGCATCGCAGCCGGCTGTAAGGCTGCGCCCTGCACCTCCCCACACATCGCAGGGCGCGGCTGTTTTATAGGGCATCATTCCGATTTACCTGATTGGAGAAACGATGGGGACTGAGCTTCTCAGCCTGGAGGGAAAGACAGCAGTTGTAACGGGGGGGACCACCGGCATTGGGCGCGCGTTGAGCCTTGGCCTGGCCGAAGCGGGAGCGGACGTGGTGGCTACGGCGCGGCGCCAGGAGCAGGTGGACGGGGCCGCGGCGGAGATTGAAGCACGCGGGCGCAAGGCCCTCCGCCTGGCTTCGGATGTTTGCGACCGCGCCTCGCTCGAAGCGCTGGCCGCTGCCGTAATGGAGACCTTCGGCAAGGTCGACATTCTCGTCAACTGCGCGGGCATGATCCGCCGCACGCCCACGCTCACACTCTCCGAAGAAGAGTGGAACAACATCCTCAACACCAACCTGACCGGCACGCTGCGCGCCTGCCAGGTCTTCGGTAAACACATGCTCGAGCGCGGCTATGGACGCATCATCAACATCGCCTCGCTCAACAGCTTCGTCGCGCTCACGGAAGTAGCCGCTTACGCCGCCAGCAAGGCCGGCGTGGTGTCGCTCACGCGCTCGCTGGCCGTGGAATGGTCGAAGAAGGGCGTGACCGTGAACGCTATCGCGCCCGGCGTTTTCCTCACGGAACTGAACGCCAATTTGCTCAACAGCACGCCGCGCGGCCAGGAGCTGCTGATGCGCACGCCCATGGGACGCTTCGGCAAGACCGAGGAGCTGATCGGGGCGGCGATTTTTCTCGCCTCGGACAGCGCCTCGTTTGTGACCGGCCAGACGCTGGCGGTCGATGGAGGATTTTTGGCGAGCGGAGTGAATCAATAGAAACAGCTCACAGCTTTTAGCTTTCAGCTTGTTCGCGCTGGCGCCAGCGGTAAGTAACTTAAGACCCTACAGTCCCAGCTTCTCCCAGATCGCATCCACCTTTGCCTTCGTTCCGCGGTCCATTTCGATCATCGCCGGCCAGGGGCGCTCGAAGCCTTCGGCCTTCCATTTGCGCGTGGCGTCTATGCCCATCTTCGACCCGTAGTTCGGCAGCCTTGAAGCGTGATCGAGCGAATCCACCGGCCCCAGCGTGAACTGGATGTCGCGCTCAGGGTCGATGTTGTTGGCAACGCGCAGCACCACTTCGGCCATGTTCTGCACGTCGCAGTCCTCGTCCACCACCACGATGCACTTGGTGAACATGGCCTGGCCCAGCGACCAGATGGCGCTCATCACCTTGCGCGCCTGCCCTGGGTAGCTTTTGCGGATCGACACGATCATCAAATTGTGGAAGACGGCTTCAACGGGCAGGTTCACATCGACCAGCTCCGGGATGGTCATCTTCATCGCGGGCAGAAAGATGCGGCCCACGGCCTTGCCCATCCATGCGTCCTCCATGGGCGGCTTGCCCACGATGGTGGCCGCGTAGATGGGGTCGCGGCGATGCGTGATGCAGGTGAGGTGGAAGACCGGGTAGTCGTCGGTAAGCGTGTAGAAGCCGGTGTGGTCGCCGAAGGGGCCTTCAGCGCGCAGCTCGCCCAGCTCGACATAACCTTCAAGGACGATCTCGGCGTGGGCCGGCACTTCAAGATCGACCGTCTCGCACTTGACGATCTCGACCGGCTTGCCGCGCAGAAAGCCGGCGATGAGAAACTCTTCCACTTCGGGCGGCGCGGGAACGATGGCGGAAAATGTTGTGGCCGGATCTGTTCCGATGGCGACAGCGACTTCAAGCCGGGAGCCGTTCACCTGGCCAAGCGTGACTTGCGGCAGGCCGCCGATGGGGCCATCGGGGATGGCTGCAGCGCCTCCCGCCGACTCGGCCATCACGGCCACGCGCGCGCCTTTCGGGCCGTATACCTCATGGACGGCTTCACTGGCGGTGACGGCATTGCGCAGCGCCTCGCGATAGTGCTCGGCCGCCACCTTCTGCCGCTGCCAGTGCATCCCGGTGGTCCGGCCGTCGTAGACCTGCATCCGGTACATGCCGATGTTGCGCTTGCCGGTTCCCTCCCCGCTTCGAGGATCGCGCGTGTGCACGCAGGGCAGCGTAATAAAGCGCCCGCCGTCATGCGGCCAGCACTTGAGAATCGGAAACGCATTCAGGTCGAACCCCTCGCGCAGGATCACCTGTTTGCACGGCGCATCCTTGCCGCTCACGGTCTTCGGAAACGCGCTTGCCAGGGCGCCAAGCTGAGGGAGCATCTTGAGCTTGTCGAAGAGACCCTCCGGCGCTTTGACGTTCATCAGCCCCTGGATGCGCTCAGCAATCTGGTCAACGCGCTCGACGCCGAGCGCCAGCGCCATGCGCCGCTCGCTGCCGAACTGGTTGATCAAGACCTTGTGGCCGGGGTGGCCCTTGACGTTCTCGAACAGCAGCGCCGGTCCACCTGGCGCGTAGCTGCCTGCTGTCTTTGCGCCCGCGCCCGAACCGATTTTTGATACGCGGTCGGTGATCTCGGTGATCTCGAGCTCCGGTGAGACCTCTTCCGTGATGCGCTTCAATTCGCCGTGCTTCTCAAGAGCTTTGATCCAGTCGCGCAGATCGTCGTAGGCCAAGGGTGCGTGCTCCGTGCGGTAGGTACCGTACCTCACTCATACTAAGGCTTCGCGCCGCGGCGTACGGCCCGCCATTGCCTTCCACAGGCAGGTTGTGCCATCCTCGCGTTGTCACAAAGGAGATTTCCCATGAGCAAGCATCTCCCCTACGGGTGCCATCCCTACTTCAAACTCCACCACAAACACATCGGCATCAAGCCGGACTTCAAATTGAAGAAGAAAAGGCCGGCCGGAGTGGTACCTGCCGCCGCACCCGTTGAAACCTCGTGGAACCTGCCCGACCTGTGCACGGCTTACGACTGGCCCACGAACCTGCCGGGCGGAGGCGTGATCGCCATCGTCGAGCTGGGCGGCGGATGGGTGCAGTCCGACATCAACTCGTTCTTCCAGTCGATCGGCCAGCCCACACCCTCGATCACCGACGTCTCCGTCGACGGTACAACGAACTCGCCAGGCCAGGGCGGCGGCTCGTCCGACGACGCCGACTACGAAGTTGCGCTGGACATCGAGGTCTCCGCAGCAGCTTACTACGTGGCCACGGGCAAGGCAGCCACCATCCGTGTGTACTGGTCGCAGGACATCGCCTCGGCCGTAGAAAAGGCGACCAGCGACGGATGCGACGTCTGCTCCATCTCCTGGGGCGCCGACGAGGCCAACTGGGGCACGACAGCCGCCGATCAGATGGAGTCGGCTGCGACTGCCGCGACTGCCGCGGGCATGATCGTGTTGGCTGCCGCTGGCGACAACGACTCGAGCGACGGCGGTTCGACGCCGGCCAACGTCGATGTGCCCGCCTCGTGCCCGCACGTAATCGGCTGCGGCGGCACCAACAAAACCGCAACCTCCGAAACGGTGTGGAACGACAACCCCGGCGAAACCGATGGCGAAGGAACCGGCGGCGGCTACTCGACGATCTTCCCTGTGCAATCCTTCCAGATCGGCGCTCCGCCCCCGCCTGCCGACACCCAGTACGGCACGGGCCGGATGGTCCCCGACGTCACCGGCGACGCCGATCCCAACACCGGCTACAACATCTTCGTGCTGGGTTCTGAAACCGTAATCGGCGGCACCAGCGCCGTTGCGCCGCTCTACGCGGGGCTGTTCGCTGCCTTCGGCACCAAGCTCGGCTTTGTGACTCCTACGCTCTGGGAAAACCAGAAGGCCTTCAACGACATTACTGTGGGCGGCAACGGCTTTTACAACGCCGCCGTGGGCCCCGACCCCTGCAGCGGCATCGGTTCACCCCTCGGCGCGGGCATCGCCGCGCTGTTCGTCCACGCACCCGCGGTCAGTTCGCAGGCGCGATAGCCGTCACCATGGTGATGCCGGGCTCTACCGCGACAAGGGGGAACCCGAGCCGCTTCCACTCGTCGAAGCCGCCGCGCAGCGGACGCACGCGCTCGATGCCCAGCTTGTGCAGCGTCATCGCCACCTTGGCTGATGTCGCTTCGCTGGGGCATGTGCAGTAAAGCACGATGTCGCAGTCGCGCGGAATTTCCCGCTGGCGCGCCGCCAGCGACTCCGGCGAGAAGTGCACTGCGCCCGGCAGCGTGAAGGGATCGGGCAGCAGCTCGAGCGGATGCCGCAGGTCGACGATATAGATCTTTTCTCCGGCATCGAGCTGGCGCTTCAGCTCTTCCGGCTCCAGCCGCGCGGCGGCAAGCTCGCGCAGAAACATGCGCCGGCGCGCCAGGCGGCCCAGAAAAAACAGAATGATGCCAAGTAAGATCAGCGCCAGCCAGAACCGGCCAGCCCAGTTGAGCATGTCCGGGTTCCGTTTCAGCAGGTCGCCGAAGAAGCGGCCGATGGCCAGTACCGCGCCGACATAAAGCCCCGAACCGATCCCGTCGTAGAAGACGAATGGCACCAGGTCCATGCAGTTCTGGCCCGCCACGGCCGGGGCCAGGGTGGAGAGGGCGGGCACGAACTTGGCGATGACCAGGGTGAGTTTCCGCCGGCGGTCAAACGAATCCTGGGTCTTGCGCACGCACGTCCCCGGCTCCAGCGAGAGCTTGCAGAGAATCCCCAGAACGTGATGGCCGTACCTGCGGCCGACGCAGTACCAGGTGCCGTCGGCGAGGAGCGAGCCCAGGGTCCCCGCGAATAGTGCGAGGAAGAAGCTCATCTTGTGCTCGGCGGAGAGCGCGCCGGCGGCGAGCACGATCGGCGCGGAGGGCAGCGGAACACCCAGCTGCTCCACCATCACCCAGGCGAAGAGCAGCAGGTAGCCGTACGTAAGCAGAATGTGTGTGGGCAGCGCCATAGGAAGCGATAACGCGATCTCTCGCGGGGAAGTCCGGCGGGCCGTCTCTTCCGCCCAAATGGAGGAGAAGACGCCCGCGCCCCTTCCTATGGGATGATTTTAGGCCGGATTGGGTGCAAATGGCACCCCCGGATGCTCCCGGAGGACCCTGAACGCTAGGGTCCCGGCAACCGAGGGGGTTACTCGGCGGAGCTTCGCGGGGCCGTCTCCGCTGAAGCTGTCTGGTCGCCCGGAGCATGCTTCGACACGAAGTAGTTGTGGTCCCAGAGGTTCTTGTAGAACTGGCCGGTCAGATCGGCGGCGCGAGGACCGTAGACCGCCCGGTCGCCTTCCAGCAGGAAGACCGTCACCAACTTGCCCTGCGGCCCATCGCCGAAGGAGGCGAACCAGCCGAAGCGCGTGCCGTCGTTCGAACAGGTGCCCGTCTTGCCGAAGACCGGGAACTGCTGGAAGTTGGTGCGCAGGCTGCGGGCGGTGCCGTACTCGACCGCGCCAGCCATACCGTCTTCCACATCGGGAATGTACCGGCCGATATTGAGCGTGCGCTTGATGCGCGGCTCAAAGTGGGCCGCCTCTTCCGGGGTGGTGGGATGCTGCAGATAGTAAAGGGTTCCGCCATTGGCGATAGCAGCCACAAAGGCGCCCAGCTGCAGCGGCGTCAGCGACACACCCTGCCCGAAGCTGCACATCCGGCCCACGCCGCCTTCGGAGGCGGGGATCGCCGCATCGGGGTACTCGCCCAGCTGCTCGCCGGCAATGTGATAGCCGGCCAGCTCGCCCAGGCCGAACTCGGTGGCGTAGTGACGCACGCGCTCAAATCCCAGCTCGCGGCCCAGCTCTTCGAAGTAGAGGTTGTTGCTGTGGGCCAGCGCCTCGGTCATGTCCATGCGGAAGCCGGGAAGCTGCACCATGGTGTCGCGCGTGACGATGCCCTCTGAGAGCGCGGCAAAGGCGACGGTGAGCTTGATCGTGGAGCAGGGCTCGACGCCCGGCGAGAGCGCCATCTTCTGGTTGACCATGGCCACGATGCGCCCATTATCGGGATTGATCACCACCACCGTGCCGTTGAGCCCGTCCAGCGCGTCGATGGCCGCCTGGCGCACCACGGGATCTTCGCCCGCCGTTACGTCGCCGGCGAAGATGTCGGGGCTGGCGATGGAGCTCGTGGTGAAGCGCTCATAGTAGCGGTGCCGGGAATAACGGTAAGAGACGCGGCGGACCGTCGCCCTCCTTCGCACCGCTGTCCTGGCCACAACATGATGAGCCGACCTGTGCGCCGTTGCGGCTCTGTGCGCAACAGTGTGTGTCGTCGGCGAGCGATGCACGGCGGTGGAGTGCGCGGCAGCCGCATGGCGCTCATGCGATGCGTACCGGTGATGCACCACGCGATGGGTCGTTGTCAGGTGGGAGGTCTTTCTGGCCGCCGTCTGCGTGGACTGCGGCGTGTCAACTCCAGCTGCGCTCGCGGCACCCGCCCCGGCCAGTCCCCATGCCAATCCAAAAGCCAAAACGCAAGACAACTTCATCCAGAAAAAGTCCTCTCCATGCGATCTTCTGCCGCGCCCTCTCCGAAACGCGGTATCTCTGCAAACGTTCCGCGAAACCTGATGCTCGCGGAGATGGAACGGCGGTCTTGCGCTTTCCGCCCTTGCCTGCCCGATGCGCCCGCCGCCCGGCCTGGGGGTACGGCTGGCGCCCTGACCGTGTTGGTTAATCCTACAATATCCGAAAACGTACCCCATTGGTGCAATCAATCAGCGGCCCGGCTACAACTTTCGTTTCTTTCCGGCTCTCTTTCCCGCACCACCGACCCGATTTGGAACAAGCTGCGCGGCCCCGCAAACCCCTCTAAAATCTCAAGCGGCGCAGGAAAGCGGGAACGTCCAGGTCACGCTCCGCCTCACCGTTCGTCTCCGGGAAGAGCGACGGCGACGCCTCGACCCGGGGCTCCTCAACCGCAGCCCCCCGCTGAACCTCGGGAAACTCCTGCGCAAAATCGTTAGGGAACGCCGCATCGGCTGGCTCTTCGGCAAGCTCCTGAAACTGTGGCCGGGCCGGCATATCGTCCATCTCGTGCACGACTTGCCTCTCAACCGGCGTCGCCTCGGCGCTCCTGGCGGGCGCGGAGACGACGTTCACCGCCGTAGCCACCGTAGGCGAAGCCGCCGAGTAGACCAGCGGCTCATCGCGCTTCACCGGCTCGTCGTCCTCATCCTCGCTCATAAAGCGCGCCGGCGCGGGCTGCCGCGCGGGCTCGGGTTCGGCCTCGCGCAGCCAGGTTTCGGCCGCCACCACGGGAACCGAAACCACCGGCGCCTCCTCCACCGTCAACATGCGCGCCCGGCGCTCCGGCATCTGGTCGCGGAAGCCCGTGGCAATCACCGTGATCTTGACCTCTTCGCCCATCTTCTCGTCGAGCACCGCGCCGAAGATGATGTTGGCGTCCTCGTGCGCGGCCGACTGGATCAGCGACGAGGCTTCGTTGACCTCGGAGAGCTTGAGTGTGCTCGATCCGGTGATGTTGATCAGGATGCCGCGCGCCCCGTCGATGGCGCCCGCCTCGAGCAGCGGCGACGCCATGGCCGCCTGCGCCGCTTCCACCGCGCGGCTCGAGCCCGAGCGCACCGCCGTGCCCATCACCGCGTGGCCCATACCGGCCATGGTCGTCTTCACGTCGGCAAAGTCGCGGTTGATGATGCCGGGAATGGTAATGATGTCGCTGATGCCCTGCACCCCCTGGCGCAGCACGTCGTCGGCGATACGGAAACTCTCGAAGAAGCCGGCGTCCTTGGCCACCGCCAGCAGCTTTTCGTTGGGGATCACGATCATCGTGTCCACGCTGTCGAGCAGCTCCTTGAGGCCGCGCTCGGCCTGCTGCTGGCGGCGCTTGCCCTCAAAGCCGAAAGGCTTGGTGATCACAGCCACGGTGAGAATGCCCATCTCGCTGGCCAGCGACGCGATCACCGGCGCGGCGCCCGTGCCCGTGCCGCCGCCCAGGCCCGCGGTGACAAAGACCATGTCGGCGCCTTCCAGCGCCTCGATGATCTTCTCGGAGTCTTCGAGCGCGGCGCGGCGGCCCACGTCGGGGTTGGCGCCCGCGCCCAGACCAGAGGTAAGACGCACGCCGAGCTGCAGCTTCACCGGGGCCTGCGAAAGCTTGAGCGCCTGCACATCCGTGTTGGCGGCGATAAACTCAACGCCCTCCATGCGCGCCTGGATCATGCGGTTGACGGCGTTGCCTCCTCCGCCGCCTACGCCGATCACCTTGATGTGCGCGCCGCGCACGCTCTCGTCGTGATATTGAATCCGCATCTCTCCGGCTTCGTTCTTCGGTTGTTCCGTCATGGTTGGGGCTCCTCGATTCCTCTTGAACTCGACTTACTGAACTCTTCGTGCCTTTCGTCCTCTCCCTGTTCGACGCGCAGGGACGAAAATGCGCTAAAAACTTGCCGCGAACATCGCCCGCAGCTTCGATCCGAGTGACGTGCTCTCGGCTGCACGCGAAGCCCGCGTGCGATGCGCGTAGAGCAGCATCCCGATGGCGACAGAGAGACTTGGATGCACCAGTTCGCCGGGCATGTGCGACAGGCGCACGGGCATTCCCGTCCGCGCCGGCACCCGCAACTGGCTCTCGGTCACATCGAGCATGCCCGGCAGCATCGCGCCGCCGCCGGTGAGCACGCAGCCGGCGCCCAGCGCGTCCACCACCCCGCCCTGGCGCAGGCTCTCCTTTACAAAATACAAAAGTTCGCGCGCGCGCGGCTCCAGAATCTCGGCCACCGTGCGCAGCGGCAGAATCTGCGGCTGCGGATTGGCGATCTCGATCTCCGCCGATTGCGGCACCGCGGTCACCACGGCGTTGCCGTACTGGCGCTTCAGCTCCTCGGCCCGCGCCACGGGCATCTGCAGCCCCACGGCCAGGTCGTTGGTAAAGTGCGCGCCGCCGATGGGCACCGAGGCCGTATGCGCCACCGCGCCCTCGAAGAAGACGACCAGATCGGAGGAATGCGCTCCGATGTCGAGCAGACAAACGCCCAGCTCGCGCTCATCGGCCGAAAGCGTGCCTTCGGCCGCGGCGATCGACTCGAGCACGGCCTCTGAAACTTCGACGCCGGCGCGATTGGCGCAGGTCACCGTGCTCTGCAGCGCGCTCCCCGAGCAGGTGGCGATGTGCAGGTCCACCTCGAGGCGCGCGCCCACCATGCCCACAGGATCGAAGATGCCTTCGTGGCCGTCGACGATAAACTGCCGCGGCAGCAGATGAAGAATCTCGCGGTCGGGCGGCCTCTCCACGGCGCGGGCGCGCTCCACAGCAGTGCGCACATCCTCGCGCGTAATCTCGCGCATGCGGCTGCCCAGCTGGAAGCCTCCGTTGGTATTGAGCCCGCGAACATGCGGCCCGCCCACGCCCACCACGCACTCGTCGATGTTGGCGCGGGCCGAGTGCTCGGCCTGCTCGTTGGCGGCGCGCACCGCCCTGGCCGCCGGCGCCAGCTCGGCGATCAGCCCCTTGCGCATGCCCATGGACTCCACAATGCCGTGACCGCGATAGCGCATCGAGTTCTCATGCAGTTCCGCGGCCAGCACGCGTGTCCACGCACTGCCGATGTCGAGAACAACGAGGAGACTTTCCTGCCGCTGGCTCATCCCCGCCCCCATGACTCCGCGCCTAACCGGCTTCCCGCCGCGAAGGGCTGCGCCGCCACTTCATCCCGTGCGGCGCCATGCTCTTCTTCCTCCCTGCGCCAATCTTCGGCCGCTCTCTCCCGGGCTGCCTTTTCACGAGCAGCCCTCGCCCGATCCCGGGCGGACTTGCCAATCCTGTGGCTTCTGCTCTTCGACGAATGCCGGGGCGCCGCGCCCTCCACGCGCCCGTCGGCCGAAGGCTTGGCTTCGCTGGCCGGCGCATCCGCGCCAGCGGGCGCCGTCGAAGCCTGCGCTCCCGAAGCCATCTCCAGCACCACCTGCTGCTGGTAGCGCAGATCCACGGCGGCCAGCCGCGGATACTGCTGGCGCCACTCCGCGATATGCGCGCGGTAGCGCAGGTAGCGCTCTAGGAAGTGATCCTCGCCGAAGTGCGCAAGGATGTCGCGGCCCGGCTCCGGCATCAACACACGCGCGTCCTCCGGGTCGGTGAGGTCGATCTCCGAGATATTCCGCGAGTAGTGCTGGCCGGTCGAATCCAGATCGGCCATCAGCCGCATATACAGAGCCATGCGCATCCGGCGCGCCGCCAGCGGATCGCCCGGATCGATCCCCGTCAGCACCGGAAACGAGTAGTGATGCGCCGCCATCGCCGCCGGCGCCATCGAGAGCAGCACGCCGTTGGCGTCGACCAGGCCAATCTGCGAGCCGATGCGGGTAAAGGCCACCGGCTCGCGCTCCACCACCGACACGCGAATCTGATCGGGCAGCAGGCGCATCACCGTGGCGTGCTCGATCCAAGGGATCGCCTCGAGCTCTTTGCGGCGCTGATTCAAAGGGACAAAAAAGATGTTGCGCCCGATGTCCTCGCCGAAGACGGGCAGGATCTCGGTGCGGCTCACCTGCGTCATCCCGCTTGCCTGAATGTCGCTGGAGCTGGTGATGCGAAAGCGCGCGTCGCGCTCGAGATAGGTCTTCATCCATAGCGTCGCCGCCGTGAACGAGCCCAGCACGATCATGGCGCCCACCAGCAGCACCACGCGCCCGAAGGTGCTCTTGGGCCGCCACCAGGGCCTGCCGGGGGCAGCGGCGGGGCTCCACTTCGGACGCGCCGCCCCGAAGGGCAGCACATCGGGATCGTCCGGGTCTTCCACCTCGAGCGGCATACCCGGTCCGCCGCGCCGGCCCGCAGCGGCCGGACGAACGCGCCCGTCATAGGGCGTACCCGCCTGCCTGCGCCGCAAGCGTGGCTCCGCGGGCGTTTCATCCTCCCACACGAGAGGCCGGGATCGATCACTGCCTTGATTCGTCACGCCTGAGCAGGGTCGTGAGAGTCGCCAGCTTTCACTATAGCCCGGCCCCGGGATCGAATCCTGCGCGCATCAAGCAGGGGGAATCCGCGCCGTTACGGTGAGAACGCGGATTCTGAAATCGAGCCTAAGCGAACTTCTTCGCAGCTGCTTTTTCCGCCGGCAAAAGCTGCCGGATGGCAAGGAGGTTGGCCAGCGCCTTGGTCAGAACCACCGGCGACCACATGACGCGGAAGTTGGCGGCATCGGACCCCTTGGACTTCGCCTTCAAGTCGGCCAGCTCATCTTGCTTGAGGGCCTTGTCGGAGAGCATGTATTTCTCCTGGTAGGTGAACCCGGGGGCTAACTGAAAGCCTTTCACGATCTCCGAAAAATGCTTCGCCAGATCGACCTCGACCTCCGACTTCTCGTCGTCGATCCACATGATCAGGTCGAAGGCGCTGTCCTTGTGGCAGCCCACGTTGGTCTGGTAGATATAGCCCTTCAGATCGCCGTTGGCATGGCGCTCCCTGGAGACCCAGACATAGCTGTGCCCGGCGCCGCCGCCCATCACGTTGATGCGCACCAGCACGTAGCCGTCGGCCTGCTTCATCGCGAGCATGGCCTTGGACAGCTTGTCGGAGTCGCCCGCATCGATCGCGTCGGGGCTCTTCACATAGTCGCTCAGCTCCTTGCCTACCAGGATCTCGCACAGGCGGTTGGCGCTGCTGCCGCACGACAAGGTCGCCGTAATCTGGCCGCGCACCGAAAACTCCTCCGGGCACATGGCCGCAAGCTCCTGGTTCACCTGGATAGCCTTGAAGACCTCCTGGCCGCGCAGGCTCTTCCAGCACAGGCGGATGGTATGGCGAAGGTCGTCGTGAAGCGCATCGGCCATTTGGTTCTCCTCGCGGGCTCCAGTATCTATCCCGCCGGGTGGTATGGCAAGGAGAAAGGTCGGCGCTCGAGCAGCCGAGAGGCCGCTCTGGTTGGAATCTCCGGCAGAATTGCGTCGCGCCCGGTCCGCGCGAGCCAGCACGGCCGCAGATGCCCCGCGCCGCGGCCGGAGCAAAGCCCCACCCACGCCAGCGCCGCGGTCAGTGCGACCACCCCGGTGAATTTAAGCCCGAATTTCACCCCTCCCGGACACGCCTCCTTGCCTCGTTCGCTCCCTCTGGCTCTCGCGCTTCAAAGACCCCTCGATAACCCGCCGCATCGCACGCGGCCGCCTCCAGGCCCGTCCGCGTAAGCATCGCTCGCCAGCGCCGAGAGTATCTGCGGCGCCAGCTGGCTCACACTGCCCGCGCCGAGGGTCATGATCAGATCGCCGGGCTGGGCCGCTGTTACGACCGCGGCCACGGCGGTGGGGATATCGGGAGCAAAGGCAACGCGCGGGCCCTGAATCCGCTCAGCCAGACGCTCCGCGGTAACGCCGGGAATCGGCTCCTCGCTGGCCGCGTAAATCGGCAGCACCACAACCGAATCGGCATCGCGAAATGCGCCGGCGAATTCGTCCAGTAAGTCCTGAGTGCGCGTGTACCGGTGAGGCTGGAAGACTACGAAAATCCTCCGGTACCCGCAAGCCCGCGCCGCGGCCAGCGTGGCGCGGATCTCGGTGGGGTGGTGCCCATAGTCGTCCACCACCGCGACGCCGCGCGCTTCGCCGTGCTTCTGGAACCGCCGGTCCACACCGCGGAACTGCCTCAGCCCCTCGGCGATCTTTTCAGCGGGCACTTCCAGCTGATGCGCAATGGCCACCGCGGCCGTTGCATTCAGCACATTATGCCGTCCCGGCACGTGCAGTTCGAATGGGCCCAGCACGCCGGATAACGCAGCCACCTGAAACCGCGAGTGAAAGCTTCCCTGCCCCGTTTCAAGAAACTCGAGCCGGTAGCAGGCCTCCGCGTCGGTCCCGTAGGTGAACACCCTCCGGTGTGCCTGCGGCAGGATGCCCTTCAGCCGCGTATCGTCGGCGCAGGCCGTCACCGCGCCGTAGAACGGCACGCGGTCCATGAACTCGAGAAAGGCCTGCTCCACGTCGTCCATGTCGCGATAGCAGTCCATGTGCTCGCGGTCGAGATTCGTCACCACACTCAGGATCGGCGAGAGCTTCAGAAAAGAGCGATCGCTCTCGTCGGCTTCGGCGACAAGATAGCGCGAGCTGCCCAGCTTCGCGTTCGAGCCCAGCGCGTCCACGCGCCCGCCCACCACCACGGTGGGATCGAGCCCGCCGGCCGCCAGCACTGCGGCCACCATCGAGGTCGTAGTCGTCTTGCCATGCATCCCGGCAATGGCGATGCCGTACTTGAGCCGCATCAGCTCGGCCAGCATCTCCGCGCGCTGGATCACCGGAATCTTGCGCGCCTGCGCCTCCAGCACTTCAGGATTCCTGCGGCTCACTGCGGAGCTCGTCACTACCACCGTCGCCCCGGCGACGTTCTTCGCGTCGTGGCCCTCGTAGACGGTGGCGCCCAGCCGCTCCAGTCGATCGGTGACCGGGCTCCGCCGCAAGTCCGACCCCGACACCTTCATCTCCAGCGTGAGCAGAATCTCGGCGATGCCGCTCATGCCGATGCCGCCGATACCAATGAAGTGTACGTGCTGGGAGGTCGCAAACATGCAGGGTAAAGTCCAATGTAACACTCACCGATTTGTCAGAAGCCCGGAACCAGAAGCCACTGATCACTGGCCACTGAGTTCTCACTCCGGCAGCGTGTACTCGAGGTCGTAGAAGTGCTGCCCGTTCTCGATGCTGATCGTGAACGTGCCCTCGAGGCCTTTTAAGTCGCCCGTGCCGGAGCCGGGCACGACCATCACCTTCATCCACGGACCATTCTTATCGATGGTGGCCATATGCTCGAGCACGAAACTTCCATGCTTGCCATTGAGCGTGCCGGTCACCATCTCGATCGCTACGTATCCGGCCGCGCCCTGCTTCGGATCGCCGGCCGTATACATCTCGCCTTTGGTCGTCGCCTCCAGATCGCCGTGAATCACCTTATCGATCGAGTAGCGCGCCAGCCCTTCGGCGGGCGGCGGCGTCAGTGGTTGAACCTTCACGGTGAACGTTCCGTGTGCCTGATGAGCCATGAGCATCTCCTTGGATTGCGCGGCCAAAAGCGGCGCCAGCAGTGTGAAAACGGCGAGAGCCATCGTGCGCGGTTGCATAGAAAAGAATTGTATGTTGCCGAGCCGCACTCCGATTCACTTCAACGGCAAAAGTTGCGTCACTTTATTTTCGCGCGTGCGCCGCAACCTTTCTTTTGCGCCGCTGTTCAATCGGGACATAACCGGCGCCGCGGAGGCGGCAGCAAAAAAGCCTCCCGCGGAGAAACAGCCGGAGCGGCCGCTGGCGATCGAAAACATGCGGCCCGCTGGATTGGAGAATCTATGGTCAGCATGAAGAAGTGGATGCTTGCAGCGGCGTTGGCAATTGGCGGCCTGGGCCTGGCAGCGGCTCCGGCAAACGCAGCGGTCCGCGTGGGAGTTGTTGTGGGCGGACCGGCTTATGTTCCGCCCTGCCCCGGAGCCGGATACGTATGGGTGGCCGGCTACTACGCCAACGGCTACTGGGTTCCCGGCTACTGGAACTTCATAGGCGTCCGCGTGGGTGTCCCGGTGGTGCGCGGCCGCGTCGTCTTCGACCGCGGCCCGGTGATTGCGCGGCGCGTGGGCCCGGACCGCGGCTATGACCACTTCCGCAGGTAATTATTCGACAGAAAACCTCCTGCCCGGCGGCCTCTCCGAAGATCGCAGAGGCCGCATCTTTCAACAGGCGCACTGGCCGCAGAGAATTCACTTGCCAGGATGCATACCGCTCGGGGATTCTTGAAAAACGAGCGCAACTAAACGTCAGCAACTTTGTCTTAATAATTGACGGTCGGCCAGGAATCGGAGTGGCCGGCAAGTGTCGAGGCCGGGGGCGACTCCGGAGTCCACGTTCCGCAACGGCGGACGGGGGCCGGCACAAGGAGGATGTCATGCGGAAGTTCCGCTCGGTGTTGTTTACGGTGCTCTTGGCCCTACCCTTTGCGGTTACGGCCAACGCCCAGGTTGCGGTAGGAGTCGGCGTCGGGCCGGCTGTGGTCGCGCCGGGCTACTACGGCTATTATGGTCCCCCGGATTGCGAATGGGGCTACTACTCTTATTATCCCTACGCTTGCGCTCCCTATGGATATTACGGACCCAGCTGGTTCGTCGGCGGCCTCTTCATCGGCGCCGGACCGTGGTACGGCTGGGGATGGCGCCACGGCTGGGGCTACGGCTACAGGGGCGGCTACGGCTATCGTGGTGGCTATGGTTATCACGGTGGCTACGGCTTCCGCGGCGGGTATGGTGGGCGTGCTCCTTACGCTGGCGGCTATCATGGTGGACCACCCGCAGCGCGCGGCTTTGTCGGCGGAGGCGGATACCGTGGCGGCGCTCCGGTTGCCCGGGGTTACGCGGGCGGTGGATTCCACGGCGGATATAGCGGCGGCCACGTCGGCGGATTCGGTGGCGGCGGCTTCCACGGTGGCGGCGGCGGTTTCCACGGTGGTGGCGGCTTCCATGGCGGAGGCGGCGGCGGTTTCCACGGTGGTGGCGGCTTCCATGGCGGAGGCGGCGGCCGCAGGTAAGCCGGCCAGAATCAACCAAAAAGCCCGTCTGCATCGGCAGACGGGCTTTTTGTTGGTGCGTACTTCAATCTCCGGCTCAAACCCCAGGGGGTAAGTGTGGTCGCAGCAGCCGCCCCGTCTCAACCCGCGCGGCGCAGCACCGTCGTTGGTTTGGGCCCCAGCGAGGCCAGCAGGTCGGCAATCCGCTCCGCCGCTCCGGGATGCGCCTGGGTGCGCGCCGCGGCAGCCATCCGCGCCAGCCGCTCCGGCGCCGTCAGCAGCCCCACCAGCGTCTCAACCAGCCTGCCCGGCGCGACCAGTCCAGATTCCTCAAGCATGACAGCCGCCCCTGCGTTCACCATGGCTTCGGCGTTGCGCTTCTGGTGCTCATCGGTCGCCGCTGCAAAAGGCACCAGCAGCGCGGGTTTGCCAGCCGCGGCCAGTTCCGCCACCGTCGAGGCCCCGCTGCGCGACAATACCAGGTGCGCCTGGGCAAAGCGCGCCGGCATGTCGTCCAGGAACGGCCGCACCTGCCAGCGCTCCCGATCGGCCCGGCTGGCGGCATAGGCCGCCTCTGTCGCCGCCGCGTGGCGTGCGCCGCTCTGGTGCAGCACCGTCAGCCCCGGCACCGCGTCCAGCAGCGCGCCAATGGCTTTAGGCAGCTCGTTGTTGAAGATCCGCGCTCCCTGCGATCCTCCGAAGACCAGCAGGTGCGGCGGCCCGTCGTCAGGCGGTTCCAGCTTGAAGAACCCCGGCCGCACGGGGATGCCCGTCACCTCGCTGTTCTGGAACCACGCGGTCGCCGAGGGAAAGTTCAGCGCTGCGGCCTGCACGCGTTTGCCCACCAGGCGGTTCGCCAGCCCCGGCATGGCATTGGGTTCAAAGGCCATCGTGGGGATGTGCATCTGCAGGGCCGCTGCCATCCCCGGTCCCGACGCGTAGCCGCCCACACCAAACACTACGTCGGGCTGGAACTCACGGATCAGCCGCTTGCACTCGGAGATGCTGCGGGGGAGCTGCAACAGGGTATTCAGGCGCGTCGCCAGCGAAACGCTCTTCAGCGGGCCTACATCGATCAGCCGCAGCGCGTAGCCGGCCTCCGGAACCAGCCGGATCTCCATGCCGCGCGCCGTGCCCACGAAGAGAACCTCGGCGTTGTGACGGACCTCAAGCTCCCGCGCTACGGCCAGCGCCGGGATAATATGTCCGCCGGTGCCGCCACCGGCTATCAAAACCTTTAGTTCCGTCAAGCTTTTGCCTTTCATTCGCAAATGCAGGGAGGAAAGCCTTTGGGAACGCCACTTGCGGCCATCTGCCGTCAGCCTGAAGCTATCTTACCAAGATTTCCGCGATGACGGTCAGGCCTGCGCCGGCGTCTCCGCCGTCAATCGGCCTTACGCGTGATATTCAATAGGATGCCGATGCTGGCCAGAGTGCAAAAGATCGATGTGCCCCCGTACGAGATCATGGGCAGCGGAATTCCCTTGGCCGGCACCAGCGACAACACCACGCTCATATTGAAAAACGCCTGCAGCAAAATAGTTGCGGTGATTCCGAAGGCCGCCATGCGGGCAAAGGCGTCGGGCGAACGGAAGGCCGCGCGCATCCCGCGCACGCCCAGCACCACGAAGAGTGCAACGATGAACATCGAGCCCAGGAATCCAAGCTCCTCGGCGATGTTGGCGAAGATAAAGTCGGTGGCCGCCTCGGGCAGAAAGAACAGCTTCTGAATCCCTTCCATATAGCCCCGGCCTGTCAGCCCGCCCGTGCCCACCGCGATCAGCGACTGCGTGATGTGGTAACCCGCGCCCATGGGATCGGCCAGCGGATTGAGAAAAACCAGCATGCGCTCGCGCCGCCAGGGAACCAGCAGCAGCAGCCCGGCCAGGAACGGCAGCGCCACGCCGATCGCGCCCAGCAGGTACTTCCACTCCATTCCCGCGAAGATCAGCATCAGCGCCGTCACCCCGGCCAGCACCAGCGCCGTGCCCAGGTCCGGCTGCCGCACCACCAGGATCATGAAGATCACGGGCATGATGGCTGCGCGCGCCAGCGTGTTCCTTAAGTCCCGCATCGCGTCCAGCCGCGTGTGCAGGAACCAGGCCAGAAACAGCACCAGCATCGGCTTGGCCACCTCGGAGGGCTCGAAGTCGAAACGCCCGAAGTGAATCCAGCGGTGCGTATTGTGCAGGCCGGGAAAGAAGAAGACCATCACCAGCAGCAGCGTGGTCCCGCACAGCGCCGGATAGATGAACCGCGGCGAGTTGTAGACGCGATAGTCCACGCGCATCAGCCCTACCATCGCCAGCACCCCGGCCAGGGCATACAGCGCCTGCTTGATCACCAGCGAATACGGCGAGTGGAACCGCTCCTCGGCCACCACCGCCGACGCCGAGAAGACCATCACCAGCCCCACCACCGTGAGCAGCAGCGCGGTGAAGAAGATCCACTTGTCGGCGCCTACGCGCTTTGCCATACGTTCCAGCTCCGCCGCTCGTTCACGAGTTCCTTGAAGACCCGTCCGCGGTGCTCGTAGTTCTCGAACTGGTCGAAGCTGGAGCAGGCCGGCGCCAGCAGCACCACGTCGCCCGGCCGCGCCGCGCACGCCGCCGCGTTCACTGCCGCATCCAGCGTCTCGCACGAGTGCATCGAAACCACCCCCCGCAGCTGCGACTCGATCTTGGCCGCTGCCGATCCGATGGTGTACACGGCGCGCACCCGCGTCCGCAGCAGGTCGGTCAGCACCGTGTAATCCGAGCCCTTGTCCTTGCCGCCCAGGATCAGGTGAACGCCCCCGGCAAACGCCGCGATTGCCTTTACGGTAGCGTCCACATTGGTGGCCTTCGAGTCGTTGTAGTACTCCACGCCGTTGACCGTAGCCACGTACTCCAGCCGGTGCTCGACCGCCTGGAAGCTCTCCACCGCCTTGCGGATCGTGTCTGCCGCCACCCCGGCCAGCCGCGCCGCGCACACCGCCGCCAGCACGTTCTCCACGTTGTGCTCGCCCTTCAGCGGGATTCCCGCCAGTGGCATCACCGTCTCTTCCGCCGCTCCGGCCTCACCGCGGTAGACCACGTAGCCCTCTTCCACCCACGCGCCCCGCTCCACCGCGTGCTCCATCGAGAACCAGTACACATGCGCCTTCGATCGCGCCGCGGCCGCCGCCGCCCGCACGTTGTCGGCGTTCAATATCACGGAGTCGTCCGCGTCCTGCGCCGCGAAGATCCGCTCCTTGGCCAGCGCGTAGTTCTCGAACGTCCCGTGCCGGTCCAGGTGGTCCGGCGTGATGTTCAGGATCACCGCGATGCGCGGATGAAACTCGACCGTGCTCTCCAACTGGAAGCTCGATACCTCCAGCACCGACCACGTCTCCGGCGTGCTCTCCTCGATCAGCGAAACCACCGGCACGCCGATGTTGCCGCCCACCAGCGTCGGCATCCCCGAGGCCTGGAGGATCGCCCCCAGCAGCGCCGTGGTCGTGGTCTTGCCGTTCGAGCCGGTAATCGCCGCGATCTTTCCCTGCATGAACCGCGCCGCCAGCTCCAGCTCGCCGATCACCGTCATGCCGAAGCTCTTCACCTGCACCAGCTCGGGCGTGTCCAGCGGAACCCCGGGACTGACCACGATCAGGTCCTGGCGCCGGAACGTCAGCAGACCATGGCCGCCCGCCTCCACCATGATCCCTTCTTCCAGCAGCGCCGGAATCTCCTTGGCCAGGGCCTCCGCCGAGCGCACGTCCGACACCGTCACCTGCGCGCCGCGCCGGCGAAGAAAAAGCGCCGCGGCCAGGCCCGATTTGCCCAGCCCCACCACCAGCACCCGTTTGCCCTTCACTTCCATCATCGGATCCCTCGTGCCCTTTGCGGCGATCTTGCCCGGCTCTCTTCAATAATTGTGCACCGCCCGCTGCGCGCCCGCGCGGCTTTAGCGCAGTTTCAACGTCGTAAGTGCAAACAGTGCAAACACCAGCGCCGCGATCCAGAAGCGGACAATCACCTTCGACTCGCTCCATCCCAGCTGCTCAAAGTGGTGGTGCAGCGGCGCCATCTTGAAGATACGCTTCTTGCGCAGCTTGTAGCTGCCCACCTGCAGCAACACGGAGAGCGCCTCCAGAATGAACACGCCGCCTATAAACGGCAGCAGCAGCTCCTGCCCGATCACCACCGCTACCGTCCCGATGGCCCCGCCCAGCGCCAGCGACCCCACGTCGCCCATGAAGATCTCCGCCGGGTGCGCGTTGTACCAGAGAAACCCGATCGACGCCCCCACCATCGACCCGCAAAACACCGTCAGCTCCCCGGCCAGCGGGTTCCAGCGCATATCCAGGTAGCCGGAGAAGACCACGTGCCCGCTCAGGTACGCGAGCAGCGTGAGTGCGCAGGCCGCAATCAGCGTGCAGCCGATGGCCAGCCCGTCCAGCCCGTCGGTCAGGTTCACTGCGTTCGACGCGCCCATCAACACGAACACGACAAAGCCTACGAACGGCAGAAACATGAGCAGACCCAGGTGCGGCACCGTGCTCGGCCACCAGTGCCACAGCAGGTCCCACCGTTGCGACTTGAAGAACGGCACCGTCAGCTGCGTCGAGAACATCTTGAACTCTTCGAGCGCCACCAGCGCCGCGGCCACCAGCACGCCGGTGAGCCCCTGCCAGAAGAGCTTGGCCCGCGCCGTCAGCCCCAGGCTCCGCCTCTGCACCACCTTGATGTAATCGTCGGCAAACCCGATCGCCGCGAACGCGAATGTAGAAAAAACCGTGACCCACACCAGCGGATTCGCCGGATCCGACCACAGCACCGTCGGCAGCAGGATCGCGATCACGATCAGCACCCCGCCCATCGTCGGCGTGCCCGACTTCTTCTGGTGCGACTGCGGCCCGTCCTCGCGGATGAACTGCCCGATCTGGAACTCGCGCAGCTTCTGGATCACGTAGGGCCCGATGAACAGCGCGATCATCAGAGCCGTCAGCGACGCGAACGCCGTGCGAAACGTCAGGTAGCGGAAGATCCGGAACGGGTGAAAGAACGGAAACAGCTTTTCGTAGAGCAGCCAGTAGAGCAAGAAGCCTCCGATGCATGATTGAAACCGGATCGAGGGTAGCGTCCAAATTTGCCCTCGTGTTTGAAAGGGCACGACTTCAAAGATTGCAGAAAACCGGCTGCGGCGGAGGTTTTGTAAAAGGGCACGACTTCAGTCGGGCCGAAAACGCAACAAAATGAAAGACGGGCTTTAGCCCCTGCGGGATGCTTCCACGCCGATTCACCCGTCACTCTCCCTTTTTCCGCAACCTCTTGAGTCACGCCGTAAGCGCCAGTCCTATTGAACCGGTTTTAGCTCAGGGAAGGTCCTGATCGAATTTGGACACTACCGGAATTGACCCGAGATTTAGCTTGATTTTACAGGCCATGCGCCCCGGTCTGCCCAAACGCCGGAGCTAGAATGGTAACGTTCGCCAATGAGGTGCCCATCATGAAGCATTCCCTCCTTCCGTTGCCCTGCGCGCTGCTTGGCCTCCTGTCCATCGCCTGCGTCTCGGTTGCCCAGTCCCCCTCAAACTCCGGCCTCGTCTCCGAGGTGAACCCCATCATTGGCACCGGCCGCGGCCCCGGCGACAGCATCAATCTCTTCCCCGGCGCCGCCATGCCCTTCGGCATGGTCCAGCTCAGCCCCGACACCGAAGACCACAACTACGGCTACCACTACTACGACCCCACCATTCAGGGCTTCAGCATGACCCACATGAGCGGCCCCGGCTGCGCCAACGAGGGCGAGGTCTTCTTTACCGCCACCACCGGCCCCATCCACACCACCGGTGACGACTTCCAGTCGCCCTACTCGCACGCGATGGAGTCCGCCCACCCCGGCTTCTACCAGGTGCGCCTGCTCGCCTGGGACATCGACGCCGAGCTCAGCGCCACCGACCGCACCGGCATCGCCCGCTTCACCTTCCCCGCCGGCAAGCCCGCCAACATCCTGCTCCCCTTGAGCCACACCCTCAACTACACCACCGCCGCCTCTGTCCAGATCGTCGGCGATAACCGGCTCCAGGGCTACGTCGAGAACCGCGCCTTCTGCGGCAACCAGCAGAGCTACAAGGTCTACTTCGTCATGACCTTCAGCAAGCCCTTCTCCTCCTTCGGCACCTGGACCGGCAAGCGATACGGCGGACCCGGAACCATCGTTGCGGACAGCCGCAGCGCCGAGCAGACCGGCCACGACCAGTGGACCGGCGCCTACGCCACCTGGGCCCCCGAATCCAGCCCCCAGACCGTCACCGCCAAGATCGCCATCTCCTACGTCGATCCCGCCGGCGCCGAAAACAACCTCAAGACCGAGTCCGCCGGTAAAGACTTCTCCACCATCCGCAGCGACGCCGAAGCCGCATGGAACAAGGCCCTCGGCGTCATCGACGTCAGCGGCGGAACAGCCGAAGAACGCACCGTCTTTTACACCGCGCTCTATCACTCCCTGCTCATGCCCAGCATCTTCAGCGACGCCGACGGCCGCTACCTCGGCTTCGACGGCCAGATTCATCACGTCGACCCCGGCCATCTCATCTACGCCAACTGGTCGGGCTGGGACATCTACCGCAGCGAGCTCCCGCTGCTGGCCATGATCGAGCCTGCGCGCATGGAGGACATGGCCCAGTCCGTCGTCCTCATGTACCAGCAGGGCGGCTGGATAGGCCGCTGGCCCCAGATCAACCTCTACACCAACGTCATGGCCGGCAGCCCCCTCACCGTCGGCCTTGCCACCGCCTGGCTCGACGGCCTCCACGGCTTCGACATGAACGCCGGCTGGGAAGGCATGTATAAGGACGCAACCGAAGCCGCCCCGTCCGGCCATCCCTACCAGGGCGAAGAGGGCATGGACTGGATCAACAAGCTCCACTACGTCCCCGACGACAAGGTCAGCTACGGCTCCGTCTCGCAGCTCCAGGAAGACACCGTCGCCTACGCCTCGCTCTACCGCCTCGCCGTCGGCCTCGGCAAAACGGATGACGCCAAGACCCTCTACAACCGCTCCCTCTACTACCGCAACGTCTTCGACCACGACGATCACTTCTTCCGCCCCCGCGACGCCGACGGCCAGTGGGTGCCCCACTTCGACCCCGTCCAGGAGAATCACGGCTTCATCGAAGGCACCGGCTGGCACTACCAGTGGCTGGAGCCGGCCGACATGGCCTGGGTCGTCAACGCCACGGGCCGCGACCTCTTCAACAAACGCCTCACCGAATTCTTCAACTACCCCATCCCCGGCTGGTACGGCCAGTACTACAATCCCTACAACGAGACCGACCTCGAAACCCCCTTCATGTTCAACTTCTCCGGCCGCCCCTGGGAGACCCAGCGCGTCGTCCGCCGCGTGCTCAATGAGAACTACACCGCCTCGCCCGACGGCATCCCCGGAAACGACGACTGCGGCGAGATGTCCTCCTGGGCGGTAATGAGCATGTTGGGCATCTACAGTGTGGACCCCGCCAGCCTCGCCTACGAGATGGTCGGCCCGGTCTTCCCCAAGGCCGTTATCCACCTGCGCGAGCCCTACGCCGGCAAGGAGTTTACGATCGAAGCCTCCGGCGCCGCGCCCGACGCCGCCTACATCCAGAGCGTGACCCTCAACGGCCAGCCGCATGAAAAGAACTGGATCTCGTTCAAGGCCATCTCTGCCGGCGGCACGCTGAGCGTCGCCGTCGGAACGAATCCTGACGAATCCTGGGGCGCCGCACCCGGCGACGCGCCGCCCTCGCTGAGCGACGTGCAGCCGTAATCTCCGATGCCCGGATTTCCCCGCTGCGTTCGCAGTGGGGAGTCCGAAATGCGACGAGCGATGAGCCGGCTCTTCATGCCTGCCGCCAATCGAGCTACGGATTTAGCGAAGTGAAGGATTCGACGGAGAGAATAATGCCTCTCGCATTCAGGGATACAATGATGGCTACGGAGGCCCCATGGGAACCCCACAAAACACGGTGGTCGTGGACTTGGGTCCACTTCGGCAGGCAGTCGAGGAGAGAGTCAAGTCTGGCGCCTACGCCTCACCGGATGAAGTGATTCAGGCTGGCTTGCACGCTCTGGAACGCCAGGAAGCCATGTTGAACGACTGGCTCACCCAGCAGGCGGAAGAGTCCCTCGCCGATCCCGAGCCAAGTATTCCGGCAACGGAGGTATTCCGGGAGTTACGCGCGATTCATCGGAAAACCATCCGGGAGACGCGTTGAAAAAGTATGAGGTGCTTTTCCGGCCACGAGCACGGAAGGATCTCATCTCCCTTTACCGCTACATTGCAAAGCAAGCCGGTCCAAAGATCGCCGCAAATTACATTGTGCGGATTGAAAAGGCTTGCCTCTCGCTCATGGCTGTTCCCCTGCGGGGAACAGCCATCGCTTCAAAGATGTCTGGGTTACGTACGATGGGCTTCGAGCGCCGGGCAACCGTTCTGTTTCGCGTTGGGGAAGATTCGGTAGAGATTCTCCGCATCTACTATGGCGGACAGAATTGGGGGCCAGATATAAAAAGGTTACTCGGAATCTAGCCAGGTTCTTACCGCGTCTTCGCCACTTCCTCCACCGTCACCGGATCGAGGAATGGCATCTGCGCCCTGAGCTCCTTGCCCACAATCTCCACCGGATGCTTCGCCTCGGCCTCGCGAAAGGCCAGAAACTCCTTCCGCCCGGAGTTCTGGTCGGCGAGAAATCTCTTCGCAAACGAGCCGTCCTGGATCTCGGCCAGGATCTGCTTCATCGCCTTGCGGCTCTCCTCGTTGATCACCCGCGGCCCGCTCACGTAGTCGCCCCACTCCGCCGTATCCGAGATCGAGTAGCGCATGTACGCGAGGCCCCCGCGATAGATCAGGTCCACGATCAGCTTCAGCTCGTGCAGGCACTCGAAGTAGGCGCTCTCGGGCTGATACCCGGCCTCGACCAGCGTCTCAAAACCCGCCTTGATCAGCGCGCTCACGCCGCCGCAGAGCACGCTCTGCTCACCGAAGAGGTCGGTCTCGGTCTCTTCCTTGAACGTCGTCTCCAGCACCCCGGCTCGCGTGCAGCCAATGCCCTTCAGGTAGCTCAGGCACAGCGCGTGTGCCTTGCCGGTTGCGTCCTGGTGCACGGCGATCAGCCCCGGCACGCCGCCGCCCTCGACAAACACTTCGCGCACGCGATGCCCCGGCGCCTTGGGCGCGGCCATGCCCACATCGATGCCCGCCGCCGGAACGATCGTCTTGAAGTGAATATTGAAGCCGTGCGCGAACATCAGCAGTTTGCCGGCGCTGAGGTTCGGCCCAATCTCTTCGGCATACAATTTGGCCTGCGTCTGATCGGGAACCAGCATCATCACCACGTCGGCCCACTTCGTCGCCTCCGCCGGCGTAGCCACTTCCAGGCCCGCCTTCTGCGCCTTGGCAATGGACTTCGAACCCGCCGCCAGCCCCACCCTCACCTCGACGCCCGAGTCCTTCAGGTTAAGCGCGTGGGCGTGCCCCTGCGAGCCGTAGCCGATGATGGCCACCTTCTTGGCCTGAATCAGCGTCAGGTCCGCATCGTGATCGTAGTACGTCTTCGCCATGATTCTTCTTTTTCCTTTGTCTCTTCAGTGAGTATGGAGTCGCTTCGGAGCGCTCATGTACACGAACCCTGCCTGGAATGGCGAGCCCTGCATTGATTATGGCTGCTCGATCGGGGCCGTGTCTTGAATTGCCTCCGCGCGCGTCCCATTCGCCGCCTCCACGCCCGCGCCCATCGCCTTCAGCACGCTGCTCGTGTGGTGCCCCCGCCGCATCGTCATCTTGCCGCTGCGGCAGATCTCGAGGATCTTCCCATCGCCCTCGTGCAGCACCTGGATCAGCCCTTCAATCTTGCTCTCCACGCCCGTCATCTCGATCATCAGCGACTCCGGCGCCAGATCCACAATCCGCGCGCGGAAAACCTCCACCAGCTCGAAGATCTGCGAGCGGCTTTGCGGCGTGGCTGCGACTTTGATGAGCGCCAGCTCCCGCGTCACCGCCGCCGCCTGCGTAATGTCGTCCACATCGACGACATTCTCGAGCTTGAACAGGCTCGCGCGGATGCGGTGCCCAGCCTCGGCCGAGGCGTCGCACACCAGCGTCAGCCGCGACAGCCCCTCGCGCTCGCTCCTGCCCACGGTGAGCGAGTTGATGTTGATGTTCAAACGCCGGAACAACGAAGCCACGCGCGTCAGCACGCCCGGCAAGTCTTCCACATAAGCAACAAACGTGTGCAGCATAAAAGCACCTTTCAGAGAACAGAGAGCAGAGAACAGAGGGCAGAGAGCAAAACAGGTCTAGCTGTTGAGTCTCCCGAGAGTTGCCTAAATCATCTTTCCGACCTCGTGAGAGAGCTTTTCTGCTTCGTCGATCTGCTCCGAATTCCCTATCTCGAGCATCCGGGCAATTTCCAGTTGCGTTTGTAATTCGCAATTGGATGCCCGAGCGATGCCCAAGAATTGCCGGAATTCCTTCGTATTCAGTCTTCCATGTCCTTCAGCAATGTTACTTGGCAATGAAACCGCCGCCCTTCGGATCTGGCTGGTCAGGCCAAATATTTCTTCGCGGGGGAAACCTTGAGTCAGCCGGTATATCTTTGCGGTCAACTGCATCGCTCTTTGCCACATCAGCAGCTCTCGAAATGATTGAGCCATCTCTCTCGACTCCTCGCCCGTGTTCTCTGTTCTCTGTTCTCTGTTCTCTGTTCTCTGTTCTCTGTTCTCTGTTCTCTGTTCTCTGTTCTCTGTTCTCTGTTTACTTATCGTCCGCGCGCTCTTCCAGCGGGTCTTTGCCCGGCCGCCGAATCATCTCGTGCAGCGCGCTACCGGCCGGAATCATCGGATACACCGAGTCTTCCTTCTCCACCAGGAAGTTCAGCAGAAACGCTCCCGGCGCCGACCGCGCTTCGTTCACCGCATCGGCCACTTCGCTGCGCGTGCGCACCGCGCGCCCCGCAATCCCGTGCGCATCGGCCAGCTTTACAAAATCAGGGCTCACCAGCGGCGTGGCCTCGTAGTTGCGCTCGTAGAAAAACTCCTGCCACTGCCGCACCATCCCCAGGTAGCCGTTGTTGATGATCGCGATGTTGATCTTGAGCTTCTCCTGCACGATGGTCGCCAGTTCGGCTGCCGTCATCTGGAACCCGCCATCTCCGGCAATCACCCACACTTCCTTCTCCGGGCAGGCCATCTTGGCGCCGATCGCCGCCGGCAGCGCAAACCCCATCGTCCCAAGGCCCCCTGAAGTGATCAGCGTACGCGGCTCCTCATGCCGGAAGTACTGCGCCTCCCACATTTGGTGCTGGCCCACATCGGTCACAATCACCGCATCGCCGCCGGTGATCCGCCACAGATCGTGCATCACGTGCGCTGCGTAGAGATGGCCAGTTTCGGGCAGGTTCTTGATATCGCGCACCGCGACCTCGCCCTTCATCCCATCAATCGTCTTCAGCCACGCCGCCCCATCGCGTCCCGGAACCCGCGGCAGCAGTTCCTCGAGCACCTCGCGCAGGTCGCCCACCAGCGCCACATCGACTTTAATATTTTTGTTGATCTCCGCCGGGTCTACCTCGATGTGAATCTTCTTGGCCTTGGGCGCATACGTCGAAGTAGTGCCCGTCACGCGGTCGTCAAACCGCATCCCGCACGCGATCAGCAGATCGGCCTCCTGGATGGCGTTGTTCACCCACGCCTCGCCGTGCATTCCCATCATGCCCAGGTTCAACGGGTGTGACGCCGGAAACGCCCCCAGGCCCAGCAGCGTGAGCGCCACCGGAATCTGCGCCCGCTCGGCCAGTGTGCGCACCTGCTCCATCGCCCCGGACTCCGAAATACCGTGCCCGGCCAGAATCACCGGCCGCTTCGCACTGCGAATCAGCTCCGCCGCATGATCCAGCCCTGAGTCGGCCACATGCAGCATCGGGTGCGGCCGGTACTCGCGCGGCTTCGCCGCCTCAAAGTTGAAGTCCGCCGTCCCCTGCTGCGCATCCTTCGTGATGTCCACCAGCACCGGCCCCGGCCTTCCCGACCGCGCAATCTGGAATGCATGGCGCAGTGTCGCCGCCAGGTCTTCGGTCCGGCTCACGAGAAAGTTGTGCTTCGTCACCGGCAGCGTCACGCCCGTGATGTCCACTTCCTGAAACGCATCCGTGCCCAGCACCTTGCTCGATACATTGCCCGTAATGCAGACCATCGGAATTGAGTCCAGCATCGCCGTGGCAATGCCGGTCACAAGATTCGTTGCGCCCGGCCCGCTGGTGGCGACCGCGACGCCCACCTTGCCCGAGGCCCGCGCATAGCCATCGGCCATGTGCGCCGCGCCCTGCTCGTGCCGTACCAGCACATGCCGGATGGGAAACTTGCGCAGCGCATCGTAGGCCGGCAGAATCGCCCCGCCCGGATACCCGAAGACCTCCGTCACGCCCTCGCCCACCAGCGTGGCCCACAGAATCTCTGCGCCGGTCAGCCGCGTCGGCGTCGTCAAATGTGCATTACACAATTGCGTTGTTTCCTTGGTCCCCATAGCAACTCCTTCCGCTCTAGTCGTCATCGGCTTTCCTGATCCCTGGTGTTACGTTGTTGCTCCCTCTGACGCCGACTTCACCCGATCCACATACTTCCTGAACACGCCCTTCGGCCACCGCATCGCCGGCGGCCTAAAGTCCTTGAGCCGCGCCGCCATTTCCGCGTCGCTGATCTCCACATTCAGCGTCCGCCTGGCAATATCGAACGCGATGATGTCGCCCTCGCGCACCGCCGCAATCGGCCCGCCCACAAACGCCTCCGGCGCCACGTGGCCCGCCGTGAATCCCCGCGTCGCGCCGCTGAACCGCCCATCTGTAAGCAGAGCCACCTGTGCGCTCAGCTCCGCATTCGAGCTGATGGCCGCCGTCACCTGCAGCATCTCGCGCATCCCCGGCCCGCCCTTCGGCCCCTCGTAGCGGATCACCACCACGTCGCCTGGCTTGATGCCGCCCGCCTGCACAACCTTGAAGCAATCCTCTTCGCAATCGAAGACCCGCGCCGGCCCGCGATGCTCGTACTTACCCGCCGCGGCAATCTTCATCACGCACCCTTCAGGCGCCAGATTACCTTTCAGGATCACCAGCCCGCCATTCGCCTTAATGGGCTTCTCGAAGGTATGAATCACATCCTGCCCCGGCGTCTCCTTCGCCAGCGCGGCTTCCTCGGCCAGCGTCCTTCCGCTGATCGTAAGAGCCGATCCATCCGCATGTCCCGCATCGATCATGCGCTTCGCCAAGAGGCGCGACCCACCCGCCGCCTGGTAATCCGAAGCCACATACTTGCCCGCCGGCGTCAGATCGCAGATATACGGAGTGCGCTTCGAGATCGCGTCGAAGTCGTCAATCGACAGCTCAATCCCCATCTCTCGCGCAATGGCCAGCAGATGCAGCACCGCGTTGGTCGAGCCGCCGCTCGCCGCTACGCTGGCGATCGTGTTCTCAAGCGACTTGCGCGTAATAATCTGCGAAGGCTTGCGGTTCGCGCGCACCGCATCCATCAAAATGTGGCCGGCCTTGCGCGTCGCCTCAAGCTTCTCCGCGGCCGTCGCCGGCACGCCCGAGAGCTCAATCGGCGAGATGCCCAGGATCTCGCCGCTCATCGCCATCGTATTCGCCGTGAACTGCCCGCCGCACGCGCCCGCTCCGGGGCAGGCGTTAGCTTCCAGCGCCTCCAGCCCCGCATCGTCGATGCGCCCCGCGGCATGAGACCCGATCCCCTCGAAGACATTCTGAATGGTAATGTCCACACCGTTCAGTTTTCCCGGCGCAATCGACCCGCCGTAGAGCATCATCCCCGGTATATCCAGCCGGCACAGCGCCATGATGATGCCCGGCATATTCTTGTCGCACCCGCCAATACCTACTAGCCCGTCGAATAAGTTACCGCGAGCTACTAACTCGATCGAATCGGCAATCACTTCACGACTAACCAGCGACGCCTTCATCCCCTGCGTGCCCATCGTGATGCCATCGGAGATGGTCACGGTGTTGAACTCCATCGGCGTTCCGCCGGCCTCGCGAATGCCCTCTTTGAGCGCCTCGGCGATCTCACGCAGGTGCACGTTGCAGGTCCCGATCTCCGTCCACGTGTTGGCCACGCCGATGATCGGCTTGTGCAGATCGTCTTTCTTGAACCCCGACCCGCGCAGATAAGAGCGTGCAGCCGCCCGGCTCGGTCCCTCGGTCAACGGAATGCTTTGGCGCTTGCCTTCAACAGTCATTGTTTTCCTTGTAGCGGAGTTAGCGGTGCTGGCGGAGTTAGCGGAGTTAGTATGGGAACCGAAGCATTCACTAGCTCCGCTAACATCGCTAACTCCGCTGACGCCGCTTTCATTTCGCCTTCAGCCAACTTGCTTCATCGTGCTTCGTCTCAAACGCATCGAGCGCCGCCGCGTGCCGCAGCGTCAGCCCGATATCGTCCAGCCCTTCGAGCAAACAGAACTTCCGGAACGGGTCCACCTCGAACGTCGCGCTGAAGCCGCGCCCATCCGTCACCGTCTGCGCCTCCAGCGAAACCGTGAGCTGGTAACCCGGAATCGTCTTCGCGTTGTTGAGCAGCTCGTTCACCTGCTCCTCGCTCAAGCGCGCCAGCACAATGCCGTTCTTGCCCGCGTTCGAAAAGAAGATATCGGCGAACATCGGCGCGATCACTACGCGAAAGCCAAAATCGCTCAGCGCCCACGCAGCGTGCTCGCGGCTCGACCCGCACCCAAAGTTTTTGCCCGCAATCAGAATCTGCGCGCCCTTGTAGCGCGAATCGTTCAGCACAAACTCCGGCACTGGGTCGCCAGCGGGCGTCTGCCGCCAATCGAAGAAGAGAAAATCGCCGTAGCCCGTGCGCTCGATCCGCTTCAAAAACTGCTTGGGAATGATCTGGTCCGTGTCGACGTTCGTCCGGTCCAGCGGCGCCGCCAATGAGGTCAATGTCTTGAACGGTTGCATAGGAACAAACTCCGAATAAGTCGCGTTTTGAAAGGGCACGACTTCAGTCGTGCCGTAAAGGTTCGTAAAATCCGCGGGCTTTAAGCCCCTGAGGGACGTTTTCCTCCGTTCCGCGGACATGCATGGGAAAGCGTTTAGGCTGTGACCTCCTCGCGTACGTCCCACGTACGAATATCCACAAAATGCCCGGCCACCGCGGCCGCCGCCGCCATCTCCGGACTCACCAGGTGCGTGCGTCCGCCGCGTCCCTGCCGGCCCTCGAAGTTGCGGTTGCTCGTCGAGGCGCACCGCTCGCCCGGCGCAAGAATATCGGGATTCATGCCCAGGCACATCGAGCAGCCCGGCTCCCGCCAGTCGAACCCGGCTTCGCGGAAGATGCGGTCCAGGCCCTCCCTCTCGGCCTGCGCCTTCACCTGCTGCGAGCCCGGAACCACCATCGCGCTCACATGGCTCGAAACCTTGCGTCCCGCTGCAATCCGCGCCGCGGCGCGCAGGTCCTCGATGCGCCCATTGGTGCAGGAGCCTATAAAGACTCGATCAATCGCAATCTCCGCCAGCGGCGTGCCGGCCCTCAGGTCCATATATTCGAGCGCCCTCTCGAATGACTTGCGGTCGATCTCGCTCTTCGCATTCGCCGGGTCGGGCACCTTGTCCGTCACCGGCGCCACCATGCCGGGGCTCGTTCCCCAGCTCACGTAGGGCGCCAGCGTCGCTGCATCGATTACAAGCTCGCGGTCGAACTTCGCGCCCGGATCGCTCGGCAGTTGTCTCCACTCGGCCACTGCTTCATCCCATGCCGCTCCTTGTGGAGAGAAGCGGCGGCCCTTCAGATACGCAAACGTCGTCTCGTCCGGCGCGATCATCCCCGCGCGCGCTCCAGCCTCGATGCTCATGTTGCAGATCGTCATGCGGCCTTCCATCGAAAGCCCGCGAATCGCCGACCCCGCGTACTCGATCACGCAGCCCGTCGCGCCGTCGGTGCCGATCTTCCCGATGATCGCGAGGATGACGTCCTTGGCCGTCACGCCTGGCGGCAACTCGCCCTCCACGGCAATGCGAAACGTCTTTGGCTTCGATTGCGGCAGCGTCTGCGTGGCCAGCACGTGCTCCACCTCGCTGGTGCCGATGCCGAAAGCCAGCGCTCCGAAGGCCCCGTGCGTCGACGTGTGCGAGTCGCCGCACACGATCGTCATGCCCGGCTTGGTCAGCCCCATCTCCGGCCCGATCACGTGCACAATTCCCTGCTCCCGCGAGTTCACGTCGTACAGCTCAACACCGAACTCCGCGCAGTTCTTGCGCAGCGTGGCAATCTGCGTAGCCGCAATCTGGTCCACTATATTCAGCCGGCCCTCAATCGTCGTCGGCACGTTGTGATCCACCGTCGCAATCGTGCGGTCCGGCCTGCGCACCTTGCGCCCTGCAATCCGCAACCCTTCAAAGGCCTGCGGAGAAGTGACCTCGTGCACGAGTTGCAGGTCGATATAGAGCAGCGTCGGCTCGCCTTCAGGCTCAACCACCACATGCCGCTCCCAGACCTTCTCGAATAACGTCTTCGCTGTAAAACTCATCGCTTGACCTCTCTGTTACGCATTCACGAGCAATGTCTTTACGGTTTCCCGCACCTTCGCGCCCATCTCTTTCGTCGAAAGCACGGTGAATCCCTGGGGATTGGTCCGCGCCAGGTCCGGCGTGCGGAAGCCCTGCTCGAGCACATTGCGCACCGCAGTCTCCACGGCAGCCGCCTCGGTCTCGAGCCCTCCTGAATGGCGCAGAATCAAAGCTCCGGTCAAAATCGCGCCCAGCGGATTCGCGAGGCCCTTGCCGGCAATGTCCGGCGCCGACCCGTGCACTGGTTCATATAAATTGACCTTGCCGCCAATTGTCGCCGAGGGCAGCATCCCCAGCGAGCCGGTGATCACGGCCGCCTCATCCGAAAGAATGTCGCCAAAGAGATTTTCTGTAACCACCACATCGTAGTTGCGCGGCTGGTTCATCAGGTGCATCGCCATAGCGTCCACATACTGGTGCTCCACCGTCACGTCGGGAAACTCCGCGGCCACTTCATTCACGGTCGCCCGCCAGAGTTGCGAGACTTCGAGCACGTTGGCCTTATCCACGCTGGTCACCTTCTTGCGCCGCTTGCGCGCCAGCTCGAAGGCCACGCGCGCCACGCGCACCACCTCGCCCTTCGTGTAGCGCATCGTGTTCCACGCCTCGCCCTTGTCGCGACTCCACTCCCGCGGTTGCCCAAAGTAAAGCCCGCCCAGCAACTCGCGGACAAAGAGAATATCGGCGCCGTCCACAACCTCCGCCCGCAGCGGGCTATTGGCGGTCAGTTCCTTGAACGCGAACGCCGGCCGCAGATTGGCAAACCCGCCCAGCGCCGCGCGAATCTGCAGGAGCCCGGCCTCGGGCCGCTTATCCGGCGGCAGCGCGTTGAACTCGTTCCCGCCCACGGCGCCCAGCAGCACCGCATCGGACGCCAGGGCCGCATCAAGTGTCTCCGCCGGCAGCGGCGTGCCGTCGTTCACAATCGCCACGCCGCCAATCCGCTTCGCGTCGAAATCGAACTTGTGGCCGCCCAGCTCGGCCACTTCCTTGAGCACCGCGACAGCCTCATTCGTAACCTCAGGCCCGATGCCATCGCCCGCAGTAACAAGAATCTTCAGTTTCATGCTTTTCCTTATTCCCCGTCAGGCGACAGCAAGGATCTCACTGCGCCAACTCGCCAACTTGCCAACTTGCTAACTCGCCGACTCGCTAACTTGCCGCTTTATTCAATCCAGCTCCGCCACCGGCTCATGCCGCCGCTCGCGAATGTTATCGGGCAGCAGGCCAATCAGATCCTGGTCGTAGATGTTCTTCTTGCGGTCGGCCAGCGCCACAAACCGGTAATAGACGTGCTGCAACTCGTCACGGCCGAGCGTAAATCCAAGCTGCTCCAGCCGGTGCCGCAGCGCCGCGCGCCCCGAGTGCTTGCCCAGCACCAGGTGTGTCCGCGCTACGCCCACCAGTTGCGGCGTCATGATCTCGTAGCACAGGGGGTTGGCAAGCATCCCGTGCTGGTGAATGCCGGACTCGTGCGCAAAGGCGTTGTCGCCCACCACAGCCTTATTCGGCGAAGGCTTGAAGGTGATCAACTGCCCCAGCACCTGGCTGGCCGGATAAAGCTGGTCAAGCTTGATCGACATGCTCGTCCCGTAGCGGTCCGCGCGCACATAAAGCGCCGCCGCAATCTCCTCGAGCGCTGCATTCCCCGCCCGCTCGCCGATCCCGTTAATCGTGCACTCCACCTGCCGCGCGCCCCCCTCAATCGCCGCCAGCGAGTTGGCGACAGCAAGGCCCAGGTCGTCGTGGCAGTGTGACGAGAGAATCACGCCCTGGGCATCGACCGCCGGCACGCGCTCGCGCACCTCCCGGAACATCCGCCCGTACTCCTCCGGCGTCGCATAACCCACCGTGTCGGGCATATTGATCGTCGTCGCGCCCGCCTCTACGGCCACGCGCACCATCTCCACCAGAAAATCCCGGTCCGAGCGCGTCGCGTCCTCGGGCGAAAACTCCACGTCGTCGGCGTGCGTGCGCGCCAGCCGCACCATCTCGCCGGCCGTCTCCAGCGCCTCGGCCCGGCTCATCTTGAGCTTGTATTCAAGATGCAGATCGCTCGACGCCAGAAACACGTGAATCCGCGAGCGGTCGGCAAACTGCAGCGCCCGCGCCGCCATCTCGATATCCTCGGTCTTGGCCCGCGCCAGCGACGCGATGCGCGGCTTGCGGATGGCCTGCGTAATCGTCGCGATGGCCGCGAAGTCGCCCTCCGAGGCCATGGCGAAGCCCGCCTCGATGATGTCCACGCCCAGGTCCTCGAGCGCGTGGGCCATGGTCAACTTTTCCTGCGTGGTCATGCTGCACCCCGGCGACTGCTCGCCGTCGCGCAGAGTGGTGTCAAAGAATGCAACGTGGTTGTTTGAGCTCATCGTGTTGCCTGCCAGGGAAGCTTCCTGCTTACAAAATCCATTCTCCCGCACCCGGCCCATATAACGCAAAGTTATAATTCTTGTAGATGCGATTAGAATTGCTTATGAAAGGCCAGCGAGCCGTCAAGTCGGCCAATCCGTTTTTTCGCCAGCTTGCCAACTCGCTGACTTGCTGACCCGCCATGGACCTCAACCAGCTCGAAACCTTCCTCGCCGTCGCCGAAGAGCGCAGCTTCTCCCGCGCCGCCGTCCGCCTGCATCGCACCCAGCCCGCCGTCAGTCAGGTCGTCCGCAAGCTCGAGGAGTCAGTCGGCGAAACCCTCTTCGACCGCGCCGCCCGCGACGGTTCTCTCACCGCGGCCGGCGCCCTGCTGCGGGACTACGCCCTGCGTCTCTTGGCCCTGCGCCGCGAAGCGTCAAGCGCCCTCGGCGAGCTCAAGAGCCTCGAGCGCGGCAGCCTGCAACTGGCCGCCAACGAGTACACCTGCATGTACCTGCTGCCCGCCATCGACGCCTTCCGCCGCCAGTTCCCGCACGTCAGCGTCGCTGTCAAACGCATGTTGGCCTCGCGCATCCCCGACGAGCTCAACCTGCGCGCCTTCGAGCTCGGCGTCGTCTCCTTCCGTCCCGATCCGGCCCAGTTCCGCACCATCGCCGTCTATGGCGACAGCCTCGCCTTCATCTGCAGCCCGCGCCATCCCCTCGCCCGCACCCATCGCGTCTCCATCAACGACCTCGGCAAAGAAACGTTCATCGCCCACAACGTCGCCTCGCCCCTTCGCCGCCGCGTCATCGAGTCCTTCCAGCGTCATCGCACGCCTCTCAACATGGGCATCGAGCTGCCTACCATCGAGGCCATCAAGCGCTTTGTCGCCATGGGCGGCGGCGTGGCCCTTGTACCGCACCTCACCGTCGCCCGCGAGCTCGCCTCCGGCGACCTGGTGCAGATTCCCGTCGACGAGCTCGATGTTCGCCGCGTGCTGCGCCTGATTCACCGCCGCCAGGCCACGCTCTCCTACGCCGCGCGCGCCTTCCTCCGCACCCTCCGCACCCTCGCCAAGGAGCAGGGCCCGCCCTTCTACTACCATGTGGAGCGAGCCGGATGATCGCCGCGCCACCTCAAATCAGCCCCATTCGCGCCCCGGCTGCCGGAATGATTCCGCCCGCGTCTATAGGCTCAGATGGTTCCACGCCAGTCCCGGCCGCCTTCGCCCGCTTCGGCCAGTTACAATGCTGAGAGCGGGGCACGGCGCGGACCGGCGTCCCGGACCAGTGCGCAGATATCGGCAAGCGCGTCGCCGGCCGGACGCTTGCGCAGTCACTCGAGGTTCAGGAGCGAATGAAGAAGATCGCCTTTTTTGCATTTTTGCTGGCCGTGAGCGCGGCCGCCTGCGGCGCCCAGGAGGCCCGCCAGGACGTCAGCCTTAGCGGAACGGCCCTCGTCGAGCCATTCATGGCCTCATCCACCGACGTTCAGGTCAGCGCCAACCGCGCCTTCGGCGGCCTGGTCAGCTACCGCTTCATGATCACGCCCAACAGCGCCCTCGAAGCCAACTACGGCATCACCTACGAGAACACCATTCATTTTCTCGTCAGCAATATCAACCATTACAACGTCCTCACCCGCACCCAGGAGATCTCGGGCGCCTACGTCCGCTCCTTCGTCTTTAAGAATTTCAATCCCTTCCTCGAAGCCGGTCCGGCAGGCTTCATCTTCCTGCCCATCCGCAACAGCGGCACGCAGACCCTCGACGCCAAGCAGCAAACCGAGGTCGGCGCCATCTGGGGCGGAGGCATCGCCTATGAAGTCAGTCCCAGTTGGGACGTCCGCGCCGAAATCCGCGGCATGGTCACCAAGGTGCCCGACTTCGGCGATTCGCAGATCAACGCCAACCGCTGGTACAAGATCAGCATTTATGAGCCGGTCATCGGCGTCGCGTATCACTTCTAGCTATCAGCCGTCAGCTCTCAGCCGATTCCGGCCTGCGGGTGCGCGACCAAAGTCCGTCGCGTGTACGCACGGAGTGGCTGAAACACCGCACCGGTTTGGCTGAGGACTTCGAGCGGACGGCTGAGAGCTGACAGCTGCTTCACGCCTCTCTGTAGCGCCCCAGTTCCTTCACCATGGCGCAGTGCCCGTGGAGCGACTCGAGGGCGTGCGAGCCCTCTGCGGCCGAACGAATCTGGCAGTCCACGTAGAAGATGTACTCCCACGGCTTGCCGTGCACCGGCCGCGACTCGATCTTGGTCAGGTTCGTCCCCAGCGCGGCCAGTTCCTGCAGGGCGGCCACCAGCGAGCCCGGCCGGTTCTCCACCGAAAATGCGATGCTGATCTTGTTCGCCTGCGGGTCCACCGTCGCGTCAGCCGTGCGCCGCACCAGGAAAAATCGCGTGTAGTTCTCCGGGTTGTCCTCGATGCCCGCTTCCAGAATCTGCGCGCCGTAGTAGCGCGCCGCGGCCTCGCTGGCGATCGCCGCCGCATGGCGGTCCCTGAGTTCCACCAGTTGCTTCACGCTGCCCGCCGTGTCATAGAACGCGAATGCCTCCATCCGTGGATGGCTGGCCAGAAACTTTCGGCACTGCGCCAGCGCCACCGGATGCGAAAACACGCGGTCGATCTCGCCCACCTGCGCTCCTGAAATGGCGATCAGGTTATGCCGGATGCGCAGCCGCGTCTCCCGCTCCACCTTCACGTCGTACTTCAGAAGCAGGTCGAAGTGCTCTGACACCGACCCGGCCAGACTGTTCTCGATCGGGATCGCGGCCGCTTCCACATCGCCGTTCGCCAGCGCCTGAAAAACCTCCTCGGAAAGCGAGTGCGGCGCGATCGTCGCATTCTCGTCCAGCTTCACGGCTGCTTCATGGCTGAACGAGCCCGGTTCTCCCTGGATGGCAATCCTCATCGTGGCGTGGGCGCTCCTGTCATGTGGGGGATCAAAGGGACGCGTCGGTCATCGGGCTCCCCTTTCGGGGCATCTCTTTCGCACCATACCACAGCGCGTGCAAAAACTCCGCAGCGCTTGCGTCTGCTTTGGGTTGCTTCCGCGCAGCCCGCGCGTCAGTTCGGCGAGGGCTGCTCCGCATGGTCGATCACCAGCGCCTCCGCCGGCCCGCGCGTGGCCACCAGAGTCAGCCCCAGCTGCTCCCGCAACGCCGTAAACAAAGGCGGGCTTGAAGCCGTCGCCGGCGCCACAGGCAATGCGCCGCCAAACTGGGTCGTATCCGGGGCCCACGTCAGGTCAAAGTCGAATTTACCCTTCAGCCCTGTCTTGTCCACCACGGGCCGGTCGAGCACCGCCCGCTGCAGCAGCGAGACAAAGTCGGTCATGCTCGCGTTGCGCGCCGGCATCTGAACATGGTCCGGGTATACCGTACTGATCAGCGCCGGAGGCGTGTTCGCCGCCTCCGCGCTCGGCTTCATCTTCACGCCGCCTTTGTCCACCTCGAGCTCGTAGATTGAAAACACCTTCTGCTCGCGATGAAAGCTCAGCTTGAACCGGTCGGCCAGCAGGGCACGCAGCATCCGCATCTGTTCATCATGCGTCGGCCGCACCGTGCCCGGCGTGCGCGCCACAATATCGAAGTGGTCGGAGTCGGTCCACGACGGGCCGCCCGAAATCTCGCGCGGATTCAGGTCATAAGCCGCCGCGATCAGCAGCTTCAGGTTGTAGTCCTTCTCCACAAACGTATCCGACCCGCGCATCAGGATGTAGCGCCCCTTGCCCTCGTCCGGAGAGATGGGCCGGATCGTCGCCACTTCGAATGCGTCGAAGCTGGGCCGCGGCGCTGCCGGCTGAGCCTGCGCGCCGGCCTGTGAAAGCATCATCGTTGCCGCCAGAATCTGTGGAACCATGGTGGGGAATCTTCCTTTCCCGTAAACTCTCGCCTGCAAGCCATCATCGCACGGCCGCGGCGCGTCCGCTGGCTGCCCCGGGTCCCGCTTTTGGGACCTGGGAGCGGCCTACCGCCGCAGCCACAGGTCAGCCGCCACAAACACCAGGAAGACCGTCGCAATCACCCCGTTCATCGTAAAGAACGCCGCATTCAGCCGCCGCAGGTCGCGCGGAGAAACAATCGCGTGCTCGTAGGCCAGCAGCAGCGCCACCGCCGCAATCCCCAGCCAGCCCACCGCCGCAAAGTGGAAGAGTGCCCCGAACCAGAGCAGCAGCGCCAGCATGGCCGCGTGCATCAGCCGCGCCACCCAGAACGCGCCGGCAATTCCAATCGCCTTCGGCAGGCTATAGAGCTTCACGGTGCGATCGTGTTCGTAATCCTGGCAGGCATAGAGCACGTCGAAACCGCCCGCCCACAGCGTCACCGCCGCCGTCAGCACCACGATGCGCGGGTCCAGGCTGCCCCGCACCGCGATCCACGCCGCCGACGGCGCCAGCCCCAGCGCCAGCCCCAGTCCCAGGTGCGACCACCGCGTCACCCGCTTCAAATAGCTGTAACCCAGCAGCACCGCCAGCACCAGCGGCGACAAGTAAAGCGTCAGCCGGTTCAGCTCCGCCGCGGCTGCCACAAAGACCAGTCCCGCCGCCACCGTAAACCCCAGCACAAACTGGCGCGAAAGCAGCCCCGCCGGAATCGCCCGGTTGCGCGTCCGCGGATTGGCCGCGTCCACGTCCGCGTCCGCCCAGCGGTTAAAGGCCATCGCGCACGACCGCGCCGCCACCATCGCCACCAGGATCCACCCCAGCGTCCCCCACGCCGGCAGCCCGTGCGCCGCCAGCAGCGCCGCCGTCAGCGCAAACGGCAGCGCGAAGATCGAGTGTTCCCACTTGATCATCTCCAGCGTGGTGCCCGTTTTTTTCAGAATGCCCGCCATCGGCCCTATCTGGCAGTGTAACTGAGGCCGGCCATCTCAATTCCTCATCGATATCCCGTCCCGCGGCGCAAAGAGAGACATCGATTCGCGGCCTACTGCGGTCCTTCCCTGCTCGGCTGCCCCTGCACCTGCAGATAGTTCTTCACGCTGAACACGCCCGGCACGCTGTTGGCCCGCAGAAACGCGATGTTCTTGTCCGAGGCGCTGTCCACCGTGCCGTACAGCTCCACGTGCCCGTTCTGCACCGAGATGCGGATCGGCCGCGCCGGATTGATTGCGTACTTGGTGAAGGTGGGGTAGTCATATATCGCGCGTGCCACTGCGGTCCGGATCCGCCAGTCGATCGACGACACAGGATCGACCTCGATCTCGTCGATCACGTCCTTGACGCCCGGCGTGGTGGCCGCCAGCGCCACCGCCGCGTCCCGATTCGGATAATCGTGGGCATGGCCGCCCAGCGTCACCACCCCATCCTCCACCTTCAGCCCAATGGCGTCAAAAACATTGCCGTAGCCCTCGCGGTTATACGCCAGCTCTTCGCCGAGTTTCTTTTCAAGCTGCGCATCGGAGACCTCGGCTCCGGCCACCTGAATGTCGTTGCGCACCGCCGTAATCCCCTTGGTGTGGCGGGCGCGGTTTCCCGCGTCCTCCTTGTCCTCGTAAAGCGCTACTGTGCCGGTCAGCGTCGCCATGCCGTCCGCCACGCTCACCTTCACGCTCTTGAACTGCTTCCCGCCCAGCCTCGCCGCCAGACGGCTGGCCGCTCCGTCCTCGCTTTGCGCCCTCCCGGCTGCGCCCCAGCTCCCCGCCACGCCCAGCGCTCCTTGCGGAAGCATCAGGAGCGTTCCGGCGACGGCGGCCGCCAGCACTCCGGTCCACAATCCGGTCTTCGTCGTACGCATCGTCGCATTCACGCGAATTCCTCCTTTTTGGCACCCGTTTTCTTCGCAGACGCGGCCGGCAAAAAGCCGCGTTCCACCTCTTATTGAAGATCACCGCTGCGCCCGGGAGGTTTCACCGGAGATGTGCCTGCGCTGTCCGGCAGCCGCCTTCAACGATATTTTGGGGAAAGTACGCCGGTCTCAAGCGCGTGGCCGGCATGTGCAGCGGCCTGTCGAATCGAAGTCTTGGACTTTGCGGCAACGCCTCTCAGCCTGGTTGCTTCTCACGCCGAGGCAGGCAACGGAGCATTGCCCTTTCATTATCACCCGCATCGTCTCCCGCGTGTTGAAAATTCCCGCCGTTCACAGGTATCGTGGAAGTCGAAAGAAACTCTTCCCCCGTCCGCGTCATTTCTAAAGAAACTCCCCAGGCGCCCTGGTGCCCACCGGCCCCTTGCCGCCTGCGCCCCGTTCGACTCCCTTCGAGCGGCTCGCAGAAGCGGCCCGGGAGTCCCGTGGAGATGAAACCTCGCGTCGCCCGACTCAACTTGTACCGCGTGAGGAGGCTCCCCCATCAATGAACCGGTCCGCCATCAACCGATCGATCGCCGAAGCCACCGAATTCTTTGCCCGCCATTGTTTTGCGCTGCCTCCTTTTGCCAGCTGGGAGCCTCAGGAGTGGCAAAGACGCGGCAGAGAGGCCGACGAAGTCCGCTTCCTGCGCCTGGGCTGGGACGTGACCGACTACAACTCCGGCTGCTTTGAGACGCTTGGCACCACCCTCTTCACCCTCCGCAATGGCTCGCGGGCCGGCGGAAAGGTCTATGCCGAGAAGATCATGCTCCTCCGCGCCGGCCAGGCCACGCCTTTCCTCTACCACATTCACAAGACCGAGGACATCATCAACCGCGGCGGCTCAGGTACGGGCCGCGTGGCCGTTCAGTTCTACAACTCCTCGCCGCAGGGCGGCCTCGAAGAATCTCCCGTCCTCGTCGTCTGCGACGGCATCCGCCGCAAACTTCCCGCCGGCGGCGCCGTCGTTCTCGAACCCGGCGAATCCATCACTCTCACGCCTTATCTCTACCACGCCCTCCGCGCCGTCGACCGTCACGCCCTCATCGGCGAAATCGCCACCGTCAACGACGACGCCACCGATAACATCTTCCTCGATCGTCTGCAGAGGTTCCCCGGAATCGTCGAGGACGAGCCGCCCCTGCGCCTGCTCTGCCACGAGTATCCCGATGCGCCGCAATAAATGCCCCTGTTGGCTGGCCCCGCTCGCGAGTCCGCAAAAAAGAATGCCGGCAGGCCTGGTCTTGAGACCAGAACCCACCGGCAGGTGAATCCTCACGGAACATCCGGTCCAGCCCCGCCAGTTGCTGCCGGGCCGACCATCATCTCACAGCCGCTTCTTTACTCTCCCGACGGGCTGGTGCTGGGCTGCCCTTCCACCTGCAGGAAGTTCTTCACGCTGAAGACGCCCGGAACTTCGCTGGCCCGCATATAGGCGATCTGCTTATCCATCTTCGAGTCCACCGTCCCGAACAGCTCCACGTGCCCGTTCTGCACCGCGATCCGGATCGGCATCGCAGGGTTCAGCGCGTACCTGTTCAGCTCCGGAGTCCCATAGATCACCCGCGCTTCCGCCATCCGGATTCGCCAATCCATCGGAGACACCGGATCGACCTGGATGTGGTCGATCACGCCCTTCACGCCCGGCGTCGTCGCCACTTCGGCCACGGCCGCGTCGCGGTTCGGATAGTCGTGCGTGCTTCCGCTCAGCGTCACCACGCCATCGTTCACCTGCAGGCCGATGGCGTCGAAGACATTACCGTAGCCCACGCGGTTATATGCCAGCTTCGGCGCCAGCTTGGCCTCAAGCTTCGCGTCCGGCACCGTGGGCCCGGCTACCGCGATCTCGTTGTCCACCGCGGTCACGCCCTGCGTCGTCTTCACCTTGTGGCCAGCCTGTTCTTTGTACGCATAAAGACTCACGCTGCCGGTCAGCGTGGCCACTCCGTTGTTCACCGTTACCTTCACGTCCTTAAACTGCTTGCCCTTGAGCCGCGCCTCGGCGTGCTGCGCGGTTAAGCTGCCCTGCGCCGCCTGTGCGCCGCCCATCGCGGCTCCCAAAGAAATTTGGGGAAGGCACAGGAGGGCGCCGGCGAGTGCGGCCGCAATCATGCCGGTCCGCATCGAACGCATCGTCTTCTTGGTCATGCGAAGTTCCTCCTCCGTTCTCTCGATTACTTTCGGCCGGGCCGCGCTGCTGCCGCAGCCCGCCGTCCACTTGCACTAACACGGATGCGGCTCGAATGTTTTGGTTACAAATCCGGAATAATGCGGATAGCCATCGCCTGTTTAGGCACGAAAACCCGCGCCCGGCGCGGGTTTTCTTATACTTCGCCTTTGGAATTTTGGAACTCCCTTCAATGCTGATGCGTCTAACTTGAAGGTGGAGTTTTTGCGCCTCGGAGTTCTATTTATAGCGCCGGGTCGCTTTAATCACCATTGAAAACACGCCTGACTCGTCGCGCGCTACCACCAGCGAAACGTGCCGGTTGACCGCGAACTCCGCTTGCAGCAGTTGCTGTCCGGTCGTGTCCACGTCGGTCGCATACGTCAGTGTCACGTTGCGCCCGAACTGCTCCTGCACGGTGATGCGCGACGTCGAGTTCCCCAGCGCCCCCAGATAATTCGGATCGATCTTCACCGAACCGGCCCCAAACAGCTTCTGCACACGGCTGCTCACCGTCGCGTTCAGCGCCCCGCCCAGCAGCGCATCGGTGGTCGGGTTCGTCAAAGACTGTTGTTGCTGCTGCGTATACAGCCGCTCCTGGTTCTGGGTGTGCCCCAGCGCCAGCAGTGAGATCACGTCCGTCTCGGGCAGCGGCGGATCGCTCCGGTAGTTCACCGTCATGCGGTCCGGCGGTGTCCCATGCACTTCCAGCGTCACGTCGTAGTCGTCCACCCGCGCCGTCGCGCTCATGTCGACATTCGGCTCGATGCGCACCGGATTTGTAAACGTGATCTCGCCGTGCTGCAGCTCGTAGCGCGTACCCGCAATGGTCGCCGCGCCTTCGGTAAGTGATACCCGCCCCAGCAGCGACGGATTCGCCACCGTCCCACGCACGCGCAGGTTCACATCGCCCGCCAGCTTCGCATACGCATTCTGGAAGTTCAACTGCGGCGACGATACGATGTGTACGTCCAGGCGAATATGATTCGAGGGCGCCTCCGGCGGTGCCACCTTTTCCACCGCCGCGTTGGCCTGCACCGCCAGCGCCGCCACATCCAGGTCCGGACTCACCGTGAATCGCGTGATCAGCACATTGCCCGTCAGCAGCAGGTTCCGCTCTGGACCCTCCAGCCGCAGCGTGGTGTCGGCCAGCGAGCTGATCCCCGGAGGGTAGCGAATCCGGATTCCCTTCCCGGTCACGCTCAGGTCGGCAAAGATCCCGTGCTGGTAAGCAAGGTAGCCGCCCACGCTCAGCAGCCCGCCGCCGCTCATCGCCGTCAGCGACCTCACCTCCAGCCGGTTTTCGTTGAACACCAGCGTTCCGTGCAGTTGGCTCAGCCCGTTGGGAATGTCTCCCAGCGACAGCGAGCCATTCTGGAAATCGATGCGCCCCTCCAGGTTCGGGCTCTTCAGCGGGCCGTGCGCGCGCACCTCGAACGTCGTCTCGCCCGCCGCGGTCACGTCCGGGTCGAGGGTCTCGGCCAGTTTCAGGTTGATCGCGCCATTGCCGGAAAAGTCCATCCGCCGCGCGCCGTTCAGCTCCATCGTCCCCTGCGCATGAAGGTCCGTATCCTCGCCCGTCACGTGCAGCGGATCCAGATGAATGGTCCCGTCGGCCAGCGTCGCGTGCAGTCCGCCTTCGCTCTTCAGGTGCACCCCGGCCAGCGTCACCGCCAGCTCCTTGAGCTGCGCCTCGCCGCGCATCGCCGCCGGATCTCTGAGCGGTCCATCCAGGCTGATCGTGCCTGCCAGGGACGACTCGCCCGTCAGTCCCTCCACATGCGCCTGCTGCAGCAGCGCCGCGATATTGAACTCGGAAAACTTCGCCGTCGCCTGCGTCGCCAGACCTCCGCTCAGCTCCGTCTGGCCATTCAAAGTCAGCTCCGCCCCTTCCAGCCGCGTGGTCGCGTTGAACTTGAGCATCCGGTTCTCGGTGCGTGCCGTCAGTTGCAGCCCGCCCACCGGCTGCCCGCTCAGCGTCAGCCCGTTCAGCACCGCGTCGCCCGCGAGCTGCGGCGCCTCCGGCGTCCCCGAGCCTGAAGCCGTAAACCACAGCTTGCCCGTCGCCTCCAGCCCATGCCGCCTGAACCACGCCACGCGCCCCACGTCGATTCCCGCGCCCGCCGCCTTTGCCTGGAACTGCCGCGATTTCAAATCGTAGCTGCCCGATCCTGACACGCTGCCCGCCGGCTCGCTCAATACCGCCGAGGTCAGGTGCAGGATCCGGTTCTCCAGCGACCCTTGCACCCGCGCACGCTTCACCGGCTCTCCATAGAGGCTCCCGCCATTCAGCTCCACCCAGCCCGAGCCGTTGGGCGCCTGCAGCGGCCCGCCGACCGAAAGCTGCGCGTCGAGCGTACCGGTGACCGGGAGCTTCGCAACAACAAACGGCTGCAGATCGCTCACCGCAACTTTGGTCGCCTCCATCTGCGCATGGATCTCCGAATCGGCCCCAAAACCCGTGCGTTCGCCCGGCCCGCCGCCCTGCGCATCCAGCGTCCCGCTCACGTCCAGCCGCGCCGCGCCGCGCTCCAGCACCGCCTGCTGAATCGAGATCCGCGCCGCCGCGTAGCTTCCCGTCGCCTCTGCCGAATCGAAATGCACCAGCCGCGGCTGCCCGCCGGCCGCCGCCGGCATCTCCACCCCCAGCTGCGTCGCCTGCAACACGCCCCCAATCCGCGGCTGCACCAGCGAACCCGTCCAAGTCCCGCGAAAGCTCGCCTGCCCCGCCAGCGACACCGGCAGCGCCGCCACGCCTGCCTTCCCGTCCCGGTGCAGCCCCAGCGCCCGCAGCACCGTGTCGAAGTCGGCCAGGTTGCTCGATTCAAAATCCAGCGCAACCGCCGTTGGGCTCGTCACCGGATACGCGCCCAGGTGCCCCTTGGCCTCCAGCCGCGTCCCCGGCATGGCCAGGCTCAGCTCCCGCAGATTCACCGCGCCGTCCCGCTGCGTGTAGGTCGCATCCACCACGCCGCGCGCCGGATTCTCTCCCGGCGCGCCCGCACCCGATGGGCTCAGGTTGAGCTGCGCGCTGACCTGCACCGATCGTGGATCCCCCTTTGCCCACGCCGCCGTCGCCGTTCCGTTCACCGCGGCATCGATGCCCAGCCTCTGGAACGGCGGCTCGCTCACCATGTCCAGAATCGTGTCCAGCGAGACTCTCTTGAACTCCGCTCTCACCTTGCCGTCCACGGGAATCACCAGGGGCTTGGCGCGGACAAACGTCTGCTCAGGCGCGGCAGCCTTCCCACGCGCACCTTCCCGCCGCCCTCTTCTCGTGGCGGCCCTTGGTGTCACCTTCGGGTCAATCTCCGGATCGGCCGGCGCCATCACCGCCGCTCCCGGAACAGGCGGCAGCCAGTGCATCAACGCGACAGTCCCGTCGATCTCCCCGCCCTGCCGGAGCCGCGCCACGACCCGGCTGATCATCAGCTCCGACGCGTCGGCATGAACCCGCGCGTCCAGCCGCACCCCCTGCGCCCGCACACCCGTCCCGATGTAGGATCCATCCTCCACGTGTACGCTGCCGTCCGCGCGGAACTGCCCGTCCGCGCCCGCCCCGGTCAGCTCCACATGGGCCACGCCCTCCGGCGTATACGGAAACCCCGTCGCCGGATCGAACAGCGCCATATCGAGGTCGCCCCTCGCCTTCGCCTGCCAGTGCGGGTGTGCAAAGTCCTCCATCTGTCCCGTGATCTCGAGCTTCTGCCGCGCGCCTTTGCCCTCCCAGGTCACCAGCTCCAGCCTCCGCAGATACGCCGCCGTCCGCGCCAGATCCACCACGGCCTGCAGCCGTCCGTGCCCCACCGGCGCCTTGCTCCGCGGCCCTCCGCGCACCAGGCTCAGGTCCGTCGCCCCCACTTCGATCCGGTAGCTCTCCGCCTGCCTGCGCGTGGCCGGCGCGTACCCCAGCACCACCGACACATCCCTCGCCCTCAGATCCAGCGGCGCATAGCGGTTCTGAAAATCGAACGCTGCCGCCCGGTTGTCGTAATCGATCGTGCCGTCCTCGATCGAAACCCGCCCCGCCTTCGCGTCAAACAGCGTCTCCACCATGGGCTTGCCCGGCCGCCGCTTCCGCGCTGGCGTCGGCACATTGGTGGTCCCGTCCGGATAAACGGTCAGGTGCAGGCTGGGCCGCTCCACGTCGAGCTCGCGCAGCTCCACGTGCGGGCTCACAAGGCCCAGCACGCTCAATTGCACGCGCAGATTGCCGATCTCGGCGTAGGGCGCCTCGCCCGCGCCCTCGCGCCCGTGGACCGTCACGCCGCCCGCATCGGCCTCCAGCCGCAGCAGGTGCCACTCGAACGACGCAATCTCCACGCGCCCGCCCGTCGCCGCTTCCACCTTGGCCACCAGCCACCGGCGCACCAGCCGCTCGCACTGCGCCGAGCTCGCCCAGAAGTAAAACCCCGTCAGCGCCACCAGCAACAACGCCGCGCCCCCCGCGATCGTCAGCGGGACGTGGCGCAGAAAGAACCGCCGCAGCCGGCTCGGCCTCCGCGGGGCAGCGGCTCCGTCTGGCGTCTTATCCCCGCGGCTCATTCGCTCGCGTCTCCCTTCGCCGCCGCGCCCTGCGCCGTCTCCAGCGCCGGGTCCAGAATCTCCACATCGCCCTGGCTGCGCAAACTCTCCAGCCAGTTCTCGAACAGCACGTTCACCTGCTGCTCCAGCAGGATCTCCCGGATGCGCGGCTCCACCTGGCTCAGCGCCGGCGCCTGCGCCCCCTCGGGATACTGCGGCAGCAGCGTGTCGCTGTAATACTTCTCGATCTGTTCCCGCGGAATCACGATCCCCTGCCGGAACCGCTCCTCGATGAACCCCAGGATCTCCATCCGGTTGCGCACGTACGCCCGCACCCGCCCCTCGGTTAAATGGTGAGTGCTCAGGAACGCCTGCCAGCCCGCATCGGTAGCGCAGTGCGCCCGCATGCAGGCCGGCAGCTCCCGCCGCAGCTCCCCGATCCGCGCGTCGACCGCCTCTTCCTTGGGCCTGAGCGACTGCAAGTCCTCCTGCCGGATCTGCTGCTGGATCAGCGTGCGGCTGATCAGCTCTTCAAGCGCCCGCTGCGGCGTCGGCGCACCCTTGCCGGTGTTGCTCGGGTCGATCGCCGAGAGCTCGATGTCCGACTGCACATCGCTCATCAGGATCACCTGCCGGTTCACCACCGCCACCACGCGATCCAGCACCGCCGCAGTCGAACTCTCCGCCCGCCCCAGGGCGCCGAGTGCCGCAAGCGCCGCGCAGCCCGCCAGCCGCGCCATCCCGCGCCGCCACGCGCCCCGCACTCGCCCGCGTCCATTCATCAGAATGCCTGCCCCAGGCTGAAGAAGAAGTTGAAGTGGCTGGCCTCGCCCACGTGCGGCTGTGTCGACAAATTCGAGTAGTCGATATCCACCGGAAAGATCGGAGGGTTCAGGTTATAGCTGAAGTCCAGCCGGATCGGCCCCACCGGCGTATGGTAGCGCAGACCGATCCCGGGCGTGTGCGAGAAGTAGTTGAAGCTGCACACCCCCTGCGGCCCCGTCGAGGTGATTGGCCCCGGCGGACTGTTGTCGTCCGTGGTCGGAGTCAGCGCCGTCGGCGACTCGCACTCGGAACGGTCCGGCTGATGAATGCGCAGCGCGCTGATCCACGCGTCCCCCGCGTCCGCGAACGCGTTCCCCATATCGTGGAACAGCACAAAGCTCAGCGAGTTGCCCAGCCACGGCAGCGTTGGCGGCGGCAGCCGCAGCTCCGTCTGGTTCAGCAGCACACCCGCCCCGCCCACCGGGTAGCCCGTCTCCGGGTCGCGCGGCCCCGCCGCGTTCTGTGAGAATCCCCGCAACGACAGCGCGCCGCCAGCATACAGCCTCTCGGGCAGCGGAATGAACTCGCCGGCCGGCGCTCCAAACGCCCGCACCTGCCCGTAGCGCGTGTTCCGTGCCAGCACAAACCGCCCCTTGTCGAAGCTGTAGTAACTCGAATTCGAAAGATCGATGCGGTTGAACTCCGCCTGCGCTCCCAGCGGCGACGACGAAAGAAAATCCTGAAAACTGGTGTACGTCCCCCGGTGCGCGTCCAGCGGTGTGTCCCGCGTATCCCGTATCCACGTAAACGAAGGCCCCGCGACCCGCGTGGCCGTAGAAAGCTCCTTCAAATCGCATGGGCACACCTGCAGGCTGCTCGCCGCCACCTGCACCCGCCGGAAGTCGTACTCGTACACAAAGGTGTTGGCGCGCGACAGCACCGAGCCTGGCGACCCGAAGTGCTGCGCCCACCGGAAACTGCTCTCCAGGCGCGATGCCACATACGTCGTCACATCCTGGCTGTTCGCATACCCGCCTGAAAATGTGAAACTCAGGTTGCGGCTGCCCTCGAACCGCGGAATCTGGTACAGAAAGTTGAGATTCTGTTCCAGCAGGCCGTACGAGCCCTGAAGCGATGCCGACTCGTTCCGCCCGAACAGGCCGTTGCGCGTGATATCGGCCACCACGCGCGGACTCACACCCGTCTTGCCGTACGGGCTGCACGGAACTCCGCTCGCGAAGGCTCCCTGGCAGTTCTTCTCCGGCTGCCCCGTCTGCGCCTCGAACCCAAAGCCGTAGGTCAGCGTCCATCGCCGCGCCTCCGACGTCTGCAGCAGCACCGTCTTGTCCGTCTGCGCGCCCTCCGGATTCACCACTGACGCGTTCACCTCGTTGAACAGCCCAAAGTCGTACAGGTTCCGCTGCGTGTCCGTCAGAGCCGCCTCGTTCAGCGGGTCGCCCGCATGGATCGTGACCGCCCGCTCCACCGTACTCTGATGCGTATAGTGCAGCCCGGTCAGCAGCACCTTGCGCACAAACGTCTGCGGCCCCTCGTCCACATTGAAAGTCACGTTCACTTTGTCCGGATTCGCCGCTTCCGGTTTTTGCGCCACCGTCACCTGTACATCGTCGAACCCCTGGGCCATATACGCGTTCAGCAGCGCATTCCGGTCGCCCGCCAGGTTCTGCGGCGAGAGCGGCTGCCCCGCCGCCGTGTTCATCAGCGCCGTCAGCTTGCTCGCTTCGATATGTGCGTTCCCCTCGATCTTCACCGCGCCCACCCGCAGTTGCGGCCCCTCGTCGATCCGGTACGCCACCCGCAACAGCGCTTCCTTCGTCCCCCGTTGCCGGCCGCCCCGGAACTCCTCAGTCCCTGCCCCCTGATCCCTGCCCCCTGATCCCTGCTCAATCTCCGGCGTCACCTTTACGCTGGCGAACCCGTTCTGCTGGTACACTCCCTCCAGCGCGCTCACGTCCGCCGACACCAGCGCCTGGCTGTAGATCCCGTGCCGGTCCAGCGTGTCCGCCGCGCGAACGCTCAGCAATCCCTCCAGCGTTGCCGCATCGAAGAAGTGGTTGCCTTCCACCTTCACCTGCGCCACCCGGCTCTGCTCGCCCAGCTTCACCTTGAAGACGATCTCCACCAGCCCCGCGCGCGGCGTCTCTTCGCTGTGATCCACGCTCACGTTGAAGTAGCCCTGTCTCTGGAAGTAGTCCCGCAGCCGGCGGTTGCCCTCGTTCAGCAGGTCCTCGTCCACGGTTCCTTCCTCGTACACCGGAATCAGCCGTTTCACCACCTCCGGCGCAATGCTCGCGCCCTCCACATCCACCTTCACCACCGGTCCGCGATTCACCGAAAATCGAAAGTCCACCCTGTTCGCGGCAGGCGCGTACTGCTCGACCTCCAGCTTGATCTCCGCCTCCAGCCGGTCCTGCCGCCGGTAGTGCTTCAGGGCCCCGGCCAGCGCCCGGCTCACCGTATCCCGGTCCATGTGCGCGCCCGTCCGCAGCCGCGCCGCCCGGCAGAACTCATTCACGCTCATCCCCGCATCGCCGGTCAGCTCCACCTTGCCCACCCGCGCCTGCACACCCGAGTCCACCTTGAACACCACGTCCACCAGTTGTTCGCTCGGATTCCCGGTCAGCGTCTGCTCGATCCTGGGCTCGTAGTAGCCGTCCTGCGCCAGCGCCGACCTCATCTGCGTGAGCGCCCGGTCCAGCTTCGCCTGTGTAAACCGCGTTCCCGGCGTCAGTTGCGCCGCGCTCTCCAGTTGCGTGTTCACCGTCGCGCCCTTGGCGCCGTACACGCTCGCCGTTCCGATGAACCGCCGCGTCGCTCCCGCGAAGATCACCTCCACGCCCGCGCCCTGCCGCACCGCCCGCGCCTCCAGCGTGTCGTAAAGTCCGGTCGCATACAGTTGCCGCAGGCTCTCGCGCAGTGCGCCTCGGCTCAGCGGCCTGCCCACGGCCAGCGCCAGCTTCCCCGGCAGCGGCGCCAGTTGCTTTGCGCTCACGCCCGAATACGCAATCTGCTCCACCGTGAGCCCCGCCCACGCCCCCAGATCGCCGCCGCCCGCCTGTTCTCCACCGTTGCCCGCCTGCAGTCCGCGGCACAGCGGGGCCGCCGCCAGCCAAAAACCCAGGGCCCACACCCGCCACAGACGCCCTGCCCGCCAACGCCGTTCAGCGCTCCTACGGTCGCGTCGTGCAGCAGGCCTTATGCGCAAAACCATCTCACCGCCAGATTTGGGAAACAACCGCAACCAACGTCCCGCGCGCAAAACATCGCTCTTCGATGCCGCCCGGACCTTGTCCAGGCTGCGCGCAAGTCGCTTCCCCCCTTATACTAACGAGAACGGCCTCTTCCCCGAGCAGCGCGCCGTCAATTGGACGCATCTGACTGTTACGAATGCCCGATTCTTCTTCCTCCAAGCGCCCGGCAAGCTCGACTGCAGCCAGGAATGGCTCAGCACCTTCCGGTGCGTCCGCGGATGCCGCTTCTTCGCCGACCGGGCCCCTCTCCACTCCCGACCCCGTCGAGTCCGACGCCCTTGCCCGCGCCCAGGCCGGCGACCACATCGCCTTCGCCCACCTCTACTCGCTCCACAAGCGCCGTATCTACTCCCTCTGCCTCCGCATGGTCGGCAATATCGCCGAAGCCGAGGACCTCACCCAGGAGGCCTTCCTCCAGCTCCATCGCAAGATCGCCACCTTCCGCGGCGACTCTGCCTTCTCTACCTGGCTGCACCGGCTCGCCATCAACGTCGTCCTCATGCAGCTCCGCAAAAAAGGCCTCTCCCTCATCTCCCTCGACGAAGCCATGGAGCCCGCTCCCGAGGAGGGCCCCGGACGCAGCTTCGGCGCCTCCGACCTCGTCCTCTCCGGCGCCATCGACCGCCTCGCCCTCGAGCGCGCCGTCGCCGACCTCCCCGCCGGCTACCGCCTCATCTTCATCCTCCACGATGTTGAGGGCTACGAACATAATGAGATAGCCGCCATGCTCGACTGCTCCATCGGCAACAGCAAGTCACAACTGCACAAGGCGCGCCTCAAGCTCCGCGAGGCCCTGCGCGCCCAGCCTGCTCCCGAGCCTTCATCCCGCACTTCCCCCCAGGCAACGGAGGAAGAGGTGCACTCATGAAGTCCAGCCCCGAAAACATGAACTGCACCGACTTCCAGGCCCACCTTCCTGAACTCATCGCCTCCGGAGAAGACCTGAGCTCGCACCCCCACTTCAGCACCTGCGAGCTCTGCCGCGCACTCCTCGCCGACCTTGAAACCATCGCCCAGGCCGCCCGCGACCTCTTCCCCTCCGTCGAGCCTCCTGACGATCTCTGGTCCCATATCGAAACCGCCATTCAGGCCGAATCCAACTCCAACTCGTCCCCGGCCAAGCCCCAGCAGCGCCCCGACAGCAAATAAGCCGCGCCGTCTCTCGCTCTCACCAGGCCGCACTTGCCAGCCGTCCCTTGCCCTCCCCAGCTTCCAGCTCGGCTCGTCGATCTCCCCTTCCGTAGCCTGAACCGCCTCTTCAGTAAGCAATCGCGCGCCTGGAGCTCACTTGCCCCTGCGGCGGCAAAGTGCGCGGCAACGATGGGACACGCGCGTTCGCTGCCTTGGGCCCATCCCCAAGACCGCGTGATCGCGACCGATGTGATCGGGGTCAACGGATTTCCTTGCGGATTTTCGTCTTGTGTGATGGTGCTCACAGTCGAACGTGTTTAGGTGCGTGAAAGATGTTCAGCAGCGTGACACAGGACGCTCTTCAAAGAGTGCTCCAAAATGTAACACCTGCTATAGCGGTTCCAGGGTTGCTGTACCCCGAAACGACACCACCAAGTCTCCGCAACCATCCGGGCGCGGCGACCTTGAATGAGCTCAGAGACGGGAACGCCTGCCCTGAAACCGCTCGAAGAGAGGCGGCCTGCAAGGGCTGCATGAGTAAAGGACGGACCGGCCACTCCGGGGAATTCCCTGGGGATGGACGCTGGCGAGGAGCGTTCGGCGGGTAGGACGGCGGCGGCCAAGCGAGGACCGCGGCTGCGGAGGAAAGGACGAGGTGGAAGGATGAAACGAGTTCTGCTGAACGTGAATGGCGTGGACCGCTCGCTGGTGGTGGACGGGAAGAAGTCGCTGGCGGATGTGCTGCGCGAACAACTGCTGATGACCGGCTGCAAGGTCTGCTGCGACGACGGCCAGTGCGGCACCTGCACGGTGATCATCGACGGGAAGGCGAAGCGGGCGTGCGTGACGGCGATGGACAAAGTGCCGGAAGGCGCCAAGATCACGACCATCGAAGGGATCGGCACCCCCGAAGACCTGCACCCGGTGCAGGTGGCGTGGATGGCCCACGGCGGCGCCCAGTGCGGCGTGTGCTCGCCGGGGTTCATCATGTCGGCCAAGGTGCTGCTGGACAAGAACCAGAACCCGACCCGGGAGGAGGTGCGGAAGTGGTTCGACGTGAACCGCAACGCCTGCCGGTGCACGGGCTACAAGCAACTGGTGGATGCGGTGATGGACGCGGCCAGCGTGGTGCGCGGCGAGAAGAAGAAGGAAGACCTGCTGTTTGAGCCCGCCGAGAACGGGAGCATTCTGGGGTCGAAGTACCACCGGCCCTCGGCGCTGGCCAAGGTGACGGGGACCTGGGACTTCGGCGCGGATGTGGCCTTGCACATGCCTCCGGACACGCTGCGGCTGGCGCTGGTGCAGGCCGAGGTTTCGCACGCGAATATCAAAGGCATTGACACCAGCGAGGCCGAGAAGATGCCCGGCGTGGCCAGGGTGATTACCTGGAAGGACGTGAAGGGCAAGAACGCGATCACGGGATTGATCACCTTCCCGACCAACAAGGGCGACGGCTGGGACCGGCCCATTCTGTGCAAGGAAAAAGTCTTCCAGTTTGGCGACGCAATCGCGATTGTGGCGGCCGATACCGACGCGAACGCTCGAGCCGCGGCGGCCAAGGTGAAGGTGGACCTGGAAGTTCTGCCCGCGTATATGAGCGGCTGGGCGGCGATGGCGCCGGACGCGATCGAGATTCACCCCGGAACGCCGAATATCTACTACGAGCAGGGAATCCAGAAGGGCGAGGACACGGCTCCGCTGATGGAAAACGCCGCGTATACGGCGGAGATCGAGACCTACTGCAGCCGTCAGCCACACCTGCACCTGGAGCCGGACTGCGGATGCGCGTATCTGGAGGACAACGGGCGGCTCGTGATCCAGTCCAAGAGCATCGGCCTGCAGCTGCACGCAGCCATGATCGCGCCGGGCATCGGCGTCGAAGGCGACAAGCTGCGGCTGATCCAGAACGGCGCGGGCGGGACGTTCGGGTACAAGTTCTCGCCGACCATGGAGGCGCTGCTGGGAGTGGCTTGCCTGGCGACGGAGCGGCCGGTGTCGCTGGTGTACTCGCAGTACCAGAACATCACGTATACCGGCAAGCGTTCGCCCGGCAACGTCAAATGCAAGATGGGCGCCGATAAGGACGGCAAGATTGTGGCCATGGAGACCGACTGGTGGATCGACCACGGCCCGTACTCCGAGTTCGGCGATCTGCTGACGGTGCGTCAGGCGCAGTTCACGGGCGCTGGGTACGACATCGCCAATATTCGCGGTAAGGGCAGGACGGTGTGCACCAACCACGCGTGGGGCTCGGCCTTCCGCGCCTATGGGTCGCCGCAGGCCTTCCTCGCGTCGGAGATGCTGGTCGACGTGCTGGCCGAGAAAGCCGGGATCGACCCGTTCGAGTTCCGGTACAGGAACATCTACCGGCCGGGCGCGACCACGCCCGCGGGTCAGACTCCGGATGTCTACTGCCTGGAAGGGCTGTTCGACCTGCTGCGGCCGAAGTACGAGGAAGCGAAGAAGCGCTGCGAGGCGTTTTCGGTTCCGGGCAAAGCGCGGGGCGTGGGGGTCTCGGTGGGCATCTACGGCTGCGGGCTGGACGGGCCGGACGGCTCGGAGGCGGCCATCGAGCTGAACCCGGACGGCACGGTAACCCTGCTCAACTGCTGGCAGGATCACGGGCAGGGCGCGGACCTGGCGTGCCTGACCATCGCCCATGAGACGCTGCGGCCGCTGGGACTCAAGCCCGAGCAGATCAGGCTGAAGATGAATGACACCCTGCTGCCCAACAGCGGCCCCTCGGGCGGAAGCCGGTCCAATGTGTTTACCGGCAACGCGACCAAGGTAAGCTGCGAGATGCTGCTCAACGCCATGCGCAAGCCGGACGGGAGCTATCGCACCTACACCGAGATGGTGGCGGAGAAGCTGCCGCTGCACTACGACGGCAAGTGGGTGGCGACGGACTGCACAGCCTGCGACGCCGAGACCGGCCAGGGCAAGCCGTTCCCGGTGTACATGTACGAAGTGTTCATGCCGGAGGTGGAGGTAGATTTGGCCACCGGCAAAGTCAAAGTCGTGAAGTTCACCACGGCTGCCGACGTAGGGACGATCATCAACCGGGCAACCGTCGAGGGTCAGATCTACGGCGGGCTGGCGCAGGGCATCGGCCTGGCGCTGACCGAGGACTTCGAGGACCTGAAGGTGCACACCAACCTCAAAGCGTGCGGGCTGCCCTACATCAGCGACATTCCGGACGACATCGAGATCCTCTTCCAGGAGACGCCGCGGGACCTGGGCCCGTTTGGCGCGGCCGGCGTGGGCGAGGCTCCGCTGACCGCCCCGCATCCGGCCATCCTGAACGCGGTGTACAACGCCTGCGGGGTCCGCATCACGCGGGTTCCGGCGCTGCCCAAGGTGGTGAAGGCGGCGTTGGAGGCCAGGGGGCGCGAGCTGGCGCACGCATAACTCGGCAAGACTGAACCTGAGGGTCCGGAGCGGGAATACGAAGCGCTCCGGACCCTTTTGCTTTGGAGGGCGTCAGCCTCGCGAGGGGCTGCCGGAATGGGCTACCGTTCGAGGGCTTCGCAGTCCCAATGACCGAGAGAGGCCCCGGCGCGGTAGGTGGATTCACAGAAGTCGAGCAGCGCGGCGGAGGGCGATGCTGCGCCGCGGACGGCGTCGTACATCAAGATGAATTCGCTGAGCTGCGGATCGTAGTGCGCGGCCTGCGGCCGGACCGGGGCGGTGGAGAATCCATCGGGCTGAGGGGCGGCGTAGCAATAGAAGGCCGGATCGCCGAGGCCGGCGCCGGGCCAGAAGCCGACGCTGCTGACCTCGTGGGAGTAGGCTTCCCGGGTAACCGCGTCGGCGCCGGGACGGTCGGGGGCGCGGCGGCCGGAAAAGCGCGTGACCGCCAGGTCGAAGCTGCCCCAGAAGAAATGGATGGGGCTGCATTTGCCGATAAAACCCGAGCGGAATTTTTGAAAGACGGTTTGCACGGAGAGGAGAATGCGCCAGAACCTCTCGACGGCCTCGCGATCGTAGGCGGCGTGGGTGCGATCCTCGTTAAAAGGAATCGGATTGGGGACCTCGACGGGCGTGGTCCAAATCCTGACATCGATACCGGCCTCCCGCAGCATGGCCATCGATTCGTGATAGAAGTCGGCGACAGAACAGGGAACGAGAGGGAGAACCTGCTCGCGGCCTTCGGCAGTATGCAGCACAAACTGATGGCTGAGAAAGTCGAACTGGAGCTCAAAGGCGCTGCCGCGATAGGGAATGGCCGAGGTGGTGAGCCCGCGCGCATTGACGTAGAGCGGCACGTGCCACCAGTGGTTGGCGGGGGGCGCGAGCGCGAGGCGGACCTTGCCCACGATCTGCGTCCACATGTGCAGGGTTTCGCAGGTTGGCTGCCACGAGGCCAGGGGCAGCGCGGGCCAGCACTCCGGGGTGTCGATTTGTTTTGCCGAATCCATTTGCCTGCTCTTTCCAGACTGGATAACCCGACCGCAGGGACGATTCCGGCCAAGGGAAGCCGGGGCGGAACCCATTCAAGGATACAGCGGCTTCCGGAGGCGGTGATGGGCCTTCTTGTAGCACAATGTGGGACGGTCCGCGTCTTTGCGTGATCGAGGCTTCAGAGGAGTGATTCGGGGTTCCTTTTGGATTGGCGGCCAAGTGGGCGGACGTCAATCCTGGGCATTCGGGAGTTTTACGAGGTCAATCGGGATTCAGGCGTGCCCTGTTGAGGTCGATGGAGTCCCCGGTCCCCAAGTACGAGGGACCGGACTCCCGCCACGTGGTTTAGAAGGGTCGAGCCGCTCCGAACTTTTTTGCCGGAAGGATGACGGAAACTCCGCTCAGAACGTCAGCCTCAGCCCGAACTGCAGTTCCCGCATTCCGGACGCTCCCGTAATCCTCCCGACCTGGCTGGAGGAGAGCGTGCTGTTGGGATTGGAAAGACTGACCAGGTTAAAGACGTTGGTGCCTTCGGCCCGCGCCTGCAGCGTGAAGCGCTCCCAGACCGGGAAATCTCGGAAGATGGCCATATCCACGTCCTTGTAGCCGGGTCCGTCGATATAGTCGCGGGGCGCGTCGCCATCGGTGCCGATCGGATTGGGGACGAAGGCCGCCGGATCGAACCACTCTGCCATCACCGCAGCCCGCGACCGGTGCGGATCGAGAACCGGAATCCCCACCACGTTGGGGCGATCGGTGTTATTGCCGTCGAGATTGTTGTCGGTGCCGGTGGTGATGGTGAACGGAGAGCCGCTCTGGAGATTGATGATGGGCGAGATCCGCCAGCCATTGGCGGTCTCGCGGACCAGCCGGCTCTGGCCGCGATAGAGATTGGGCGACCAGACGAAAGCCGCCACAAATCGATCGCGGATGTCGTTGTCGGCCCGGCCGCGTTCTTCCTGGAGATTGTCGAAGTCCTGGGCCGTACTGTCGCTCGATTCCATTCCCACGCTCTCCCAGGTCTTGCTCCAGACGTTCCAGGTGCGCAGCGTGAATTCGTTCCCCATCCGCACCCTGGCCTGGGCCAGCAGCGAGTGATAATCCGCCGTCTGGTTGGACCGGAGCTGGGCGATGGAGCTGAGAACCCCGGTGTCGATGGGCCGCCGGTTGTTGACGTTCTTGCTGGTGGCCGTGCTCGAATAAATGGGATAGTTCATGTCGGTAAGAAACGGGTCGCGGCGGTTCAGCGCTCCCACGTAGCCGATAGTGAACGAAGCGTAGCGGTTCAGTGACTGCTCCACTTCCAGATTCATCTGGTAGGTGTAGGGCCACTGGTAATTCGACGCAACCACCTGAATCTCCGCCGGCTCGATGAAGCGCGGATTGCTCGGAGTGAAGGTGTACGGATACGGTGAAACCCCGCCGGGCATATTGCCATAGGGATTAGTCAGCGACTGAATATCGTTGAACTGCTCGCGCACCGAGAAGGGCTGGTAGTTGCTCATCTCGTTCCACTCGTTGCCCGAGACGCTGCCCCAGAAAATGCCGGCTCCTCCCCGCAGCGAGGTCTTGCCATTGCCGAAGACGTCCCACGCAAACCCGACGCGGGGCGAGAAGTGGTTGAAACGCGTGTTGACGCCGCCGCGCGGAACGCCCTTGTCGCCGACGAAGAGCATCCCCAGAGGCGCGCTTGGCACCACCGTGGATTGAACGCCCTGGCTGAACTGCGCATAACGGTTCTGGGTGTCGGTGGGCGCCTGCTGCACGTCGTAACGGAGCCCCAGATTAAGCGTGAGCCTGGGAAGGATGCGGAAATCGTCCTGGCCGTAGAAACCGGTCTGCCAGTAGTTGTCGTTGGCGTTGTCGGGCGTGTCCTGATTCATGGTGACGGGCAGGCCGAGCAGGAAATCCGAGAGCGCGTTGCCTGAGAAGGTGCCCGTGAAGTTGAAGACACCGTAGTTATTCAGCTCCGTCTCCAGAACGTCTTTATCGAGCGCCACCTCGCCGCCGAAGGTGAACGAGTGCCGCCCATGGGTCCACAAAACGGCGTCGCGCAGTTCGTAGTAGTTGGAGCCGGCCAACGGGCCGTCGATGGCGTTGCCGGCCGTAAAGTACCCGCTCACGCCGATCTGCGGCAGCGACGGCGGGCCCTGCGGCATGAAGCTGGAACCATAGGCGTTCAGCGAGGTGGCGGGAAGGTTCTGGCGTCCGCCGATGTCGCGCACGTAGGTGATCCATGCCTGATTGACCAGGTTCGGGCTGATCGTCCAGTCGTCGCTCAGGTTCCCGTTCCACTGTCGCCAGACAAAGTCCTGCGCCGACCAGTCCGGAATGTTGCCGCCGGCCAGTTTCGTCTCAATGCCGCTGGTCTCGTAGATCGTTCCTGTCAACCGCTGCTTTGCGCCCATCTGATCGTCGATCTTGAGCAGAAGCTCGTTGGTGTTGTTATCGTTGGGCACGTAGCCCTCGAGGTTATTGAGAGGCAGGTTAGGCCGCGGAATGCCGGGCAGCCCGCTGGGAGGATTCAGCAGCGCCTGTGCGGTCTTGTTCAGATCTCCGGGAGAGATCACGTTGCCGGGGTAGGGCATCTTCGTCTTGGGATCGCAAACGATAAATTTCTTGGCAGCCTTATCGGCCGCGCTGAGCGGCTGCGAACACGATGTAATCGGGCCGCTCGAGGTGGGAAGGTCTTCGCTGAAGTCGCCCCCCGCCTGGGACGCATCGGGAACGATGGCGTTGTTATAAAACGCAGTGGTGATCTGCCGCAGCCCCGCGTAGCTGAAGAAGAAAAACATCTTGTTCCTGCGGATGGGCCCTCCGACCGTGCCGCCAAACTGATTGCGGTGCAGCGGCGTTGCAGTGGTGGAGTTGTAGTCTTTGGCGTCGAACGCCGTCTCGCGGTTGAACTCGAACAGCGATCCGTGGAATGTATTGGTCCCGGACTTGGTGATGACGCTGACCACCCCGCTCGGGAAGCGGCCGTACTCGGCGCTGTAGTTGTTGGTCTCCACGCGGAACTCCTGCACGGCGTCGGGATTGGGCAGGGTGTTGCCGTTGTCGCGAAGGCCCGTCATGTTGGTGCCGCCGTCGAGGTAGTAGTTCACCGAGTTGGTGTTGTCGATGTCAACCGCGCCGTTGATGAGGGTCGTCTGCTGCGGAAAGCCCAGCGTGTTGCCCGCGGTGTTGCTTTCGACGCCGGGCACCAGATTGAGCAGCGTGTAGACCTCTCTGTCCACAATGGGCAGGTTCTCGATCTCCCGGTTCTGCACCGTGGAGGCGACCGTCCCATTGGTCGTATTGATCAACGGCGCCGCGGACGTGACCGTGACCGTCTGCGCGGAGGCGCCCACGGTGAGCTGGGCGTTGATGGAGAGCGACTGGCCCACCTCAAGCGTTACGCCTTTTCTGACAAACGTCTTGAAGCCTGTGGCCGTGGCCGAGATCGTATAGGTGCCCACAGGCAGCAGCACGAGCCGGTACTCGCCCTGCGCATTGGCCGTGGCATGACTCGTAAATCCGGTGTTCACGTTTGTCGCCGTGACCTGGGCGTTGGGAATCGCGGCCCCGGTCGTGTCCGTCACCAGCCCGGAGATCGTTCCCGTCACGCCCTGCGCCCAGACCGCCGCCGTCAGCGCCGCGGCAAAGAGAACCCCAATCACTGCCCCGAAAAAGTCGAAACTCCCGCGCTTTCTCATTTTGGATACACCACCCTTTCAGTTGTGACGAAGCGCTTTCGTCCGAAAGGCTGGCGTTGGCTGGCTTTCCTGTCGACGCAATCCCGGGACGTCCGGCTGGTGGCCTGCTCCATCCGGCGCCGCGTACGGGTCGTTCCAATTTCATCCGCTGGCAAGCGCGTTCTAGTTACGTTCTAAGGCCCTCTAGTGCTTTGTCCGCGTGGTTTCGTAGCCGGACTATTGAACTTGGGTGCCCCAGGTCTCGCTTTTGAGACCTGGGAAATTACAAAACTACACGGTCACCGTACTAGTCCATTGTCCGCGTGGTTTCGTAGCCGGACCATTGAACTTGGGTGCCCCAGGTCTCGCTTTTGAGACCTGGGAAATTACGAAACCATACGGTCACCGTACTCGCTTAAGGAAACTTGGGACGGGTTCCACGCAGAAATACGCGCACGACCAAACCCTCCGACGTCTTAGAGCTCTCAATAGTCCGAAAAGTTGCCTCCGCCCTGAAGCCCGGGACGGAGTCTGTTTCGATTTTGTCGAAACCCTTAAGTACGTAGTCAAAACTATTCAAGCGCTTAAGTACGTACTTGCAACTTATCACTCCGCGGAGTGGTATCGCCGGCCCGGTTCCCCGGCAACGTCGGCATCGAGCCCGCATGGCCAGCGGCTCGGGTTCACTCGATGCGCAACGCGCGTTGTGGGTCCAGGCGCGACGCCCGCGTGGCGGGCATCCAGACGGCCAGCAGCGCCACCGAAGCCAGAACCATGGGGACGGTCACGAAGACCAGAGGGTCCCAGGCCTTGACCCCGTAAAGAAAGCTGGCGATGAGGCGCGTGAGTCCGAAAGCGGCCCCGATGCCAAGGACCACGCCAATCACGGCGAGCCGCATTCCCTGCCAGACGACGAGATTGCGGATGTGGCTGCGGCCCGCGCCGAGGGCCATGCGGATGCCGATCTCCTGCGTGCGCTGCTGCACGGAGTAGGCCATGAGGCCGTAGATGCCGATGGCGGCGAGGATAAGAGCGGAGGCTCCGAAGATCACGAGCAGAAGCATGTTGAAGTCCTGGCGCGCGGTGGACTCGACCACGATCTCGGTCATGGGCCGGACGCGCGCCACGGGAAAGCCTCCGCTGGCCAGCCGGAGCTGGCTGGTGAGGGCCGTCGTGTACTGGGCGGGGTCGCCGTGGGTCCGGACGACCCAGTACATGGGGCTGATGCTGGTGTTGAGGGCCGTCATGCCGTCCGTCACCTGGGCGTCGGGGATGATCATGAGCGGGAACGGGTCGCGGTTGAGTCCGCCGTCGTGGACGTCGGCGACGATGCCGACAATCTGGCGCGGCGGCTCGTCGAACTGCGGGCCAACCTCCTTGCCAATGAGGAGTTGCTGGCCCAGCGGGTCCTGTTTGGGCCAGTACTTTTTCGCGAAGGTCTCGTTGATGATGACGACGCCGGGCGCCGAGCCCGTGTCCTGCTCCGCGAAGGCGCGGCCGCGCACGATCGGAATCTTGAAGACGTCGAAGTAGCCGGGTGAGGCGCTCATCCACGCAGCGCCGCCGGTCCACGGAGACTTGCCGGACAGCGGCCGGCCGACGATGTTGAAGGGCAGGCCATACCCCACGTTCAGCGGCAGGCAGCAACTGAAGGCCGCCGCTTCCACGCCGGGGATGGCGTCGAGGCGCTGGCGGGCGTCCCTGGAGAGCTGGGCCACCGCGGCGGTCTTGTCGTAGCGGCCGCCGGAGAGAGACATCTCGAGGGTGAGGACGTGGTGGGCGTCAAAGCCGGGATCGACGCTCCGCAGCGCGATATACGTACGGATGAGGAGCGCGGCGCCCACCAGTAACACGAGAGCCAGCGAGACCTCGGTGATGACCAGCAGCGAGCGGGCCTTGCCGGAGCGGAATCCGGAGCCGGAGCGGCTGCTGCTCTCCTTGAGTGTGGTGTTGAGGTCGGGGCGCGCGGCCCCGATGGCCGGAAAGAGGCCGAAGAGGATGCCGGTGAGCACGGAGACGCCGAGGGTGAAGGCGAGCACGCGCCAGTCGACGCCCACCGAGGCGCCGTGCTCGCCGATGCGGGGCAGGCCGGCCGGGCTCACCGCCAGCAGGGCGCGGACGCCGATATAGCCAAGAACCAATCCCAGCACCCCGCCGATGAGCGAGAGCACCACGCTCTCGGTGAGCAGCTGGCGGACGATGCGCAGGCGGCCGGCCCCCATGGCGGCGCGGATGGCGAACTCGCGCTTGCGGCCGGAGGCGCGCACCAGCAGGAGATTCGCCACGTTGGCGCAGGCAATGAGCAGAACAAAGCTGACGGCGCCCAGAAGAATGAGCAGCGACGAGCGCGCCCCGGAGACGATAGAGTCGCGCAGGGGCTGGACGGCGAAGCCGTCCTTGGGGCCCATCTCTTCAGGATGAAGACGGCGAAACTCCTCGGCGACAATCTTGAGCCGGGCATTGGCCTGGTCAAGCGTCACGCCGGGCTTGAGGCGCCCGGAGACGAAGAAGTAATGGCCGAGGTTGGTGCTGTTGGGATCGATCTCGAAGGGAACCCAGAGGTCGGCCGCGGGGTCGGTGTAGAACGATCGGCCCAGGACGCCGACGATCGTGTACGGCTCGCCGCTGAGCGAGATGCTGGAGCCGACGATGCGGGGGTTGCCGCCGAACTTGCGCTGCCAGAATCCGTAGCTGAGTACCACGGCATTGGGGCCGTTGGGAGAGTCCTCCTGCGCAGTGAAGGTGCGGCCCAGCAGCACCGGCGCGCCAAACAGGCGGAAGTAATCCGCGGAGACGTGGATGCCGTGAACCTGCTCGGGAATGTCGCCGGTGAGGTTGAAGCCTGGCCCGCCAAAGTCGTAGGCGGCGACGTTCTGAAAGACAGAGGTCTGGGCCCGCCAGATGTTGAATTCGACGGGCGACGACGAGGTGCCGTTGCCGCCCGGCGATGTGCCCAGGAACTGCACGATGCGGCCGGGGTCGGGATAGGTGAGGGGCTTGAGCAGGACGTTGTCGACCACGGTGAAGATGGCCGTGTTGGCGCCGATGCCCAGGGCCAGCGCCGCAATCGCGGTGAGCGAAAAGGCGGGGCTGGCGATGAGGGTGCGGAGAGCGTACTTGAGGTCCTTGCCAAGATCGCCCATGGACAGGCCTGCTTTCACGGAGAGATTTGAAAAGCTTCTCGGGAAACCGGACGCGTTGTGCTGCCCGGGATACGCGGGCGGCAAGGAGATGGTTCCCGTTGGACGCAGGCAGGGTGGGAAAGGGAGAACGCGACGGCGAGTCTCCCTCCTTTTGTGGATTTAAAAATACTATTGTAAAAATAGCTATTCTGCGGCATACTGCCTGCATGGCGAAGAACCCGAAGCATCGCGATCTCTTTCCCGGGGCCCTGGAGGCGATGATCCTGCAGTCGCTGCGCCTGCGGCCCATGCATGGCTACGCACTGGTGAAGCACATCAAGCGGGTCTCCGAGGACCTGCTGCAGGTGGAGGAGGGTTCGCTGTACCCGGCCCTGCAGCGGATGCTCAGGGAGGGCTGGCTCAAAGCCGAGGAGGGCGTTTCGGCCAAGGGACGGCCCACGCGTATCTACCGGCTGACCGCGGCCGGCGAGCGGCACCTCGAGCAGGAGGTGGTGAGCCTGGAGCGGATGTTCGCCGGGATCACGCGGGTGCTTGCCGTCGCGAAGGCGTGAAAAGGCAGCGGAGCTGGCGGAGTCAGCGGAGTGGGCGGAGTGAGTGCGCGGACAGGGAATGCGGCACAATGTGCCCGGTGGGAGGTTGATCGTGACCGGTTTCAGGCGGCTGTTGGGACGGGGGCGGCGGTATGAGGATCTTTCCGTCTCGATCTTGGAGCATATCGAGGAGCGGACCGACGAGCTGATGGACGAGGGGCTGCCGCGCGCCGAGGCCGAGCAGCGGGCGCGGCGGGAGTTCGGAAACGTCGCGCTGATCGAGGAGCGGAGCCGCGAGCAGTGGCAGTGGGCGGCCGCAGAGCGGCTGCTGGCGGACCTGAGGCTGGCGCTGCGGCGGCTCGGCAGGTCGCCGGGATTTGCGGCCACGGTCCTGCTCACGCTGGCCATCGGCATCGGCGCCAACGTAGCCGTGTTCAGCGTAGTGAACAGCGTGATTCTGAAGCCGCTTCCCTACCCCGACTCCGGTCGCCTGGCGGCGCTGTGGCTGGATGCGCCGGGCGGCGGCCTCGCCAACTTCACCGATGGGCTGGAGCTTTCGCCGTCGATGTACTTCACGTTCCGCGATCACAACCGCACCTTTCAGTCGATCGGGATTTGGACGCGGAGCCTCGCGAACGTGACGGGGATCGCCGTGCCCGAAGAGGTCAAGGCGGCCGCCGTGAGCGGCGGTGTGCTGGAGACGCTGGGTGTGCCGCCCGCGCTGGGGCGGTGGTTCACTGCAGGCGACCAGGACCCGCACGGAGCCGACACCGTGTTGCTGAGCTACGGCTACTGGCAGCGGCGCTTCGGCGGCGATCGCGGCGTGATCGGGCGCTCCATCCAGGTCGATTCGGTGACGCGCGAGATCGTGGGCGTAATGCCGCGCGGGTTCAAGATGGTGGATTACGACTTCGACCTGATGGTGCCGCTGGCCTTCGACCGCGCGCACCTCAAGATGGCGCCATTTGGATATCAGGGAATCGGGCGGCTCAAGCCCGGGGTGACGCTGGCCGAAGCGGACTCCGATATCGCCCGGCTGATCCCGGTGTGGATGGACTCGTGGTCGAACGGGCCGGGGACGAATCCGCACTACTACCGGGTCTGGCGCATCGCGCCCCACTTCCGCACGCTCAAGCAGCAGGTGATCGGCAACATGGGCGGCGTGCTGTGGGTGGTGATGGCCACGGTAGGGCTGGTGATGCTGATCGCCTGTATGAACGTGGCCAACCTGCTGCTGGTGCGCGCCGAGGGCCGCCAGCAGGAGTTGGCGATCCGCGCCGCGCTGGGCGCCGGACGCGGGCGGATTGCGCGGGAGCTTCTGATCGAGAGCGTGATGCTGGGCCTGATGGGCGGCGCGCTGGCCGTGGGTGTAGCGTACGCGGGATTGCGGCTGCTGGGGTCCGCCGGGCCGGCGGAGCTGCCGCGGCTATCTGAAATCTCTCTTGACGGGTGGTCGCTCCTCTTTACCCTTGCGCTCTCCGTGCTCTCCGGATTCCTGTTCGGCTCGATTCCGGCGGTGAAGTATGCGTGGAGCCGGAGTTCGCTGGCCATGGGCGGCGCAATGCGCGAGGTCAGCCGCACGGCGAGCGCCGGGCGCACCCATCAGCGCTCGCGCGATGTGCTGGTGGTCGGCCAGGTGGCGATGGCCCTGGTGCTGCTGGTGAGCGCCCTCTTGATGATCCGGACCTTCGCCGCGCTCCGCAACGTGGACCCGGGATTCGCAGACGCGGCGCACATCCAGACCATGCGCATCTGGATTCCCGATCTGCTGGCGCAGGACCCCGTGATGGTGACCAGAACAGAGAACGAGATTGCCGACAGGATTGCCTCGATTCCGGGCGTGACGGGGGCTGGATTTGCGGGCGCAGTGCCGATGGATGGGGTGGACCCGAACTGGGACCAGGTCATCGTGGAGCACAGGAACTACGCGGGCGGTGTGCCGCCGATACGGCTCTACAACTACGTTTCGCCGGGGTTCTTCCGGGCGATGGGGACGCGGTTTGTGGCCGGCCGGGACTATACCTGGGCCGACATCTACGGCATGAGGCCGGCCGTGATCGTTTCCGAAAACTTTGCCCGGGATACCTGGGGATCGGCGCAGGCGGCGATCGGAAAACGGCTGCGGACCTTCGAGGGGCAGCCGTGGTACCAGGTGGTCGGGGTCGTGGAGGACGTGCACGTGCACGGCGTGGATGAGGCGGCGCCGGTCATCATCTACTGGCCGGCGATGTTGGCCGATCCCTACTCGCGGACTCCGGCGATTCGCGCCTCGCGGGCCGTGGCCTTCGCCATCCACAGCGACCGCGCGGGACAGGCGAACTTCATTGAACAGGTGAAGCAGGTAGTGTGGTCGGTCAACGGAAACCTGCCGGTGGCGCAGATCGAGACGATGGGGGAGATCTACGGCCAGTCCATGGCGCGGACCTCGTTCACCCTCGTGATGCTGGCCATTGCGGGGGCGATGGCGCTGCTGCTCGGAATCATCGGCATCTACGGCGTGATCTCGTACGCGGTTTCGCAGCGCACGCGGGAGATCGGGATACGGCTCGCGCTGGGGGCGCAGAAGGGCGGACTGCAATGGCTGTTTGTGCGCTCGGCCCTGGCGCTCACGGGCGTGGGTGTCGGCGTCGGTCTGGGCGCGGCAGCGGTACTCATGCAACTGATGCGGTCGCTGCTCTTCGGGGTGAGCCCGGTGGATCTGTTCACATACGTGACCATTCCGGCGCTGCTGCTGGGGTGCGCGGCCGTGGCGAGTTACTTGCCCGCGCGGCGCGCAGCGGCTGTGGATCCGGTGGTGGCGCTGCGGGCGGAGTGACAAGCGCGCATTGCTGCGGGCGCAGTGGATGCTTGTGAAGCAGTGCCTTCAGGATAGTTTCAGGGGCAGTCTTTGAGTCGCCGGCGGGTTGCTCCGATAAGCCCTATCATGGGTTGGAAGGAGCGGCCCGTGTTCACCATCGATGGCGTCAGGAAATTTCATAGCTGGACTCACGCCAGCCTCACTCTTCTGCTGGACCACCTGTCCACGATCCCCACCGCCGATTATGCAAGAGAAATATCCGGCTTCGGATTTCCTGCCCTGCAGAAGCAGGTGATTCATATCTTCAACTGCGAAGGATTTTGGATCCATACCCTCCAGGGGCTGAACTACGTCGACCGCACTCCCGTAGAGTTTCCAACCGTCGCCGATGCGCGCATCCTGCAGCAGGAAGTGAGCCGCCGGACCGAGGCATATCTGACCGGCCTCACGGATCAACAGCTCAACTCCGATACGGAACTTCACTTTCCCGACGGCGATACGGCCGTCCGGACTCCTGCGCTGATTCTTCATCATCTCCTCACTCATGCCTTCCATCACAAGGGCCAGATCGTCGCGATGTGCCGCGGGCTGGGCCATCCCGCGCCCGATACCGATCTGAACCAGTTCGAATGAGAACGTGCGTGCGAAGCAGGCAGAGGAAGGGCCCGGCGTGCGACAATCGACCACAAGCAGATGAAACTTCCCCATCGAGCCAAAGCAGTCATCACGGACAGCCATTTTCTGATTCCGCTGACGGTGTTCTTTCTGGGCCTGGCGCTGCTCGTCGGCCTGCGCTGACAGCGCGTTGATAGAATCCATCGGGAGCGCGGGATGGTGCAGCAGTGTGCGCCCTGGCGCGGGCGCAGGCCAGGGTCGCGCCGCCTGCCCGGCAAAGCAGGCTGGCAAGTGAGCGGGATGGGATGGGTGCAGAGATAAGAACGCGAGAGAGCATTGGCGCGGCCCACGGAGCCGGGCATGGGCTCGGCGTGCTCTGCGGCCTGGCCGCCGGCGTGTGGCTGGGCGCGGCCGAGGCTCCCACCAAGCTCGTCAACTCCGGGCTGTCGCCGTACGCGATCTCGCTCTGCATGGTGGCCGGGGTCTTTACCGCGCGGTGGACCGTGCCGACGCTGCTCAAAGGGACGCGCTCGGTGTTCGCGGACCTGGCCGGGAACAAGCACCTCATCGGCAGCGCGATTCTCGCCGGGATGCTCTGGGCGGTGGCCAATACGCTTACCGTCTTCGCCATCCGCGACGTGGGCCTCACAATCGCTTTTCCGCTATGGAATACGAATTCCCTGGTGGGGATCCTCTGGGGCCGGGTGCTGTTCGGCGAGCTGAAAGGCGCGCACGGTAAAAACATCGCAAAAGTCGTGCTGGGGGCCGTCGCGATCGCCGGAGCGGCCGTGATGCTGGCCTTCAGCACCATCCACGGCCAGGGAGACCACGCGCATGCCGCCGTGAGCGGGGTGCTGGCAGCCTGCGGGGCCAGCCTGCTGTGGGGAACCATGTATATCCCCTACCGCAAGGCGTACATCAGCGGCATGAATCCCCTGTCGTTCGTCACCGTGTTTACGATCGGCGAGCTGGGCACGGTGCTGGCGCTGGCGCTGGCGCTGGATCCGGCGACGCGCGCCGCGCTCCTGCACTTCCACTCGCCGGAGTCGAAGCACATGCTCTTCTGGCTGTTTCTGGGCGGGTTCGCGTGGGTGATCGGCGATCTGTTCCAGCAGTTCGCCACCAAGTATCTGGGGATCGGGCGCGCCATCCCGCTCTCGAATACCAATCAGCTTTGGGGGCTGGCGTGGGGCGCGCTCGTGTTCGGCGAGCTGGCCCACGCCGGCTGGCAGCAGCGCGTGCTGGTGGTCTCGGGATCCGCGGTGATGATCCTGGGGGCGCTGGCAGTGAGCACGGCCGTGGCCTCGGAACGAGAACACGCATCGACCGACGAGGCGCTCGAGCGGGAGTGCCGGCGCTTCGGCCTGGACTATATGTCGGTGCTGCGGGCCTACAGCGGCGACATGCCGGGAGCGAAGGAAAACCGCCGCACCTGGCTCGATTACGCGATTATCGCCGCAGCCGTGGGCGTCTTCGCGTACCTCGCCTGGCAGGCGCGGGCGCCGGTGCTGGCCATGAATTATGCGTGGGTGTGGGCGCTGGGGGTTGTCCTGCTGGTTTCGGCGGCGGCTTCCTCGTGGGGCCTGGCAAGAAGCAGAGCGTAGTCCGCAGTTCGCAGTTCCCAGTTCGTAGGCCGCGGTATTCAGGCCTTGGCCCTCAGCTTTCGACAGGCTCTTGGCTTTCTCTGCGCTTCCACGGTAGCTTAAATGTAAACTTAGATAACAAGCGGTCCCCTATGGAAAACCCAGTCAAGGTATTGATTGTCGAGGATGAACCCCATGCGCTCATGGGTCTGGCCGAGCTGATCTCCGGATGGGGCTACCGGACGGAGACGGCGCGCGACGGCGTCGAGGCCTGGGAAAAGGCCCTGGCATGGGACCCGGCCATCGTAGTCACCGACCTGAAGATGCCGCGCATGGATGGGTTCGGGCTGCTGACGAAGCTCGCGGAAGCGGGTTCGGGGCTCAGTTCGAACGTCGCCGTCGTCGTCCTGACCGCGATGGGGTCGATCGAGCGGGCCGTGGACGCGATGAAGCTGGGCGCCTACGACTTTCTGCAGAAGCCCGTGGACGCCACGCGCCTCAGAACCATCCTTGCCAACGCCACCAGGCAGCGGGAGACCGCGATCGAGCTGGAGGTGGCGCGGCGCCGGCTGCGCGAGACCGGCGTCCTCGGTGCCCTGGTGGGCCGCTCCCAGCCCATGCGCGAGATCTTTGCTCTGATCGAGCAGATTGGCCCGTCCAATGTATCTGTGCTGATTACCGGCGAGAGCGGCACGGGTAAGGAGCTGGCGGCGCGCACCCTGCACGACCTGAGCCCGCGCAAGGGCAGGCCGTTCGTAGCCGTGAACTGCGCGGCCATCCCCGAGACCCTGATCGAGAGCGAGATCTTCGGCCACGAAAAGGGCGCGTTTACCGGAGCCGCCGAGCGCCGCGTCGGCTGCTTCGAACTGGCCTCGGGCGGAACGCTGCTCCTGGACGAGATCGGCGAGATGCCCATCGCCACCCAGGCCAAGCTGCTGCGCGTGCTTGAAGAGCGGAAGCTGCGCCGCCTCGGGGCAAGGAACGAGCAGGATGTGGACGTGCGCGTGCTCGCCGCGACCAACCGCGACCCGGAGCAGGCGGTGACACAGGGGCATCTGCGCCCCGACCTGTTCTACCGCCTGAACGTGTTCAATATCCACATGCTCCCCCTCCGCGAACACATGGAGGACGTCCCGCCCATGACCGAGGCCATGGTCGACGAGATGAACCGCAAACATGGGCGCAGGGTCTCCGGCGTGGCCGCATCCATGCTCGACCGGATGATGGCCTACGACTGGCCCGGGAACGCGCGCGAACTGCGCAACACCATCGAACGGGCCGTAATCCTTTGCCCCGACGGCGCGCCCCTCGATGCCGGCCACCTGCCTCCCGGGTTCGGGAAGCGGTCGGCCCCGGCCGTCGACCCCGGCGGCCCGGGCGTGGTTGCCGTGCAGGTGGGATCGACGCTGGACGATGCCGAACGGGCGCTGATCTTGCGGACCCTCGAGGCCACCGGTCAAAATCGCACGCGCGCGGCAGAGATCCTCGGCATCACGCCCAAAACTCTGCACAACAAGCTGAAAATCTACGGCATGGGAAGAGAACGGGAAGCTGTGACCGTCTGAGCGATGACCCTGAAGACCAAACTCGTGCTGGCGATCACGGGATTGGTGTTTCTGATCGCGGGCGTGCTTTCGCTGGTGTACATCGGCAAGCTGCTGCAGGTGGCCGTGGAGCAGCCCTACGCCACCGACTTGATGGGCGCCGAGCAGATCCGCATGGCGTTACAGGAAGCGCTCGAGCAGGGATTGCAGGGCAAGGAAGTCGATCCGAATAACCCCGACCAGCTGCGCCAGCTGGCGGCCGCGGCCATCCAGGGCAGCGACGAGCTGAGAGCCGTGATCAGCTCGGTGAACAGTTACTCGCCCACGGTCTACGACATCAACATAGGCGACAGCCAGTCGAATACCCTGCTCAGCACCAATCCCGAAATTCAAGACAAGCCGCTGCCGGTGCGGCCCAACTACAGCCAGCTCCTCAACGACAATCCCATCCAGCAGATGAAGGTGATCTTCGGCCCGCCCCAGGTCTTCGACATCGTCACGCGCCTCGATCGCAACGGGCAGACCTTCGCCACCGTGCACGTGGGCGTGCACACCTCCCTCCTGCGCGCCAGCTTTGAGCCCTGGCTGCGCGAGGCGATAACGCTCATGGCCTTTTCCCTGGGGACGGCCCTCATCGTCGCCTTCCTGCTCAGCAATATCGCGTTGCGCCCCATGGAGGAGATCAGTCTGCAGCTGGACTACTGGACGGCGATGAGCCGGTACAACGGGCCCTCGGAGACCGTCGAGGCACCGGCGCCGAAACAGGATACGGCGGCGCGCGTCTCCACCAAGATCGAGATGATCGGCCAGCGCATGCGCAACGTCGAGGAAGTCTACTCCGCCTTGCGGGAGAACCTCGACCAGATCCTGGGCAATCTCCAGGACGGCATTCTGCTCTTTACCGGAGACAACCGCGCCGTCTTGATTTCGGAGGCGGCGGCGCGCTACCTCCAGGTCGACCGGGATCAGATTCTGGGCCGGCACGCGCGCGAGGTCTTCGACCGCTCCACGGTCCTCGGGCAGACCCTGTGCGAGGCCTTCGACGCCGGCATGGCCCTGGTCCAGGAAGAGGTGCGGACCGAGACCGGCCGCCGTATCCAGGCCTCGGTGGACTTCATTCACGACGACGACACCCAGCAGGGCCTGGGCGCCCTGGTGACCCTGCACGATCTGGAGTCGGTCCAGGAGATCGAGTCGGAGCTCGAGGTCTCGCGGCGCATGGCGGCCATCGGACGGCTGACCTCCGGCGTCGGCCACGAGGTCAAGAACCCCATCAACGCGATCGTGGTCCATCTGGAGTTGCTCCGCAACAAACTGGGCGACGGGAGCGAGCCCGCCAAGCGGCACCTCGAGGTGATCGAGGCCGAGATTCACCGCCTCGACCGGGTGGTGCAGACGCTCGCGGACTTTTCGCGGCCGGTCGAGCTGCAGCTCCGCGAGCAGGACCTGCGCGCCGTCATCGGCGACGTGCTGATGCTGGCTGAAGAGGAGCTTTCCACCCGGCAGGTCACCCTGACCAGCCGGATGCCCTCCAGGCCATTAATGGCCAACGTGGACGCCGACCTCTTGAAGCAGGCCGCGCTCAACGTCATCCAGAACGGCGCCCAGGCCATGCCCCAGGGCGGCGCGCTCGAAGTGATCCTCGAAGAAGACCTCAGGGCCGGGCAGAACAACGACGGTGGGAGAACCCCCGCGGCCAAAGCCGGCGCAGCCAGAACGGCGGTTCTGCGCATCGCCGACGAGGGACCCGGAATTCCCGAGGAGATCCGGGAAAAGATCTTCGACCTGTACTTTACGACCAAGGCCGAGGGAAGCGGGATCGGCCTGGCCATGACCTACCGAATTCTCCAGTTGCACCACGGCAGCATCGAAGTACAATCTAAACAGAACCGCGGCACGGAATTTCGTCTGCGAATTCCGCTCGCCGCCGCGGAATGGGGACGCCGGCATCTCCAGCCGGTGGAAGCGGAACAAGAAAGAGGGTTTGCGGGATGAGGGTGCCTGCAAAGTACGTCGCGTGGCTGCTGCCGCTGGCGCTGACGGGCTGTTTTCAAAAGCATCAGGTGCAGAATCAGCCCTTGGCGCCGCCGATCTCGGAGCCCATGCCCCAGGCTCCTCAAACCGACACGGCCAAGCTGCCGCCGCCCGTGATCACCGTGCCCTCGGATGCCAAGCCCACCACGGAAGCCAACCTTCCCGCCAAGCCGCCGCCCAAGCCCGTCAAGCGCCACAAGAAACCTGAAAGCAAGCCTCCGGAGGAGGCCGCCAGCGGCGTGCCGGCGGTCGCTGCCATGGGGCAGTTGTCCTCGGGCGACCCGCCCGACCTGCGCCGGCAGACCGAGGACTCCATCGTCAGCACCGAAAAGGGGTTGAAGGCGCTTGGCCGTTTGCAGAGCGAGCCCGACCAGAAGACCGTCGAGCACATCCGCGAGTTCCTCAAGCAGGCCCGGCAGGCGCTGGCCGACGGCGACCTCGACGGGGCAAGCACGCTGGCCGCCAAGGCCCGCGTGCTTCTGCAGGAGCTGCAGCACTGACGCACCGCCGCTGCCGGAACCCATTCCCTCGGGGCCGGACAGCGGCGGATCCAATCAAAGTTCACAGTGACGCCGGCCGAATGCGCCTACTGCAGAAACGCCGGCACTTCGTCGGCGCTGGGCCCCCACGTCGACGGCACGGCCACGTCGAGAAGACGCAGGTAAACGCTGAACTGGCCGCGGTGCTGGTACCAGTGGCTGAGCAGTATGTCGCGCAGGAATGCGGCGCGCGGCATGGTGTTCAGCACCCGGTCGCCCTTGGCCAGGTGCCAAGTCTCGCCCATGGCCGCGTCGTCGAACTGCGGCAGCCCCTCGCGCACCGCCGCAATGCCTTCGTCAAAGGCCTTGAGGATCTCCTCAACGCCTGCGGGCTGCGGAAAACTGGCAAAGTCCGGAACCTGGTGCGGATTCTCCGCGGCGGCACGGACAACACCCCCGGGCACGGCGGCGAGGTGCAAGGCGAGCTGGCCGGCGGTCATGGACTTGGCGTGCGGCCTCCAGCTCAGCTTCTCCTCGGGCAGGCGCTCCAGGAACTTGCGCGTGAGCGGCGCCTGGATTTCAAACTCCGCAAGCAGAGCTTGCGCGATCGACGAAGTGGCAGCGGATTCTGCAACAGGCATGACGATCTCCTCCTTGGGGAATGGATCGGGTTGAGCGCGCAGGAAAGACGAGGCCGCCGTATGTTCACGCCTGCTCGGCGCGCTTGCGCACATTCTCGTGAATATGCGACCAGCCGGAGACCATGCCCTTGCGGTGATCTTCCTGGATGAGGCCGAAGCCGGAGTGGGCGAACTTGATGACCGTCTCATCGCCTTCCTGGCTAAGCCGGTATATCACGTTGTTGGCAACCGGGTGCGACATGAAGAGCGGCCCGCAGAACTCGAGCAGCGTGGGGCGCTTGATGGACTGTACCGTGGCCCAGTAGTGGCCGTTGCCATCGCCAAGATCGCGATACCAGCGGCCGCCGGGCCAGGGCTCGATCTTCATGTTCATCGGCGTTCCGTCGGGCCTGTTGCTGGACGGCCCTATCTCTTCAAGCAGGGCGGAGAAGGTGACGTCAATGGGAGCCTTGACGCGAATTTCCTGTTCGATTTTGACGGTGAGGGCATCGATTTCCGGAGCGGTCAACGTTGTCATACATCCTCCTTTGGGGTCTTTGCGGTTCGCGGTGCCAGCTATTGCGATGGGGGCTTGGGAAACATCTGCGACTCCGCGCGCTCTTTCACGCGCTGCAACTGGTGCTGCCAGAAGCGCTCGAAGGTCTCGGTCCACTCGTGCAGGGGGCGGATGGCCTCGGCGTTGGTGCGGTAGAGCCGATGCCGCCCGTTGCGGCGCACCCGCACCAGGCCCACGCTGCGCAGCACGCCAAGATGCTTCGACACCGAGGGCTGATCGAGGCCCATGGCCGCGACGATCTCGCCCACCTGGCGCTCGTCCGAGGCCAGAAAGACCAGAATCTCGCGGCGGCGCGGCTCGGCCACAGCGTTGAAGGCGTCGGAGGTGGTCGCGGCGCGGGCCATAGAGAAAACATTACATTCCTATATGGGAATATGTCAAGGGGGCCGGCCCCCCCAAATTCCCGCGCTCCCCAACCGCCCCAAAAAAGCGCCGGAACCTGACGGGTTCTTGGCGCCCCCGTCCGGTATAGTTTGCCCAAGGGTTTCTTCAACTTTCTCTTCAAGGAATATGCGCATGACACTCGATCGCCGCGCCTTTCTGAACGCCTGCACGCTTGCGGGCATTGCTTCTCCGCTGCTGCCCGGAGTCCTCTACACGCTGGCCGCGCAGGCGCAGGAGGCCGCGGGTACCGGCCAGTCCAAGCCGCCGGCGGTTACACCCGCCATGATCGACCAGGCCGCCGTGCTCGCCGGCGTGGGGCCCTTCACCGACGACCAGAAGAAGATGATGATCGACGGCCTCGTCGACCAGAGCGGATCGTACAAGGCAATCCGCAAGCTGGAGCTGCCCAACAGCGTGGCGCCGGCGTTTGTCTTTCATCCCCTGCCCGCGGCGACCGGCGCGCCCGATGCGAGCTGCGAAAAGGTGCCGGAAGCTGCGGCAAGCGAGCCGGCCGCGGCCACCGCCGCTCCGGCGCAAATCGAGGCACTGGCCTTTGCCACCGTGAGCGAGCTGGGAGCGCAACTGCGGGCGCGAAACGTCACCTCCCTGGCGCTCACCCGGATGTATATCGCCCGGCTCAAGCGCTACGATCCGCTGCTGCACTTCGTCATCACCATCACCGAGGACCGGGCGCTGAACCAGGCGCGCGCCGCCGACGAGGAGATCGCGGCGGGCAGATACCGCGGTCCTTTGCACGGGATTCCCTGGGGCGCCAAGGACCTGCTGGCGGTGAAAGGCTACCCGACGACCTGGGGCGCGGGCGGCTTCGAGCACCAGATGATCGACGAGGACGCGACCGTGGTCGAGCGGCTCGACGCGGCCGGAGCGGTGCTGATCGCCAAGCTCACCCTGGGCGCCCTGGCCATGGGCGACTGGTGGTTCGGCGGGCGGACCCGCAACCCGTGGAACCCGGCGCAGGGGTCGAGCGGGTCGTCGGCGGGGCCGGCCAGCGCCACGGCGGCGGGGTGCGTGGGCTTCTCGATCGGCTCGGAGACGCTGGGGTCGATCTCGTCGCCCTCGACGCGGTGCGGGTGCACGGGGCTGCGGCCCACGTTCGGCTTTGTCCCGCGCACCGGCGCCATGGCCCTTAGCTGGACCATGGACAAGCTGGGGCCGATTACGCGGTGCGTGCCCGACTGCGCCATGGCGCTCGAGGCGATCTACGGGCCTGACGGGAAAGACACCTCGGTGGCGCCGGCGCACTTCCAGTGGGATCCGGGCTTCGACTGGCGCTCGCTGCGCGTGGGCTACTTCAAGAGCGGGTTCGACGAGCCGAAGCCTCTGAAGCTTCATGAGGCCAAGCCGGGCGAGACCGCCGAAGAGAAGCAGAAGCGCGAGACGGCGAATGCGGCGATGGAGGCCCGGCACGCGCGCCAGGTCTATGACCGAAAGTACGACCTGGCGGCCCTGGAAAAGCTGAAGTCGATGGGAGTGAGCCTGACTCCCGTCGAGCTGCCCAAGCTGCCCTGGGACGCAATGACCCCGCTCCTGACGGCCGAGGCCGCTGCCGCCTTCGACGAGCTGACGCGGAGCGGGCGCGACAAGCTGCTGACCCGCCAGGGCCCCTACGACTGGCCGAATCAGTTTCGCATCGCCCGCTTCTATCCCGCCGTCGAGTACATCCAGGCCAACCGCGCGCGGGCGCTGGGCGTCGAGCAGATGACGGCGCTCTTCCGCCAGGTCGACGTGATCGTGACGCCGACCATGGACGAGCAGTTGACCGCGACCAACCTGAGCGGCCACCCCGCGCTGATCCTGCCCAACGGCCTGCGCGGCGACGATGCGCCGAAGCCCCCCAAGATCGATACGGGCTTCGAAGACAACATCGGCGGTCCGGGGACGCCCGTCTCGATCACGTTCCTCGCCGGCCACTATCAGGACGCGCGCCTGGCGGCGTTCGGGAATGCTTATCAGCAGGCCACCGGGTTTGAGAAGATGCATCCGAAGCTGGGGTGAAGGGGAGGGCGGTTCGAGGGGGGATGATGAGCATGAACCGTTTGCCAGTCCCGGCCGCTCCGCAAACTGCGCGCCAAGGATGGGGTGCTCAAAGGCGTGGCTGGACGGCTGAGAAGAACATGCGTGGGAACCGGCCCGAGCTTCGACAACTACATTGCTATCAGATAGACAGTAGCATCAAACACAATGTCAGAGAAGAATGGGGCGGGCAATTACGATGACGGGGCGTGCGCGGCGGGGTCATAAGTTCTGTATAGCTCTTTTGCTTACTTTGGCTTCTTGGGGAGCTTTCGAGCCAGGGGCTGCCTTGGGACAGGATCATCCGCCTTCCACCCGTCTACGCAACCAGTCTGCAGGCAAAGGTTACGTACCGACGTTTACCTTTGATGTCGCATCAATCCGGCAGAGTAAGCCAGGTGCTCCATTCTCTCAGAGACGTGTCAATCCACTTCATTCCAGCAGGTATCTCGTTAATGACTTCTGGTTAGCCCAAGTCATTGGAGATGCGTATGGAGTTGACTATCGGTCTCAGATTTTCGGTGGACCGGACTGGATCCGCGCAACGCCTTTCAACATTCAAGCGGTCTCTGGCAGTGACATAGACAACCAACTCGCCAAGCTATCGGATGCTGACGCGGAGCTGGAAAAGCAGCACATGCTTCAGATACTCCTTGCACAGCGCTTTAACCTGAAAACGCACGAGGAAATTAGAGAACTCCCCGTCGTTGTGCTGTGTATTGCAAAAAACGGGCCGAAAATCCAAGCGGCGGAATCCAGCCCTTCTTCAACCGTCGGAATCGTGTCGCGGCGTGAGGCGCAGGGCATCGAAATTATTGGCCATGAAGCACAGATTAGCCAACTGGTTAAGCTCCTGCCTTTCTATTTCGGCAAAAATATCACGGATCAAACAGGACTTACCGAAAATTATGACTTTACGCTGCAATTTCACGGCACACTCTCAAGAGTTGATGCCGACAACGCGACCCTCTGGCCCCCAATCGAATTGGCGATGCGGGATCAACTGGGGCTGGAAGTGAAGACGACAAAGGGACCAGTGAAGGTCGTTGTTGTCGATCACATCGAAAAGCCTTCAGAAAACTAATTACCCGCAAAGAAGGCGGCATTGTTCGCCGTATAGCATCAATTCATGGCGCTGGTCGAAGTGAACTCGGTTTGGAAGTCGTATCCGCGGCGGGCGGGACTGCGGACCGAGTTGCAGACCGTGGTCGAGGACGCCTCTTTCACAATCGACGCGGGCGAGACGCTGGGGCTGGTCGGCGAGTCGGGATCCGGCAAAACGACCGTGGCGCGGATGATCCTGGGACTGACGGAGCCGAGCCGGGGAAGCGTGCGCGTGAACGGCGTGGACGTCGCGCGGGCAGGGGCTGCCGAGATGAAACGGCTGAGGCGCGAGATGCAGCCCGTCTTTCAGGACCCCTATGCGGCGCTGAATCCGCGCATGAATGTGTTCGAGATTGTGACCGAGCCGCTGGTGATTCATCGGAACGCGGCTAACGCGAATAGCAGCGCGGTCCGGCGCGGGCGGCGCGCGGCCCTGCGATCCAAGGCTGTGGAGTTGCTCGGCGAGGTGGGCATGGACGAGTCGGCGCTGGGGCGGCATCCGCACGAGTTTTCGGGCGGGCAGCGGCAGCGCATCAACATTGCCCGCGCGCTGGCCCTCAGGCCGAATCTCCTGATCCTGGACGAGCCCGTCTCCGCGCTCGACGTCAGCGTGGGGGCGCAGATCGTGAACCTGCTGAGGCGCCTGCAGCGCGAGCATGGGCTGACGTACCTCTTCATCTCGCACTCCATGCCGCTGGTCCGCTACCTCAGCACCCGCATCGCTGTGATGGAGCGGGGCCGCCTGGTGGAGACGGGCGAGGCCGTCGAGCTATGCGCACGGCCCCGCCAGCCGTACACGCGCCAACTGATCGAGGCCACCCCGGAGCTGAGGCGCGGCCTGGGTTGAGGGCTGGCGGGAGTTTGTCGGCCGCATCTTTCCTCCTGCCCCCGTTCCCGGGCTCCGATTGACTTCAGGCGGAGCATTCTGCAGACTGTGCGAGGATTCCGGTAGAGCCTTCTCCCTGGAAAACCATTCCAAGGCCAATTCGATCCAATCATCAGAGGAAATTGCCTCAAATTCAACTCCAGGGATTCCGTCAACGGCATTTTCGAAATTGTGTGGTCGCTCTCAGGCAGGCGCAGGGCCGTCGCTTGTTGGGGTTGCGCCGGATTGACGGTCGTTCTTCGGCTTAGAGGCTGTGATTCACCCTCCCACGACCGGCGCCGGGCGCCCATTTTGCTCAGTTGGAAGAGCCAGGAGCGACGCATACCGGCTGTATCTTAGCGACGACCGAGGAAGAAATAAGGAAAAATGGCTCGCAGCGCCGCACACGCGAAAGTGAATAACAGGCTCTCGATCTTTTCAAAAAATGCGATAGCGTGCGCCGCCCGCGAAGAGCCCGCGGCGCCACCGACAGCCACAACCCAACGCCTGTACAGGAGGGCGCGATGAGCTTGAGTTTTCCGACGAAGTACGCCATGGCCGCGGGGCTGTTGCTCGCCACCGCGGCGCCGCTCTGCCCGGCGCAGACCGGCGCCGCGCCGGCCAGGCCGCAACCGTGGGGCAGCGGCAACGCGCTCGACACGAAATGGACTCACGTTCACGGCCCCACCGTCAACGATGCCCGCGTCTGCGTGACCGACACCCAGTTCGGCGCGCCGCAGGTGATCTGCAACGAGGGCGCGGTGAACGGAACCTCGCAGCGGTTTCAGGGAAGTTCGCCCATCTTTGCGCAGAACATCATCACCATGGGTAACGGAATCTCCCCTCACTCACCGCAGGCATTGAGCATCCAGTTCACCAGCTTCGCCGGCGGGCGCGACCTGCCCGACGATGAGAGCTATCTCGTCGCGCAAAAGAACCTCGCCATCTCGAACACATCGGGCAGCTTCTATAACTACTTTTCCCGCATGGAGCACTACGGCCTCGGCGATTCCATTCCGATTTATACCGACGCGTTCAGTACGGGCCAGGGCCTCCGGCAGAACGAGGGGTTGGAGTGGCGGGCCCGGTTTGATGAGATGGGCAACGTAATGGACGCAAGGCTCAATAACGTAAACTGCGCCGTCACCTGCACCTTCTCCATGACCCAGACCGAGGGCGATAAGGGGAGCTTCGGCGACGATCTGGCGCTGATCGATCTTACGCACGGTTATAACCAGGGCTACATTGCCAGCATCAACGGCGGAACATTCACCGGCGCCGGGGCGAATTGGGACTCGACCTTCGGAGACACGACGGCCGAAACCAGGACTACGGCGGCGGTGGACGATGCAAGCACCGGCAACCGGAACCTCAACGTCTTTCCTCAGAAAAACGTAACCCTCCACGTGGCCGACTCTTCCGGTTTCTCGGCGGGCCAGGTGGCGTGCATGTTCGACAGCCGTGAACCGAGTTGGCAGTGCAGCCACGTCACCTCAGTGGGCGCGGGAACGATCACCGTGGACCGCATGAACTACCCGTTGAACGAGGGTTCCACCGTAGCTGCGGGCGGACTGACCGGCTATGGATTCGGAATGGACGCCGATTGGGTCGAACGCGATGACCGCAACGGATTCGGCGGGTCGGATGCGGCCCCGAACGGCACCATCCGGCAGGTCTACCCCATCGTGTCCAACTCCGCCGGCGACAAGCTCACGATTTTCACACCCGGCGGCGTGAACGGCATCATCAACACGCGCGCTTACCTGCGCATGGGCGGTTCGGGGGGAACAGCCAGCGTTACTCTGAGCGGCGGCGCGGTGACGTCGTGCAGCGCCACCGGGGGCAGCGGGTATATCGGAACCGACGACCCGCCCCAGCTCATCCTCTCCGGAATTACCTACACCAAAGCTCCCGTCATCTACGTGAGCAGCATCCGTGGCGGCATGTTGGCCGGCTGCACCGTCGCCAGCGCCGGCTCGGGAATCTCCGGGAATCCGGAGGTCCGCGTTACGCCTACCAATGCCTATCACATCTATCCGCAGGCGCGGACCTACGACGTCTACAACGGGACCACGGGCGCAGTCGACGGGTCGCAGATCGTGACCACCCCGGCGGTGGGCGCCTTTTCGCCCGGAGACGACGTGGAGCAGCCGCATTATTTCCACATGAAGATCGAAGGGCTGAATATGCAGACCTCCATGTGGCAGGAGGGCGGCCAGCACCAGAATCTTTTCATCAACACCTCGGGGAGCTTTGGGAATAACGACTACGAGGCCATGATCTCGAACGTCAACGACCCGACCGTATACTTCGGCTATCCGGTGGCGCCGGAGCCGTATATCGTCGGTCGGGGAGAGCTGACCACGCCGTACGGGATCGCCCTCGGCGGGCCGCATCGGAACGGGCTGTGGATGCAGCTTCCGCCTTACGGCGGCAACGGAGGATCAAGGATGGGTGCCGTGGTGGTCTCCTGCGGCACCCCGGCACAATGCGCGGGATGGAACGAATTCTATACGCTCCTCAACGCCAATAATGATACCCAGGGCCGTAACATCGGCGAAGACGTTGTCGGCTACAACCCGGCCACGCAGACCTGGAAGATGACAGCCGGGGCCACCGGCTCCGGCGGAGCCGGTGCCTCCTGCACCTATTCTTTCGGCCCGCACGGCTTGTCTTCCTCCGGACCCGGGTGCGGCGGCGCAGCGATGGGCGGCGACCCGCCGGCCGGTAGTACCGCTGCAGACCCGCCCCCGGCCGTCGATCCGCCCCCGCTCGCGGCCACCACCCCGGACTGGAACAACCAGGGATCGGCGATCGCGCCCTCCAGCTGCGTGAACGGGCCGCAGGTCAACGTGCGCGGCGCGACCCGCGGCATGGGGATCACGGTTACGCCCGAAGCCAACCCCGGCCTCGGGCTCACCTGGAACAATGCCTACGTCGCCCACGGGTCTGTGGTGCAGGTGGTGGTGTGCAACGTAACCCCGGGAGCCATCCAGCCGGCCATCACCGCCTACAACGTGCGCATCATTCCCTAGTACTACAGTTGCAGATAGCGGTTCCGGAGGGAGCAGGGGCCTTCAGGCCCCTGAGAAGTGGCCGGAATGAAGGGGCCTTCAGGCCCGGATTAAGCCCATCCGAGTGAACTACAACTGTAGTACTAGTAGGACGATTCCAAAATAACGTGGCAATGCGGCCGGATGTGGTTTGTAACTGGGCACGACTTTTAGCCTGCCCTGAGCGGAGCCGAAGGGTGCCGCAAACAGCCGCATATGAGCGTGAGCTTTACAGTCTGCGTGAGAACTCGATTCAGAACACGTTCCTTGCGCAAATCGGAGGGAGCAGCAGCCTTCAGGCTGCTGAATTGGGCGCGGAACGGAGGATCGGCTTTAGCCTCGGGCATTTGGTCGCCAACCCGCCAGAAGAATTTGAGTTCTCACGCAGACACTTTAGCCCCTGCGGAAACCCTCCACTTCCCCTGAATCTGTTGCGATGTTATTTCGAAATCGATCTACTAGTGTCCTGTTCACACTACCGGGGTGGCGGCGCCGGGAGCCAATTTTTTCGAGTTCGAGTTCGAGTTCGAGGAGCGACAGATACCAATGGTCTGTCCAAGCAACGAGCAACGAAGAAATGTGGGAATATGGCCCCGGCCCTGCGGCTTCAGCACGAAAGTTAATAGCAGCCTCTAGCCCCGCAGGCGAGCAGGGCCGCAAGCAGGGCCGTCCTGGGCGCGAGATGTGCCACCTGCACCTGCTCTTTTTCACGGTTGTGCGCTCCCTCGCCGACGGCGCCCAGGCCGTCCAGCGTGGGAACCCCCAGGGCGGAGGTAAAGTTGCCGTCGGAGCCGCCTCCGGTGGCGACCTCGTCAAGAACGAAGCCCAGCCCGTCGGCCAGGGCGCGGGCTTCCTGGTACAAACGGACCGTGCCGCGGGTGCGCTCCATGGGCGGGCGGTTGATGCCGCCGGTCACCACCAGGCTGCATCGTTTATCGGACGGCTTGAGGGCAGCGAATTTGCGCGCAATGCGCGAGCCGTCGCCGCGGCGGGGAACCCGGACATCGACCTCCGCCCAGGCTTCGGCAGGAATCACGTTGCTCTTCGTGCCGCCGCCCACCACCCCGACGCTCACGGTGACACCCCGGGCGAAGTCGGTCCACGTGCTCACGGTTTCCACAACCCGGGCCAGCTCGCGAATCGCGTTGGCTCCCTTCTCAGAGTCGACGCCGGCGTGGGCCGCAACGCCCCTCACCTGGATCTTCCAGTCGCCGATGCCTTTGCGGGCGGTCTTGCAGGCCAGGCCCTGAGCCGGCTCCAGGACAAAGACCGCATTCGCCTCAAGTGCAAGGCGTTCGGTGATCGGCCGCGAAACCGGGCTCCCGATCTCTTCGTCCGGGTTGAGGAGAACGACGATCTCCCGGTCAAGCAGGCCCGCCTCGGCCAGCATCTCCACAGCGGTAAACGCCATGGCTACGCCCGCCTTCATGTCAAAGGTCCCGGGTCCATAGAGCCGGCCGCCTTCCAGGCGAACGGGCTGCTGCGCCAGCGTTCCCACCGGGTAAACCGTGTCGAGATGCCCGAGGAGCAGGATACGGCCCGCCGCCGTTCGCGCTCTGGGACCGAAGCGGAGTTCGAGCACATCGCCATGGATACGCTGGCGGTGCAGCTTCACCCGCCCGCCGAGCGACCGCGCATGGGCCGCGGCCAGCGCCGAGCAGGCGTCCACCGCGGCCTTGTCTGAGGACGGCGATTCCGCTTCCGCCAGCCGCCGCGTCAGCTCGAGAAGGGCCGCCAGTTTGCGGCGGGCGCCGGCAAGCAGGGCGCGTGGGGGAACCTGGGAAAGATCGGACATCGGCTGGCCATCCCTGAGACAGAAATCCGTCACCCTGCGGAGACGCGTCCATTCTACGTTGTCCCAAGGGTTTACATCGCCTCTTTGATTCCCGCTCTGCTCAGCCAGCCGTTCACCGGGAAGCTGGTCGCGTCGCCGCAGATCATCGCGATCTGCATCATCAGCCAGAAGCGGGCGAAAATACTCAAATACAGGGCTGAAACCGGCCAGACAACATTCATCACCGCCATGGGCTGCGGACGGCGCACGACCGCGAAGGCGATCCAGAGCGCGCAGGCGACGGCCAGTGCAATCGAAATCCAGGCGGCTGTTTGCAACACGGGTTCCCCCCGTTGGGATGACGAAACAACGCATCTCCGTTGCAAACAACATGTTGGAAGCCCCTAAAAAACGACGGAAAGGCCGTCCGGGGCCAAAACATCGTGGGTAGCTGCCAGCACAGTGTGGCAAATTTGCCACACAACTCGAATCCAGGTTCCCGTCTAATCTAGTGGAGCATTCAGAGTTAGATGGTTGGAGCCGTACTTTTGTCACATCCTATGCACCTGGAACAAACGATTTCAGCGCCGATGGAGTTCACGGGCGTCGGACTGCACTCCGGCGCCCCGGTGACCATGAAGCTCCTTCCGGCTCCGGCCGGATCGGGAATCGTCTTCCGGCGGACCGATTTGGATAACTTTGAGATCCCGGCCATCGGGCGGAACGTGGCCAAAGTCAGCTACGCCACCAGCCTCATGCGGCAGGGCGTGCTGATCTCCACCACCGAGCACCTGCTTTCGGCCCTCATCGGGATGGGCGTGGACAACGTCATCGTGGAACTGGACAACCTCGAGCTGCCCATCCTCGACGGTAGCGCCCTGCCCTACGTGGAGGCGTTCGAGCGCGTGGGCATCAGGGCCCAGCGCCGCAAACGGGAGTCGATCAAGGTGCTCAAGGCCGTCGAGGTTCGCGACGGCGACAAGTTCATCGGCGTCTATCCCGGCTCGGGCTACAGCGTCGAGTACACAATCGATTTTCCAGCCCCCGTCGGGCATCAGCGGGCGCGGATCGACCTGGCGGCGGAGGCCTACGGAGAGGCGATCGCTCCGGCGCGCACCTTCGGCTACCGGGCCCACGAGCAGCAGATGCGCGAGATGGGGCTCATCCGCGGGGCCAACGAAGAAAATCTGATCGTGCTGGGCCCGCGCGGGCCGGAGAACGGGCCGCTTCGCTACGACGATGAGTACGTACGGCACAAGATGCTGGACCTGATCGGCGACCTCGCCCTGGCTGGCCGGCGCATCGAGGGCCACGTGGTGGCCGAGCGCGCCGGGCACGCCATGCACACGGCCCTGGTTTCGCGGCTCTTGAAAGACCGTTCGGCCTGGGAGATGGCGTACACGCCTGCGGCGGCCGCTGCCAGGGAGACCGCCACCACCGCAACGGTCGCGGCAACGCCCGCCCTCGCCGGCGTTTGAGAGCTGCGGTGCCCGCTCTGCGCCCCGCCGCCCATGCAATCCGCCGCGAACGGACCTGTCCCAACAGCCGACCCGGGCAATCCGCCGCCTGATCTGTCCCGCAGGCGCCGGATGCGTTTAGACTGAGAAGGCGCTCCCTGCAGGCCGATTATATTGAGGTAACAAAAGTGAAGACCGACGCCAGGCGCACCGGTGTGCTGCCTGTCTTGAAAATCCCCTTTCTTTTACTGGCGATAGCCGACCTGACGGCGCTGGCCCTGCAGTTGCGCCCCTGGCCGGAGGTTGCCAATCTCCCCGGCGGCGGCACCACGGCCTACGATCCCGCCATCTGCCTGGGCGTCTACGTGATCCTCATTCTTCTGATGGACAACCGCCAGAAAGACGGCCCCCGCCAGGCTCTGGGCACAGGCACCCTGATGGGCCTCCTCGCCGGCGTGCTGCTCATCGCGGAGGTGCTCGTCGTACGCCCCCCGGCCAGCGAAAGCGGCTACGTGGCGCTCGGCCTCCTCTGCGGCGCGGGCATCCTCTGCGGGGTGGCCGGCCTGCGCGGTGCGCATGGGGCCGGCGGCGGCGGCGTCCCCATCGGGATCCTTACGGGCATCTGGACCGCCATGACCGCCGCACTGATGGGCACCGCGGCGGTGCTGGCCCAGATCGGGCTCTCTCAGGCCTCGCCCCTCTCCTCGGACCCCTGGAAACAGTACGAGGGCCTGGCCATCGGCACGGAGGCGGTGCAGTCGCTGGTGCACTGGCTGAATACCGCCACCGCGTTTCTGCTCATCGGCCCCTTGGTAGGCGGAACCATGGGCCTGCTCTTCGCAGTTATGGCGCTGCCCCATAAGGACTGAGCCGGCCAACCAGGCACCGAACTTCTAAGTAAACAAAATCCGCATGGGCGTATCGGCCGGGTAGTTCTTGCCGTCGTCGGCCAGCTCGCCCGTCTCCGGATCGCGCGCGAACACGCTGATCACGCTCGAATCCTGGTTGGCGACCAGCATCCAGTGCTCGCTGGGGTCGAGGACGAAGTTGCGCGGGGTCTTTCCGCCGCAACTGGAGCGCTTCATCGGCGTGAGGGCGCCGGTGGCGTAGTCGGCCTTGAATGCATAAAGGAAGTTGTCGTCGCGGTTGGCAAAATACACGAACCGCCCGTCGCGGGAGATGACCGTGTCGCAGCCGCGCGTGGGGCCGTGATAATCGGCGGGCAGCAGATCGATGGTATCCACGCGGGTGAGGCTGCCGTCCGCCCTGTGCCACTCCAGCACATCGACCTTCGAGACCAGCTCGTACATGCAATAAGCCGTGTGGCCGTTGGGATGGAAGTGCAGCGTGCGCGGGCCGTAGCCGGGCTTGCTGTGATAGGCGCCGGCCGCAGTCATCTGCGCCGTCCCCGGGTCGGGACGGTAGATGTGGATCATGTCGCCGCCGAGATCATTGATATACGCAAAGCGGTTGTCGGGCGAGAACGAGGAGAAGTGCGCGTGCGCGGTGTCCTGGCGCGTGGGGTTGGGGCCGTGGACGGTGTAGTGCTCGGTCCAGACCGCTTCGCTGAGCGCGCCCTGGTCGATCAGAAAGCTGGCGGCGCTGCCCCCGACGTAATCGGCCGCGATCAACATGCTGCCGGTATGATCCACGGCCACGTGGCAGGTGCCCTTGCCGGCGGAGTTGCGCGTCGAGAGCTGGTGGGGCTGGCCGTCCGATTCGATCACGTAGCTGGCCACCTCGCCGGTGGGCTTGCCATCGAAGTCCGCCAGCTCCGACGCCGAGTACATGTAGCGGTGACCGTCGGAAAAAGCCAGCCACGCCACCTGCGGGACATCGTAGGCGACCCCGGCCGGTGTCAGCACAGCGGTCGCCGTATCCCATTCGTAGGCGAGAATCCCGGTGGCCGTGTGCGAACCGATGAAGACCCGCGTACGGTTGGGCGTGGATGCGGCGCGGGCAGCTTTGGGCGCGAGGCCCGATGCGGCGGCGATGGCGGCGGCAGATGCGGACATGAGGAACTCACGGCGGCTGGGGTTGGTCATGGCGAAACCATTGTCAACCATGCGGCCGGAAGGGCGCCAGTTGTCTGACGACCAGAGCGCGCGAAAAATACGCTCTGTCCGGTGAAAGATGCGGCGGCGGGCGGCGGGGTTGCTGTGAGATCCTGCGGCGCGCCGCCGCTCTCGTTCAGTGGAGATTGAAGACCACGTTGACGGTGGTCTCGACTTCGACCGGCTGGCCGTTCAGCAGGTAAGGGCGATAAAGCCACGTGCTGACCGCGTCGAGCGCGGCCTGTTGCAGCATGGCCGGCCCGGAGACAACGTGCAGATTCTCGATGGCCCCGGTCTTGGAGATCGTGGCCTGCAGCACCACCGTGCCTTCCACTCCCATCGCCTTGGCCAGCGCGGGATACGTGGGCAACGTCTTGCGAACCAGCAGCCCGTTCATCACCCCCGACGAGATCCGGGCGCGGGTTGGCGGGGCCTCGCGAACCGTGGGCTGGCTCCCGTGGCCGCCGAATGGAGCGCCGGACCCCACGGCCGGGCCTCCGCCCAATTCGGCGACATTCCCCACGCTTGGCGGCTCGGGCGAGCTGGGGATGTAGGGTTGGGCCGGGATGCGCGGCGGCGCCAGGATCAGCGGGCCCATCATCTCGCTCGAGGGCTGCGGCCCGCGCACCGGCTGCGGCCGCGCCGGCGGCGGCGTCTGCTGCTGTGGCGGCACGATCATGAGCACCGAGCTGACCATGCGCGGCAGCGCCTCCGGGTAGATGAGCGGGATGAGAATCATCGCCAGCAGGATGGCGCCGTTGAAGGCCAAGGTGGCGAGCATCCAGCCGCGGCTGCGGGTGCGAATACGGCCGGTAGATTCAAAAGTAGAGTCTTCAAACATGGCCTGCCTCCGTTGGATCGAGTGCAGCGGCGCCGGCCGCGAAGGCGATCTGCTTTGAAGCGCAGAGCGGCAGGACCGCTCCGCGCGCGAGGACGCAGGGAGCGGGCCGCTCACGGCCCGGCAATCATCGCCATCAACACTCCAACCAGCACCACTGTGCTTGTGTAGACACCGGGCTCGAAAGAAGTGTTCCCGGAATTCCTGCGCCGGACACCCCTGGGGAAATCTCCGCCCGCAGGACATTCCTCTCGAAAAAAGCCAAGGCGCTGTGAAAGAATGAGGCGGCCCTGCACGCCTTCAATGGAGTTGCTATGAAGCTCTTCCCTGCCCTGGCCCTTGCGCTGGTTGTAACTCAGGTTTCTCCCTCCCAGACCGTCGCGCCCGCAGCCCCGCCCGTGGAGGCCGCGGCTGCGCCATCCGATTCCGCGGCCGTGCTCGCCTATATTCGCGCCGCCTGGGACACCCTGACCCGGTCGATGACGGATTGCAACTCGCTCAAGGATCCCAAGGTGAACGCGCAGCCGGTCCTCTACCTGCCCGCCGATGTGCCCGTTCCGGCCGACGTCCTGGCGCTCGAACAGACCTGCAGCGTGAAGGTGACCCACCTGCCCCGGACCATCGACAAGATCGGCGACTTACAGCCAAACGAGCTGCCCGCGCAGGGACTGCTCTATCTCCCCGACCCTTATGTCGTGCCCGGCGGTCAGTTCAATGAGATGTACGGGTGGGACAGTTACTTCATCATCCTCGGACTCGAAGCCGATCATCGCGAGAAGTTAGCCAAAGGAATCGTAGATAACTTCTTTTATGAGATTCAACACTACGGCGGACTGTTGAACGCCAACCGGACTTACTATCTCACCCGCTCCCAGCCCCCGTTTCTTACTTCGATGATCCGCGCCGTATACGAGGATCCGGCCAGCTTTCCGGCCACTGCGGCAGGGCATGCCCAGGCCCATGCGTGGCTGGAACAGGCCTACGCGATGGCGGAAAAGGATTACTCGACCTGGACCCGGCCCGAACACAAGGCTGGAGAAACGGGATTGGCGCGCTACTTTGGCTACGGAACCGGCCCCGTCCCGGAGATGGGCAACGACCCTTCCTACTACATCGATGTGCTCAAGTGGCTCGTAGCGCATCCCGGCCCGGAAAATGCGGAGTTCCTGGTGAAGGGACCGGAGCATCCGGATGCCGCCGCAGCCGCGCGCCTGAAGCAGACCAGTTGCGACGTCGACACCAGCACGGTGTGCATGAAGGCCTGGTACGGCGGCTACCGGCTGAGCCGCGACTTTTACATCGGCGACCGCGCCATGCGCGAGTCCGGATTCGATCCCAGCTTCCGCTACGGCCCGTTCTCCGGCGCCACCGAGGACTATGCGCCCGTAGGCCTCAACTGCCTGCTCTACCACTACGAGCGCGATATGGAGCACTTTGCCCTGCTGCTCGAAAAGCCCGACGACGCCATGCGCTGGCGCGAGCGCGCCCGCCTCCGCGACGCGGCCATCCAGCGCTACCTGTGGCGGCCTGCCGAAGGCGTATTTGCCGATTACGACTTTGTGCGCAGGCGGCCGTCGAACTACGCCTACATTACGTCGCTGTATCCGTTGTGGTCCAGCGTGGCCACGCGCGAAGAAGCGGCGCAGATGGTGGCCAAGCTGAACCTGTTTGAGCGGGCCGGCGGCCTGTCGACCAGCGACTATGACAGCGGCCTGCAGTGGGACGATCCCTTCGGATGGGCGCCGACAAACTGGATCGTCGTGGCCGGGCTCGACGATTACGGCTACCGCGAGGACGCTCTGCGCATCTCGCGCGAGTTCACCGCGACCGTGGACAAAGGGTTTGCCGCCGACGGTACGATTGTCGAAAAGTACAACGTCGCGGCCGGGAACGCCAACGTGCATGTAACTGCCGGTTACAAGGTGAACCAGGTCGGTTTCGGGTGGACCAACGGGGTGTATCTCAAGATGGAGCAGCTTATCAAAAGCGCGGCGCCGGCGGCAGTGAGTCAGTAACTTCGATTATTTCGCTCTATCCATGCAGCCAGGACGATGTAACCTTTCCTGTTCCGCCCGCGTAAGTGGGAGTTAGAGAGGAAAGGCCAGATGCCGGACGCGGCCAACTGCACGATGGAACGGTTCCGGCAGGGCGACCTCGACGCCTTCGAGACGCTCTTCCACCAGCATCGGCGTGCGGTCTACGGCTGGATTCTGCGCATCGTGCGCGATGCCGCGGAGGCCGAAGACCTGACCGCCGAGGCCTTCTGGCGGATCTATCGCGCCCGCACTCGATTCGATCCCGGGCGCGGCTTTGAGCCGTGGGCGCGCCGCATCGCCACGCGCGCGGCGCTGGACTGGCTGCGCGCCAGGCGGCCGGAGACTGCGTTGGCTGCCGATCTGCCGGCTCCCGCCGCCGGCGACGCGGGCGTGGCCGCCGAGATTCGGCAGAAGATCGCGCAGGCCTTTGCGCGGCTGCCGCCCAAACTGCGCATCGCCGCCCTGCTTGCGGTTGTAGAAGAGCAGCCGCACAAGGAAGTGGCCGAGGCGCTGGGAGTTTCAGTGCCCGCGGTCAAGGTGCGCGTCTTTCGCGCGCTCCGAATGCTGAGAAAGGACCTGGTAGCCCAGGGAATTACGCCATGAATCTGCACGAGGACGAACGCATGAAGAAGCTGCTCCGGCAGGCTCTGCCCCCGGTTGCGAGCGGCGACGGACCGGAGCACAACCTGTGGCCGGCGGTGCTGCGCCGGCTGGATAAAGAGCAACCGGCGCCCGTAGCTTGGCTGTGGCTCGATTGGGCCCTCGCGGGTGCGCTGCTGCTGGTGGTCGCCGCGTTTCCGGCATCCATCCCCGTGTTTCTCTACTACCTGTGAACGGCATGGGCGGGCGCGCTAGCCCGCGGCAAGGAGGAAGTCATGAACAGGCATCCGTATTTACGCGCGTTTCTGGCCGGGGCGTTCCTGCCCACGGTGGCTCTGCCGCTGGCTTTGACGGCGTTCATTGTGCTGCGGCTGGTGATGCAGGTTCCCTTTGCGATCGAGCGCGGACTGGTCTTCCCCATGGGCCTTGTGCCGGTGCTCTGGGGGCTCTGGAACATGTTGTGGCTGGGTACGCACGGCCGCACGCATCTGCGGCTCGGCCTGCACGGCGCGCTGCTGCCGTTTCTGCTGCTGCCCGGCGGCACGCTGCTCGGCAGCAGCCTGGGCGTGCTCTCGCTGGGCGCGGCGAGCGCGACCTGGTTCAACGCCGTCAGCGTGCCGTACGGCCTGGTGGCCTGCCTCTTCACGGCCGCATTGATCGGCTACTACCTGGTGTGGAAGTACATCGTGGGTTTTGTGAATCGCGAGCTCGCATTGATGGGATAGCCCGGCCCGTTACGCGCCGGACCTGAAGAAATCCTCAAGTCCGGCGCGGTGGGCATGGGCCGCCATGGCGGCCTGGATCTCAAGTGCAAGCTTGAGTGCCTCGCGGGCCTGCCGGGCGGTGACCCGCGGAGCGCGCCGCGTTCGGACCGAATCGAGGAACGACTCGATCTCGAGGCGTAGCGGCTCGCCTGGCGCGACTTCAGGCTTAAGAAAAGACAACCCGGGCGCGGGGCCTGCCTGCGCGGCGGCGAGCTTTGCCAATGCTTCCGGGTCCATCTTTCCGGCGGCAACGGCCGCGGCGATCTCCGGAGGGACGGCCCCGTCCACGCGGATCACGAGCAGATCCCGGCGGGCATAGTCGATCGAGACATACTGCCGCGGCTCGAAGAAGCGAAGCTTGCGCACCCGCTCGGTAGAAACCCGCGAAGCCGTGAAGTTGGCCACGCAGCCCGAGTCGAACTCAACGCGGACGTTGGCAATATCGACCTTCGGCGACAGGATGGGCAGCCCCACGGCGCGGACCTCGCGGACAGCCGAGCCGGCGAAGGCGAGCACGATGTCGAGGTCGTGGATCATCAGGTCGAGGACAACATCGACGTCAAGGGAGCGGGGCGTAAAGACGCTCAGCCGGTGCGCCTCGAAGAACATGGGCCGCCTGAGCCGCGGCTCGACCGCCAGCACCGCCGGGTTGAAGCGCTCGAGGTGGCCGGGCTGCAGGATGCGGCCGGAGCGCTCGGCGCGGGCGATCAGGTCGTCGGCCTCTTCGAGGCTGGCGGCGAGCGGCTTTTCAACCAGAAGGTCCAGGCCGGCATCGAGCAGCTCCGATGCAACCGCGCCATGATGGACGGTGGGCACGGCAACGATGGCCCCGTCGAGCCCGAGGTTCGCGGCCAGCAGTTCGCCGGCGGACGAGCACACCGGAATCGCGTATTGCGCGGCAGCCTCGGCGGCGCGCGCCGGGTCCGGCTCGACCACTGCCGCGAGAACCACGCCACAAGCGGCGGTCTCCAGCTCGCGGAGCACGCGAAGGTGATTGCGTCCGAAGGCTCCGGCTCCGGCCACGGCGACGCGTAGCTTGCGTTCGCCTGCGATTACGCGGCCTCTTTCTCGGCGGCGCCGCCCTCCACCACTTTGAGGCAGCGGGCGTAGAGTTCGAGCAACTGGCTCACATGCTCCTCAGGCTTGGCCGCCGCCGAGCCGCTGAAGCCGGCCGCGGGCGCGGCAGGCCTGCCCACGCCCGCCGTGCCGGCTACGAACTTGAGCAGGTCGAGCGCGATGTCTTCGTTACGGCGCGCGCCAAGCGTGTTGGTGAGTGCTTCCATGCTGAAAATCTCCCTGAGCGCTCCCCTGAGCACCCCGAAGACAGATGCTAACAGAAAGGGTGGGCTCCGACCGCTGCCCACATGCGTCCATTTGCGGACGCGATTGTCCGCATTCGGACAACAATGACCGCGACAGGTGGGGGATTGCAGGAGATAATCGTCTGAAGGCGTGCGGCTTGCGGAAAACCGCGTTTGGCGGCCCGCGTGCGAACCAACATACAGCCTGACTTGGCTCGCGGAGGAAGGCCCGTGCAAACCCTGGTCCACGATCTGCGCTTCGCTTTGCGGCAACTCGGCAAGGCGCCGGGTGTGTCGCTGCTGGCGGTGTTGACTCTCGCGCTCGGCATCGGCGCCAACACGGCGATCTTCACCGTCATCCAGAACGTGCTTCTGCGGCCCCTGCCGTATGCGGGAGCGAACCGTCTGATCTTCATCCGCCCGGCCAGCGTCAAGTCGGGCTTCGGGTCGACCTCGTGGCTCAACTACCACGACATCCGCGCGCAATCCAAGCTCCTCGAGCAAGTGGCCGGATACTCCGAAGACATCAGCGTCATCCGCACCCGGGACGAATCGGTGAGCGTGGTCGCTCCGCGCGTCACGCCCTCCCTGTTTGCGATGCTCGGGGCGCGGCCGCTGCTCGGCCGGACCTTTACCGAAGCGGAGGGCCAGACCGGCGGCCCGCAGGTGGCGATCCTTTCGGAAGCCCTGTGGCGCGAAACCTTTCACGCCGATCCGTCGATCGTGGGCAAGACGGTGGAGATTGGCGGCGTAGCCCACACCGTGGTGGGCGTCATGCCCGGCTCGTTCCGTTTCCCCGAGTCGATGGGGCCCGACGTGCGTAAGGGTTTGTGGCTGCCGCTGCAGCCCACCGGGGAGATGCTCAAGGAGCGCGGCTACGACTTCTTCAACGTGGTGGCGGAGATGCGGCCCGGAGTGACGCTCGCTCAGGCGCAGCACGAGCTGGACGCGATCGCCGCGCGCATCCCCAAAGAGAAAGACAGCAGCCCCGCCGCCTTTACCGCCGCGTCGTACCAGGAACTGCTCACCGGCGAAGTACGGCCGGTGCTCTTCGGACTGTTGGGCGCGCTGGCGCTGGTCCTGCTGATTGCCTGCGCGAACGTCTCGAACCTGCTCATCGCGCGCTGCCTGGCGCGCCGCCAGGAGTTTGCCGTGCGCGCCGCGCTGGGCGCGGCCCGCCTCCGCCTGGTGCGGCAGATGCTGGCCGAGGGATTGATGCTCAGCCTGTTGGGCTGCGCGGTGGGCGTGGCGCTGGCGCAGTTGGCTATCATCGCCGTACACAAGCTCCCCGAAGGGACCATTCCCCGCGCCGAGACAATCGCGATTCACTGGACGGTGGTGCTGGTGCTGGCGGCCATCGCCGTGCTGACCACGGTTCTCTCGAGCGTGCTGCCGGCGTTGCTGGTCGCACGAGCGAACCCGCAGGCGGCGCTGCAACAGGCTTCGCGCGGGCTCGGCGCGCACTCGGTAGGCGGCAAAGTCAGCCGCTGGCTGGTCGCCGGCGAGGTGGCGCTCTCGACGCTGCTTCTGGTCGGAACCGGGCTGCTCTTTCACACCCTCTGGAACCTGGAGCAGTCGCAACTGGGATTCGACGCGGCGCATGTGACGACCTTCTCGGCAATGCCGGGCGACTCCGCGGGATTTTCGGCGATGGCAGTGGCCGCGGACACGGCCAACGCGCCCACGTCGGTGGCTGTGCTGGCCTACGAACCGGTGCTCGCGCGGATGCGGCAGGCGCCCGGGGTGGCGAGCGCCGCCCTGATCACCGCTCCGCCGCTCTCCGGGTTCAATATCAGCTCCAGCTTCGACATTGTGGGAGAACCGAAGAACCCCCTGGCCCAGACGCGCGTAACCGCGGTGAGTGGCGAATATGCAGAGACCATGGGCACACCGGTGGTGCGCGGGCGGATGATCGGTGACGGCGACGCATTGAGTGCGCCGTTTGTGTGCGTCATCAATCAGGCGTTTCAAAAGAAGTACTTCGCCGGCCAAGATCCTCTGGGCAAGCAGATCGATCTTGGCGGCAAGGATACGGGGATGCTGAAGCCGTACGCCATCGTGGGCGTGATGGGCGACGAGGTGGACCGGAGCGTGGGCGGCGACGTGCAGCCGATGATCCTGCTGCCCGAGCAGCAAATTCCCACCACCTCCCTGTTCTACCAGGCCCTCCTGAAGACCGCCGTCAACTTCGTGGTCAAGACCCGGGGCGACGTGCCCGTGGCCGCGGAGATGCGCACGGTGTTCCATGAGGTGGCGCCGGGATTCGCACTCGATCAATTCCAGACCATGCAGCACGCAGTCGACGGCAATACATTCGACAAGCGGCTGGGGCTTTACCTGGTGAGCGCCTTCGCCGGGCTCGCTGTCATCTTGGTCGTCGCCGGATTGTACGGCGTGCTCTCGCAACTGGTGAGCTACCGGCGGCGCGAGATCGGCGTGCGCATGGCATTGGGTGCCACGCGGACCAGCGTGGCCCAGCTTGTGCTGCGGCAGGGCTCCATCCTGGTAGGCGCGGGATTGCTCGTCGGCCTGGTGCTGGCGCTGGCGACGGGAAGACTGGTCGCCAGCTTCCTCTACCAGGTCCGTCCGCTCGACCCCTGGACCTACGTAAGCGTCGCAATGGCGCTGTCGGTAGTGGGTCTGGTCGCCGCGGTTCTGCCCGCGCATAAGGCCGCCAGCATTGAGCCCATGCAGGCTCTGCGCGACGAGTAAGGCGCGGTGAAAAAGAAGAGACCGACAGACGGGCGCGTCACGCAGGCGCCGCCTGAACCGTGGTGATTTTTCCATTGAAGTGGTAGGCTTCTTCCATGCAGATCACCGTCGACCTTCCCGATGAATTGGCCGAGCGGGCGCGGGCGCGCGGGCTGACGCCGGAGGGCTATGTGCGCGCTCTGATTGAGGACGCCGCGCAAGAAGACCCCACGTTCCCGGAGCAGCAGCGTCCCAAGCGCGATATGGAAGCCTTTTTCAGGGGAATGGCCGCTTTTTCGGAGAAAATACCGCAACTTCCCGACGAAGCATTCACGCGCGAAAGCTTCTATCAGGACCATGACTGATGGCGCCAGCGCCGGATTACCTGATCGACACCAATATCCTCCTTCGGCTCTCCCGGCTAGACGATCCACAACACGAGCTTGTGATGAAGGCCGTCAATCAGTTGAATGAGGATGGCGCCGGACTTTATTTCTCCCTGCAAAACATCGCCGAGTTCTGGAACGTCTGCACCCGCCCCGCGGAGCGAAACGGCTATGGCCTGACATGCGCCGAGACTAATCTCATGATCGAGACCGCCGGAGACACGATCGACTACCTGCCCGATAACGAGCATGTGTATGGGATTTGGCGCGAACTTGTACTCGCCCACAGCGTGCGCGGCGTTCAGGTACATGACGAGCATCTGGTAGCCACCATGCGAGCCCACGGCGTCAGTCACATTCTGACCCTCAACAGGACCGACTTCCTGCGCTTCGCTGAGGTGCAGGCGGTTCATCCCGCCCAGGTGCAGCCGGCGGCGCGCTAATCGAGAACCAATGCACACAGCCTGCATCGGAATGGGCGCCAATCTGCCCAGCAGCGCCGGCGCGCCGGAAGCGACTCTGGCCGCGGCCGCTGAGCGCCTGGCAACGCTGGGGCGCATCGCGGCGCGGTCCTCGCTCTATTCGACCGCGCCCGTCGGTTACGCCGCGCAGCCGCGCTTTGTGAACGCGGTGGTTGTGCTTGCTACCGGTCTCACCCCCCGCGCGCTCCTCGAAGCCCTGATGAAGATCGAGCGCAAGTTTGGCCGCGACCGCTCGGCGGGAATCGCCAACGGGCCGCGCTCGCTCGACCTGGACATTCTTCTCTTCGACGATCTGGTCGTGAACGAACCGGACCTCACGATCCCCCATCCGCGCCTGGCTGAGCGCGCATTCGTGCTTGTCCCGCTGAACGAGATTGCCCCGGATCTCCGCGACCCGCGCACTGAAACCAGCGTGGGAGAATTGCTGAAGAGCCTTCCTTCCTCACCCTACGATGCGACGCAGGCAGTGGTCCGGATACAAAGCGATCTTTGGCGTGCTGGCCGCGGTGGGTCTGGTGACAGCGGCGCTCGTTAGCGCGCAAAACCCGGCACGCGTGCTCGTCACCGCGAAAGACCCGAGCGGCGCGGCCATCGCCGGAGCGCGCATCGACGATCCGTCGGGAAAGCTGCTGGCCACCACCGATGCTTCCGGCCAGGCCGCCATTGCATGCGCCCTTCCCTGCTCCGTGCGTGTGGATGCGCCAGGATTCTCCGCGCAAAACGCAACACTGACGGTGAACCCTGCGACCATCCAGCTGCAGCCGGCCGCCAACGCCGAGCAGGTGACGGTGACCGCGTACCGCGCGCCCCTCGGAGCACTGGAGAGCCCGGCCGCCACGCGGCTTCTCACGCAACAGGACCTGCAGACGACAGCCACACCCACCATGGATGGCCGCCTGCGTGCGCTCCCCGGCGTCGAGCTGTTCCGCAGGTCGAGCTCGCTCGAGGCCAATCCCACTTCGCAGGGCATCAGTCTGCGCGGTCTGGGATCGACCTCCGCGAGCCGCACGCTGGTCACCGAAGACAATGTGCCGCTCAACGACGTGACCGGCGGTTGGATCTACTGGAACGAAGTGCCGGAGCTGGCTATTCGCAGCATTGAAGTGGTGCGCGGCGGCGCCAGCGATCTCTATGGGTCGAGCGCCATCGGCGGAGTGGTCAACGTGATCCCCGTGCGTCCCACCAGCACGCGGGCCGAGATGAGCGCGAGCTACGGCGGCGAAGGCACCTACGACGAAAGCCTGCTGGCCGAAGCCAAACGCGGCCCGTGGGGCGGGCTGCTTGCCGGCGGTCTGCTGGGAACGGATGGATTCATTCAAGAGGCGCCCTACCAGCGCGGGCCCGTGGACCAGGCGAGCAACGTGCACAGCCAGAACGCGCTGGTGGACGCCGGGCGCGAGCGCGGGATGCTGCGCCTGTTTCTGCGCGGCAGCGGCTTCAACGAGCTGCGCCACAACGGCACGCTGTACCAGTTCAACGGGACCCGGCTGATTCGCTTCGCCGCCGGCGCAGACTGGCGGAGGGCGCAGGGCGCGGCGCTGACGCTGCGCTTCTACGGCTCCGAAGAACGGTACCGGCAGACATTCTCGAGCATCTCGAACCTGCCGGAGTTCGGCGATGCGGCGTGCAGCTACCGCTGCGGAGAAACTCCAACCAAGTACTCGTACATCCCCGACAACGAGCTGGGCGCGGCAGCAAACTGGAGCCAGCCGCTGGGCGCAGGCCTGCTACTGGTGGCCGGCGCGGATACCCATGACGTGCGCGTGTGGGACCGCGAACAAAGCTTCGGCGCGAAAGCGAGCGTAACCAACCTCGACGACCATCAGCGCGACTCGGGCGGCTACGCGGAAGCCATGTGGACGCACCACGCGTGGACAGTGATCGCCTCGGGCCGCGTGGACTGGTTCCAGAACTACGACGGGCATGAGGTCGCATGGAACGGAGCCGGCTGGACGCCCACAGCCAGCCAGCCGCCGCAGTTCGGCCAAAGGCTCTTCGATCCGCGCCTGGGACTTTCCCGCAAGCTGGGCGCGCACTGGGCGCTGTCGACGTCGGGGTTTCGCGCCTTCCGCGCGCCTACGCCCAGCGAGCTCTACCGCGCCACGCAAGTGGGCAACGAACTCACCCTGCCCAACGGAAGCCTCGCCAGCGAGCGCGCCACGGGATGGGAGACCGGCGCGGCCACCGAGTGGCGCTGGGGCAGCATCCGCTCCAGCTACTTCCTCACGCAGGTCAACCGGCCCATCACCGCCGTGACGACCAATCCGAATTCGTCGCCGATTCTGCTGATGCGCGAAAACCTCGGCCAGATCGAGAGCCGCGGCGTCTCCCTGGACTTCGAGCTGCGGCCGCTCAGTTGGCTCGCGGCCGACGGCGGCTACCAGTTCGCGCACGCGACCGTGACCCGCGGCAGCCAGGACCTCGGCAACTGGATTCCCGAGGTGGCGCGGAACCTCGCCACGCTGAATCTGCGCGCAGCCGAACCCAAGCTGGGAACGCTCAGCCTGGAGGGCCGTCTGAGCGGACGTCAGTATGACGACGACGCCAATGCCTACCTGCTGCGCGGATTCTTCCGGCTCGACGCGTACGCGTCGCACCGCTTCGGCGCGCGATGGACGGTCTTCGCGGCGGGAGAGAATCTGCTGAACCGCGCCATTGAGGTCTCGAAGACGCCTACGACCACCCTGGGGCAGCCGCGAACGGCGCGCGCCGGCTTCCGGCTCACGCTTGGCAGAGCGACGCGTTAGCTTTCGATCGCTGTGCAGCGCGCCCTCTACGATCGGCGATGCGGGGCCGGTGATACCGTGAAGAAATGGAGCTCACCACCGAACGCCGCTTGCAGCGCGCGCGGACGTTCGACGAGATCGCGGATCTTTACGACCGGGGCCGGCGCGAGCCGCCCGCCTGGCTCTACGACACGTTGTTTGCAGAACTGGGCCTGGATGCGGCGAACGCGCGCGTCCTCGAGATCGGCTGCGGAACCGGCAAGTCGACGCTGCCCATGGCACGGCGCGGCGCGAAAATTCTCGCCCTCGAGATGGGCGCAAACCTGGCCCGCCGCGCACAACAGCATCTCGCCGCCTATCCTCACGCCGAAGTGCGGTGCAGCCGATTCGAGGATTGGGAGCCCTCGCCCGTCTTCGATCTGGTTATTGCCATCACCGCCTGGCACTGGTTCGACCCTGCGATACGCTGCCAGCACGCCGCCGCCGCACTCAAGCCCGGCGGCACGCTGGCGTTCACCGTGACCGAGCACGCGTTTCCTCCCGGCTACGATTCTTTCTTCGAGGAGATTCAGGAGTGCTACGAGGCCGTCGGGATGGGCCGGATGGCATTCCCTCCCCCTTCTCCCGAGGCCGTTCGCGACTCCCGCGAGGAGATCGAGCGAAGCGGCTGCTTTGACGACGTGCGCGTGATCCGGCGGTTGTGGACGGAGGATTTCACCGCCGAGGAGCACGTCGCCATGATGCGTACAGCCTCGGACCATCGGCTGCTCGAAGAGGAGAAACGCGAGTGGCTCTTCGACCAGATGCGCCTGCGCATCGAGGCACGCCCCGGAGGGAAGATTCACAAGGTGAATCTGACGCTTCTGCATTTGGCGCGGCGGCTGCCTTAGCCTAACAGCCTGTGGTGAAAGTCTCGTTTTGAAAGGGCACGACTTCAGTCGTGCCGTAAGAGGCTTAAGAATCAGCGCGGCTTTAGCCGCTGAGGGAAGGTCTTTGCGAAGTTTTGACTTGCACCACAGGCTGCTAAGGTTGCCACCGTCGCCACTCTAAACAAAATTGTTTATAATCGATCAGCGAAGAGCAGTGAGTTCAAGCGGTGGCTTGCGGCACAAGGAGCGACGTTCACGCCGGCGAAGGGCTCGCACCTGCGAGTGGAGTTGAATGGAAAGACATCCATTCTTCCGATGCACTCGAAAGATCTGAAGAAAGGCCTCGTCGAAGCTATCAAGAAACAGCTTGGGCTGAAGTAGGAGGAACACGATGCGCTATCCGGTACGTCTCGAGGCAGCGGAAGAGGGCGGCTACATTGTTACGTTTCCCGACATTCCCGAGGCCGTCACGCAAGGCGAGGACATAGAGGACGCGTTGATGCACGGCGCGGACGCGCTGGAGTCGGCACTTGAGTTTTACTTCGAGAAGCGACGGACCGTTCCCGCTCCCTCGAAACCCCGGCGAGGACAGCGGACGATCGAGCTGCCGGTAAGCGTCTCCGCAAAGGTGCTGCTGTTGAACGAGATGCTGCGGCAGAAGGTTCGGCCAGCAGAGTTGGCGCGCCGCATCGGCACAACGCCGCAGGAGGTGAACCGGCTGACCGATATCCGGCATAGAACGCGGATCGACGGCGTGGCCGATGCGTTGAAGGCGTTGGGAAAGCAGCTTACGGTGGATGTGATGTGAAGGCGGTGGGGATCGGAGTCGGGAGACAGCAATTAGAATCCTCTGGTGCCTCTTCAATTTCACATCGTTGCGGCAACAGACTCGGGCGGCCGCCGTGCGCGGCTCGATCTGCCGCACGGCACCGTCCAGACCCCGGTGTTTATGCCTGTCGGCACGCAGGGCACCGTCAAAGCCGTCACCCAGGATGCGCTGGAGGCGTTGGGCGCCGAGATCATCCTCGGCAATACCTATCACCTTTATCTGCGGCCGGGACATGAGGCCATCCGGCGCATGGGCGGGCTGCACCGGTTCATCGCCTGGCCGCGCGCCATGCTCACTGACTCGGGAGGCTTCCAGGTCTTCTCGCTCAACGCGCTGCGCAAGGTCTCCGACGAGGGCGTGCGCTTCCGGTCGCATCTCGACGGGAGTTCGCACCTCTTTACTCCCGAACATTCCATGGATGTTCAGATCGCGCTGGGCGCCGACGTCGCCATGGCCTTCGACGAGTGCACCGAGTACCCGGCCAGCCGCTCCCGGGCGCAGGAGAGCCTCCGGCTCACGACGGCGTGGGCCGGGCGGTCGCTCAATCACTTCCGCGCCCACGCCGGCGAGGTGGTGTGGCGGGACGAGCTCGGCGGCCGCACCCAGAGCCTCTTCGGCATCGTGCAGGGCGGCATGTACACCGATCTGCGCCGCGAGTGCGCGGAACGTCTCGTCGCCATGGAGTTCGACGGGTACGCCATCGGGGGCCTGAGCGTGGGCGAACCGCGCGCGCTCACCCTCGAGATGATCGCCGAGGTCCTGCCATTGCTGCCCCGCGACAAGCCCCGCTACGTGATGGGCGTGGGCTACCCCGACGAGATCGAGCAGTACGCGCGCATGGGCGTCGACATGATGGACTGCGTGCTGCCCACACGCGCGGCGCGGCACGGACTGCTGTTCACCAGCGAAGGCCGGGTCAACATCAAGAACAAGAAGTACGCCGAGGACCAGTCGCCGCCCGACCCCGCCTGCGACTGCCCGGTCTGCCGGCGTTACTCGCGGGCCTATCTGCGCCATCTGATGCAGGCCGGCGAAGCGCTCTCCGGCACGCTCAACACCATTCACAACCTCGCCTTTTACCTGGGAATCATGCAGCGGGTGCGGCAGAGCCTCGCGGCCGCGCCGCAGCCCGCCGAACTCACGCCGCCGCGGGTCTGACAGACCTGCGCCTCACGGCGTAGATCGCCAGCACCAGCGTAAACGCGGCGCCCACCCACAGGATCGCGCCTGCGCCCAGCGCGGCGACGCTCTGCATCCGATCGGCCGGCGCCCAGACAGCGGAGTATACGGCCCAGAGTGTCATGAGCGCACCGGTTACGTAGTGCGGCGCGTAGCGGAAGAGCCGGGCCAGCGGGAAGAAGTGCAGGCCAACGATGCCCACAGTGCCCGAAACTCCGTAGACGACGAGATGCATGTGGCCCAGGATCAACCACACCGCGAAGCAGCCGATCCATTCGAGCGCAACGATCCAGCCGAAGGCCCGGCCGAGGGCGCGATTGCGCGGCGGGCGCGGCCAGCGCGCGGCCTGTTTGTAGAGGTACATAACTCCCGAGGCCATCGCCAGCACAACAGCGCCGATGTAGGCAAAGTTGGCGGCGCTGAGCCTCTGCATCGCGTAAAGGGCCAGGAGCAGCCAGATGGCTCCAAAGCCCGTCATGATCATCGCGCCCGTGGCGCGGCCTTCCAGCTGCCATGCATTGTCGATTCGTATCATGGGTTCATCCTCCTTGGGGAAACCTGGTTTTTCTCAAGCCTCGATGGCTCCGCCCAGGAGCTGCTTCAGGGCCTGCACGTACTCGGTGAGCGCCGCCCGGCCGGCTTCGGTCATGCGGTAAAGGGTCTGCGGCTTACGCTCGACAAACTTCTTCTCGACGGCCACGTAGCCGGCCTCTTCGAGCCTGGCGAGCTGCGCTCCCAGGTTGCCGTCCGTCGAGCCGGTCCTCGCGCGCAGCCACGTAAACTCCGCCACCTCCACCCCCGAGAGCAGCGACAGGAGCGCCAGGCGGAGCTTCCCGTGCACAACGGGATTCAACTCCGGCAGGTCAGGCATGGGTCGCCCCCTGCCGGCTGCGCCTCCGCGACTCGCAGACCATGGCGTAGATGCCGAAGACGATCTGGCACAGAAACAAAGCGGTAAGAAACAGCACCGTCAGCTGCTCCTCCGACCCAAAACAGGCCGCCACCGAGGTCGCCCACCACACCACCGCGCAGGCAAACTGCATCTTCCATCGCAGGATCAATGCCGATGCCCCGTTGGCCAGCCCCAGCATGGATGCGGCGAGCGCCACAAAGCCGTGCTGGTCCACCCTGCCGGCCACACTCAGCGCGGGAAAGACCAGCAGCATCGAAATACCCACCGAAATCCAAATTGAAACAGCGGCCCGCCCCATCGTAGTTTCAGGATTGCCGCGTCCCATCCTCATGCCGATCACCGCGGTCAGGATGCATGCGGCAATCATCGTCACCGGCCATGCCAGATGGTTGCCGCCCCACAGCGACAGGCTCCGCCCCCACGCCGCCCATACAATCGCCACGAAATAGGCCACGCCCCACAACACAAAGCTCCACCCCCAGCTCTCGGTGCTGCGGCGGCCCTCGGCGATCATGGTTTCGATGAGAGTCAGCCGGTCTTTAAGTTCGAGATCGTCCCCGCTGGTATTCATTCGGTCCTCCTCCGCAGCGCTTTGAGCAACTCCATCCGCCCAACACAGAGAACTCTACAAAATAGAGTTCTCTGTGTCAAGAGAAATCGAGAAAAACTTTCTCCGCGAGGGATAAACTCGGCCGGAAATCGGAGAGATGCTTAATCTGTTACGTTTGCGCCATTGCTGGCTAGGGCCTCTGCGACGCGGGTCATGAGGCCGCTCCAGTCGCCCGCCGCGCTCTGCCGCAAGAGCCGCGCCGTCGGATACCAGGGCGTGGTCTCGATCTCCTGCATCCAGCGCCAGTCGGCCAGATGCGGCAGCAGGATCCAGACCGGTTTGCCCAGGGCCCCGGCCAGGTGGGCGATTGAGGTGTCGGTGGTGACCACCAGGTCGAGCGTGCTCATCAGCGCGGCGGTCTCGGCCAGATTGCGGTCCGTGCTCGACCCGTCCCAGACATCAACGTCTCCGGGCAGATCGGCCAGTTGGCCCGCGGCCTCGCCCTTCTGCAGCGAGACCCAGACCGCGGGGACGGCGCGCATCAGCGCCAGCAGGGTCTCAAGCCGCGTCGAACGGAGATGGTCGGACTTGTAGCGGGGATTGCCGGCCCAGGCGATGCCGATGCGCGGCCCAGCGCGTCCGGCCGTCAGAAGAGAGCGCCGGGCGGCCGCCAGCGTGGGGTCGGCGGCTAGATACGGCCCCGGCCAGGGCACGGTCTCGACGGTCGTTCCAAAGACCGCAGGCAGGCTCATCAGCGGGCATTCGAGGTCGAACCCGGGCGTATCGCCGCCCAGCACGGCCAATGCGGCCTCGCCGGAGCGGACCACCGCGAGCGATTCGAGCAG
>Ga0335072_10000113_pt1 | contig 163999 bp, 141 predicted proteins | sample Lox_Sample_21_FD_206725 | JGI IMG/M metagenome (GOLD analysis project Ga0335072, IMG submission 206725) | Soil microbial communities from Loxahatchee National Wildlife Refuge, Florida, United States - Lox_Sample_2.1 | ecosystem: Environmental > Terrestrial > Soil > Wetlands | place: USA... | reverse complement strand
CTCTACAAGGAGCGCAATATCATCGAGCGCTTCTTCAACAAACTCAAGCAGTTCCGCCGCGTCGCGACCCGCTACGACAAGCTGCTCGCCAACTTCATGGGCTTCGTCAAACTCGCCGCCATCACTACCTGGCTCAAATAGTCAAATCGTCACCACGACCTAGTGTCCCGACTCGTAAATATCGTCATCATGCGTCGGGACACTCGCTCTTTGTTTTCAGTGGCCTGCTGGTCCCTGAAATGCGAAGGCATTTCAGGGGCAGGACACTAGCGCCGAGCCAGCGCGACCAGATAGCGGCAGGGCGCATCCGCCGAGGGGTTGACGAAGATGCAGTCGGTCGGTGGGCCGAGAGCGAGGCAATCCCCTTCATCGAGATGGTGCAGCGTGCCGCCTTCGGCAAAATCGAGCATGCCCTCGATCACCCACAAACATTGCCCGCGAAGGAAGGCGTAGGACGCGGCCGGGAAGGGCACGCGCGCGGCGGGCGGCAGGGTTACCTCCACAAGCTCGGGCTCCGCGCCGGGCGGAGTGAGCGCGCGGCGGCGATAACGCGTGGCGGGGTCTTGCCAGATGGGCTGGTGGGCAGCGCGGAGCAGCCGACCCGCGGCATCGGCCTCCGTGCGCGCGAGCAACATTGAGAGCGTGAGACCGAACGCCCCTGAAAGCCGGCCGAGGAGGGCGGCGGTCGGGCTCGCTTCGCCCCGCTCGACACGGCTGATCATCGCCCGCGAAACACCTGAGCGCTCGGCGAGCACGGCGAGCGACCAGCCCTGTGCCTCACGCTCGGCGCGCAGCCTTTGGGCAAGGCGTGCATTGAAGTCCGGCTCTGGCGCCGGGTCGTCTTGTATCATATCCATATTTCTACCATAGTGGACACTGCCGGTTTGCGCCACTGGCGCTGGGAGGGGCTCTTGCTGATCCGCGATGCGACCGAAGCCGATCTGACCGGCATTCTGGCGATCTATAACGAGGTGATCTGTACTACGACCGCGATCTACACTGAGGAGCCTCTCACCCTTGAGGATCGCCGAGCTTGGTTTGCCGGCCGCATGGCGGCGGGCTTTCCGGTGCTGGTGGCAGCAGAGGCGGTGTCGGCCGCGGTGGTCGGGCTTGCAAGCTTCGGCGATTTCCGCGTCTGGCCAGGCGGGTACCGCTATACCGTCGAGCATTCGGTCCATGTGGCGGAGGCTGCACGCAGGCAAGGAATCGGGTCCGCGCTCGTCGCTGCTCTGATCCCCCGGGCGGCCGTGCTTGGCAAGCATATGATGGTCGGCGCGATCGATGCCGAGAATGAGGGCTCGATCCGCATGCATGAACGGCTCGGCTTCACGCGGGCTGGGGTTCTGCGCGAGGTCGGCTGGAAATTGGATCGCTGGCTCGATGTGCTCTTCATGCAGCGCGTGCTGTCGTGAGTCGCGAGATCCGGCTCAACGCGTTCGAAATGGCAACGCCTGGCCATATCCAGCAGGGGATGTGGACCCATTCCCGCGACCATTCGGCCGAGTATCGTTCGCTCGATCACTGGGTGGAGCTTGCGCGCCTGCTCGAGCGCGGGCTGTTCGACGGGATTTTCCTGGCCGACGTGCTCGGTGTCTATGATGTTTATGAGGGCGCACCCGATGCGGCGCTGCGCGGGGCGGTGCAGGTGCCTCTGCTCGATCCCATGCTGCTCGTGCCGGCGATGGCGCAGGCGACGCGGCATCTCGGCTTCGGGGTGACCTGCAACCTCGCTTTCGAGCCGCCCTGGCTCTTCGCCCGACGCATGGCGAGCCTCGATCACCTGACCCTGGGCCGCATGGGCTGGAACGTCGTCACCGGCTATCTCGACAGTGCCGCTCGTGCCATGGGCTTCGCCGGGCAGATGGCGCATGACGACCGTTACGAGCTCGCGGAGGAGTACATGGAACTCATGTACGCCTTGTGGGAAGGCGGTTTCGAGGATGGCGCGGTCCACGCCGACCGGGCGAGCGGGATTTATACGGATCCCGCCCGCGTGCATCGCGTGCGCCACCAGGGCCGGCAGTGGGCGCTTGACGCGGTGCCGCTGTGGGAGCCTTCCCCGCAGCGCACGCCGGTGCTCTATCAGGCGGGTGCCTCGGATCGCGGCCGCGCTTTCGCGGCGCGACACGCCGAATGCGTGTTCCTCAATCCGAGCAGCAAGGAAAACGTGGCCCGGCTGGTGGCCGATATCCGAGCCAGGGCCGCGCCAAGGCCGGTTCTCGCCTTCGTCGGAGCAACCGTCATCGTCGGCCGCACGACGAGGGAAGCACAGGATCTCCTCGCGGACTACCGGCGCCATGCCAGTATCGAGGCCGCTTTGGCCCATGCCTCGGCCTCCCTCGGCATCGATTTTTCACATTATGGCCTCGATGATCCGATCGAGGTCGGGCCAGGCAATGCCATCCGCTCGAACATCGAGGCATTGCAAAAGACCGCCGGTCTGCACTGGACCAAGCGCAAGCTGATCGATCAGCTCGTGCTCGGCGCACGCCAGAAGCCGATCGTCGGTGCGCCGCAAGAGGTGGCTGATGAGCTGCAATTTTGGGTTGATGAAGCGGGCGTGGACGGATTCAATCTCTCCCGCACGGTCGTTCCCGAATGTTTCGAATCTTTTATTGAGCTCGTCATCCCGATCCTTCAGGAACGGGGACTCTACAAGCGCAGATATGTTCCGGGAACTTATCGAGAAAAACTCTTCGCACGAGGTCGGCGTCTCGCGCCGCCGCATCCGGCTGCAATCAGGCGTTGAGCGAGAGCGGGATGCGTTCGCTTGTGCTTACGGATCCCGCCCTCGGTCATTGTTTTCCCGCGTGATTCACGCCTCCGGTGATTTCACTTTCGGCGATCACGCTTCAGGCTGCGTTCGGATTGCCGAGGATCACCCGCGCGCGCTCGAGATCGATCAACGTATCGACACCGAGCGGTTCGCTCTCGATCACCGCGACGTCGATCCGCATGCCGTTCTCGAGGGCGCGGAGCTGCTCGAGATTCTCGCGCTGCTCGAGCACACCTTGAGGTAGCCTGACGAAACGCTCGAGCGCGGCACGGCGATAAGTGTAAAGCCCGACATGATGGTAATGCGGACCGGCGCCACCGGGAATAACGGCGCGGCTGAAATAGATCGCCCGTCCCATTTGCGCGCCGGGCGATATGGCGAGCGCGATCTTGACCACCTGCGGGGCCTGCAATTCGAGCGGATCCGTGATCACGGTGGCGAGGGTGGCGATGTCCACGGCGGGATCCGCAAGCGGGGCAAGGGTCGCGTGCAGGATGGAGGGTTCGATCGTTGGCAGGTCCCCTTGCAGCACGACAATGACGTCATGGCGCCGTTCGGGGTCGATGATCGCGAGCGCGGCCTGCACGCGATCGGACCCTGTGGGCAAGGCAGGATCGGTGAGAACCGCTTGGCCGCCCACGGCACGGATCGCATCAGCGATCGGGGCATCGCCGCAAGCGACATAGACGGGTCCGATCCCTGCCTCGATCCCGCGCCGCCAGACATGGACGATCATCGGATCGCCGGCAATTTCCGTGAGCGCCTTGCCGGGCAGCCGTGTCGAGCCAAGGCGGGTCGGGATCACGACGACGGGATGCACGGTCGAGGGCGCTTTGCCTGACAATGTGATGATGCGCGTGCGTGAGAGCGTGATGCTGGAAAATTCGGGCGCTGGAACTTGCTCAATACACGTGGCAGGATGAGGACAAACGCCCTCATCCTGCCAACCGAGATTGGCGTTCCCTCCCCAAACTTGGCCCGGATCGCTCCGCCGCGGCGCTTTTGTTACCCGGTTGATCATGCCAAGTCACGCATTTTCGTGCTTGCATCGCCAAGATTTCTGGGTCTTCTTGCGCGCTTCAGTTGTGCAATGCACAAAAATTGCTGCGCTGCAGCGGATTGATAGAATATCGATAGAATGCTGTACGGAGCCTCGCTCGCTCCGCCATCCGGGCCATCTGGCCGGGCGCAAGGCGGGCGGCTAGGGTCTGGCGCCCACCCTCTGGAGGACGGAACGCAAGATGCGCCTTTCCCGCAGCTTTGTGCCGACATTGAAGGAGATCCCGGCCGAGGCGCAGATCGTCTCGCATCGGCTGATGCTGCGTGCCGGCCTGGTGCGGCAGACGGCCGCCGGAATTTATGCCTGGTTGCCGGCAGGATTCCGCGTGCTGCAGAACATCGCGGCGATCGTCCGCGCGGAGCAGGATGCCGCGGGGGCGCAGGAATTGCTGATGCCGACCGTCCAGCCGGCCGAGCTCTGGCGCGAAAGCGGGCGCTACGATGATTACGGAAAGGAAATGCTTCGGCTTCAGGACCGCCACGAGCGCGATCTCGTCTACGGCCCGACCAACGAGGAGATGATCACCGATCTCTTCCGCCAGTCGGTGCGCTCCTATCGGGAGCTGCCGCAGATTGTTTACCATATCCAGTGGAAATTTCGCGATGAGGTGCGGCCGCGTTTCGGCGTCATGCGCGGGCGCGAATTCCTGATGAAGGATGCCTATAGCTTCGATCTTGACTATGACGGCGCGGTCATCAGCTATCGGCGAATGATGCTCGCCTATATGCGCACCTTTCGCCGCATGGGATTGAAGGCCATTCCGATGCAGGCGGAGTCCGGACCGATCGGCGGCAATATGAGCCATGAGTTCATTATCCTGGCGCCAACCGGCGAGAGCGAAGTGTTTTACGACGCCGCTTTTGAGGAGATTGATTATTCCGCATCCGGCTTCGACATCTTTTCCGCCGATGATCTCGACCGGTTCGCCGGTCTGATGACGCGCCATTACGCGGCGACCGACGAGAAGCACGACCCGGCGCTCTGGGCCGAGCTTGCGCCCGAGCGGCAGCGGCGCGGCCGCGGCATCGAGGTCGGCCACGTTTTTTATTTCGGCACCAAATACAGTGCCGCCATGGGCTTCTCCGTCGCGGGCGCCGATGGCCGCCAGGTCGCGCCGGAGATGGGCAGCTACGGCATCGGCGTGAGCCGCCTGGTCGGTGCGCTGATCGAGGCCTCGCATGACGAGGCGGGCATCATCTGGCCGGAGGCGGTGGCGCCGTTTCGCGCCGCCATCCTTAATCTGCGGCAGGGGGACGCCGCCTGTGACCGTCTCTGCGAGGTACTCTATGCAAAGCTCGGCCACGATGCCCTTTATGACGACCGTGAGGAGCGAGCAGGGGTGAAGTTCGCGGATGCAGACCTGATGGGCCATCCCTGGCAGGTCATCGTCGGGCCGCGCGGGGCGGCGAACGGAACGGTCGAGCTCAAGCGCCGCGCCAGCGGCGAGCGCCAGGAGCTTGCCCTCGAATCCGCGCTCGCGCGCATCCTCTGAGCATGTTCGGGGCTTTCGAGCGGGCCGTCGCGTTCCGCTATCTGCGCTCCCGGCGTGGCGAGCGCTTCGTCTCCGTGATCGCGAGTTTCTCGCTGCTTGGCATTGCGCTCGGCGTCGCAACGCTGATCATCGTCACAAGCGTGATGAATGGTTTCCGCCAGGAACTCCTCTCGCGCATTCTCGGGCTGAACGGCGATCTCGCTATCTATGCCACGGGCGAGGGGCTCAAGGATTTCGACGCGGTCACCGCCGCCATCCGCCACATTCCCGGCGTGCTTTCGGCGAGCCCGATCGTCGAGGGCCAGGCGCTGCTCACGAACGACACAGGTGCCGCGGTCGGCGGCCTCATTCGCGGAATCCGTCGATCCGATCTCGAAGCGCTGCCTTCCGTCTCCGATCACATCATCGCGGGCAGCCTCGATCATCTGACCGGCGACGATGCCGTGGCGATCGGAGCCGGGCTTGCGCAGACCCTCGGCCTCACCATCGGCGGCCGCCTCACCCTCGTCTCACCCCAAGGCGCGGCCACGGTGGTCGGAACCATCCCGCGTATCCGCTCCTATCAGGTGGTGGCGATCTTTCAGGTCGGGATGAACGAGTACGACAGCAGCTTCGTTTTTCTCCCGCTCGAAGCTGCGCAGGTCTTCTTTCAAAAGCCGAACGAGGCAACGCAGATCCAGGTGACCGTTCAGCATCCGGACGCGCTGGCCGCGATCGATCGCGCGATCGCGCGCGCCCTGCCGGGGCAGCCGATCCGCATCATCGACTGGACGCAGGCGAATGACAGTTTCTTCGCGGCCGTCACGGTCGAGCGCAACGTGATGTTCCTCATCCTCACGCTCATCATTCTCGTCGCCGCCTTCAACATCGTCTCCTCGCTCATCATGATGGTGAAGGACAAGACGAGAGACATTGCCATCCTGCGCACGATCGGCGCCGGGCGCGGCGCGGTGATGCGCATCTTCCTGATGTGCGGGGCATCGGTCGGAATCGTCGGGACCGTGGCCGGGACTGTGATTGGCGTGCTCTTCTGCCGCAATATCGAGACCATCCGGCAATGGCTGCAATCCCTGACCGGCACCAATCTCTTCAACCCAGAGGTCTATTATCTCGAGCAGCTTCCGGCCGTACTCGATTGGGGCGAGGTGGTGCGGGTGATCGTGATGGCGCTCGCACTCTCGCTGCTGGCCACGCTCTACCCGAGCTGGCGGGCAGCCCGCACCGACCCGGTCGAAGCGCTGCGGCATGAGTGAGCCTCTGGCGCTCAGGAGCCTCTCGCGCATATTTCGCGGCGCAGGAGGCGATCTTCCGGTGCTCCGTGGGGTCGATCTCATCGTCAAGGCGGGTGAGATCGTGGCCCTGGTGGCACCGTCCGGGGCGGGGAAGTCCACACTCCTTCAGCTCGCCGGGCTGCTCGAAAAACCCGATGGCGGCGCGGTGGTGATCGAGGGACGGGACGCCGGCGCCCTCTCGGATGCCGAGCGCACGACGCTACGCCGCCAGCGCATCGGCTTCGTCTATCAAATGCATCATCTTCTCTCCGAGTTCAGCGCCGTTGAGAACGTGATGCTGCCGCAGCTCATCGCGAACATCCCGCGGCGAACGGCGGAGGAGCGGGCGATGGCCCTGCTCGGCTCGTTCGGGCTGGCGGCGCGCGCGAAGCACCTGCCCGGCGCCCTCTCGGGGGGTGAGCAGCAGCGGGTGGCGATCGCCCGCGCGCTCGCGAACCAGCCGGTGCTGCTGCTCGCCGACGAGCCGACCGGCAATCTCGATCTGGCGACCGCCGCCGTGGTGTTCGAGGAGCTGCTGGCGGCAGTGCGCGGCCATGGGCTCGCCGCCCTGATCGCCACGCACAACCCGGAGCTGGCAGGGCGGATGGATCGCCAGGTGACGCTCAAGGCGGGTAAGATCACGCCGCTCGCCTGACCCCGAATCGGAACCGGATCCCGCCGTGCCGCATGCGGATTTTGTGCATCTTCGTGTCCATTCCGCCTATTCGCTAAGCGAAGGCGCGATCAAGGCGGGCAAGATCGCCGCCCTCGCCGAGCGGGCGGCGATGCCGGCCGTGGCCATCACCGATACGGGCAATCTGTTCGGCGCGCTCGAATTCAGCCAAGCCTGCGCCACCCTCGGTGTGCAGCCGATCCTCGGCTGCCAGCTCGCGCTCTCCCGCCCCGGCGGCAACGGCAGCGGCAATGGGCGGCTCGCGCCCGATCCGATTGTTGTTCTGGCGCAGGACGAGACCGGGCTTGCCAATCTCCAGCGCCTTTCCTCGCTCGCCTTCCTCGAAACCGACCCCGGCCTGCGCCCGCAGCTTCCGCTCACCACCCTCGCCGCGTACGCGTCCGGCCTGATCCTGCTCACCGGCGGCACGGCTGGCTCGCTTGGCCGACTCCTCGGCGAAGGCCAGGCGATGGAGGCGGCGCAGCTCCTGGCCGCCTTCGCCGAAGCCTTCCCCGGTCGCGTGGCCGTCGAGCTCAGCCGGCACGGACTCGCAATCGAGAACACGATCGAGCCGGGGCTCATCCATCTCGCGGACGAGGCGGACCTGCCGCTCGTCGCCACCAATGACTGCCTTTTCGCCGATCCCGAGATGTTCGAGGCGCAGGATGCCCTGCTCTGCATCGCCGAGGGACGGCTTCTGAGCGAGACTGACCGCAGGCGTGCCACGCCCGAGCAATGGTTCAAGCCGGCGGAGACGATGCGCGCCCTTTTCGCCGATCTGCCGGATGCCTGCGACAATACGCTCGCGATCGCTGCCCGTTGTTCCGTGATGGCGGAGGTGCAGAAGCCCCTCCTGCCGCGTTTTCCGAAGCTTCCGCCCGGCACCGACGAGAGTGCCGCGCTCGCCGGGATGGCCCGCGCGGGTCTTGCCAGCCGGTTGGAGGGCCGCGACGAAGCGAGTCGGGCCCCCTATGAGGAGCGGCTCGAATACGAGCTTTCGGTGATCGCTCGGATGGGTTTTCCAGGCTATTTCCTGATCGTCGCCGATTTCGTGCAGTGGGCGAAGTCTCAGGGCATCCCGGTCGGTCCCGGGCGCGGCTCGGGCGCGGGCTCGGTGGTGGCCTGGGCGCTTACCATCACAGATCTCGATCCGATCCGCTTCGGCCTGCTCTTCGAGCGGTTTCTCAATCCCGAGCGCATATCGATGCCGGATTTCGACATCGATTTCTGCCAGGACCGCCGCGACGAGGTGATCGCCTATGTGCGATCCGAATATGGCGCCGACCGGGTGGCGCAGATCATCACCTTCGGAACGCTCCAGGCGCGCGCGGCGGTGCGGGATGTCGGCCGCGTGCTCGGCATGCCCTATGGGCAGGTGAACAAGCTCGCCGAGCTCATCCCGAACAACCCCGCCCACCCGGTCAGTCTCGAGAACGCGATCGCCGCCGAGCCGCGCCTTCGCGAGATGCGCGATTCCGACGAGGAGGTGCGGCGTCTGGTCGAGATCGCGCTCCGCGTCGAAGGTCTCTATCGCCATGCGAGCACGCACGCGGCCGGCGTCGTGATCGGCGATCGCCCGCTGACCGACCTGGTGCCGCTCTATCGCGATCCGCGTTCGGATTTCCTGGTCACGCAGTACTCGATGAAGCATATCGAGCAGGCCGGCCTCATCAAGTTCGACTTCCTCGGCTTGACGACGCTGACGATCCTGAAGCGTGCCTGCGATTTTCTCGCCTCGCTCGGGATCGCGGTCGATCTCGAGCAATTGCCGCTCGATGATCCCGCGACCTATGCGATGCTGAGCCGTGGCGATGCGAGTGGGGTGTTCCAGTTCGAAGGCCAGGGCATGCGCGATGTGCTCCGCCAGATGCGACCCGACCGTTTCGAGGATCTGATCGCCGGGGTCGCTCTCTATCGTCCCGGCCCGATGGCCAATATTCCCGCCTTCTGCCAGCGCAAGCATGGCGAGGCATGGGAGGCGCCGCACCCGCAGCTGACGGAAATCCTGAGCGAGACCTACGGCATCATGGTCTATCAGGAGCAGGTGATGCAGATCGCCCAGCTCATGGCAGGCTACAGCCTGGGCAGCGCCGATCTTCTTCGCCGCGCCATGGGCAAGAAGATCCGCTCGGAGATGGAGAGCCAGCGCCAGACCTTCATCGACGGCGCGGTCGCGCGGGGCATTGCGAAGGCGAAGGCAGCCGAGATTTTCGATTTGATGGCGCGCTTCGCTGATTACGGCTTCAACAAAAGCCATGCCTGCGCCTACGCATTGGTGGCGTATCAGACGGCCTGGATGAAGGCGAATCACCCGGCGGTGTTCCTCGCCGCCTGCATGAGCCTCGCCATCTCGAACACCGACAAGCTTGCGGTCTATCGCCAGGAGGCGGTGCGGCTCGGGATTCCCGTGCTGCCGCCGGACATCAATCGATCGGGCGCGGATTTCTCCGTCGAGCGTGACGAGCAGGGAAACCTTGCCATCCGCTATGCGCTGGCGGCGGTCAAGAAGGTCGGGCTGCAGGCGATGCAGGCGGTGGTGGCGGCGCGCGGGTCCGAACCCTTTGCCGACCTCGCCGATTTCGCCGCCCGGGTCGATCCGCGGCAGCTCAATCGCATGCAGCTTGAGAACCTGATCAAGGCCGGCGCCTTCGATTCGCTCGAGCCCAGTCGCGCTCGGCTTTTCGCCGCGGCCGAGACGATCCTGCGCCGCTCACAGGCAACGGCGGCCGAAAAGGGAGCGGGGCAGATAGGGCTTTTCGGTGATGGCGCGGAGAGCGGTCTCGAGCTGCCCCGGCTGCCGGACTGGCCGCCGATGGAACGGCTGGCCTTCGAGGCGGAGGCCGTAGGGCTTCATCTTTCCGCCCATCCGCTCGATGTCTACGGGCCGCTCCTCAAGCGGTTCGGGGTGGTGGCGAGCAACCGGATCGAGGCGCGAGCGGCGGCCGGGGCGGCGCGCCTCAAGCTCGCGGGCACGGTGATCGCGATCAAGGAGCGGACGACACGCACGGGCAACCGGATGGCCTGGGTGCGGCTTTCCGATGCCGGCGGCAGCTTCGAGGTTACGGTCTTCAGCGAGGTGCTGGCGCGCACGCGCGGCCTCATCGAAGCGGGGGCCAATCTCCTGGTGACGGCGGATGCGCGGCTGGAGGGGGAGACGGTCCGGATCACGGTGCAGGAGATCACCGGGCTCGACCAGGCCGCCGCGGCGGCGGGCGAAGGGCTCCGCGTATGGCTCGACCGGGAAGAGGCAGTGGCGCCGGTCAAGACTCTGCTTGCCCATGAGGCGGGCGGGAGGGGCCGGGTGCTTCTGCTGCCTTTGCTTTCTGGGGCGCGGGAGGTGGAGATCGCGCTCCCGGGTGGATTCCGGGTGACGCCGCGGCTCGCCCAGGCACTGAAGGTTGTGCCGGGGGTGGAGCGTGTCGAGGCTTTCTGAAATCCGGCGCGGAGATTGACTTTGCGGGGGGAGGGGCTATATCCGCCGCTCTCCTTTTGGGCAGTTTGGACAGAGAGCGGGACCCGATCGATGGCGTTTGCAATTGTCCGCACGGGCGGCAAGCAGTACCGGGTCACCCCGAATTCTGTTTTGCGCGTGGAACGGCTTGATGGGGCCGAAGGTGACGTCGTCACTCTTGCTGATGTGCTTGCCGTGGGCGAGGGAGAGCGTGTCACGCTCGGTGCCCCGCTTGTTGCGGGCGCTTCGGTGACGGCGACAGTGATCGCCCAGGAGCGTGACGACAAGATCCTGGTTTTCAAGAAAAGGCGGCGGAAGAACTCGCGTCGCCGCAAGGGTCACCGCCAGCACGTGACCGTGCTCCGGGTGGGTGAGATCCGGGGCGAGAGCGGGATGGGGCAGAACGATGGCGCATAAGAAGGCGGGTGGCTCCTCGCGCAACGGTCGCGATTCGCGCGGGCGGCGGCTCGGGATCAAGAAGTTCGGCGGCGAGGCGGTGCTGGCCGGGAACATTATCGTCCGTCAGCGTGGCACCAAGGTGCATCCGGGTTCCAATGTCGGGCTTGGGCGCGACCATACACTCTTTGCGCTGATCGACGGGCGGGTCAGCTTCGCGCGGCGAAGCGATGACAAGGTGTTTGTCTCGGTGGCGCCGACCGCCCCGGAGCCGCCGCCAGTGACGGATGTCCCGCCCGCGGAGTAGCACACTCCGGCGCGAGCCCGTGTTTGAAAGGGATCGGCGCCGGCCGGTCCCTTTTTATTTTCAGCGACTTGATCCATGAAGTTTCTCGACCAGGTGAAAATCTACGTCCGCTCCGGCGATGGCGGGGACGGCGTGGTCGCCTTCCGACGCGAGAAATTTCTCCCTTTTGGCGGCCCGGACGGCGGAAATGGCGGGAAGGGCGGAGACATCGTGCTCACCGCCGAGGATGGGCTCAATACGCTGATCGATTTCCGCTACGCCCAGCATTTCCGGGCCCGCAAAGGCGGCAATGGGGCGGGCGAGAATCGGACCGGACGGAACGCCCCGAACCTCGTGATCCGGGTGCCGCCGGGGACCGAGGTTCTGGCCGACGACGGCACGACACAACTCGTCGATCTCACGCGCGCCGGCAGCCGGAGCATCCTGCTTCCGGGCGGGGATGGCGGGTTCGGGAACGCGCATTTCAAATCCGCCACCAACCGCGCGCCGCGCAAGGCGACGAAGGGGTTTCCCGGCCAGGAACGCTGGGTCTGGCTCCGGCTCAAGCTGATCGCCGATGCCGGGCTGATCGGGCTGCCGAATGCGGGGAAATCGACGCTGCTGGCCGCCATGTCCGCCGCGCGGCCGAAGATCGGGGATTATCCCTTCACGACGCTTCATCCCGTGCTCGGAGTGGTGGAAAGCGAGGGCGAGAGCTTCATTCTCGCGGATATTCCCGGCTTGATCGAGGGCGCGCACGCAGGGGCGGGGCTCGGGACGCGGTTCCTCGGCCATGTCGAGCGGGCGCGGGTGCTGGTGCACCTGGTAGACGGGGCGGCGGGCCATGTGGTGCGGGTCTGGCGGGCCGTGCGGCGGGAGATTGCTTCCTACGGGGCGGGCCTCGCGGAAAAGCCGGAGATTCTCGTCCTCACCAAGCAGGATGCGATGAGCGCCCGCGAGGCGACGACGCGGCGAGCGGCGCTCGAACGGGCGGCCGGACGAGAGGTGTTTCTCGTCTCCGCGGTGAGCGGGGCGGGACTTGCGGAGCTGAAACGGGCGATTGCCACTCAGGTGCGCAAGCCATGAAAGCGCGCGCATCCTTGCCCGGGCTCTTCGAGGCAAAGCGCGTGGTGGTGAAGATCGGCAGTGCGCTGATCGCCGAAGGCGGTACGGGGCGGGTGAAGACGGCGTGGCTCGCGAGCATGGCCGCGGACATCGCTGCCCTGCGCGGGGCCGGGGCGGAGGTGATTGCCGTTTCCTCCGGCGCAATCGCGCTCGCGCGCCGGCTGCTCGGCTTCCGTGGCCGGCTGCGCCTGGAAGAGCAACAGGCGGCGGCCGCGGTCGGGCAGATCCGGCTGGCGCAGGCATGGAGCGAGGCGCTTTCGGCGCATGGTCTCATCGCCGCGCAGCTCCTGCTGACACTTGGCGATACCGAGGATCGCAGGCGCTATCTCAATGCACGGGAAACGCTCGCCACCCTTCTCGCGGCCGGCGCGGTGCCGGTGATCAACGAGAATGATTCGGTGGCGACGAGCGAAATTCGTTTCGGCGACAATGACCGGCTCGCGGCCCGCGTCGCGGCGATGGTCGGCGCCGACCGTCTGGTGCTGCTCTCGGATATCGACGGGCTCTACACCGCAGATCCGCGCAAGGACGAAGCAGCCGAGCATATTGCCATCGTGGAACGGATTACCCCCGCGATCGAGGCGATGGCGGGAGATGCCGGCTCGCTCGGCGCGCGCGGGGGCATGCGGACGAAGCTTGAGGCGGCAAGGATCGCAACCCGCGCTGGCGTGGCCATGGCAATCGCGCGCGGAACGGGGCTGCACCCGCTCCGCGCGCTCGCCGATGGCGCGCGGGTGAGCTGGTTCCTTGCCGAGCCGGACGGAGCGCAGGCGCGCAAGCGCTGGATCGCCGGCGTGCTGGCTCCGCTCGGAATGATCGCGGTGGATGCGGGCGCGGCGGCGGCCCTGCGCGCCGGCCGCTCGCTCCTGCCTGCGGGCGTGCTTACGGTGACAGGCGAATTCTCGCGCGGCGATCCGGTGCTGGTGCGCGGCGCGGATGGGAGGGATATCGCGAAGGGGCTCTCGGCGTACGGGAGCGAGGATGCGCGAAGGATTGCCGGGCACCGCTCTTCAGAGATCGCAACCCTGCTCGGCTGGCGCGGGCGGGACGAGTTGGTGCATCGTGACGACCTCGTGCTGCTGGACATGGGTGAAACGGGAAGGAAACGGTCCGGATGACGGCAGAGGACGGCAGAGCGACGATGCAATTGCAGGCCATGGCGGCAGAGGCGCGCGAGGCGGCGCGGGCGCTCGCGCACACCTCGCGCGGCCAGCGTGATGCTGCGCTCGGGGCGGCAGCGCGGGAGCTGCGCGCGCGCGCAGGCATGATCCTTGCCGCGAACGAGAAGGATCTGGCGGGCAGCGGAGAAGGCACGGCGGCCTTCCGTGACCGGCTGACGCTCGATCCGGCGCGGATCGAGGCGATGGCGGCGGGGCTTGAGGCGGTCGCCGCGCTCCCTGATCCGCTGGCGCGGACGCTCGGGGAATGGAAGCGACCCAATGGGCTTCTCTTCCGGCGGATCGCGCAGCCGATTGGCGTGATTGGCATGATCTATGAGAGCCGGCCGAATGTCGGCGCGGATGCGGCCGGTCTCTGCCTCAAGTCCGGCAATGCGGTGATTCTGCGCGGAGGCTCGGAAAGTTTCGCAAGCGCAGCGGCGATCCATCCGGCGATGGCCGCGGGTCTTCGCGCCGCGGGGTTGCCAGAGGCCGCCGTGCAGACGGCGCCGAGCCCGGATCGCGCCTTCGTGGGCGCGATGCTGGCGGCTTCGGGCCTGATCGACCTGATGGTGCCGCGCGGCGGCAAGGGGCTGGTCGAGCGTGTCGAGCGCGAGGCGCGGATGCCCGTGCTCGCCCACGCCGAGGGGCTCTGCCACACCTATGTGCATGAAGCCGCGGATCCGGAGATGGCGCGACGGGTCGTGGCAAACGCCAAGATGCGGCGGACAGGCATATGCGGGGCAACCGAGACGCTGCTGATCGATGCCGCCATCGCCGGACGGCTGTTGCCCGCGATCGTCGGCGATCTCACGGCGCTTGGCTGCCGCTTCCGCGCCGATGCGCGGGCGCAAGCGATCATGCCGGCGCTTCCCGCGGCGGAACCGGGCGATTTCGATACCGAGTGGCTCGATGCGGTGCTCTCGATCGCCGTAGTGGACGGTGTGGAAGCGGCGATGGCGCATATCGCACGTCACGGCAGCTTCCATACGGACGCAATCATTACCGAGGACCGGGCGGTAGCCGAAATGTTTCTTTCCGGGGTCGATTCGGCGGTGGCGCTGTGGAACGCCTCGACACAATTTTGTGATGGTGGCGAGTTCGGGTTCGGCGCGGAGATCGGGATCGCGACGGGACGGGTTCATGCGCGCGGGCCGGTCGGGCTCGAGCAGCTCACCACCTATCGCTATCTCGTGATCGGGACGGGACAGATCCGGCCCTGACGGCGTGGAGAAAAAGATGAGGGCACGCCTGTGAGATCCGTGCCACGTTTCGGCGATGCGCGGGCACGCAGGATCGGCGTGCTCGGTGGATCATTCAACCCGGCGCATATCGGGCACCGCAAGGTCGCCGAATCAGCGATCCGCGGCCTCGCGCTCGATGAAGTGTGGCTCCTTGTCTCGCCCGGCAATCCGCTGAAGTCAGTTGCAGGAATGGCGCCGTTTCCGGTACGCTTGCGCTCGGCGGAATCGATTGCGGATGGAAAGCGCATTTTCGCGGTCGGATTGGAGGAGGCGTGGCATACGCGCTATACGCGCGATACGCTCCGTCTTCTGCGTCGGCGCTTCCCGCGGGCGTGCTTCGTTTGGTTGATGGGGGCCGACATCCTCGTGCAGTTGCCGCGCTGGCGGCGCTGGGAGGAAGTGGTGCGCCTCGCACCCTTCGCGGTGCTGCCGCGGCCGGGATTTACCCTTGCGGCGCTCGCGGGCTGCGTGGCGCAGCGCTACCGGCATGCGCGGATGCCGCGTGGGAACGGAAAATTGCTGCTAGCGGGGCGGAGAAATCCGCCGGCCTGGGTATTCCTGCCCGGCACCGAAGACCCACATTCAGCGAGCGCGATCCGACGGCGAGCCAGAGGAGAGGAAACGATCACCACACTGCCCCCAGATGATGCGAGCTGGCGCGAGCGGCGAATTTCGCGCGTGCGCCGGCCCGGCGTTTCGGCAGCGCTGAAGGCAAGAGCGGCGGAGGTTTCTGCTGCGGCTTCGCCGCCCGAGAGCGTGCGCAAGAAAGCGGCGGCGGCCGGGCCCCGGAAGATCGTGGAGAAGACCGCGGAGGCGAAGAAGGGGACGAGTCCGCAGAAGACGGAAGCCACGCCTGGCAAAGCACCTTCAGCGCGGCGGCGGAAAGCGAAGGAGGAGCTGGCGCTCGATGCGCTGCAGGCGGCGATCATCCAGAGCCTGGAGGACGACAAGGCCGAGGATCTGGTGACGCTCGATCTCGTCGGGCGGGCAAGCTTCGCGGACCGGATGGTGATCGCGACTGGGTTTGCGGACCGGCAGATCTCGACAATGGCGCGGCATCTGGAGGAGAAGCTGAAGGCTATGGGGTTCGGGCGGCTTGCGATCGAAGGACGGCCGGGCTCGGACTGGATGCTGGTGGACGCCGGCGATATCGTCGTGCACCTCTTCAAGCCGGAAGCACGCGCCCATTATGCTCTTGAGCGAATGTGGGGGGCGGAGCTCGGCCCGGAGGAGCAGGCGAGCGCGGGTTGAGGGCGGCCCGAATTTTCCTTTCATTACTGATATGTAGCAGAATCAGAGAATTTTCCGGGGCAATACGCAATGACCGCAGGTCATCGCGCTTTAGATTTATTTTCTTGATCAATTTCTTGGCTTCGGTGGCTTGCGTCGCACCAAGGGGAGCCTGCCGTCATGTTCGCAGGAGCCTTCCCGATTCCTCAAGGACCCCCGCGGATCTTCCTTAGGGCGTGATGGACCGTGAAGCGTTGGCGGAAGGCCAGGCGCAGGAATGAGGAGGCGAGAGGTTTCGGGAAGGGCAAGATTCACCAGAGAGAGAGATTTTGACGATGTATCTTGTGAAACGGCAATTCCTTTTCCGGAGGGTGCGAAGAATAGAGGAATATTGACTTGGGTTGAGAAAATTGATGAAATTTCCCAGATATTTCGGGGAGGTCAGGAGTGAAGATCTTCATGCACAGCGGCACCGAGGATGGTGCGGCCTTTTATCTCGACACGGCGGATGGTGCTGTGCACGTGGTGAGTGGAGTGCGAGCCGAGACGGAATGGTTCAGCGTGGCCCAGGCGGTTAAGGTTCTGTGTGAGGCGGTGAGGATCAAGGAACCGGATGTGCGGAGCAATGCAATTCGGGCCGTAGGCCTCTATGTGGAGAAGCAGCTCAGCAGCCATATGGGTGAGGGTGGCGTCTTCGTGGTGGGCTGATCCGGCCAAATACCTGCTTGCCCTGCCTTGCGCGGAGGCCCGAGGCATTTTTGAGTCGCCTCGCAACCGGATCCGGAGATCGTTTGTTGTGGACGGCAGACCTGTCGCCTCGGCAAAGCGCCGCGCATGGTTATTCTGATGACCTCGCCTTCTGCACTGTACGACGCAATGCCCGCGGTGGCCAAGTATTCGGATGAGGCTTTGACGCATCCGTCCAGAATCCGCAAATTCCACCTTTTGAGCTATTGCATCGAGTGTTTCCTGGCCGTCCTCCGCCCTGGGACGCGCAGTCTCCACTCTCAAGCGCTCGATAGCCTTGGCGGGCCTCATCCCTGTCCCGCGACAAAGGCGCGACTGAATTGCTGCGCTTGCGGCCATCGCGCAGGAAGACGCCGACCCGGCCGCGGTCGCGACCGCAATGGCGAAGATCGTCAACACTCCGCTCGAGAAATGCCCTTTCCGCCTGATCATCGATTCTGCAAACGATAGTGCCGTGGCCTCCTACGCGGCGATCGACCGAGTACATGAGAAGTTCCTGCGTCGCCCCGGCTTCGGAGGATTCCTGCTGCTGGCAATGGCGCAGGTGTAGGTCCTCAGCGAGAAGCGGCCCGAAAGGTTCTCGAAGAGTTTGTGATCGAGGCTAAGCCGCCCCAGCGGACGTGAACCGAGTCCATCGCGCGGAGGTCGTGGAACATAACAACTACGACACAGCTGCAATACGCAGCGTCTCGATGTCAAGTTTCGACATCGGCAGGATCGCAGCGATAACGCGATCCGCAGCAGGACCGGACATCAGCTCCGGCAGCATCTCAGGCACGATCTGCCAGGAGAGGCCGAACCGATCCTTGAGCCAGCCGCATTGACCAGGCATCCCACCATCGACGAGTGCGTTCCAGTAGCGATCGATCTCGTCTTGAGTCTTGCAATGGACGACAAAAGACACGGCTTCGGTAAACTTGTGATGGGGACCGCCATTGAGCGCGGTGAACGGCTTGTCGCCGAGTTCGAAGGAAACCGTCAGCACCTTTCCGCCACGAACCGGAACGGCCTCCGTACGCTCGACAATCCTGGTGATTTTCGAATGGGGAAAAAGCGAGACGTAGAATCGCGCGGCCTCTTCGGCTTCGGTATTGAACCAGAGGAACGGGGTGATGTCTGGCATAGCACTTTTCCTTGTCGACTAGTTAAGTTGATATCAACACATATACCTCATATCAAAATGATTTGGAGCCGGGTGATCTGAAATTGTCATGCTTTCGTGGGGTCTGGGCCTCTGAAACTACACGGTAAAATATTTCGCGTGCGGGTTGAGGATGACGAGCGCGCTCGTCGATTGCTCGGGCTCGAGCTGGAATTCCTCGGAAAGGGAAACACCGATGCGCTCGGCCTCGAGCAGGCGGAGCAGCGGCACCTGATCCTCGAGCTTGGGGCAGGCGGGATAGCCGAAGGAATAGCGGCTGCCGCGATAGCCCTGCGCGAGCATCTTCTCCATGTCCCGATCATCCTCGGCGGCGAAGCCGAGTTCGGCGCGGATGCGTTTGTGCACATATTCGGCCATGGCCTCGGCCATCTCCACCGAGAGTCCGTGCAGATAGAGATAATCCTGGTAGCGGTTCTCTTCGAACCAGGCGCGGGCAATCTCAGAGGCGCGGGTGCCCATGCTGACGACCTGCAGGCCGATCACGTCCCGCGGCCCGTCCTCGATATCGCGCACGAAATCGGCGATGCACTCGCCATCCTCGCGCGGCTGGCGCGGCAAGGTGAAGCGGCAAAGCTCAGTCGTGCCGTCGCGATCGAAAAGAATGAGGTCATTGCCTTGACCGGCTGCGTGCCAGTAACCGTAACTTGAGCGAGGACTCAGGATTTTTTCCGCTTCGCAGAGCGAGAGCACGCGCTTGAGGACGGGACGCAGCTCCTGCCGTGCCCAGCCCAGGAAATCCTCGAGCGAGCGGCCTTGCTTGCGAAAGCCCCACTGGAATTGATAGAGGCTCCGCTCATTGAGGAAGGGGACGAGCGCGCGCGGATCGGCCTCGATCGTTCGCGCCCCCCAGAAGGGCGGGGTGGGCGGTGTCTCATTCTCAGTGAGGCGGCGCCTTCGCGCCTGGACCTTGGCGAGATCGACGGGGCGGAAGGCACGCGGATCGGCCTCGCCGAGTGTGCGCGCAGGATGGCGCGCACGCCCGGCGCGGCGGGCGGCGGTCGCGGCGAGATAATCGTCGAACGCGTTGCCGGTGACCTTCTCCATGAGCGAAAGCCCGTCGAAGGCATCGCGCGCGTACGCGACGCGGCCGCTCGCATAGGAAGCGACGCAATCCTCCTCGACATAGCGGCGGGTGAGCGCCGCACCGCCAAGCAAGACCGGAATCTCGAGACCCTGGCGGGACATTTCCTCGAGATTCTCGCGCATCACCACGGTCGATTTGACGAGCAGGCCGGACATGCCGATGGCATGCGCGCGATGCTCGGCGGCCGCGGCGAGCATTTCCGTGAGCGGCACCTTGATGCCGAGATTGACGACACGGTAGCCATTGTTGGTGAGGATGATATCGACCAGGTTCTTGCCGATATCATGCACGTCCCCCTTCACGGTCGCGAGCACGATCGTGCCTTTTTCCTGGCCTTCGATGCGTTCCATGAATGGTTCGAGATAGGCGACCGCCGCCTTCATCGTCTCCGCGCTTTGCAGCACGAAGGGAAGCTGCATGCGCCCGGCGCCGAAAAGATCGCCCACCACCTTCATGCCGTCGAGCAGGATGGTGTTGATGATATCGAGGGCGGAATGGGATTTGAGCGCGGCACCGAGATCTTCGGCGAGCCCCTTGCGATCGCCGGCGATGATGCGCTCCTTCAGCCGTTCCTCCGGCGTCTCGGCGCGCTTGCGTTCGGTCGCTGCCGCGGCCTTGCGATCAGCGAAGAGCTCCAGCAGGCAGGTGAGCGGGTCATAGCCCTCGCGGCGGCGATCGAGGATGAGATCTTCGGCGGCCGCGGCCTCCTCGGGCGGGATCTCGTGCAGCGGGCGGAGCCGGCTCACATGCACGATCGCCGCGGTCATGCCCGCGCGAAGCGCGTGATCGAGGAAGACGGAATTGACGACCGCGCGAGCGGCGGGATTGAGGCCGAAGCTGATATTGGAGAGGCCGAGCACGATCTGCACCTCGGGCAGCGCCTCGCGGATCATGCGGATGCCTTCGAGCGTCCAGAGACCGAGCTTGCGGTCTTCCTCATTGCCGGTGGCGATCGTGAAGGTGAGAGGATCGATCAGGAGATCGGATGGCGAGAGGCCGTGGCGATCTCGCGCGAAATCGACGAGGCGGCGGGCGATCGAGAGCTTGCGCTCGGGAGTCTTCGCCATGCCTTCCTCGTCGATCGTGAGGGCGATCACGGCAGTACCGAATCGGCGGGCGAGCGCGAGACGATCGTCGGCATGCTTCTCGCCATCCTCGAAATTGATGGAATTGAGGATCGGCTTGCCACCAATGAGTTTAAGCGCGCTTTCCATCACACGCGTCTCGGTGGAATCGATGACGAGCGGCGCATTGACGCCGGCATTGAAACGCTGAACGATCGCATTCATCTCGGCGAGTTCGTCGCGTCCGACGAAGGCGGTGCAGAGATCGAGCGCGCTGGAGCCCTCGGCGACCTGCTCGCGGGCCATGACCAGGGCGCCATCCCAGTCGTGTTTTTCCTGCAATTCGCGGAAGCGGCGCGAGCCGTTGGCGTTGCAACGCTCGCCGATCGAGAAAAAACTGTTCTCCTGGCGCAGCGTCACCTGGCCATAGAGGCTGGTCACCGTCGGCACCCACACTACCCGGCGCGGCACGGGCGCGGGCCGCGGCAAGCCGAGGCGGCGGAGCATCGCATCGAGGGCGGCGATATGCGGGATCGCGGTGCCGCAGCAGCCGCCGATGAGATTGACCCCGTCCTCGACCACATAGCGTTCGAGCCAGGTGGCAAGCTCCGCCGGCGCGAGGGGGTAATGCGGCTTGCCGTCCACCAGCTCGGGCAGGCCGGCATTTGGCTGCACCGAAATCAGACGCGGCCAGTTGCGCGCGAGCCAGCCGATATGCTCGGCCATCTCCTGCGGGCCGGTGGCGCAGTTGAGGCCCATCAAGGGCACGTCGAGCGCATGGATAACGGTGGCGGCGGCGGCAATGTCCGGCCCGACGAGCAGGCTGCCGGTGGTCTCGACCGTGACTTGGACGAAGATGGGCGTCTCGGTGCCGGCTTCGGCGCGGGCGCGTTTCGCGCCATTCACGGCCGCCTTGATCTGCAGCGTGTCCTGGCAGGTCTCGATCAGGATGGCATCGACACCGCCTTCGATGAGCCCGGTGCATTGGAGCGCCAGCGCCTCCTCGAGCGGGTCGTAAGCGATATGGCCAAGGCTTGGCAGCTTGGTGCCGGGACCGACGCTGCCGATGACATAGCGCGGGCGGGAATCGGTGAATTGCTCGGCTGCCTCGCGCGCAAGCTCGGCGCCGATGCGGTTGATTTCCCGCGTGCGGTCGGCGAGGCCGAATTCCCCGAGCGTGATGGGCGAGCCGCCGAAGGTGTTCGTCTCGACCATATCGGCGCCGGCCTCGAAATAGCCGCGATGGATCTCGCGCACGAGGTCGGGGCGCGAAAGATTGAGAACGTCCGTGCAATTTTCCTTGCCCCAGAAATCGCGCTCGACATCGAGCGTGAGCGCCTGGACACGGCTGCCCATGGCGCCGTCGCAGAGCAGGACGCGGTTTTCCAGAAGCTCGAGGAGGGGTGGACGCGGCATCGTTTTCCTTCAGGCGGCGGCGCGACGGGCGGGCCAGATGCGAACAGTGAGCGGACCGGGGACCGAGTGGGCGGGCGCGGGTTCGAGGCCGGAGGCCCCGAACCATCCGGCCATCTCGGCGTCGGTGAAGCCCGGCCAGCGATGGGCAAGGCTGACGGTCGCCTTCTCCTCGCCGTGCGAGGCGAGATCGACGACGATGAGCCGTGCGCCGGAGCGCAGCACGCGGCCGGCTTCGGCGAGCGCGGAGGCCGGATCCTCCGCGTAATGCAGCACCATCTGGAGGGTGGCGAGGTCAAAGCCGGCATCCGGCAGCGGCAGGCGGTACATATCGGCGCGCCGGACCGTGCAATGGGTGAGGCCGGCATCGGCAAGCCGGGTGCGGGCGAGCGCCAGCATGGCCGGGCTCGCATCGATCCCGATTCCCTGGGTGATGCGGGAAGCGAGGAGCGCGAGCAGGCTGCCGGTGCCGGTGCCGATATCGACCAGGCGGCCGATGCCGGATCCAGGAAGAAGACTGAGGAGGGTCTCGGCGACCGCGCCGGCCGGCAGGTTGAGGGCGCGCATCTCGTCCCAGTCCGCCCCCTGGCGGGAAAAGCTTTCCGAAGCGATGCGCGCGCGCTCGGCGAGCACGCGGGCGACCTGGCGGCGGTCTGCGGCGAGGACGGGATCCTCCTCCGGCAGGCGGGCAAGAAGGGCGCGGGCGAGTCCGCCTTCGGCACCGGCGGGAAGCTGGAACCAGGCATGCGCGCCTTCGCGTGTGCGCTCCAACAGGCCGGCCTCGCAAAGAAGACGGAGATGGCGGGAGAGACGCGGCTGGGACTGGCCGAGGATCGTGGTGAACTCGCTCACGCAGAAGGGCCCGCGCACGGCGAGCGCCAGCAGGCGAAGCCGAGTCGGCTCGGCGGCGGCGCGCAGGCTTGCCAGCAGGCCCTCCATACGCATCTATCTCATAAAGATATGCTTATGTCCATATTATCCGGGACGCCTAGCAGCTGTGACTGGAGTGGTTGACGTTCCGACCAGTCCAATCATTTTCGCCGCCGATACCCGCAAGCGAAGGACTGTCGTGCCTGCCGGCATTCCGCTCAGGGCCGAGAAAACGTTGGATCGATCTGGCTCCGGGGGGTCTAGCCCTGAGCGATCTCAGGCGCGATTCGTTCGGCGCGGAGCGCGTGGATCGTGCTGCTCATCTCACCGATCCTCTGCTCGAGCGCGGCGAGCCGCTGGTCGTGACGGACGAGAAGGCCGCCGAAGAAGCTGATCAGGTCCTCAAATGAAAGCGCGGGCATGGTGATCGACTCGATCTGGCCCGTGGGGGGCGGGCCCGCGAAGAGCTGCTCGCGCCGGAAATAATCCCGCGCCATGGCCTGGTTCTCTTCGCGGAAATAGGCCTCCACCTCGGCTATCAGCCAGCGCGGCAGGATGTGATGCGCGACGCCGGCCTGCACCGCGCCGGTGCTCACCGCATTCTCCACCACGAGGTCGGAGAACTGCATGCGCGGCTTGTGGCGGTTGATGAGCAGCATGATCGCCACGTCCTTCGGCGTCAGGCTGGTATTGATATCAGGCACCGTGAAGGCGAGGCCCTCGGCCTCGATGCCGAGAGCGCCGAGGACATCGCGAAAGAGCCCCTCGCCCCGCGTCACCGCACCCTCATAGATGCGGCAGAGGATGTTTTCGGCGCCGAAGATCCCGGAAAGATAGCGGTAGAAGCTGTGATATTTGAGGAACGGATGCTGGCGGTAGCCGGCCCGTGCGTAGCTCTCGGGGGACTCGGTGCAGGCGTGGCGCTTCACCTGCTGCATGTAGGAAGAGGCGAGGAACTGGTCGTGCCGCCGGATATAGTAGAGCGCCCTGACACTGATGCCGTCTTCGCCGAGGCCGGCGATCAGGCTCTCGAGTGCCTCGCGCCTGGCATCGATGAAGAGCTCGCTCGAGACGATGCCCATGCGGGCGCTGCTCCGCGCGACGGCCTCGCGGAATTCCGCGCGATGGCGCTCGGCATCGGAGAGATGCGCGGGTGAGTGCGGGGAAAGCATGGTGCGCGCGAGATAGGCGCCGTTGCCGGCCGAGATGCGGCCTTCGACCCCGAGCGTGAATTCCCCGATCCGGAGATAATCGACCCCGCGCGCGAGCAAGCCCGCTCGGTTGCGGGCGAGGAAGACCTGCAGCGCCGAGGAGCCGGTCTTCGGAATGCCGAGATGGAGCACGATTTCCTTCATGCGGTCGCGCTTGTCCTTCGCTGTCGGCCGCGTGAGGGCCGGCCCTTCCCGATCAGGCTTTGATTCAGGTCGGCATCCAGCCGAAGCGCCGGGCAAGCCAGCCACGGAGCGCGAGTAGCGTCGCCGCATCGGTGGCGACAGCGACGGTGCCGGCATTGGCATCGGGCGCGGTCTCGATTCGCACCGAGGCGGCGCTGGCGAGCGCACGCACCGCGGGGGCGGCGGCCATCGTCGTGCTCATGCTGCGCCAGAGGCCGACCACGTCGGGCGGCGTGAGCGAGGGCAGCACCAGCGCGTAATCGAGCGTTGTCGCCGCCGCGGCCGCCTTCCACGCGCCGAGCAGCCGGCCGCGCAGCGGATGGCCGAGCAGGGAGGCCGAGACCTCCTCGAGCGTGGGCACATCCGGCATCATGGGATCGCGTGTCCGCCGGCCGTCCGCATCGACCATGCCGAACGAGAAGAGCGGGGCCGCGCCTTCCTGGGCGAGCACGCCCGCCCGCTCCGGCACGTCTTCGCCATGCAGCAAGACGAGATCGACCGAGCCTTCGCCAAGCGCCGTGCGCAATTGATCGGGCTCGGCAAGGCCGAAGACGGCGGTGAAGTTGGTGCCGAGCAGCTCGAGCGCGAGCAGCGCCGGGAGGTCCGGCCCGGTCGGCGTGCCCGCGGCGATGCGCGGGCTCTGGTCCGGGGCGAGGGCCGAGAGCGGCACCTTGCCCATGACGACGGAGGGGGTGAGGGCGTTCAGGGTCGGAACCCAGCTCGCCAGATCGAAATGGGTGCGGGGATCACCGACCAGCCAGGCAGTCGCAGCGGCGCCGGGGACGAGAAGGGCCGTCGCGCCATCGGGCACCGCAAGGGCGGTGAACTGGTTGGCCCCTGTCACCCCGTCATTGCCGATGGCGTTCTGCCGCACGAGCCGCGTGCCCGGCGGAAAGGCATGGGCGAGCGCGGGCATCAGCGCTTCCGCCCAGTGATCGAGCGGACCGTCCGGTGTGCCGGCGACGAGCACCTCGGCACCATTCGGGAATGGCACGGCCGCCATGGCGGTCGCGGCGCGCGCGTGTTTCGGCGGCGCGAGCAGCGCGGCCCCGCAGGTTCCGAGAAGCAGCCGCAATGCCTTGCGCCGCGAAGGGGCTTCACCCGATCGCATCAGCCCTCCCTGGAGCGTGATCGCCGGGGGTGGGATCACCGACGGCTTCAATCACGCGGGAAACGAAAGGCGGGAGCGGGAGACGTAAGCGCGACCGAACGCATCCCGCTCGGGATGGAGCCGGCACTCCTACGCGAGCGGCGGCTCCTGTCAATTCAAACCATTGTTCCGGCGGTCAGGAATCGTATTGGACGAGCGAGGTGAACGGAACGTCGAGGCGAGCGCGACCGTTGAGGAAGGTAAGCTCGATCAGTGCGGCGGCGGCGGGCACGGTCGCGCCGACATGGCGCAGGAGCGCGATGCCGGCAGCCATCGTGCCGCCGGTGGCGAGCAGATCGTCCACGATCACAACCCGATTGCCGCCATCGACCGCGTCGGCCTGGATCTCCACCCGATCGGTGCCGTATTCGAGCGCATATTCATGGCCGATGGTGCGGCCGGGCAGCTTGCCGTGCTTGCGCAGCATCAGGAATCCACAGTCAAGCTTGAGGGCGAGCGGCGCGGCGATGAGGAAGCCGCGCGATTCGATCCCGGCGAGCAGGTCCGGCCGATAGGGCCGCACCGCTTCGGCCAGCCTGTCCATCGCCACCTGCCAGGCATCCGCGTGACGGAGCAGGGTCGAGATATCGTAGAAGAGAATTCCGGGCTTCGGAAAATCGGGAATGCCGCGGATATGCTCACGAAGGTCCATGCGGTGATCCCTAACCCGTAATGCCCTGGTTTCCTAGTGCCCGATCGCAGAGAAAAGCGACTCGCGGAGCGAGCAGTTTTCGCCGCGTGAATCGGGCACTTGGACAAAGAACTCTGAGCCAGCTTTCCATGAAAGCTGGCACTGGGATGCCGATCGAAACTCTATCGTGGCCCGGGCGCCGCGGACAATCCACGGCGCCTGGATCGTTGGATGAGTTGCGGGATACGGTCGTCGGACGGGCCGTTGCCGGGCGGCCGCCTTGGTGGTCCGATGGCGCCGATTGCCGTGCCCCAGGTGCGGCGAGTGACGCTCTCGGAGGAATGACTTCTGTGGTGGACGGATCCGGGCTCAGAAACGCCGATCTCGATTCGGCTCTCGCCGAGGCGCGGGAGGCCTATGTCGCGCGCAACCCGAAAAGCCTTGCCCGCTTCATCGAGGCGGCCTCGGTGATGCCGGGCGGCAATACGCGGAGCGTGCTCTTCCATGCGCCGTTCCCGCTCGGTCTCGCGCGCGGTGAGGGCGCGCATCTCTATGATCTCGATGGTGCACGCTATATCGATTTCCTCGGCGAATATACGGCCGGCATCTACGGCCATTCGCATCCTGTCATTCGTCGCGCGGTCGAGGCGGCGCTCGATGGCGGCATCAATCTCGGCGGGCACACGATGCTCGAGGCGCGGTTCGCGCGCGCCGTCAGCGAACGTTTCGGTCTCGATCTGGTCCGCTTCACCAATTCCGGCACCGAGGCCAATCTGATGGCGCTGGCGAGCGCTGCCGCTGTCACGGGGCAGCGGACCGTGCTTGCCTTTCACGGTGCCTATCATGGCGGGGTCTTCACCTTCGCGGGCGGCGGCTCGCCGGTGAATGCGCCCTATGATTTCGTGCTCGCCCGCTACAACGACGGGCCGGGCACGGTGGCGGCGATCGAGGCCCATGCCGGAAAGCTCGCTTCGGTGATCGTCGAGCCGATGATGGGCGGCGGGGGCTGCATTCCTGCGGAGCCGGAGTTTCTCGCCTCGCTCATCGCGGCCGCCCATGCGGCGGGTGCGATCGCGATCTTCGATGAGGTGATGACCTCACGGCTGGCGCCGGGGGGGCTTGCCGGCAAGTACGGGCTTCGCCCCGATCTCGTGACGCTTGGGAAATATATCGGCGGCGGCATGTCCTGCGGCGCCTTCGGCGGCTGCGCGGCACTGCTCGGGCGGTTCGATCCGCGCCGCGCCGATGCGCTGCCGCATGCCGGCACTTTCAACAACAACGTGCTCACCATGTCGGCCGGCATCGCGGGCCTCACCGAGATCTATACGAAGGAGGCGGCCGAGGCGCTGAATGCGCGTGGCGAGGCGCTGCGGATACGGCTCAATGCACTTTGCCACCAGCATGGCGCCCCGATGCAGTTCACCGGCATCGGCTCGATGATGACGGCGCATTTCACGTCCACGCCGATCCGCGCGCCCGAGGATTGGGCGAAGGCCGATCCGCGCCTCAAGGAACTCTTCTTCTTCGATCTCCTGGCCGCCGGCTTCTGGATCGCGCGGCGCGGAATGATCAATCTCTCGCTGATGACCGGAGATGCCGAATGCGAGCGTCTTGCCGAAGCGGTCGAGGAGTTCCTTCAAGCCCGCCACCCGCTGCTGGCCGTCGCCGCGGCTGGAACGTGACGACCGGAGGCGGACGGCCTCAGGTCTGAATCACGTGAGAAAACAATGATCGAGAGCGGGACGGGCGAGCCTGAGCGATCTCATCCCGGTCGAGCGGGTGAACATTCATCTTCAAGGCTCGGCCGCGGTCGCCGTTGCGGGATCGGCGGGATCAGGCAATGTTTTCGATGATTTCACGCTTCTTGAAGTCCACATGGATGACTTCATGAGGCCGGGAAAGATCGGGAAGGGCCCAGCAGGAGAGCCACCACTCCAGGGAGAAAGTGAAGGATTGCCAAAATCCGAAATACCACCACGACATGCCAAGATACTCCGGGTGCCCGGGTTTCCTCCGCCTTCTCATTTCCCCGCTGGCCTTTAACCGACAATGAATCGCCGCCGAGCTTGTCTTTTTCTGGCGGATTTTACGGTTTTTCTGAGGAAAGCCGGGATGTCCCAGCATCCTGGATGCCCGTTTTTCATCGCCAGCTCGCCCCGAAACCTCACACTTGTGTCACCTTGTGTCGGCTTAGCCCAATTGTCATAGAATTGTCGTTGTATTGTAACACGTCAAGGTTACGTCGCGCGCGGTCTCTGAACGGAAAGGCCGAACCCCATGAAGCGCCGCTCTCTGCTCGCGGGTGCAACCGCGCTCGCTCTCGCTCGCCCGGCTTTCGCCTCCACGCCGACCAAGGTGGTCTTCTGGCACTCGATGAACGGGGCGCTCGGGGACGAGCTCGACAAGCTGATCGCGCGGTTCAATGCCTCGCAGAGCGCCTATGAGGTCGTCGGGGTCTTCAAGGGTGGCTATGCGGAGGCGCTGACCGCCGCCATCGCCGCCTGGCGCGCTGGCCAGGCGCCGCACATCGTGCAGGTCTTCGAGGTCGGCACCGGCTCGATGATCGCAGCGGGCCCGGCGGTGAAGCCGCTCTGGCAGCTCGTGCAGGAGACGGGGGCGCCGATCAAGCCCGAGAACTACATCGCCTCGGTGCGCGGCTATTACAGCCTCGCCGATGGGCGAATGGCCTCGATGCCCTTCAACTCCTCGACCGCGGTGATGTGGCACAACCAGGATGCCTTCGAGAAGGCGGGGCTCGATCCGGCGAAGCCACCGGCGACCTGGCCGGAGCTCGTCCAGGCGGCCGAGGTGCTGCAGGCCAAGAAGGTCACGGACTATGCGGTCACCACCTCCTGGCCGACCTGGATCCATTTCGAGCAGTTCGCCGCCATCCATAACCTGCCCTATGCGACCGAGTCGGACGGGTTCAAGGGACTGAACGCCGAGCTTCTCGTCGATGCCGCACCCTTCGTGAACAATCTTCAGCGGCTGCTCGACATGGCCAAGGCGGGCAGCTTCAAATATGCGGGCCGCGACAATCTTCCCGACCCGATCTTCTATTCCGGCCAGGCCGCAATCACCTTCAATTCCTCCTCGAGCCGCGGCGCGCTCGTCAAATCCGCGAAGTTCCGTTTCGCCGACGCCGATCTTCCCTATGATCCTCAGGTGATCGCAAAGCCGATCAACTCGATCATCGGCGGGGCGAGCCTCTGGACGATGACGGCGCCACGCCGCGCCGAAGAGGAATACAAGGGGGTCGCAGCCTTTTTCGCCTTCCTCGGCCAGCCGGCGCAGGATGCCGAATGGGCATCCGTCACCGGCTATGTGCCGGTCACCTTCGCGGGCTCGGATCGGATGAGACAGCAGGGCTATTTCGAGAAGAATGTCGGCGCCGACCTGCCGGTCCTGCAGCTTGAGCGGCTGCCGGTGACGGACAATTCGCGCGGCATCCGGCTCGGCAACATGCCCGAGATCCGCGTCATCATCGAAGAGGAGTGGGAGAAGGCGCTCGGTGGGCAACAGGATGCGAAAACCGCGCTCGCCAACGCAGTCTCACGCGGGAATGCGGTGCTGCGCAGCTTCCAGCGTTCGGTCGGCGGGTAGCCGTCACCGAGGCAGCGGCAGAGCGACGTGGAGCGGCGCACGATCTTCGGTGGCTGGTTCTTGCCGGCGGCGCTCGTGCTGCCGCAGCTCCTGGTGACGATCCTCTTCTTCCTGCTGCCGGCCGGGGAGGCGATCTATCAGAGCCTCACCGCGACCGATGCCTTCGGGTTGCACACACGCTTCGTGGGGTGGGCGAATTTTGCCGCACTCTTCGCAGACCCCACCTATCTCGCGACACTCCTCCGGACCGCGATCTTCTGCGCGCTGGTGACGCTGCTCGCCCTCGCTCTTGCCCTCGTGCTCGCGGTCTTCGCCGATCGTGAGATCCGAGGCCGCGCGATCTACCGCACGCTGTTGATCTGGCCCTATGCCGTCGCGCCGGCCGTCTCAGCCGTGCTCTGGGTCTTCGTGATGCATCCGCAGGTCGGCATCCTCGGACGGCTGCTCAACCGCGCGGGACTGCATTGGGATTATACGCTCAACCCCATCCAGGCGATGGGCCTCGTCATCGTCGCCAGCGCCTGGACGCAGGTGAGCTACAATTTCGTCTTCTTCCTGGCCGGGCTGCAATCGATCTCGCCCGCGGTGATCGAGGCCGCGCGGATGGACGGGGCGCGAGGCTTCCACCGATTCCGCACCATCATCTTTCCGCTTCTGATGCCCACCACCTTCTTCCTGCTCATCGTCAATCTGGTCTATGCCGCCTTCGAGACCTTCGGCACCATCATGGCGCTGACGCGCGGCGGCCCGGGCCAGGCGACCGAGACCTTGGTGGTGAAGGTCTATCGCGACGGGGTCGTCAATCTCGATCTTTCCGGTTCGGCAGCGCAATCGGTGGTGCTGATGCTCCTCGTCATCGCGCTCACCGCGCTGCAGTTCCGCTTCCTCGACCGGCGGACAAATTGACGCGCACCCGAACGGACTGGCTCGCTCATATCGTGCTCGGGCTCGGCGTCATTCTCTTCGCCTTTCCGGTCTGGCTCATCTTCGCCGGTGCGACACAGGATGCGGGCGCGATCAATCGCGGCGATCTCTCGCTTCTGCCGCGGCTCTCGCATCTCGGCATCTTTCTCTCCGTGCTTCGCCACGGCGCCGCCGACAGCAAGATTCCGGTCTGGCATATGCTGATGATCTCGGCCCTCATGGCGCTCGGGATCGCCATCGGCAAGATCGTGATCTCCTTCATCTCCGCCTATGCGGTCGTCTTCTTCCGCTTTCCCTTCCGCAGGATCGCTTTCTGGACGATCTTCATCACGCTGATGCTGCCGGTGGAGGTGCGCATCATCCCGACCTATGCGGTGATGGCGAATTTCGGGATGATCAACAGCTTCGCCGGACTCACCGTGCCACTGATCGCCTCGGCGACTGCGACGCTCCTTTTCCGGCAGGTCTTCATCGCGATCCCGGACGAGCTGGTCGAGGCGGCGCGGATGGATGGCGCAGGCCCGATCCGTTTTCTCCGCGATATTCTCGTCCCGGTCTCGGCCGCGAACATCGCGGCACTTTTCGTGATCCTTTTCGTCTATGGCTGGAACCAGTATCTCTGGCCGTTGCTTGTCGCCACCGACCCGCGGCTCGATACGATCGTGATCGGCATCGTCCAGCTCATCGACACCGGTTCCATCCTCACGCCATGGAACACGATGATGGCGATGTCCCTCCTCGCCATCATTCCGCCTGTGGTTGTGGTGGTGGCAATGCAGCGCTGGTTCGTCAAAGGCCTGACCGAGGTGGAGAAGTAATGGCCAGCCTCGAGCTTCGCGGGCTTGCAAAGAGCTTCGGCGCGCAGACCGTGCTGGAGCGCATCGATCTCACGCTCGGCGATGGCGAGATGGTGGTGATCGTCGGCGCCTCCGGCTGCGGGAAATCGACTCTGCTGCGCCTCGTCGCGGGGCTCGAGCATCCGAGCGCGGGGGCAGTGATTTTGGATGGGCGGGACGTGACCGGGCGCGACCCGGCCGAGCGCGACATCGCCATGGTGTTCCAGAACTATGCGCTCTATCCGCATATGAGCGTCTTCGAGAACATGGCCTATGGGCTCCGGATCCGCAGGCTGCCGCGCGCCGAGATCCGAAAGCGCGTGGATGAGGCTGCCGCGATGCTCGGGCTTGAAGCCCTGCTTTCGCGCAAGCCGCGAGCCCTCTCGGGCGGGCAGCGCCAGCGTGTGGCGATGGGCCGCGCGATCGTGCGCGAGCCGAAGCTCTTTCTTTTCGATGAACCGCTTTCCAACCTCGATGCCAAGCTTCGCGTTCAGATGCGCGCGGAGATCCGCCGGCTGCAGCGCCGGTTCGGGATCACCAGCCTTTATGTGACGCACGATCAGGTCGAGGCGATGACGCTCGGCGACCGGCTGGTGGTGATGCGGGCGGGGCGCGCCGCACAGGTGGCAACCCCGATGGAGGTCTTCGCCCATCCCGCGGACACCTATGTCGCCGGCTTCATCGGCGCGCCGGCGATGAACTTCCTGCCCGCCCGGCTGGGCGCGGGCGGGGGGGCGGCCTTGCCGGCCTCGGGGCCCGCGATTCCTTTCGCCGATGGGCGCCGCCCAGGGCCGGAGGGGCGGGGGCTCATTTTGGGCATCCGCCCCGAGCATGTCCTCCTCGACGCGGGAGGCATGGCCTTCGCCGTGGACCTCGTCGAGCCGCTGGGCTCGGAGACCCTCCTGCACGGCAGGCTCGCGGATGGTACTGGGCTCGTGGTCAAGATGGCGGGCGTGGCGCCTTCGGGCGAATTGCTACGGGTGACGCTGCCTTCCGCCGAGCTGCATGTTTTCGATGCCGAGAGCGGACGTCGTCTCGCGCCCGAGAACGCGGGGACCGGGCCGCTTGCCGGGCTTGTCGCGACTGGCTAGGTTTTCAGCGCAACGATTTCCGGCTTTTGGGAAGGGTCCGGCTGGTCTGGGCCGCCCTGAGATTGCGATGCCCGTTCGTCCCGCGAGCCATGGCACCTTCGTCACGCCCCTGGAAATGGAGCAGATGGTGGCGCGCGCGGGCCTCGTGCTCAATCCGGGCCAGCTTGCCGATCTGGTGCTGACCTGGCGGCAGGTGGCCGCGCTGATCGCGGCAATTCCGCGCGACCGGCCCCTTGCGGACGATTTCGCCTTCACCTTCCGGCGAGGGCATGACGACCGGAGGCCGACTCACTGCAAGTCCGAATCACGCGAGAAAACAAGGACCAAGAATGGGATAGGTGAGCGCGAGCGGACGCATCCCGCTCTCGCCCTGCCTCGCCGATGAGCGGGGGCGATCCCGGGCAGCTCACCATCGCCGAAGCCGCTCGCCTGATCGCGGCAAAAAAGCTCTCGCCGGTCGAGCTCACCCGAGCGCTGCTCGCGCGCATCGAGCGGCTCGATCCGAGTCTCAACGCCTTCGTCACCGTGACGGCCCGCCAGGCGCTGGCGCAGGCGCGGGCGGCGGAGAAGGCGGTGATGGCGGGCAAGCGCGGCCGGCTTCGTGGAATCCCGCTCGCCTACAAGGATATCTACGAAACCGCGGGCATCCGCACGACCGCCCATTCCCGCCTCCTGGCCGAGAACGTGCCGAAGGAGGATGCCGAGGCGGTGCGGCGCCTGGCGGAAGCCGGGGCGGTGGGGTTGGGCAAGCTTGCTACCCATGAGTTCGCGATCGGCGGCCCGGCCTTCGATTTGCCCTGGCCGCCGGCGCGCAACCCCTGGGATGCCGAGCGCTTCACCGGCGGTTCCTCCTCCGGCTCGGGGGCGGCGGTCGCGGCCGGGCTCGCCCTGGGTGCGCTCGGATCGGACACCTCCGGCTCGATCCGCATCCCCGCCGCCTATTGCGGCATCGCCGGGATCAAGCCGACACCCGGGCTCGTCTCGCGGCGCGGGGTGATCCCGCTCTCGCCGAGCTTCGATACGGCGGGCCCGATGGCCTGGACGGTGGAGGATTGCGCGATTTTGCTCGATGCGCTCGCCGGGCACGATCCGGCCGATCCGGCCTCCGTGCCCGTGCCGAAGGAATCCTATGTGCGGGCGCTCGGCCTGCCGGTGAAAGGTCTCAAGATCGGCCTGCTCCGTCATTTCCACGAGCGGGATGTGCCGGCGAGTGCCGAGATGCTCCAGACGATCGCGGCGGCGGCGCGTCATCTCGCCGAGCTCGGCTGCCGTGTGGAGGAGGCGAGCCTGCCATCCGTGCAGGAATACAATGCGGTCGGCCGCGTCATTCTTTCAGCCGAGGCCTATGCCCTGCACGAGGCGAATTTGCAGACCCGGCTCTCGGACTATTCGCGCACCTTCCGGGTGCGGGTGCTGGCGGGCGGGCTGATCCGCGCGGCAGATTATCTCGCGGCACAGCGAAGGCGGACGGACCTGATCACCGCGACCGCGCGCGCCTTCACCCGCTTCGATCTTCTGATTTCGGCAGCGGTGCCCGGGCCCGCGCCGCTGCTGTGCGACCAGCGGCCGGACGAGGGGTTCGCGATCCCCTTCCTCACCACGCCCGCCAATGTGGCAGCCATCCCGGCGGCGGTGATCTGCGCGGGCTTCTCGGTGCGGGGGCTGCCGCTCGGCGCGCAGATCATGGGGCCGGCCTGGAGCGAGGCGGTGGTCCTGCGCCTCGCGCATCGGCTCGAGGAGGCGATCGGCACGCGGACTCGCCGGCCGCTTCCCGCGCCGATGGCCGCAACGATGGGCGCAACGATGGGCGCGCGGGCCGCGCGGGTTGCGTAAGGCCGGGACTCACGCCACGGGCGAGCGACCGCCATCGAGGTTGATCGCGGTGCCGGTGATGTAGGACGCGGCATCGGAGGCGAGGAAGCAGGCGAGGCTCGCGAACTCCTCCGCACGCCCCATGCGCTTGAGCGGCACGGATTCACCCATGCGGGCGACGAATTCGGCGAAGCTCGTGTTGCTGCCTTCGTTCGCGTGCCTTCGCTCCCATTGCTCGCTCACGATGAGGCCGATGAGAATGGCATTGGCGAGCACGTTGTGGGCCGCGCCCTCACCGGCGAGGATTTTCGTGAGCGCCATGCCGGCCGCGCGCGAGACGGCGGTCGGGGCGCCGCCGGCGGCCGGAGCTTTCGCTCCCGTATTGAGCACATTGATCACGCGGCCCCAGCGCCGCTTCTTCATTCCCGGCCAGACGAGCCGGGTGAACCGGATCGCGGCGAAGAGCTTGAGATCGAGATCCTCTTGCCAGATCGCGTCGGTGATCTCCTCGAACGCGCCATGACGCGCGGTGCCGGCATTGTTCAGAAGGATGTCCACGCGGCCGAATTCCGCCATGACGGCTTCGTGCGCGCGGGCAATATCGGCCGCGCGCGAGACATCGCAGGGGAAGGCGACGACGCGGCCTTCGGCGGTGCGAGCGAGCTCTTCCTTGGCTTCTGCGAGCACGTCGGGGCGACGGGCGAGGATGGCGATATCGGCGCCTGAGGCGGCGAACTCGGCTGCCGCCGCGAACCCGAGCCCCCGGCTGCCGCCGGTGACGAGCGCGACGCGGCCAGCGAGCGAGATTTCCATGACAAAATTCTTCCTTTCGCGACCGCCGCCGCGGCCAGGGTTTCACGATGCGCTGGAATGGATTCCAACGGCCCGATCCTTGAAGATGCGCGCGAAGCACCAGTCCGCGGGATCATCGGGCCGGCAGAGAGTGGGGTCCAGCCGGCCGCCAGGATCCTCCTTTGCGAACGCCTGGCGCGATCAAGGTGGGGGTTTGGACCCTCAGGCGATTCGCCGGCGGAGGAAGCGGCGCGACGGCGCCTCGACATAGAGATGGACAAGGGCGGTGCCGGACGCGAGCAGCGCCAGATAACCGAGGATCGCCAGCGCGGAAGCAAAAGGATGTGTGGGAGCGATCATGGCAGCGAGATCACGCGTGCCCTTCTGCACCGGTGCCTGCATGAGATAAAGCGAATAGCTCGCGGAGCCGATGACCACGAGAGGTCGGCAGGCGGTGATGCGGCCGATGAGATTGGTGCGCGTGCTGGCGGCGAGGATGAGGACCGGGAAGAGCAGGACCGGCATGAAGCTTGCCAATGGAAACCCGAGCTCGAAGGCGGAGGTCGCGAGCGCCAGCAGCGCGACGAAAGGCGGAGTCCAGGAAATGCGCTCGACCGGCAGCACATCGGCGATTCGTCTCAGCAGGCACCCCATGAGGAATTCGATCAGGGCGCGGATAAGCGCTGTCGCACCCAGAGTCTGGTTCATCGTTTTGTCGAAGACGACGAGATAGACGCCGCTCAGCGCCAGGAGAAGGGCGGCAAGGGCAAGGATGAGGCGCCATCGTCCGAACCGTGCGAGAGAGATCGCGGCGAGCGGAAAAAAGAGATAGCAGAACCATTCGGCGCTGATCGACCAGGCAGGGTAATTCCAGCCGAGCTTGTGCGAAAGACCCCAGGTCTGGAGCATCGCGAGGTCGATGAGCAATTGGTGAAGGCGGAAATTCCGCGGGTCGAGCGCGATGGCACCGAGATAGGGGGCTGCGACAAGCATTGCCAGCAGCAGCAGCAGCGTGAAGAGATAGACCGGATAGAGACGGGCAAGGCGGAGGCCGACGAACCGTTTCAGCGTCGCCAGCGAGGGCTTGCGAAATTCCGTGGCATGAACATGCCAGATCACGAAGCCGCTCAGTATGAAGAAGAGATCCACCCCGAGATAACCAAGCCGGATGAGCGGCAGGGCGCGGCCGATATGAAGGGGCGAGAAAGGACCGATATCGTAATGAAATGTGACGACCCAGATCGCGGCGATGCCGCGCAGGCCGGTGAGCCCGTCCATCCGGCCGTGACCGCGGAGGGAAGAGGCCGGAGGGACGGGGGGATGGCGGGTTCTGCTTGCGCTCCTTTCTGCCTTCTCAAGGCGAGGCCGCTTCGGTCGTGAAGTGGGGGCGGGCCAGGGCCCGTGTCGCCTCTGTGACCGCGCTGCGCGTGACGCCGGGCCTGCTCCATGCGTCATGATTTTCCATGCAATTGCAATTTGCCCTTCGGCCGATCCCATCGGGGCATGCCCGGGGGTATGCCGGTTGCGCGACGCTGTCCGGAACGCTGTTGCGTTCTTTGACTGAGACTGACGCGGCCTTTCTCCGCACGCTTTTTCGAAGTTGTTTTTCGAGGCAGGGTGCTAAGAAATTTCTTCATCCTCCCAGCAATGGGCAGTCTCCGCCGCATGGCGTTCCCAGGTTGGATAACCGGTGGGGCGTGCGTCGTGTCCGCGCTGATGGGATGGCGGACGGCCACTCTTCTGGTCCGGGCGGTCCGAAGGGTGGCGTCCGACGATGCCCGTGATGCCGGTATGCGATGGCGGATCACTGGCCGGGAAACTGTCGTTTACGATCTCATCCAGCGGATCATGGGGCAGAGTCCCAAGATTTTTGCGCGATTTCTGCCCTTTTTCTTTTTGCGCCATGAGCGTCTCCATTCTGAATCTGGAGAAGAGGAAGAACAGGAGATGCAGAGTATTCTTCCTGCTTCTTCCTTCGACGTGCGCACGCGAGATCGGGATTGCAAGGCCGATAAGTGATCGGTTCGTGAGAATCTCCCGCCGCCTTGCGGGTTCTCGCGGAGGCTCCCACGTCTTGTATGCATCTTGCGTGCTCTGCGCGCTGAACGTGCCGGAGAATGTGTCGGAGAGCGTGCCGGAACGGGTGCGGGCTCCGGCCAGCCGTAATCATTCCGATGATGTGAGAGGGTGATATGATGGCAACAATGCGTGAATCGGCGAGAACGCGCTATCGGGCACGGGAGGCAGTCGGTGTCTTCGCGGATTCTGAAGCCCTGGTGGCAGCGGTCGAACAGCTTGAACTTTCCGGATTCGACCGGGCAGCGATTTCCGTCTTCGCGTCCGACGAAAAGGCAAAGGAAAAGATCGGACGAATTTGTCACACTTCATCGGAAGCGGAAGATGACGAGAGGGTGAAGCGAACTGCGTACGTGTCACCGGATTCGCAGGCCATCGGCGCGGGTGCCGCGGTCGCGGTTCCACTCTATCTTGCCGGCATCACCGGGGCCTTTGCCGTGGTCGCTTCTGGCGGCACGCTTGCGGCGGCGATTGCCGCCACACTCGGCGGCGGCGCGGCCGGGGCCGGAATCGGCGCGCTCCTCGCAGGCGCGGTGGCGCGGCAGCACGCAAGGTCGGTCGAGGAACGGCTGGCCCGGGGTGGGCTTGTGCTCTGGGTAAGCGTGCCGGACAAGGAGGCCGAGAAGCGCGCGCTCGCGGTGCTGGAGCGCTGCAATGGCGGAGATATCCATGTTCATGAGATCACGCGTCAATGGGGCGCGGCGCAGAGGCCGCTTGCGGATGTCCAGCCGGACCCGTTCCTGGAGCGGGGTCCAGGCCCCGCGGCAAGTAAGAATTAGAGTGGATCTGGAGGAAATCCCGTGCCGGCCGTGCCGCGCCACGGCGAGCGCTCATCCATGACCCTTCCGCCCGACATTCAGGCCCCGGACATTCGAGCCATCGTGTTCGATGCCTATGGCACGCTCTATGATGTCCAATCGGTGGAAGGCGTCACGAACGAAGCCTTTCCCGGCCACGGTGAATTCATCACGCAGGTCTGGCGGCTGAAGCAGCTTGAATATACCTGGCTACGCTCGATGATGGGCGTGTACGAGGATTTCTGGACCGTCACGAAAGACTCCCTTGCATTCACGCTGACGACGCTCGGGCTCCAGGCTGACACGGCGCTCTTCGAGAGGATCGCCGAGGCCTACAATAGCCTCGCATCCTATCCCGAAGCCGTTCCGGCGCTGCGGTCGCTCTCGCGCTATCACCGGGCCATTCTGTCGAACGGCAGCCCGGAGATGCTGCATGCTCTGGTCCGCAATAGCGGGCTCGAGCCCGTGATCGAGACGATCATCAGCGTCGATGCGAAGAAGGTGTTCAAGCCCGATCCGCGCGCCTATGCGCTGGTGGAAGAGGAGACCGGGTTCAGGCCGGAAAACGTGCTCTTCGTCTCCTCGAACGGTTTCGACATCAGCGGCGCCAAGAGCTTTGGCTTTCACGTCGCCCGGATCGAGCGGATCACGCCCGCGTCACTGCGCAAGGAACTACAAGGCGGACAGATCGGTCCCTTGACCATGTTCAAGGCGCTTCGCACCCAGGCCGAGAATCTCGGTTTCCCGCCCGATTTCGTCGTCAATTCCCTGAGCGGCTTGCCCGCGCTTGCCGCGCGCGGGTTCGCCCCCGCGCGTTGAGTTGCCCGCGCGTTGAGTTGAGCGTGAGCAAGAGGATGCGTCAAAGCAGGCCGGCCGCGAGATTGACCGAGAGGGCGAGGATGACCGTGTTGAAGAGGAAGGAAAGAACTCCTTGCACGGTGGCGAGCCGGCGGAGCTTGCGCGACGTGATCTGAACATCCGAGACCTGGAAGGTCATGCCGAGGACGAGCGAGAAATAGAGGAAATCCCAGTAGTCAGGCAGAGTCTCGTCGGGAAACTGAAGTCCGGCATCGATCTCCGTGCGGCCCGTGCTCGTCGCATAATATTCGTGGGCGTAACGATAGGCGAAGGTGACGTGCGTCATCAGCCAGGAGGCGAGAAGGGTCGCGACCAGAAGCCCGAGGCGGAAAGCCGTGGCCCCCTTGCCCGCGGGACCGATCGCGGAGAACTCGCCGACGATGGCGGCAAAACTGAAGGTGATGCCGCCGACGGTCAGGGCGAAGATGGTCCATTCGCCCTCTTCCTGGGCCGCGGCATAGCCGGGCATCTCAGCCGGATCGGCGGTCGCGAAACGGGCGGCGCTGGCAATGAGAAAAAGGATCACCCCGATATCCCAGCCGAGGATCGCGCGCGTGAGAGAAGGGAGCGAGCGCGGCAGGAGGAACCAGGCGACAATCCCGGCCGCTGTGCCGCCAAGCAGAAAGGGGCGGGCCCGGAGCGCGCGCCAGAGCGTGCGAAGGGGTGTCATGGCGCGAGAGGATAGGGAGCGATCATGACGCGAATGTGCACCCGCTCCATGTCCCGGCGAAGCGATGAAACGGGAAGGGGCACAAGGCTGGAGAATCGAAGATTGAGAATCGTTGACGATTCCCGTTGACAGCCTGCCCAGCGCGGCGGAACTTCGGCGCTCGCCGGACACGTTCTGGCCTAGGAAACGACGGGAAGACCGGGATGATCCAAGGAAGAACGAGGGCCGGACCGCGAGGTTTCGCAGATCACGGATTGCGCTCTCTCTCCCGCCTCGCGGCGGAAAAGCGGTGAGTGAGCCCGACGGGCCGGGGACAAGGCGTGAGCCCGCTCTTCGCGCCATCGCGGCTTCGGGGAAGAGCCCCGTGATCGTCGTTCCGGCGCGGGCGATCTCGACGACAAGTCTGGTCTTCGCCCTGCTCTGCGGCAATGCCGTCGTCATGTATATCGACCGGACGAACATGGCGATTGCGGCCCCACTCATTCAGCGCAGCTTCGGGCTCGACAATGTCTCGCTCGGTTTCGCCTTTTCCGCCTTTTCGATCGCCTATGCGGCGCTCATGGTCGTGGGCGGGCGCCTCGGCGATGGGATTGGCGCGCGGCTCGGGCTTACGATCTGCGGCGCGGTGTGGGCGGTCGGCACATTCATGACCGGGCTCGCGGGCGGGCTTCTCGGCCTCGCCGCGGCACGCTTCCTGGTCGGCACGGGTGAGGCCGCGGTCTATCCGATCTCGTCCTCCGTCATCGCGCGCTGGATCCCCGAAGATTGGCGCGGCTTCGCGCAAGGCGCGCTGCATGGAAGCGGGCGCCTCGGCGCCGCGGCGACACCGTTTGCGGTCACGGTGCTGATCCTTGCCTTTTCCTGGCGGCTCGCCTTCCTCATCCTCGGCGCCGCGAGCCTGCTCGTCACTTTCGTCATTCTGGCCTATCTGCGCGACGATCCGCGCCAGCATCCCGGCATCACGCGCGCGGAGCTAGTCCGCCTCGGCCACCACGAGGAAACGCCCCATCATCGCTCCATCGGCCGGCCGCCGCCGCTCGCGTGGGCGGATTTTTGCCGTCGGGTCTGGCCGGTCACGGCGATTTCTTTCTGCTACGGCTGGTTCTCCTGGTTCCTGTTGAGCTGGGTGCCGCTCTATTTCACGCATGTGCACGGGCTCAATCTGAAGCATGTCGCTCTGTTCTCGACCCTGGTGCTGACCGCCGGCGTTCTCGGTGAAGTGTGCGGGGGTCTCGCCACGGATGCATGGCTGAGGCGCATCGGCAATGCGCGGCGTGCTCGGCGCGATGTCGTGATCGCCGCCTTCCTCGCCGCCATACTCTGCATCCTGCCGTTGCTCTTCACCGCCAATCTGCTCGCCGACACGATCTTCCTCGCGCTCGGCTATTTCATGATCGAGCTCGCCGATTCCTCGATCTGGATGCTCGGGATGGAGGTCTTGCCTTCCCACACGGCAACCTCGACGGCGACCGTGAATACCGGCTTTGCGCTCGCCGGGGCTGTCTCGCCCCTGGTGGTGGGCTGGCTGCTTGACGTGACGGGCGGAAGCTGGAGCGATGTCTTCATGGTCTCGATCCTCGTCCTCCTGCTCGGCCCTGTCGCCGCCTGCCTGCCCGCGCCGGCGCGGAGCGCGGCGGCATGAGCATGAGCGAGGGCATGGCCGGGGAGGTGATCGCGGGCGCGTCGCCGCTGCTGCTCACACGCCATGTCTCCGGCTTCATCGCCGCCGCGCATGAGGGAACGATCCCCGATCCGGTGATCGCGGCCGGGCGAAAATCGATCCTCGACGGGCTCGGCCTCGCGGTCGCGGGGACGGCGAGCGAGGCAGGGCATATCATCACCGAATATCTGCGCGATCTCGGCGTGGCGGATAGCGGTGTACACCGGGCGGCGAGCGTGCTCGGCACCGCGCTCCGCCTGCCTGCGCGCTTCGCGGCCTTCGCCAATGGTATTGCCATCCATGCCCATGATTTCGACGATACCCAGCTCGCGGCGGCGCCGAACCGGGTCTATGGCCTCCTGATGCATCCGACCGCGCCGGTGCTCGCCGCGGTGCTTGCGGTCGCGGAGCGGGAGCGAAGTTCCGGCGCGGCGCTCGAAGAAGCCTATCATGTCGGCATCGAGATCTGCTGCAAGATCGCCGAGGCAGCCAATCCGCGGCACTACGAGGACGGGTTTCACACCACCGGCACCTGCGGCGTGTTCGGCGCGGCGGCGGGGATTGCGAACCTGCTTCGCCTCGGCGCCGAGGAGGTGGCGACGGTGCTCGGGCTCGCGGGCAGCCAGGCAGCGGGCCTGCGCGAGAATTTCGGCACGATGACGAAGCCGTTTCATCCCGGCCGCTCGGCGGAAAGCGCCGTGCTGGCGGCCGATCTCGTCCGGCGGGGCTTTTCCGCCACCCACAATATCCTTGAGGCGCGGCGGGGTTTCTATCACGCGGCCTGCGGCGGTTATGACGAGAGCGCGATCCACGACAGGCTCGGCAATCCCTGGACCTTCGCGAGCCCCGGTATCTCGATCAAGCCGCACCCTTCCGGCTCGCTCACCCATCCGGCGATGGCGGTGATCCTAGATCTCGTCACGCGCCATGACGTGCGGGCCGACCAGGTCGAGCAGATCCGGGTCGGGACCAATCGCCATATGCCGACGACGCTTTTGCATCACGATCCGCGGACCGAGCTCGAAGCCAAGTTCAGCATGGAGTTCTGCGCGGCGATCCTGGTCTTGCGCCGCCGCGCCGGGCTCGGGGAATTCACCGACGAGACGGTCCATCGGCCCGAGGTGCGGGCGATGATGAGGAGGGTCGATTTCTATGTCGATCCCGAGGCCGAGGCGGCCGGATACCACCGCATGACAAGCCTTATCGAGATCATGCTTGCGGATGGCAGGCGTCTCACCGGCCGCGCGGATTTCGGCAGAGGGAGCCCCGCCAACCCGATGAGCTGGGACGAGGTCGCGGCGAAATTCCGCGAATGCGCGGATCATGGCGGCCTCGCCCCGGCGCGGGCGGAGGAGGTGATCGCGATGGTCGAGGATCTCGCGTCGCTGCCCGATATTCACGACCTGACTTCCGCCCTCACGGCTTGACGCAACACCACGCTCGCGGATGTGAGAGAGACATGACGGTTCGCACCCACAAGATCGCTGCCATTCCCGCCGACGGCATCGGCCCCGAGGTGGTGGAGGCCGCGCTCGCGGCGCTCGCGGCGCTCGCCGAAACGGATGGTGGTTTCCGCCTCGATGTGCAGCATTACGACTGGGGCAGCGCGCGCTATCACCGCACCGGCCGCTACATGCCGGAGGATGGGCTGGAGCTTCTTCGCGCACATGACGCGATCCTGTTCGGCGCCGTCGGCGCGCCGGACGTGCCGGACCATGTCAGCCTCTGGGGCCTGCGCCTGCCGATCTGCCAGGGGTTCGACCAGTACGCCAATGTGCGGCCGACGCGCGTCTTGCCCGGGGTGAAAAGCCCGTTGCGGGATCTCGCGCCAGGCGCGCTCGATTGGCTCATCATCCGCGAGAACAGCGAGGGCGAATATGCCGGGAATGGCGGGCGCGCCCATCGCGGCCTGCCCGAGGAAGTGGCGACGGAGACAGCGATCTTCACGCGGCGCGGCGTCGAGCGGATCATGCGCTATGCCTTCGCCTGCGCGCAAGCGCGGCCGCGCCGGCACCTGACGGTGGTGACGAAGAGCAACGCGCAGCGCTTCGGCATGGTGTTCTGGGACGAGATCGCTTCCATGGTCGCCGCCGATTTTCCCGACGTGGTGTGGGACAAGGAGCTGGTCGATGCGATGACCGTGCGCATGGTGCGCCGGCCGGAGAGCCTCGATACGATCGTCGCGACAAACCTGCATGCCGATATTCTCTCGGACCTCGCGGCCGCGCTGGCGGGCTCGCTCGGCATCGCGCCCACCGGCAATGTCGATCCAGAGCGTCGCTACCCGAGCATGTTCGAGCCAATCCATGGCAGCGCCTTCGATATCACGGGCAAGGGAATCGCCAATCCGGTGGCGAGCTTCTGGACCGCTTCTCTCATGCTCGATCATCTCGGCGAGCGCGCAGCGGCCTCGCGGCTGATGACGGCGGTGGAGCAGGTGTGCGCCGCCGGCATCCTCACGCCCGATCTCGGCGGCACGGCGCGGACCGGGGATGTCACCCGGGCGGTATGCGAGGCGCTCGGCGGCAGCAACGCGCCTGGGGCTTGCGACGGAGCCCGCAGCGCAGCGTGAGGGGAGCCGACGCACTAGCCATTTGTTTTCCCACGTGATTCAGACCTACGGTGATTCCACCTTCGATCATCACGTTGCGGGCACGGGGCCGGCGGGTCGGCTACCTGCAGACCCACCGGAAGACTGCCGAGCTAACTCGCGACCGCCAGCTTGTCCTCTGTCCGCGTCTCAAAGTCGCGGGCGTCGTGGCGCTCATGCAGTTGGCTTGAGGGATCGCCCGTGACCCGATTGACCATGCGTCCGCGCTGGACAGAAGGCCGTTTGCCGATCATGTCGGCCCAGCGCTGGACGTTCTTGTATTCCTGCACCTGCAGGAATTCGGCGGCACCGTAGAGCCAGCCCTTCGCCAGCCCGCCATACCAGGGCCAGACGGCGATGTCGGCGATTGTATAATCGCTGCCGGCCAAATACTCGTTTTCTGCTAGGCGACGGTCGAGCACATCGAGCTGACGCTTCACCTCCATCGCGAAGCGATCGATGGCATATTCGATCTTCGTCGGGGCATAGGCGTAGAAATGGCCAAGTCCCCCGCCCAAATAGGGCGCGCTACCCATTTGCCAGAAGAGCCAGGAGAAGCATTCGGCGCGCGCGCTCGCCTTGGTCGGAAGGAAGGCGCCGAATTTCTCCGCGAGATAGAGCAGGATCGCGCCGGACTCGAAGACCCGGATGGGCGTGGGGCCGCTGCGATCCATCAGGGCCGGGATCTTGGAGTTCGGGTTCACCGCCACGAAGCCGCTTCCGAACTGCTCACCTTCCCCGATCCTGATCAGCCAGGCATCGTATTCCGCTCCGGCATGGCCGAGCGCCAGCAGCTCCTCGAGCATCACCGTCACTTTCACGCCGTTCGGCGTGGCGAGCGAGTAGAGCTGAAGGGGGTGGCGGCCGACCGGCAACTCCTTTTCGTGCGTGGGCCCTGAGATCGGGCGGTTGATGTTCGCGAACTGGCCGCCGCTCGGCTTGCTCCAGGTCCAAATCTTCGGCGGCGTGTAATCGTCCGAACTTGTCATTCTCGATGCTCCAAAGGTTCAGATCACCCCGGCTTTCGGCGAAGCTGAGGCATCCCGCCTACATTTCGGCAGGAGGCCCGGCGTGGAACGATCCGCCGGCCGCCTTGAAGTTGATCGCCAAACAAAGCGAGAGCGCGCTGATCACGGATCACCGCGCCCTCAAGGGATATAGGGCTGCTGCGAGCGATCCGCAAATTGCCCTTGTTTTGATCCGGGGCGCCGCCAGTCTGATTGACCGGGGCAAGCTGATTGACTGGGGCAGGCGCGCCGCATCCTACGAAACGCGGCGCGTCCTTCTCCCCGCGAACGCTCTCGCCATTTGTCTTCCTATAGGATTCACACGTTCGGCGATCATGCTTTACGCCGAGCCACGCCAGGCATATGCGAAGGCCTGGACATCCCGGGATGATAAGGCGGTGGCCCAGAACTCCATTCCATCGGCGCGCCAATAGGAAAGCGCGATGCCTGCCGCCGCGAGCGAGACAGGCGGCGTCGGCTGATGCTGCTCCGGCCAGAGATAGAGCGTGACAATTCGGCGATCGCGCCGATAGACGAGCACGGCCACGCGTCTTCCATGCACATAATCGAGACGGGCTCCGGCGAGCATGAAGCCCGGAACGGCACGGACGGGCGGAGTGTAGCCAAGCCCTTCCCGCAACCAACCGGCCAGCGCGGCCGGGGCGGAATTCGATTGGTCCAGCAAATGGCCCGGCTCATCGGCGCGAAGTGTGGCGCTTGCGACCTCGCCGGCAATACGGCTCGCCTCCGGCGGCACGATCGGCAGCACCGCGAGCGCCAGCATCGCCGCCAGCACCGCGCCTGCCATGAATCCGCCGAGTGGTGCCCCAAGGGACATCCATGCAAGACGAGCCCGCCGGCGCGGCGGCCTTGCCGCGGTGTCACTCGCCTTCGCGAGCGAAAGCCGGAGAGAGTCCGGCGCCTGATAGCGGGGAACACCTGACCGAAGGCCGGTCTTCAGCGCGCGCAGCCGTGTCGCCAGGGCCTGGCACTCGGCGCAGCCGGCCATATGCAGCGTAAGATCGGCCGATTGCACGGCATCCAGCTCACCATCGAGATCGGCCTGGATCAGAACGCCCATCGCTTCAGTATGGGGAACGTTCATCCTGCGTCGCTCCGCTCTACCTGCTTGATCAGGATCCGCCGCGCGCGCCAGAGCCGCGACATCACCGTGCCGATCGGAACCGAGGTGATCTCGGCGATCTCCTGGTAGCTCATCTCTTCAAGCTCGCGCAGCACGAGGCACTCGCGGAGTTCGGGAGGAAGGGAAGCAAGAAGGCGTCCGAGATGGACCCGCTCCTCCGCCGAGCCGAACTGCGTTTCCGGGTCGGGGCCGGGATCCGGCGTGGCGCGGTACCGCTCGTCCGTATCCTCGGCCAATGGCTCGGGGTCGCGCTTGCGGCCCTGCATCCATGTATAGGCGCAATTGCGCACGATCGCGAGCAGCCAGGCGCGCGGATTCTCCCCGCGAAAGGACGAGAAATGGCTGAGCGCGCGCAGCACCGCGGTCTGCACCACATCCTCCGCATCGGTCGCATCGCGCACAAGCCACCGCGCCAGATTATAAGCCGCATCGAGATGCGGCAGCACCTGCACGGCAAAAGAAGAGGAGTCCGCGCTCAATGTCGCGGACTCTTCCTGGACTCGGACCTGCCCGAACATCCCATCATTTCACAATGATCGTTCCCGTCATGTCGGGATGGATGCTGCAATGATACCCGAACGTTCCCGGGGTGGCGAAGGTCAGGCTTGCGCTCTCGCCTGTATCGAGCAGCGGTGTATGGAAGCTTTTGGCATTGCCGTCACTCGTGACATTGTGCACGTCCGCATCCCTGTTCACCCAGGTCACCTTCTCGCCCGGATGGATGACGATGGTGGCCGGCATGAACATATGCTGCGTGATCGTGACTTCTGCATCCGCGTGCGCAACGAGAGGCATGGCGGCAATCAGAGCCGCGCAGAGAGACGTGGCGAAACGGGGCATGGCGATTAGGCTCCGAGCGGCGTGTCAATGATCGCGAGGCGGGCCCTGCCGGGAACGTACTGGATGCCGGCGGTGCCGAGCACCTGTTCGAGCCGCCCCGCCGGAACCGTGAGCGGCCCCGGATTGGCCTCGGGAGAGGGTGCTGCCTGCGGGAAGGCGGTCGAGCGCGCGGTATGGAAGGCCACCTGTCCCTCGACCTTCTGGATGATCTGGTGAATATGCCCATTGAGCACGGTCACGGAACCGAAGGGACGCAGCATGGCAAGGAGCTCCGCCGCTTCTTCCGTGCCCCATCCCCATTGCGGGTAGATTTGCCAGAGCGGGATATGCGCCATGACGACGATCGGCTGGCTGCGCGAGCGGCCGGCAAGATCGTTCCTCAGCCAGGCGAGCTGATCGGCGCCGAGATGGCCGAGCCCCTTCACCCCCAACTGCGAAACATTGTCGAGCCCGACGAAATGCACGTCTCTCTCATCGAAGCTGTACCAGCGTGTCTTGCCCACGCCGAAGCGGGTGAAATAGCCCTTGCCCGCATCACCGATGACATCGTGCTCACCCGGAACAAAATGGGTCGTGAGCCCGGCTTCCTGGATGATCATTGCGGCGGCGTCGAACTGCGCCGGCTGTGATGTATGGCTCACATCGCCGGTATGAATCAGGAAGGAGGCTTGGTCGGCATTGACCTTCACCTCCGCGATCGCCTGGCGGAGCGTGCCGGCAACATCCGGGTTCGCCGCGCCATGAAACCCGAGATGGCTATCGCTGATCTGAATGAAGCGGAAGCTCGCTGTGCTTTCGGCCGCCTCGGCTTCGTTGCCGAGAAGGCGTGAGCGCGGAATCCCGCCAACAACGGTCCACAGGACGCCTGTGCCGGCCCAGGCCATGCATTCGAGGACGCGACGGCGCCCGCTCTCTGGCGCCCCGCTCTTCGGCTCGGTGTCGGATTGCGCCTGCTCAAGGCTCGCTTTCATCTCCAGGTCTCCCCTATCGGTGACGGACAAAGGGGAGACCGGGGAGATGGAAAGCTTATTCGCGGCCAGTCAGAGTTTTTTTCGCGCTCTCGGAACGGCGATCCTCAGCTGCGCTCGATCTCCTGCGCCGCGACGTCGAGGGCCGCCACCACGCGGCGAAGCTCTTCTTCCGTGAGCCGCCCGCGCGCCAGGCGAAGCCGGAGCGCCGTCCGCACATTGTGCATGGCGCGGAAGAGCTGCGCGCGTCCGGCGCCACCGGCACCCGCCTCGGCCATGCGGGCGAAGAGCGCCTCGACCTCCGCTTCATTCTCCGCGAGCAGCCTGCGGCCGGCTTCGGTGATCGCATAGCGCTTCTTGCCTTCGGCCTCCGCCTCCTGGCGGATCAGCTCCTGCTCCTCGAGCAAGGTGAGGGTGGGATAGATCACGCCGGGGCTTGGGCTATAGGCGCCGCCGAAACGGTCCTCGATCTCCTTGATGAGCTCATAGCCATGGCGCGGGGCGTCTTCGATCAGCCGGAGAATGACGAGGCGCAGCGCACCCTGCTCGAACATCCGGCCGCCGCCGCCCATGCGGGCGCGGAACATCCCGCGCATGAAGCGCCGTCCGCCATGGCTGTGGCATCCGAAGGCATGTTCTGAAGTATGACGAAAATGCATGGGTTGTCTCCTGACGAGTGGGTTTCGATATATCTAAATCTAAGATATATCTTAGCAGTGTCAAGAGCCAACTGTTTTGATCAGAGCGTGATGCGATCGATCTCCGCGAAATCCTCGGCGCTCAGCTCCCAACCGCCTGCTTCCGCGTTGGCGGCGAGTTGCTCGGGCCGGGCGGCTCCGGCGATGACCGAAGCTACGCCGGGGCGAGCCAGAAGCCACGAGATGGCGAGCTCCAGCAGCGCATGGCCACGTGCTTCGGCGAAGGCCCGAAGCTTCTCCGCTCGCTGCCAGTTCGTCTCCGTGAGGAAGCGGTCCTTGAGCCGCATCCAGTCGGCGGCCAGCCGCGAGCCCTCGGGCAGCTTCGTGCCGGCACGGTACTTGCCGGTGAGCAGCCCACTTGCGAGAGGGAAGTAGGGAAGCAGGCCCAGCCCATAGCGGGTCATGGCCGGAATGAGCTCCGCCTCGATGCCGCGGACGAGCAGGGAATATTCGTCCTGGCATGAGGCGAAGGGTGTGAACCCACCCGCACGGGCCATCCATTCGGCCTCGACGACCTCCCAGCCGCGGAGGTTGGAGCAGCCGATATAGCGAACCTTTCCCGCGTGGACGAGATCGTCGAGAGCCCGCAGCGTCTCCTCGATCGGCGTCAACGGGTCGGGTTGGTGGAATTGGTAGAGATCGATCCAATCCGTCTTTAGCCGGCGAAGACTGTCCTCGACCGCGCGCATGATGTAACGGCGCGAGCCGCCCATGAGCGTGCCGGCATCATCCATCCGCATCCCGAACTTGCTCGCCAGCACGATTTCCTTGCGACGCTCGCCGAGGATTTGACCGAGGCACGCCTCGGACCCGCCACGCTCCCCATAGGTATCGGCCGTGTCGAAGAAATTGATGCCGAGATCGAGCGCCTTGTGCGCCACCTTGCGCGAGGCTTCGAAATCGATGCGGCTGCCGAAATTGTTGCAGCCAAGGCCGATTTCCGAGACACGGAGGCCGGACCGGCCGAGATTGCGGAATTTCAAGATGCCTGTCCCTTCGCGCGGCAGGAAGATAAGGAATCCGGAGAGAGGATGGTGGGGCGAAGAGACGCCGCCGTCAAAGCGGGTGGGGCGCGCCCTGCATCCGGCGGCCGGCGATCTCGAGCACGAATTTGCGCGTCATGGCCGCAACGAAATCCTGATCCGCGCGCACATTCATCACGAAGCTGCCGGGCCCCGCGATCACATGGTCCTGGTAGTATTTGACGATGCCGCCCGGCGGATCGACATGCGGGGCAAGCCAGGGCGGGGGATTTTCGTGCACGATCGCGAGCCCGTTGATGGTGATGCCGGCCTTGAGCGCCTCGGCCCGCGCGTCCGCGAGCGGCATGCCATCGTTGCTGTTGCCATCACCGCAGACATCGATGACGCGGCGCTCGGCATTGAAGCCGCTCTCGGCGATGTCCTGTACGGCAGCGTCGATGCCGGCACCGACAGCCGTGCGGCCATAAGAGGAGCGGGGCCGGGAAAGGATATCCGCCGCGAATTTCTTCGCCGAAGCTGCGTCGCGCACGACCTCCCAGCCGACCACCGTGCCAACCTGATCTGCGCCCGAGAACTCGACATAGGTGATGGCAATAGCGCCGTTCGCGCCGTGGTGGATTGCACTCAGCACTTCAGGGCTCGTGATCGCAGTCGCGTAGCCATTCTTCTCGAGCGAGAACTCGGAATCGGTGATGCTGCGTGAGACATCGGTGACGAGGACGAGGGCGACATCGACCGTGCGGGCAGCAGGTGCGGCATGAGCGGCCGTGGGGGCGCCCGGAATGACGCCGATGGAGAGGAGAAGCGAGGCAAGCAAAGCGCCAGGCGCACGCACGACCCGCACCTTTGAAAAGATTTCTTTTCGATGTGGGATCTCTCGCGCCCCAGATCAACGGTGCGCGCGGCACCGTTACCGACAGTTGCGAATCGCTCGCCCTGAATCTTTCAGATCCCTGAATCTTTTAGATCAATGACTCGACCAGACAATCCGGTGCAGGAAGGAGACCTCGGAAAGATCGAAACGTTCGATCGGCTGCGGCGGGGAAAAGCGGCGGAGCACAAGGCGCCGCGCGGCGCGCTCCACGAGCTCCCGAGCGATGAGCGCGCCCTTGCGGAGACGCACGACAACACGGTCGCCGCGGCGGACCGGCGCCGCCGGAGAGGCGATGACGATGTCGCCCTGGCGAAAGACCGGCGCCATCTCGGTATCGCCGATCGCCAGTGCATAGGCAGCGGGATCGCCAATCTCGGGATGAGCGAAATCCCCGGGTGCGTCACCTGTCGGGCGACCGCACGTGTCGAAATAGCCGTCGGAAGTGGAGCAGGGCAGCGGCAGCAGCGGCAGGCGGCGGATACCGGGGTGGGGGAGCGCGTGCGGCAACGCGCGGGCGCCGCTGACGAGCGCGGTGAAGGCCTCGAGGGGGGTGCGCGTCGCGATCAGGACTTTCGCCAGGCTTTCGGTGCTCGGCCAGCGGGCCCGCCCGTCCGGCAGCTGGCGCTTGGCCGGGGTGAACGTGGTCGGGTCGAGCCCGGCGCGGCGGGCGAGGGCGGAAACGGTAAGGCCGTGTTCGGCGGCGAGCGTATCGAGCGCGCGCCAGATGTCCTGGTGATGCATGGCGGGTTGGCCTGAGACTCGCGCGCGTCGCCGCGCGTGAGGAGAAGCGAAAACCAAATTGATGACGAAAGGGTGGCGATCATGCCGGCGAGAGGGCCGGAAGGAAAGAACTTCCGGGCAGTGCAATCAGGGGGTGAAGGGTTCGCGGCGCTTGAGAATCTCGGAAGCATGGCGGGCCCGGCCGGCCTCGGTGACCTCGAAGCGTGAATCGGCGCGTCGGCAGGCAAGCCCCATCGTATCGAGACGGTGAAGGCAGGGGCCATCCTTCAGACCGTCCGGGCGGCCGAGAGAGCCGGCAAGAACGAGACGGTGGAGCGTGGCGCGGCAGCAGCTCTCAAGATAGGGCTCGTTCCACATGGCCGCGAGTCTGGGGCGGCGTGCAAGTCGGGACAAGCGGGCGGGATCGCGTTCGATTGATCCCCTCGGGCGATCCCCTCGGGCGATCCCCTTGGAGCGTGGTGACCGGAGGTGGAATCACCGGAGGTCTGAATCACGCGATAAGACAATGGCCAAGAGCAGGATGAGTAAGCGTGAGCGATCTCATCCCGCTCCAGTGTCCCGACTCGCAAATATCGTCATCATGCGTCGGGACACTCGCTCTTTGTTTTCAGTGGCCTGCTGGTCCCTGAAATGCGAAGGCATTTCAGGGGCAGGACACTAGGCCGAGGGCCTCGCTTTGCGATAGAGGCTGACATGAGCGGCATCGTCCTCGTGCAGGCGAAGAAAGCCGGGGGCGGAGAGCAGCGTGATCAGCGCAACCAGCAGGAAGGCGTGGTGGAAGTCCGTCACATCCGGCCGCCGGGCCGGCCCCGCGATCAGCGCCAGCAGCACGGCTGCGATCGAGACGCCGAACGAGACCGTCAATTGCTGGATGACGCCGCCGAGACTCGTGCTGTGGCTGAGCTTTTCAGCCGGCGTGTCCGCATAGGTGAGGGTGTTGGTCATCATGAACTGCACGCTGCGGACGATCCCGAACACCAGCACCAGCAGGAAATCCGCCCAGTGCGGTGTGCGCGCCTGGATCACCGCGAAGCTTGCGATGACCGCGGCGCAGATGACCGCGTTGCCGGCAAGCAGGCGGCGGAAGCCGAATGTGCGCAAAAGCCATGATGCCACCGGGCGGACCGCGAGCGCGCTGGTGCTGGAGATGAAGGTGAGCAGGCCCGACTGAACCGCGCTGAGCCCGAACCCGATCTGGAACAGAAGCGGCAGCATGAACGGCACAGCATTGACCCCTGTACGGCTCAAACCGCCGGAGAGCGTGCTGATCCGGAAGGTGCGGATCGAGAACAGGCTGAGATCAAGCGCGGCGTTTGCCCGGTTCCGGGCATAGGGCAGATAGGCCAGCAGAAGCAGGATCCCGACACCCGTCAGGCCAAGGACGATCGCGCGTGGCGCGATCAGGCGCTGGGCATTCTCGATCCCGAATTGCACGAAGCCGAGCCCGATGCCACAGAGCAGGAACCCGGTGACATCGAAGGATTCCCGCTCCGTGGCACGCGTGTCCTCCACGAACCGGAGCGCGAGCAGGATGCCGACGAGGCCGATCGGCACGTTCACGTAGAAGACCCAGCGCCAGTTCGTATAGGTGGTCAGCACGCCGCCCAGGATCGGACCGATGGTCGGACCGATGATCGCCGGGATCGACATGTAGATCATCGCCCGCACGAGCTGCTCGCGCGGAAAGGCGCGGAGCAGGATCAGACGCCCCACCGGGGTCATCATGGCACCGCCGAAGCCTTGCAGGACCCGCATCACCACCAGGGCCGGAAGATTTTCAGCGAATCCGCAGAGGGCAGAAGCAATCGTGAAGATCAGGAGCGCCGCGGCGAACACCCGGCGCGCGCCATAACGGTCGGCGATCCAGCCGCTCACAGGGATGAAGACGGCGAGGCTCAGAATATAGGACGTGACCGCCGAGCTCATCTGCAGCGGGCCCACCTTCAGGGTATGGGCCATGGCGGGGATCGCGGTGGTCACGATGGTGGAGTCGAGCTGCTCCATGAGGAAGGCGAAGGCGACGATCAGCGGGATCAGGATCTGCAGCTTGCGGCTGCGCGTCGCGGCGTAAGGCGTTCCCGGTCCCATTACGGCTTGGCTCCGTCTTCACCCTGCATGTGCATTGCCGCATCGCCCTTTTCACCCGGTTGGGAATCCGCCGGTCACGCGGCGGGCGCGGCAAATTGCGGGAACCTAGGGGCAAAACAAATACCTAGCGCCCGATCGCAGAGAAAAGTGACTCGCGGAGCGAGCGCTTTTCGCCGCGTGAATCGGGCACTGAGACAAAGAACTCTGTGCCGGCTTTCTATGAAAGCTGGCACTAGGCATCATTGCCGGGTTGCGGCAGGAACCCGGCATGGCCCCGCTCGGGACGAGGATGGCGATGGCGTTGCTGGCGCGGCTCGACCCCGAGCGGGCGCACGGATTGGCGCTCGCCGCGCTCCGCTTTGGCCTTGCCGGGCGGGAACGCACCCTGGACGACCCGATTCTGGCAACGGAGGCATTCGGACTCCGCTTCGCCAATCCGATCGGGCTCGCCGCCGGGTTCGACAAGGATGCGGTGGCGGTCCTGCCGCTGATGCGGCTCGGCTTCGGCTTTGTCGAGGCGGGCGGCGTGACGCCGCTGCCGCAGCCGGGCAACCCTCGGCCACGCCTCTTCCGGCTCGCGGAGGATCGGGCGGCGATCAACCGCATGGGCATGAACGGGCGGGGCATCGATGCCTTCGTCGCACGGCTGAAGGCGCTTGGGACGCGGCCTTCGATCTTCGGGGTCAACATCGCCATCAACAAGGCGGGGGCGGACCCTGTCCGCGACTATCCGGCGCTCGTCGCCGCAGTGGCGCCTTATGCGGACTATGTCGCGCTCAACGTCTCCTCCCCCAACACGCCAGGGTTGCGAGACCTGCAAGGCGAGGCGCCGCTCGCCGCGATTCTCGGAGCAATCGCGGCGAACGTGGAGAAGCACCCGCCGCTCCTCGTGAAGATCGCCCCCGATCTTGCGGATGAGGCGCTTCAACGGTTGATCGAGACCGCCATCGCCGGCCGGGCAGCCGGGCTGATCGTCGGCAACACCACGACGACGCGACCCGTCGGCCTGCGCTCCGCGCGGGCCGGGGAGGCGGGCGGGCTCTCGGGGACGCCGCTGTTCGCTCTCTCGACAACGGTCCTCGCTCGTGCCTACCGGCTCGCGGGCAGGCGGCTCACGCTCGTTGGCAGTGGCGGCGTCTCGAGCGGGGCCGAGGCGCTGGCCAAGATCCGCGCCGGGGCGAGCCTGGTGCAGCTCTACACCGCCTTCGCCTATGAAGGGCCAGCGCTTGTGCCGCGAATCAAGGCCGAGCTTGCCGCCGCGCTCAGGGCGGGGGGATTCGCGTCCGTTCAGGCAGCGGTCGGGATAGCGAGCGTGTAATCTCTGAAGGCATGAATCACGCCGGAAAACAGATGAATAGAGCGGGATCCGTGAGCGCGAGCGAAGCTATTCCGATCTAAGGGGAGAGAATGAGGCACGACGCGGGGATGGCCCGGCTGGCGGGCGAATATGGCGGATTCATCGTCGATCTCTGGGGGGTCGTGCATGACGGGGTGGCGCCGCTGCCCGGCGCGGCCGATTGCCTCTCGCGGATCAAGGCGGGCGGAGGGCGGGTGGTGCTGCTCTCGAATGCGCCACGGCGCGCCGCGATCGCGGCGCAAGCCATGCGGCAGATGGGACTTGCCGATCATCTCTATGACGGGATTCTGACCAGCGGCGAAGTCACGCACACGATGCTGCGCGACCGCGCGGATCCCTGGTTCGCCAATCTCGGGCGGCGCGTCTTTCATCTCGGTCCGGAGCGCGACCGGAACGTGATCGAGGGGCTGGATTACCGGCGCGTGGAGGACCCGAAAGACGCGGAATTCGTGCTGAACACAGGGCCGGACGATCATCGCAACCCGACGCGGCTCGATGAATTCGAACCCACGCTCGAGCTTTGCGCCGCGCAGCGTCTGCCGATGGTTTGCGCCAACCCGGACCGGGAAGTGATCCGCGGCGGCGTGCGCGTGCTCTGCGCCGGCGCGCTCGCCGAACGCTACCGCGAGCTGGGCGGGGTCGTGCGCAAGGTGGGAAAGCCTGATCCTTCCGTCTATGCGCCGGCCCTGACGATGCTGGGCCTGCCGCGCCCGCGCGTGCTCGCGGTGGGCGATGCGCTTGAGACGGACATTGCCGGAGCGGCTTCGGCCGATCTGCCCTCCTGCTGGGTGCTCGGCGGAATCCATGGCGAGCGCCTCAGGGGCGATCGCCAAGCGGCCGAAGAAATGGCGAAGCTGGCTGGACTCAACCCGGTGGCGACAGTGCCGGCCTTCGTCTGGTGAGGCTTTACGAGCTTCGGCCGAGGGCACCGAGCAGGCGCGCATGAGCACGCGCCCCCCGGTACAAGCAGCGGAGCTCGAACTTCTCGTTCGGACTATGGACCTGATCGTCCGCCAGCCCGAAGCCCATCAGAAGCGAGTTGATTCCGAGCGCGCGGGCGAGCGATTCGACCACGGGAATCGAGCCGCCGCAGCCCATCATCACCGGCTCCTTGCCGTACTCGTCGGCCAAGGCCACTCGGGCGGCACGGACGAGGGAGGAATCGAGCCGGACTTCGATGGCGGGGGTGCTCCCGAAGACCTTGAGATCGACCGTCGCGTCGGCAGGCGCCCGATCGGCGAGGAAGCGGCGCAGCCCGGCCACAATCTTCTCGGGATCCTGATCGGGCACGAGACGGAAGGAAAGCTTCGCCGCGGCTTCGGAAGGGATGACCGTCTTGCTGCCCGGTCCGGCATAGCCGCCCCAGATGCCGTTGAGATCGGCGGTAGGCCGCGCCCAGAGCCGCTGGAGGCCGGTGAAATTGCCCTCTCCGGCGGGATGAGAAAGGCCGATTCCGCCGAGAAAGGCCTTCTCATCGAAGCCGAGGCTCTCCCACTGACGGGCGGTCGCGGGATCGAGTGGCCGGACATCGTCGTAGAAGTCGGGGATCCGCACCCGTCCGGCATCATCGTGCAGACCACCAAGAATATGGGTCAGTGCATTGATGGGGTTGAGCGCCGAGCCGCCGTACATGCCCGAATGGAGGTCACGATTCGGACCTTTCAGCACGATCTCGGTATAAACCATGCCGCGCAGGCGCGTCGTCAGGGCGGGTGTGTCGATATTCCACATGCTGGTGTCACTGATGACGGCGACGTCAGCGGCGAGCGCATCGCGCTCGGCGACCAAAAATGGCTCGAGATTGGGGCTGCCGATCTCTTCCTCGCCTTCGATCAGCACGGTGGCGCGCACGGGGAGCGAGCCCGTCGCATCGTGCCAGGCCCGGAAGGCCGCGAGGAAGGTCATCACCTGGCCTTTGTCATCCACCGCACCACGGGCCACGATCCGCTTGCCATGCGGGCCATTGACGAGGGCAGGAGAGAAAGGCGGGCTCTTCCACAGGGCGACCGGGTCCGGCGGCTGGACGTCGTAATGACCGTAATAAAGCAGATGCGGCGCATTTCCTCCTGTATTCCCCCTTGGGCCCGGATGGTGGGCAAGAACCACCGGCTGGCCCTTCGTCTCGCGCACGGCGGCGGTAAAGCCTGAGGCACGGAGATCGGCGGCGACCCATTCGGCCGCGCGCCGGCAATCCGCGTTATGGGCCGGATCGGTCGAGACACTCGGGACGGAGAGCAAAGAGAAAAGCCGCTCGCGCGTGGCGTCGAGGCCGGCATCGAGTGCCTCGAGGACGCGAGCCAGGGGTGAGGGCTGGGAATCGGCAGGGCTCATCGATGCCTCCTTGCTCGGCAGGGTTTCCTAGAGACCGGGTGGGCGCCCACCGCACACGGAAGTCCCGAGCAGGCACAAAAACAGCAGCAATTGCAAGGGCAGGGGCCGATTCGCTTTGGTCGCATGGCTCCCTGGCCGGGATTTCATTTCACCTCCGGTTCACGCGGGCGCAGAGGTGGAAGTAATGATAGGCGGGCTGATGATATGCCGCGTTACCCTGGCAGCCGGGCTGGCTGCCGTAGTGGGTGGCTGCACGGTGGGTCCGAACTTCGTTCCTCCTCAGGCGTCCTCCCCTTCGTCCTGGCGGGCGAGCGAGCCGGGCGACGCGAGCCGCACCGGGGGGGGAATGGTTGCGGTTCAGTGGTGGCAATCCTTCGATGACCCCGTGCTGACCGCGCTTGAGGAGCGGGTGGCGACACAGAATCTCGATGTTCAGCAGGCGACCGATCGGCTGCTCGCGGCGCGGGCGGAAATCCAGGTTGCCGGGTCGTCGGCGCTGCCCTCGATCTCCGCCACCGGCACATATTCGCACGAGCGCTACAGCTCCAACGGCCCATTCACGAGCGAACCGCTCCTGCCGTTCAATATTCCGGCTGTTCCTTTCAATCTTTTCGAGGCCGGATTTGATGCGGCGTGGGAAGTCGATCTCTGGGGCGCGACACGGCGCAGCGTGGAGGCGGCGAAGGCGAACTACGCGGCGGCTGAAGCCGACCGGCGGGGCGTGCTCCTCTCGGCACTTGCCGAGTTGGGACGGGACTATGTCGATCTCCGCGCGGCGCAGGACCTTCTCTCGATCACCCGCCAGAATCTCGGCACCGCGCAGCAGAGCCTCGGGCTCACAGAGCAGCGGGCAGCCGCCGGGCTGGTGGCGGACCTCGATGTCGCCAATGCGCGTGCCCAGGAGGCGAGCATCGCCGCCCAGATCCCGCCGCTCGAGACGCGGATCACGACGGATATCAATGCCATCAGTCTTCTGCTTGGATTGCCGCCACAGGCGCTCGCGAGCAAGCTCAGCCCTGCGCGCCCCGTGCCGCCCGTGCCGCCCGAGGTGCCGATCGGGCTCCCTTCGCAACTGCTGACGCGGCGGCCCGATGTCATGCAGGCGGAGGACCAGCTTCATCAGGCAACGGCCGAGGTGGGGGTGGCGGTCGCCAATTTTTTTCCGAGCTTTAACCTAAGTGGAAATATCGATCTTCAGTCTATTGATATAAATCAATTCGCTGATATCGCCTCGCGAACCTATGCGCTTGGTCCGACCATCTCGCTGCCGATCTTCGAGGGCGGGCAGCTGCAGGGGCAGCTCAGCCTGCGCAAGGCGCAGCAGAAGGCAGCGGCAGTTTCCTATGCACGCGTCGTGCTCACCGCGTTCCATGACGTGGACAATTCCCTTGCCGCCTATAACGGTGAGCAGAGGCGGCGTACCAGCCTGGAAGAGGCCGTCCGGCAGGATCAGCGGGCGCTTTCGCTTGCCCAAAGCCGCTACGCGGACGGGCTCACCGATTTTCTCGAGGTGCTGACCGCGCAGCAGAACGTGCTCACGGCCGAGCAGCAGCTGGCGACCAGCACCGCCGCCGTCTCGACCGATCTCGTGGCGATCTACAAAGCGCTCGGTGGAGGCTGGCAGACCGCTTTTCCCATGGAAGCGGCTGCGGGGACATCTGGGCTGCGGATTGCCGCCGAAGCCCCGCCCTTATCCCGCCCCTGACGCGTGCAACGGCTGGCGGCGAAGGGCAGCCCGGGCATTTCTGGATAACCGGGCTGGATAACCGGGGGCGGTTTTAACCCCATATTGGTGGGCGGCGGTGCCCGGCACAGGCGGCAGGGCCCAGTATTTCGGCTGCGGTGAGGAATTGCGGCTGCAAGGAAGGAGCCCGCGCTCCATCGCATGAATCGGCTCCCCTTCGTTTGCGGACTCTTGTTCGTAACACGGACCTCGACGCGCATTGAGCCGCGTCAAGCGCCGTCGCCCATTTCTTCGCCGGATGGGAAGCCGATTTACATTGTTCAATGTTTAGTTGACCCGACGCGACCGGATGCGATTTGTCGGATTGTGCCGGGAGCCCTGTCATCGCCCCGGGAGGGAGGCGGGAGGGCCTCGCGACGAAATCGAATCAGTATAACGGCTTGCGGCGGATTCTGAAAGCGATCCGCCAAAGTCATGACTTTGTTGATCGGAGAGACGCAAAGATCGCGACGAACAGGATTTGTCGCGCTCTTGCCGATACGGGGATGGCGATCGCCATGGTGGCGCTCGCCGGCGCGGTCCTGCCGCATGCGGCCATCGGCGCGACAGCCCCGCAAACCGTTTCCGCACCCGCGGAGAAGCCCCTGCCGCCCAAAGTGAAGACGATGGGAAGAATCCGGGCCCAGGGAGTCCTCGGCCAGCCCGTGCTGGATGCCAAGGGCCAGACGATTGGCCACGTCGTTGACATCCTGATCGATCCCGAGGGCCAGCCACAGGCAGCGGTGATCGAGTTCGCGGGCTTTCTGGGTCTCGGCGACCGTGACGTCGCGGTGGACTGGAAGGCCCTGCGCTTCGCCGTCCAGAAGGACCAGATCGAGATTCGCGTCGCCCTCGAACCCGCTGCTCTTAAAGCGATGCCGCTTTACAAGCCGGCGGCGAAGTCGGTGCCCGTGGCCACGTCGGCCGGACGCGCTTCAGCCGCAACCGGCGCGGCGAGTGTGCGCTAGAGCGCGACAATGGCTTCCAGGCGCAGCCTCGCCGGTCTCGACTGGCTCAATTTCTTCACCGCCGAGGTGCAGACCGGGTTCGGGGCTTTCATCGCCGTCTATCTGACGCTGCACCATTGGACCGGGCTTGCGATCGGCAGCGTGCTTTCACTCGGCACCATGGTCACGCTGCTGAGCCAGATCCCCGCTGGACTGCTCGTGGACTGGATGCCGGGCAAGCGCCTCGCCGCGGCGATCGGGCTCATGGCACTTGGGGCGAGCGCATTGCTCTTCGCGGTGGCGCCGACGCAATTCGGCGTCGGGCTTGCCGAGATCATGCATGGAATCGCCGGCTGCATGCTGGGTCAGGCGATTGCCGCGATCAGCGTCGCGCTGGTCAGCCGACATCTCCTTGGCCAGCGGCTTGGCCGAAATGTCCGCTTCGCCTCTCTCGGCAATGGCATTGCGGCAGCGGTCATGGGGGTTGCGGGGGCCTGGATTGCCGGCTGGTCGGTCTTCGCGCTGGCCGCCTTCATGTGCATTCCGGCGGCGGTGGCGCTCGCCGCGATCGAGCGGCCCCGGCCGCAGCGCCAGGCGCTGGAGGTTCGGGAGCCGAAGCGGGCGCCGTGGCGCGAGATTCGTGGCCTCGTCCTCGACCGAAGGCTGCTCGCGTTCATGGCCTGCATGGCCGTCTTCCAGGTCGCGGACGCCGCGATGCTGCCTTACGCGGGGCGTAAGATCGCCGGCGAGACCAGCCGACTCGCCGATCTTGCGATCGCTGCGGCGATCGTGCTGCCGCAGCTCGTCATGGCCATGCTTTCGCCGCTGGTGGGACGGGCGGCGGAGAGGCGTGGGCGGCGTTTCGTTCTGATGCTGGGCTTCGCGGCCGAGCCGTTGCGCGGATTCCTCTTCGGGATCGTGCACATGCCCGCGCTCCTGGTTCTCGTCCAGGGCCTGGACGGAATCGGCGCGGCTTGCGTGGGCGTGCTCCTGCCGCTGATCGCCGCGGACATTGCCCGTGACCGCGGACATTTCAACCTGACGATGGGCGCGATCGGGGTGGCGGCGGGGATCGGCGCCTCGGCAAGCACCACGCTCGCGGGCGCGATCGACAGTTTCGTCGGCGTGCGCGCCGCCTTCTTTGCCCTCGCGCTTGCCGGGCTTCTGGCCACCCTGCTGGTCTGGCTGATCATGCCGGAGAGTGGACCCGGTACGCCCGGCGCGGAGGCAGCGACGGTGCCGGGTGCCTGGCCAGCCAAATCGTGAAGATCCTCTTCCTCGATATCGATAGCCTTCGTCCCGACCATCTCGGCTGCTACGGCTATCCCCGCGCGACCTCGCCCGTGATCGACGGGCTGGCGCGCGAAGGGCTGCGGTTCGAGAATGTCTATGTCTCGGACAGCCCCTGCCTGCCCTCACGCACGGCCCTGTGGTCGGGGCGGCACGGTTTTCGAACTGGCGTGGTGGATCAGGGCGGCAGCCGGGCCGAGCCGTTCGCCAAAGGCAGGCGGCGCGGCTTTCGCGACGACTTCCACGAGACGGGCTGGATGACGGCGCTTCGAAGCTGCGGCCATCATACGGCGAGCATCTCCTCCTTCGCCGAGCGCCACAGCGCCTGGCATTTTCATGCCGGCTACAATGAGGTGATCAATCCCGGGCTGTTCGGGATGGATCGCGCCGACGAAGTGATACCGCTGGCGATCAAATGGCTCCGCCAGTGTGGGCGCGAGAGGGCGGACTGGTTCCTGCACGTCAATCTCTGGGACGTGCATACACCCTATCGTGCGCCGGCTTCGTTCGGCGATCCCTTCGCCGGCGTGCCGGGTCCGGCATGGTTCGACGAGGCGAGGCTCGCGCGCTTCCGGGCGGGATTCGGGCCGCACTCGGCGCGCGAGCCGACTGGCTTCGACGAGCATGGTGATCCGCGCTTTCCCCGCCAGCCCGGGCCGATCGAGACGATGGCGGATGCGCGCGCCTGGTGGGACGGATATGACACGAGCCTGCGCTATCTCGATACCTGGCTCGGGACATTGCTTGCCACGCTCGAGGAGGTCGGTCTCGGCGAGGAGACGATGATCGTGCTCACCGCCGATCATGGCGAGAATCTGGGTGAGCTCAATGTCTGGGCGGACCATCAGACGGCGGACCAGTTCACGAACCGCGTGCCGTTGATCGTTCGTTTTCCAAAACATATTCGTGCGGGCAGGGTCGATCGCGCATTGCACTACCAGTTCGACTGGGCGGCCAGTCTGGTCGAGCTCGCGGGCGGGCGGGTGCCGGAGACGTGGGATGGGGCGTCGTTCGCGGCGTCGCTTTGCACCGCCCGCGAGTCCGGCCGGGGATTTCTCGTCACCAGCCATGGTGCCTGGTGCTGCCAGCGCGGCGTCCGTTTCGTGAAAGACGGACGGGATCTTCTTTGCCTCCTCACCGACCATGACGGGTATAAGGATCTTTCCCCGGTCATGCTTTTCGATCTCGGCGTGGACCCGCATGAGCTTGTCGATCTTGCTCGCGCGGAGCCGGAGCTCGTCGCCTATGCGAAAGCCTTGCTGGCGGGGTGGCGCGAGGAGATGACGCGGCGGAGCGAGACCGGCATCGACCCGTTCGCCGAAGTGCTGGCCGAGGGTGGGCCATTTCATTGCCGCGGCCAGCTTCCTTCCTATCTTCGGCGGCTCATGGAGACAGGGCGTGTGGAGGGCGCGCGGAGGCTTGCCGCACGGCACCCGGCGGAAATCCGCTGGGACCTTGCGGTGCCTGATTCCGCCAGAGCGTGATGATTGAAGGTGGAATTCCCGAAGGTCTGAATCACGCGGGAAAACAAATGGCTGGAGTGGCATGCGTTCGCACGGGCTCACGCGAACCGCGCCATGACATTGTTTTGGCGGGCAACTTCAAGCGATCAACCGATTGCGGCCAATCGGTCTTGTGGCTTCAGGAAGGCTTTCGGCGAGATCGCGGCATCAAGCGCTTCGGCTTGCCGCCAGGGCCGTGAAATCGATCAACAAACGTCAATACATATAAAAAGGGCAAACGCGGGATGACCGCTTAATTATTACGATATCGGTCTAATCTCTTGGCCGCTTCCGCAATCCTGGACCAATCTGCCAGAAGCCACATCGATCCGGCGGAAACCGGCGCGGTTCGCCTGAACCCTGTCGGCCGCGACGGACGCCCCCATGCACCTCGGCATGCGCGAACCGCGCCATGTATCTGTTTTGCGAGCATCGTCATGCGGCGAGCCAATTCCCTCCGATTGCGATCTGCCGAACCATCGTGGATTCCGCCCGGATTCTTTTGCCTTCTCGTCAAAGTCATGAAACCAATCGTCAAAATCACGATCCGAGCATGGCGACAAGAAATCTTCATGTTCTAGACAAACATTTTCCAATCGACCGTGAACAAAAGCCTCGCCCCGCGCGCGTTACAAGACGAAAGATTTGATACAAATCGAAACGATTGCCATGAAAAGACCACCGCCCGACCGCTGTAAGGTCTCAGCTCAGAGCAAGTCTGCACGCTGAGTTGATAGCCGGAGGGCAAAGGAATGCGCTCACAACCGCTTTGGATCGTCGGCGCCCCGCGCTCAGGAACAACCTTCCTCGCGGCGGTCCTGAACCGCCATCCGATGATCGGGCTCACCAATGAGAGCCGGGTGTTCGTGCTGCTGAAGCATATCCTCGAGCGGGCATGCGCCGAACCGGAACTCCTCGATCATGAGCAGCGCGAGCGCTTTACCGCATTCCTCAAGCGCGAGGCGGGAGGCCTGATCGAGCGCTATTATCGGGAAGCGCTGGGGATCGCCACGCCTGTCTGGGGCGACAAGCACCCGCCTTACGCTGACCCCACGGTGCTTTCCGGCCGTGCCGGGGCAAGGCCGTTGCTGCCCGTCTCTGGCTCGTGCCTCCGGCTCATTCGCGAGGTTCTGCCGGATTCGAAATTCATCCATATCCATCGGGAGCCCACCGATGTGGCCCATTCGCTCGATCGCAAGGGTTGGGTGCCCTCGGTCGCTGACGGAATGGCCGTATGGCGGCAATATGTGCGGGAGATTGACGAGTTCTTTGGCGAGCTCGACGAAGCCAACCGGCTGGTGGTCGCCTATGCCGACCTGCTCGAGGAGCCGGAGGAGACCGCTTCCTCGCTCGCGCGATTCCTTGGCCTGGCCGATGCTCGGCCGATGGAGCTTTTTCTTCGCGCCCAGCACCAGGCTCCGACGCCATTCAGCGCGCCGGTCAGGAATCTCAACGCGGTCTATGGAACCCGCGAGCCCTTGCGACTGGTTGCGGAGCGCGAAGCATCGTGAGCCCAGCATCGTAGATCGAGCATCGTAAACAGAGACCGGGCGGGTGCCAGAGCGATGCTCCGTCCCGAGCAGAAATCGTGAGGCCTCCTCTCAGCTTTCGAAGAGCCATCCCGACTCGGTGGCGAATCGCGCCGCCGCGAGGCCAAGCGCCATCGCCCCCACGACGAAGGCACCGAGACCCGCCGCGCTTAGAGCCGCGGTCACCTCTCCCTGGTCGAACAGAACGATCGTTTGAAAAGCGAAGGTCCCCGGCACCATGATGATGATGCCGGGGACCGTGAGCGCGATGCGAGGGCAGGGATGCCCGGCACGACTCACGCGGTCCCGCACAAAGGATGCGAGCAGGCCCACGATGAAGGCGCCGGCGAGGGTCGCCGGAGCGAGCGCCATCCCGGCATCGTGCAGGCCAAGCCTCAGCTCATTGCCGATCAGGGCGAGACCGGCAACGGTGAGCGCAGTTCGCCAGGAGCTGTTGTAGAGGATCGCGAAGCCGCAACCGCCCGCGAGAGTGGCGATCGCGCGGAAGAAAAGGCGTGTGGCCTCGCTCTCGGGCGCAAAGGGCGGCGGCGCTGCCGTCAGGCCGGCAAGGCTTGCCACCATGGCGAGCCCGAAGGCACCCGCGAGCAGGATCGCCACGCCGTAGACGAGGCGCATGACCGCAGCCTCGGTCTGGTGCTGAAGGAGATCGAGGAGTGCCGCGACCAGCGGGAACCCGGGCACCAGGAACAGCACCGAGGAGATGAAGCCCGCCGCGTGGGAAGGTGCCGGCAGGCCGAGACGGCCGAGCAGTGCGAGCACGAGGCAATAGAGGCCGGAGGCCAGGATCGCGCAAAGCGCGGTGGTGACATACTGGTTGATCCGCCTCCCGAGCAGAATCGAGCGCAAGGACTGACCGGCCGCGCCGGCAAGCGCGCTTGCGAAAATCTCGATCGGGCCGCCGTCGTTGAGATAGGAGAAGGCGCCGGAGGCGGCGCCGACCGCGATCGCGGTCAGCAGCAGCGGGTGAAGCGGTTTCGTCCTCTCGATCCTGTCGAGTTGTGCCGCGATCGTGCCGGGATTCGTGCCCGGCTTCACCGCACGCGCCAGGGCCTCGAGCGCGCCGATGCGGAAGGCATTGATGCCGAGAGGCGCGATCTCCGCCACGCTTGTGATCTCATCCTCGCCGCGGCGCACGGTGACTGTCATCGTGCCGAGCGAGATGCGCGCGGCGAAGCCTTCGAATCCCATGGCGCGGGCGAGCTTCGCCGTCCATTCATGGACGCGGAAGGCGGCATCGCCGCTCCTCAGCATCAGCGTCGCGAAGCGAATAAGACAGGCCAGGCCTGCGGCGAGCTCGGTCTTTTCCGGGCTCTGGCGCGGCGCCGGCACGCATATCTTCTCCTCGTTCGGCATTCGCTCCCTGTCGCTCTCAATCTAAATCACGATGGTGGCACCGATCAGCCGCAACACCAGCACGGTGATGAGGATCGCCACCACGATCACCGAATGTGTCCAGCGCAGCCACATATAGCCGGCCGGGACCAGCGCGCGGCGATGCGCGGCCGCCTCGACGACCACGCTCGCGATGAAGCCGCCGATCAAGAGGAGCAGCCCGGCCCAGAGTGGAAGCAAGAGGGCGACCCAGCCCGTGAGCGCGGGCAGGATGCCGAGCGAGAGCCTGAGGCGCTCGGCCTCGGGTGATGAGGGCGGCGCTCCGGCGGCGAGGGCAAGCCCCCAATGCACGGCGCCGAGGAACGAGAGCGTGACCGCGCCATAGCCGATCAGCGCCGGCAGGGCCCAGGACGCCGCGTGCCTGAGGCTCTCGAAGCCGCAGACAAGGAATGGCAGCAACCCGGCCAACCCGAGCAGCGTCACAAGGAGCGGGGTGCGGTTCATCGTCGTCTCTCCTAGGGCCGATGGCGGGCCATCGCCGAGAATACTCCGCCTGCCTGATGGAACCTTGTCTCGGGGGGCACTGTGCCCTTGCTCCCTGGCACCGTTCCTGAGCACAATTCGGGTTCGTCGGGCCAGCAGGGAGACGGTCGCTGGACGAACCCTTCGATTCGAACGGGTCGGGGATGGCTGCACGCATGCGCGCGCTGGCGTCCGTGGCCCTTCTCGCCCCTCTTTCCGCCAGCCAGCTTGCCGCTTTCGCGCAGCTTGCGCGCGAACGAGCGGCGGCGAGGGGGGAGTGGCTGTTCCATCGCGGCGATCCGGGGGACTTCCTGCTGGTCGTTCTTGCCGGCGAGCTTCGCGTCAGCGTCTCGGGCACGGATGGACGCGAGCAGATCCTCCGCACGCTCGGTCCGGGCGACGTGGTGGGCGAGATCGCCGTGCTCGACGGCCGACCGCGCTCGGCCGATGCTCTCGCGGTCACGCGGGCCCGGCTGCTGGTGGTGGACCGCAGGGCAGTGCTCGAGGAAGTCGCGCGGAACACTGAATTCGGGCTCGCGCTGATGCGCCTTCTCTGCAAACGGCTGCGGGCAACGTCCGCAGCGCTCGAGGCGATGCTTTTCCATGACAGCGGGACGCGGCTCGCGGCGGCGCTGGTTCAGCTTTCCGGCGGACGGGAGGGCGCCCGGGTGGATCTGACGCAGAACCAGCTTGGAGAGATGGTCGGCGCGGCCCGCGAGACGGTGAACAAGAAGCTCCGCACCTGGGAGAAGGAGGGGCTGGTCGCGCTCAGCCCGGGGCGGGTGATCGTCAAGGCCCCGCTCCGGCTTGCCGCCTTGCTGCCTGATCAAGGTGTCATCGGCGATTCCTGACCTTTTTTTCGGTCTTGGCGTGCGTTCGACCACAGGGGGCGGGCAGGGCGGCGAGAAGCGAAAGCGAGACGGCGGCGAGATAGGGCAGTGACTGAATGAGAAGTGTCAGGCACCAGAGCTTGACCTTCCCGCCCGCAAGGCCGTGCACGGCAGCGACGCCGATCACCGCGGCCCAGGCGAGAAGAAGGAGGCAGGATTCCTCGCGCGCCGCGGCGAGCCCCTGTGCGAACCAGGGCGCATCGCCCGTCCGGAGCATGCGGAAGAATGGTACGGGCTGCGCTGTCAGGCCCCACAGCGTGGCTTTGCCGGTGATATGCGAACGCGCGAGCCTGGCGATGGCGCCCCCCATCTCCGCGCGCAGGGAACGGGAAATAGGCCGGTGATGGGGCAGGAAAGGCTCGGCCTGCCTGAAGATGGCGAGGGCGACTGAAGCCGGCAGGAAGAGCAGGATCGGGAACGCGACGTGCCCCGGCGAAAGGATAAGCGCAACAGACCATGCCAGCGCGGTAAGGAGCAAGAGCAAGCAAAGCCCCTCGCCGAGCCCGGCCAGGCCGCCGATGAGGAAGCGCCAGCGCTGGCTTAAGGAGAGTTCACGGCTGAAGGGTGAAAGCAGGGCGCGCCAATGGACCTCTCCGATGCGGATGGCGCCGTAGGCCTTGCAAAAATGCTGCCTGCGCCAGGATGCGAAATCATCGGGCATTGCGCCCTTGCCGAAGCTTTTCCGTGCGGAGATACCCCGCCAGCCCAGACACATCAGGCGCAGCCCGAGTTCCGCCTCTTCCACGGGGCACCATTCGGCCCAGCCGCCGGCAGCATGGATTGCGGTGGTGCGAACCAAAATCATCGCGGCATGCGCGATGATGGGGTCATGTCCGTCCCGGGAGATCATCCCGAGGTGCGAAGATTCAGTATATTCCCAAAACATCAAGCGTTTGAAGAGCGTTTCTTCGCTCTCGCGGCACTCCTGCGGCGATTGGGCGAACCCGAGCTTCGGATCGGCGAAGGCCGGCACCATGGAACGCAGCCAATCCGGCGAGACTATATCGCCGCTGCTGATCACGCCGATGATCGTGGCATTCGCCGCCGTTTCGCCGAGAGCGAAGTTGAGGGCGCCCGCCCTGAAGCCGGGCCAGGATCCGAGATGGAAGAAACGAAAGCGCGAACCGAGCTTGGCGCAGTGCTTCGCCACCGGCTCCCAGAGCGCGGGGTCGTCGGTGTTGTTGTCGATCACCAGCACTTCGAAATCGGGATAGTCGAGTCGGGAAAGCACATCGAGGGTCTCGCACACAATCTGCGGCGGCTCGCTGCAGACCGGCACATGAATCGAGACTTTGAGGGGCTTCGTACGTGCCGGTGCGTGAATCTCGCCTCGAACGGGCGGAACGAGAGAAGTGCGGGTCGGTGGGCTGGGGGCGAGAGAGGAAGAGAAAGCTGCCTTGCGCAGAAAATTCCCAAGTGCCGGCGCTTTGGTGGCGGGGGTCGGGGGCGGCGCTCCGGCCAGGCTTCGGGCCTGCGGCGCCGGGATGACGGGACGGCTCATTCGACGAACATTCCAGGCGCGGGCGACGGCCCGGCCAAGCGGGGAAGGAAAGGTTGCTCTGAGGCACCGATTCGGCCCGAATACGGCAGATTCAGGGTATTTCGCGAAGTTACTGACTGATGGGATGAGGATGGGAAGCGCGCGATGCAGATTGTGATCGAGATCCTCTTCGTGCTGTTCCTGATCCTGCTGAACGGTCTTTTCGCGATGGGCGAAATGGCGCTCGTCTCGGCGCGGCGCGCACGGCTCGCGGTGCTCGCCCAGTCCGGCCGGCGCGGCGCGGCGCTGGCGCGCCGGTTGGTCGAGCAGCCGGCGCGCTTCCTGCCCACCGTGCAGATCGGGATCAGCCTGGTCGGGATTATCGCCGGCGTCTTCGGCGGCGCGCAGATCGCCGACCGGGTGGCGCTCGCGCTCCGCACCTTCCCTGCCCTCAGGCCCTTCGCCGGGACGCTTTCGCTCGTCCTCGTGGTGCTGGTGATCAGCTATTTCAGCTTGGTGCTTGGCGAGCTGGTGCCGAAGCAGCTGGCGCTCCGCTATGCCGAATCGGTTGCCGCCTTCGTGGCCGGCCCGCTCGCCTGGCTCGCCCGTGCCGCGAGCCCGGTGGTGTGGCTGCTAAGCGAGTCCTCGGCGCTCGTGCTGAGGGCGCTCCGGGTGCCACGGGTGGCTGCCCCGGCGGTGAGCGAAGAGGAGCTCCGGGCACTGGTCGCGGAGGGCGCGCAGGCTGGCGTCCTGGAAGAAGAGGAGCAGCACATGATCGAGCGTGTGCTGCGGCTTGCCGACAAGAAGGTGCGGGCGATCATGACGCCGCGGACAGAAGTCACTTGGCTTGACCGCACCGACCCGCCCGCGGAACTCAAGGCGACCCTCAAGGCGAGCCCCCATGCGCGCTTCGTCGTCTGCGACGGGACGGTGGACAATGTGGTGGGTGTGGTGCTGGCGAAGGACCTGCTCGACCGGATACTCGACGGCGCGGCGCTCGCGGTGAGCCCGGTGCTGCGCCAGCCGATCGTGGTGCCGGACACGATTTCCGCGCTCGATGCGCTCGAGCGGCTGCGGGACGACCGCGTCGGGCTCGCCCTTGTGATGGACGAGTATGGAAGCTTCGAAGGCGTGGTGACCACGAGCGATCTGCTTGAGGCGATCGTCGGCGAGGCCGCGGAAATCGTGCCCCCGGGCCTTCTCGGCGCCAAACGACCCCAGGGTGCGCTGCTGTTCGACGGGCTAACCGCCGTCGATGAGGTGAAGGCACGGCTCGGGCTGCCCGACCTGCCGGCCGAGGGCGATTATCATACGCTGGGCGGGCTTTTGCTGGCGCTGTTGCGGCGCGTGCCGCGAGTGGGTGAGCGGATCGTCTTTGGCGGCTGGCGGTTCGAGGTTCTGGAAATGGACGGGCGGCGGGTGGCCCGTGTGCAAGTGGTGCCGGAGCCGGCGCCGGCCGAGGGGATCCCGGAGGCGGCCGCGGGCGGGCCGCCCGGAGAATTGCCCGAGGGGTAGCGGCAGGGAGCTTGCATCATGATAGCGATGGGCTTATGTCGCTATCATGATGATAGCTGTCTTCGGCTGAGCGGTCCGTGCAGCGGAAGAGCTTCAGCGGGATGCAATGCCCGATTGCCCGCAGCCTCGAGCGCGTTGGCGAGTGGTGGAGCATCCTGATCCTGCGCGACGCGCTGAACGGGATCACCCGCTTCGATGAATTCCAGAAAAACCTCGGGATCGCGCCGAACATGCTGGCGCGGCGGCTGAGCGGGCTCGTCGAAGCCGGGCTGCTCGAACGCCGCCGCTACAACGCGCATCCGCCGCGTGATGAGTATATGCCGACCGAACGAGGGCGGGATTTCCAGCCGGTGCTGTGGGCGCTGCTGGCCTGGGGCAACCGGCATTTCGCGCCTGAGGGGCCGAGCCTGGTGCTGATCGACGAAGCGACCGGCGCGATCGCCGATCCGGTGCTGGTGGATCGGACGAGCGGCGCCGAGATCGCCCCGCCGCGTTTCCGCGCGGCCCCCGGGCCGGCGGCCAATGAGCGGCTGCGCCGGCGTTATTCGCGAACGGCGGGAATCCCCAGGGAATCGTCGCGGGAATCGTCGCGGGAATCGTCCCAGGAATCGTCGACATGAATGTCGAGACGAGCCAGCGGGAGATCGGCATCGCGACGGGCGGAAATCGTTCACGTCGCAGGCCGGCGCGATCAAAGAGGGGGTTGGTTGCGGTTGCGATCGGCGGCGTTCTGCTGCTTGCCTCGGCGGGCTATGGATATCACTGGTGGAGAGTAGACCGGTTCATCGAGACGACGGACGATGCCTATGTCGGCGGCGATGTGACGCCGATCGCGCCGCGCGTCTCGGGGTTCGTGGCGCAGATCCTGGTCGCGGACAATCAATTCGTGCGCGCGGGCAGGGCGCTCATCCGCCTCGATCCGCGCGATTTCGCGGCCGCGCTTGCGCGTGCCCGGGCGGTGGTGCGGTCGCGCGTGGCGGCGCTCGCCGAGCTCGGGGCACGGAGGACGTTGCAGAGTGCGATGATTCGCCGTGCCGCGGCGGAACTCGCGGCGTGTGAGGCGGAGGCGCAGTTCGCCGCGCAGGATGAGGCGCGCTATCGCCTGCTTGCGGGACGCGATGCCGCCTCGCGTCAGGATGCCGAGCGGGCGGAGGCGGCGCGGCGCTCGGCCACGGCTTCGGTGACCGCGGCGCAGGAGGCTCTCGTCGCCGCGCGCGAGCAGCTCGTTGTGCTGGAGGCGGAGACGGTCTCGGCGCAAGCGGAGATCGCGGCTGCCGAGGCCGGGCTTCGTCAGGCGCGGCTCGATCTCGGCTACACCACGATCAGCGCGCCGATCGACGGCTATGTCGGTGATCGTTATGCGCAGGTGGGCTCTTATGTCTCGGCCGGCACCGATCTTCTTTCGATCGTGCCGGCGCGCGGTCTCTGGGTGGATGCCAATTTCAAGGAGGACTCGCTCGCGCACATGAGGCCGGGCGATGCAGCGACGATCGTCGCCGATATCCTGCCTGGCCGGACCTTTCATGGTCACGTGCTGAGCCTGGCCCCGGCGACGGGAGCGGTCTTCAGCGTGATCCCGCCGCAGAACGCGACCGGCAATTTCACGAAGATCGTCCAACGCGTGCCGGTGCGGATCGCGCTCGACGGGCAGGATTCCGTGCTCGGGCTGCTGCGGCCGGGTCTTTCGACGACGGTGAATGTCATCACCCGCGCCCAAAGTGAGACCATGAGTGTCGCTCCGTGAGCGAAGAGTCCGGGCAACTCAGCGCCGCGCATGTCCTGCCTTTTGCGGTGATGTGCGTCGGCATGTTCGTCGCCTTGCTCGATATCCAGATCGTCGCTTCCTCATTGCAGGATATCGGCGGCGGGCTTTCGGCCGCGCAGGACCAGATCAGCTGGGTGCAGACGGCCTATCTGATCGCCGAGATCATCGTCATTCCGCTTTCGGGCTGGCTCACCCGCGCCTTCTCGACGCGCTGGCTCTTCGCTGTCTCCGCGCTCGGCTTCACGTTCGCCTCCATGCTTTGCGGGCTCGCCTGGAACATCGGCAGCATGATCCTCTTTCGTGCCCTGCAAGGGTTGCTCGGCGCCTCGATGATCCCGACCGTGTTCACGTCTTCCTTTCATTATTTCACCGGCGCGCGGCGGATCTATGCGGCGGCGGTGATCGGCACCATCGCCTCGATCGCGCCGACGCTCGGCCCCGTGATCGGCGGCTGGATCACCGATGCGCTGAACTGGCACTGGCTTTTCTACATCAATGTCGTGCCGGGGTTGGCTGTCGCCTTGCTGGTGGCGTCGCTTGTCGATATCGATGCGCCCGATCTTTCACTCCTGCGCGGCGCGGATTATCCCGGCATCGTCCTGATGGCGATCGGGCTCGGCACGCTCGAATATGTGCTGGAGGAAGGCGCCCGCTGGAACTGGCTGAGCAACGAGACGATCCGCAGCTGCGCCGCGATCTCGGCGATTGCCGGATCTCTCTTCGTCATCCGCAGCCTGACCTATCGCAACCCGGTGGTCGATCTTCGCGCGTTCGGCAACCGCAACTTTACCATTGGCTGCGTTCTTTCGTTCGTGACCGGCATTGGCATCTTCTCGACGATCTATCTCACGCCGCTCTTTCTCGGCTATGTGCGTGGTTTCTCCGCCTGGCAGACCGGACTTGCCGTCTTCTCGACCGGAATCGCCTCGATCATCGGCGTGCCCATCTATGTCACGCTTGGGAAAAGGATCGATCTGCGCTGGCTGATGATGTTCGGCCTTGCCTGTTTCGGTCTCGCGATGTGGAGCTTCGGTTTCATCACCCATGACTGGGGCGGCGCGCAGCTTCTCTGGCCGCAGGTGCTGCGCGGCTTTCCGCAGGTGTTCGCGGTCGCGCCGAGCGTGACGCTGGGTCTTGGCGCCCTGCCGCCGGCGCGGCTAAAATATGCGAGCGGCCTCTTCAACATGATGCGGAATCTGGGCGGCGCGGTCGGCATCGCGGCGAGCGGCGCGATATTGAACGACCGGACCAATCTTCATTTCCTCGATATCGCCTCGAACCTGACGCCGGCGAACGCGGCGATGAACAGGCTGATGCAAGAACTCTCCACGCGGCTTTCCCTCGTGCTGGGTTCGGCGCGGGCGGGCCGGCTTGCGGCACTCAATATGCTGCACGGGCTTGCGTACCGGGAAGCGCAGACAATGGCCTATGCCGACGCCTTTCGCGCCATCATGCTCGCTTTCCTGATCGCCACGCCCTTGGTGCTTTTGCTGCGCAAGGTGGCGGCGCCGAAGACACCGACGGCAGGGGCGCATTGAGTGAGATTGTAGGAGATTGTCATGTCCGAGCCCGATCCTGTCGTCATTGCCGCAGCCCTTCGTACGCCGCTCGGGCGATTTCAGGGCGAGCTTGCGGGACTTTCTGCCCATGCGCTTGGCGCGCACGTGATCCGGGAGGCGGCCGGGCGTGCGGGACTCGCGTCCGAACGGGTTGAGGAAGTCATCATGGGCTGCGTGCTGCCAGCAGGACAAGGCCAGGCCCCGGCGCGCCAGGCGGCGCGGGCGGCCGGCTTGCCGGATGGAACCGGGGCGACGACGATCAACAAAGTGTGCGGTTCGGGCATGAAGGCCGTGATGCTGGCCCGCGACATCCTTACCGCCGGCTCGGCGGACATCATCGTGGCGGGCGGCATGGAGTCGATGACGAATGCGCCCTATCTGCTCGCGAAGGCGCGCGGCGGATATCGCGTGGGCCATGATCGCCTGTTCGACCACATGATGCTGGACGGGCTCGAGGATGCGTACGAGCCGGGCCGGCCGATGGGGGATTTCGGCGAGGCGGCGGCGGAGGCTTATCAGTTCTCGCGCGCGGACCAGGACGCATACGCGATCGAGACGCTGACCCGGGCGCGGAAGGCGCTGGCGGAGGGTGCCTTCGCCGAGGAAATCGTGCCGGTCGAGGTGCCGGCGAAGGGGGGTGCCGCGCGGGTCGCGCAGGACGAGCATCCGCGAAAGGTTTCACCCGAGAAGATTCCCACCCTGAAGCCGGCCTTTCGTCCCGATGGCACGATCACGGCGGCAAGTGCCTCGGCCAATGCGGATGGCGCTGCGGTGCTGCTGCTCACGCGGCGCGCGGTCGCCGAGCGCCAGGGGCTGCCGGTGCTTGCGGTGATCCGCGGACAGGCGACGCATTCGCAGGAGCCGGCCTGGTACACCACCGCGCCCATCCCGGCGATCCGCAAGCTGATGGCGAAGCTGGGATGGCGGGTCGAGGATGTCGATCTCTTCGAGATCAACGAGGCTTTTGCCGTGGTGCCGATGGCGGCGGCGCGCGATCTGAATATTCCTCGCGAGAAGCTCAATATTCATGGCGGGGCCTGCGCGCTCGGCCATCCCATCGGGGCGAGCGGCGCGCGGATCATCGTCACGCTGCTGCATGCGCTGCGCCGCACGGGCGGGACGCGCGGCATCGCCGCGCTCTGCATCGGCGGTGGTGAGGCGACCGCCATCGCGATCGAGCGTGCCTGAGGGACGTTCCATGCCGGGTGAGCGAGGAGGGAGATCGTGCGTGAGGTTGCTGTGACCTGTCATGAGATTGCTGTCGAGCATATCAGGATTGACTCATCAAAATCCTTCGAGGACACCAAGGCAGCGCTGGAGAGGAATGTTCCGAATGTGAATCCGGAATTCGTCGAGCTGGCGCGTAAAGGCGAGACCGCGCGGTTGCGCGAGGTGTTGGAGCACGGTCCGGAGCTGGCGATCTTCCTCGTGCGCGACCATGCCGCCCTGCTCCAGATCGCCGACCAGAAGCGCAAAGCGGTGCAGTACGAGATCGGCAATCCGCTTACCGCGTCGCAAATGACCCGGCACCATCTTCCGGCCGCGCTTTATGCGCCGCTGCGCGTTGTTCTTTACGAGAGAGACGAGGGAGGTTCGACGTTCGAATATGACAAGCCCTCGTCTTTTTTCGGGCAGTTCGGCGATGAACGCGTGACTGCGGTTGGCCGCGCGCTCGACAAGAAGCTTGAGCGCGTGCTTCGCCATGCTGTCGCCTGACATGCAACATTCTTGACAAAAGGAGATTTGCCGATGGCCGATATTGCAACCAAGGGGGATCGTGGCGACATCGCGACGGGGATCGCGCAGATGATCGCTTCCCATCCCGTCGTTCTTTTCATGAAGGGCACACCCGCTCTGCCGCAATGCGGCTTCTCGGCGCTTGTCGTCGCAGTGCTTCGCCACCATGGCATTGCGGTCCATGGGGTCAATGTCCTTGCCAATCCGGCCATCCGCCAGGGTATCAAGGCGTATTCGAACTGGCCGACCATTCCGCAGCTCTATGTCGCGGGCGAGTTTGTCGGCGGGGCGGATATCGTGCGGGAGATGCACGAGAGCGGCGAGCTCGAGGAACTGTTCGAGCGAAACGGTCTCCGCCCTGATCCGGAGGCGATTTCGTGAGCAGGAAGACGGCTCTCGTCATCGGCGTCGGGGCGGAAGCGGGCCTCGGCGCGGCGCTCTGCCGGCGCTTTGCAAAGGAGGGCTATCACGTCCTCGTCTCCGGCCGGACCGCTGGCAAGATCAACACGGTCGCGAGCCGGATCGTCGCTTCCGGCGGCAGTGCCGAGGCGGTCGTCACTGACGCCACGCGCGAGGAGGATGTGATCCGCTTGTTCGATCGCGCGATGGCGCCCGGGGCGGGTCGCGAGCCTGCGGAACTCGTCGTCTATAATGCTGGGAACAATCAGAGGATCGATTTTCGCGAGGTGTCCGCGAAGCTTTTCGAGGATTTCTGGCGCGTGGGCTGCTTCGGCGGGTTCCTTGCCGGGCGGGAGGCGTCGCGGCGGCTCGTTCCGCTCGGGCGTGGAACGGTGATCTTTACCGGCGCCTCGGCGAGCCTGCGCGGCAAGCCGGGGTTCGCGCAGTTCGCAGCGGCCAAGGCCGGGCTGCGCATGATCGCGGAGAGCATGGCGCGCGAATATGGGCCGGCGGGAATTCATGTCGCGCATGTCGTGATCGATGGCGGCATCGATGGCGAGCGGCTGCGCACGCGCCGGCCCGAGGCGGCGAAGGAACGCGGAGAGGATGGGCTGCTCGGGATCGACGCGATCGCCGAGAGTTACTGGCAGATTCATCGGCAGACGCGGTCCGCATGGTCCTTCGAGATCGATCTCAGGCCGTTCAAAGAGCCGTTCTGACGCATGCCGAACGATCCCGCTTGCGGAAGTCTCCGGTTACGCTACCAGGGCCGGCGCTGCTGATCGCGGGAATGGAGAGAGCAATGCGACTTTTGGTGGTGGGTGCCGGGGCGACCGGCGGGTATTTCGGCGGCCGCCTCTTGCAGGCGGGCCGCGACGTGACATTCCTGGTGCGCCCGCGCCGGGCGGAGCAGCTGCGTGAATCGGGCCTGCAGATCGTGAGCCCCTATGGCGATGCCACCCTCAAGCCGAAGCTTGTGACGGCGGGCGAGATCGCCGGTCCCTATGACGCTGCCCTGGTGACGGTGAAGGCCTTTGCGCTCGAACCGGCACTGGCCGATTTCGCGCCTGCCGTGGGGCCGGAGACGATGATCCTGCCCGTTCTCAACGGGATGAGGCATGTCGATGTCCTGACGGCGCGGTTCGGCGCGCGGGCGCTGGTCGGCTGCGTGTGCAAGGTCGCGACGACGCTCGACGAGGCCGGCCGGATCATCCAGCTCGCGAAGTTCCAGGAGCTTGCATATGGCGAAATGAACGGTGCCGCCTCGCCGCGCACCGAGTCGCTCGACCATTTCATGCGGGGCGCCGGATTCGATGCGCGGCTGACGCCGACGGTCCTGCGGGAGATGTGGGAGAAATGGGTGCTGCTTGCCGCGATGGGCGGCGCCACCTGCCTGATGCGCGGCAATGTTGGGCAGATCGAGGCGGCGCCGGGCGGCACTTCATTCGTCACGGCCCTCATCGATGAGGTGGTTTCGGTGGTCGAAGCGGTCGGGGAGAAGCCGAGCGCGGATCATCTTGCCATCGTTGGCGCGATGATGACGGCGAAGGGCTCGGGCCAGGCAAGCTCGATGTATCGGGATCTCCAGCAGGGCAATCCGATCGAGGGCGATCATATCGTGGGCGATCTTCTGGCCCGCGGTCAGCGCGCGGGGATCGCGACCCCTCTGCTCGCCGCCGCCTATGCGAATCTCGCGATCTATCAGCGGCGCATTTCCGCCTCCTGAAGCCAGCTGCTGACTTTCTTGGAAACTCTGGACAATGCCCCGTTGCGCCCCTTCTGATGGAGCGGAGCCATCGGATGGCGGGGCGAGCTTATGGCGGCACGGCGGATCGGCGGGCTTGGCGAGCGGGCCAGCGGGATGGCGGTCGCGCTCAGGCTCCTTGCCCGCGCGCTCGCGACGAAGCGGCCCGGGCGGGCCGATCGCGCGGCGCGGCTCGCCGCGCTGCCATCCCGGGCGCCGGTGGAGAGGCCGGTTGCCATCCATTGGGACGCGCACCTCATCCCTTTCATCGAGGCGGAGCGCGACGAGGATCTGGCGGTGGCGCTCGGTGTCGTGCATGCGCATCTCAGACTCGCGCAGATGGAGATGCTGCGGCTTCTCTCGCAAGGGCGCGTGGCGGAGGTGATCGGGCCGCTCGGCGTCGCGCTCGACCACGCGCTGCGGCTCATCGATTTTCCCCGCGCCGTGCCCGCCATCATCGAGGGCCTCGCGGAGGAGACGCGGCGCTGGGCCGAAGGCTTCATCACCGGGGTGAATGCGGTGATCAGCGCGGGACCGCTGCCGGCGGAATATGCGCTGCTCGGTTTCAAGCCGGAACCCTGGACGCTCGTTGATCTCTTCGCCGCGGCGCGGCTCGCCGCGGCGGATGTGAACTGGCTCATCTATGGGCGGCTTCTTGCGACGCGGGCGTCACTGACGGAGGAGGCCTGGCGCGCGCTCTGGCCGAGCCTCGTCGCGGCTGCCCCGCCCGCAGAGGCGGAATGGGTGGCCGAGGCGGCGATGACGGGTTTCGCACGCCAGGGGAGCAATGCGGCGGTGGTGGCGGGCACGCGCAGCCGGAGCGGGGCGGGTCTGCTCGCGGCCGATCCGCATCTTTCGGTGGCACTGCCCAATGTCTGGCTGATCGCCGCCTTCCGTTCGCCGGGCTATCATGCCGCAGGGCTGATGCCGGCCGGCTTCCCGATCATCGGGATCGGGCGCAATGAGAGCATCGCCTGGGCAGGTACCAACCTGCATGCGGCAAGCAGCGATTTGTTCGATGCCTCCGATCTGCCGATCCATGAGCGGCGGACCGTGATCCGCGTGCGCGGCGGAGGTGAGCGGCGCGTGGCGCTGCGGGAATCGCCACTCGGGCCGATCGTCAGCGATGGGATGATGCTGCGCAACCCGAAGCCTGTCGCGCTCTCCTGGATCGGCCATCGCCCGAGCGATGAGATGGCGGCGATGCTCGCGGTGATGCGGGCGGATGGGCCGGAGGCTTTTCGCGCGGCGCTTTCCCGCTTTGCGGTGCCCGGGCTCAATATGCTGCATGCGGGGCGGGACGGGCGGATCGGGCATGTCTTCGCCGCGCGCCTACCGCTGCGGCCCCCCGAGACGCCGCCGGATCTCGTGCTTGCACCAAGGGAGGCGAAAACCTGGCAGGGGACGGTGGGCGCGGCGGAGCTGCCGCACCGCACCGACCCGGCGGAAGGGTTTCTCGTCTCGGCGAACGATGCGCCGGCAAAGACCGATGTGCTGGTCGGGCTCTTCTTCTCGGCCAATGACCGCGCGCGGCGCATGCGCCGCCTGCTCGGCGGAAACGGGCGGATCGGCCTCTCGGAGCTGGAAGCGCTTCAGCACGACGTGGTGGCGGAGGGCGCGCCTGTCGTGCGGGATCTCCTGCTCGCCCGGATCGGGCCGCGCCATGCGCGCCTTCCTGCGGTGCGGGCGCTTGCCGCGTGGCGGGGAGAGTATGAGCGGGAGTCCAAGGGCGCGCTCGTTTTCGAGGTGATGCTTGCTTCCCTCGGCGCGGCGCTCGAGAAGCGCGGCCGGCTCAAGGGCGCCGGCGCGGTCTGGCAGGCGCGGGCGCTGCTCGCTGCTGAGATTGCGGCGACACCGCGGGCGAATCTCGAGCCGCTCCTCACCGCGGGCTTGCGGAGAGCGGGGCGCGCGCTTCGGCGCTATCGGAATTGGGGGGGTGCGCATCGGATGCGGCTTGCCCATCAGCTCGCCCGCGTGCCGGTGCTCGGACGGCGCTTCGCCTACGAGGAATGGGCGGCGCCCGGCGGCAAGGAGACGCTCAACAAGACCGCGCACCCGCCCGTGCGTGGCCGGCACGCCGTGAGCTACGGCGCTTCGGCACGCTTCCTCACCGATATGGGCGAGCCGGATGCCAACCAGGTGGTGTTGCTCGGCGGGCAGGATGGATGGCTCGGGAGCGAAAATTTTCTCGACCAGGTGCCCCTCTGGCGTGAGGGGCGCATGCTTGCCCTGCCGCTCAGCCCGGAGCTGGCACGCTTCTGGCCACATCACACGGTGCTGAAACCGGGGTAATCCCTTGCTGGATGTGACGCCGCTTCTCCGGATTTATGCGCGGCGGCGGCGCGAGCAGCTTGCGCGCCAGGACCCGGTGGCGGAGCAGCGCCGGACGCTTTTGCGGCTGGTGCATGCGGCGCGCGAGACACGGTTCGGCAAAGCGTACGGGTTTGCCGAGATCGGCGATGTTGCGGAATACCAGGCACGGGTGAAACTGCGGCGCTGGGAGGATTTCTGGAATGAGTGGTGGGAAGGGGATTTTCCCCGCCTTGTCGATGTGAGCTGGCCCGGCACCATTCCCTGCTTTGCCAACAGCTCCGGCACCAGCAACGGGACCACGAAGCGCATTCCGGTCAGCCGCGCGATGATGCGCGCCAATCGCCGCGCCGCGCTCGAAGTGTTGGCGTTTCATGTGGCCAACCGGCCGGAGAGCCGCGTGCTCTCGGGCCGCAACTTCCTTCTCGGCGGAAGCACGGCGCTCGAGACCCTGGCGCCGGGAATCGCCGCCGGCGATCTTTCCGGCATCGCGGCGACGGATATCCCATTCTGGGTCCGGCGGCGGATGTTTCCGCCGCGCGATCTCGCATTGATGTCCGACTGGGAGCGCAAGATCGCGGCCATGGCGCCGCTTTCACTCGCGAGCCGCATCACCAGCATCTCCGGCACACCGAGCTGGCTTCTGCTTTTTTTCGCGGAGCTTGCGCGGCTTCGTCCCGGCGCGCGTCTCGCGCAGTTCTATCCCGCGCTCGAGCTCCTGGTGCATGGGGGGGTGGGGTTCGCGCCCTATCGCGCCTCGTTCACTCCGTGGCTTGAAGGGAGTCGCGCGGAGACGCGCGAGGTCTATCCGGCGAGCGAGGGATTCTTCGCTGCCGCGGATCGCGGCGATGGCGAGGGGCTGCGGATGCTGATCGATAACGGCATCTTCTACGAGTTCGTGCGGCCCGAGGAGATCGGGATGGCCGCGCCGGAGCGGCGCTGGATCGCGGATGCGGAGGTGGGGGTCGAATATGCGCTGGTGCTGAGCACGAATGCGGGCCTCTGGTCCTATGTGCTGGGTGACACGGTGCGGCTTCTCGAGCGCGATCCGCCGCGGCTGATGGTGACCGGGCGGCTTGGCTGGTCGCTCTCGCTCGCCGGAGAGCATCTGATCGGGGAAGAGCTGGATGCGGGCATCGCCGCGGCGGCGGCGGCGCTTGGCGGGCGTGTTGCCGATTATGCGGCGGCGGCACTCCCGCCGGATGAGAGCGATGCGCGGGGCGGGCATCTCTTCATCGTCGAGTTTTCGCGCGCGGATGGCGAAGGGGCGAAGGCCGAGGCATTCGCGGCCGCGCTCGATGCGGCGCTCGTGCACGCGAACGACGATTATGCGGCGCACCGGGCAGGCGGGTTCGGTCTCCGCGTGCCGCGTGTCGTGCTCGTTCCGCCCGGAACCTTCGCCGCGTGGATGGCGGCGCGTGGCCGGCTCGGCGGGCAGAACAAGGTGCCGCGCGTGATCACGGATGCGATCCTGCTTGCGGACCTGGTTCGTTTCGCGGGAGCAGCATGAAGCGCGGCGAACCGCTTTGCGCCGGCTCACGCGCCAGGGGTAAGAAGGGAAAGGCATGAGCGGAACGGAGCCGGCGATGAACGATGCGAAGATGGCGCTTGGACGGAAGATCCTTGCGATCAAAAAGCAGAAGGGACTGACCTGGCCCGAGATCGCGAGGCGCCTTGGCCATTCCACCGTGTTCGCCTGCGCAGGCTGTCTCGGCCAGATGTCCTTCACCGCGGAAACCGCGGAGAAGGCGGCCGCGCTCTTCGGCCTCGGTACGGAAGAGACGGCGCTGCTGATGGAGATTCCCTATCGCGGATCGTTGCCGGCGGTGCCGCCGAGCGACCCGCTGATCTATCGTTTCTATGAGCTTGTCATGGTATACGGCACCACCTGGAAGACGCTGATCGAGGAAGAATTCGGAGACGGGATCATGAGCGCGATCGACTTCGATATGGTGCTCGAGCGCCAGCCGGACCAGAAGGGGGACCGGGTGAAGATCACGATGAGTGGAAAGTTCCTGCCCTACAAGCGGTACTGAACCGTCGCCTTGGTGGCACAAAAGCCGCATCACATACGGAAGGATGATGCGTCATGGCGTTGAGCGATGTCCGGGCTCTCGTGTTCGATGTTTTCGGCACCGTGGTGGATTGGCGGAGCGGCATTGCCCGCGAAGCGGGACCGTTCCTGGCGCGGCATGGCAAAGCAGACGTTTCGCCGGAGCGTTTCGCCGATGCCTGGCGCATGCGCTACCAGCCGGCGATGGAGGAGGTGCGGAGCGGGCGACGGGCTTTCATCCGGCTGGATGTGCTGCATCGGGAGAATCTTGACGCGATACTCAAGGATTTCGATATCGATATGGCCAAGGTGCCATGCGCGGAGCTCGACGACTTGAATCTTGCCTGGCACAGGCTCGATCCCTGGCCGGATGTCCTTGCCGGGCTCGCGCGACTGAAGTCGCGCGCCATCATCGCGCCGCTCTCGAACGGTAACATCATCCTGATGATCGATATCGCCAAGCGCGCCGGGCTTGGCTGGGATGCGATCCTGGGCGCGGAAGTGGTGCGCGCCTACAAGCCCGCGCCGGAGGCCTATCTGCGCACGGTTGAGGTGCTGGCGATGCGGCCGGCGGAGGTCTGTCTTGTCGCCGCGCACAATGGCGATCTCGCCGCGGCGCGGAAATGTGGCCTGCGAACCGCCTTCGTGCCGCGGCCGAATGAACACGGGCCGGGCCAGACGGAGGATCTTCGTCCGGAGCAGGATTGGGACGTGGTCGCGTGGGATTTCGGCGATCTGGCAAGCGCGTTCGGGGTTTAGAGCGTGATCGTCGGAGGTGGGAACAGCGGAGGCGTGAATCACGCGAGGGAACGAAAGGCGAGAGCGGGATGGGTGAGCGGGAGCGAACGCATTCCGCTCGAGAGCGTGATCGCCGGAGGTGGGAACAGCGGAGGCGTGAATCACGCGAGGGAACGAAAGGCGAGAGCGGGATGGGTGAGCGCGAGCGAACGCGTCACGCTCTAGCGGCCCTGATCTTCGGGCACCGCTTTGAGGAATGAAAGGACGACGGAAGCCGCATTGTCGGAGGCCAGCTGGAAGAAGGTGCCGATCTCATTCTCGCCAGGGCCGCCGCCTGCCAGGTCCGAAAGGCTGCGGAAGACGATGAAGGGCGTGCCGTTCATGGTCGCGACATGGGCGATGGCAGCGCTTTCCATATCGAGCGCCTTGGCATCGAAGGTTTTCCAGACATAGTCGCGAAACGCCTTGTTGTCGACGAAGGCCTGGCCCGAGACACCGCGTCCGCCCACCAGAATCTGCGGCTTATGGTCGAGACATTTTCCGTTGGCCGTGCAGTCTTTCAAAACTGTCGTCTGCGCCACCTTTCTTGCAAGGGCGAGAAGCCCTGGATCGGCGGCGAACCAGAAGCGGCTTTCCGGCGGCTTGTTGCCCTGGGCGATCTCCTCCGGCTCTGGAAAGATCATGCCGAAATTGGCGAAGAGGTGGGTGGCGAAGCTTGGCGGTTGAAAGCTCCCGCTTTCTGTCTGCCGAGCGAAAACGGCTTCGAGATATTCGCCCCACTCCGCGGGCACAACGACATCACCGATCGTGAGCGCCGGATCGACGCCGCCGGCGATGCCCGAGACAATGATTTGGCGCACGGTGAAATGATCGAGCGCGAGCTGAGTTGCCATCGCCGCATTCACCATGCTGATTCCTGACAGCAGCAACAGGGCCGGCTTGCCCTCCAGGGTGCCGGTGGTGAAGATCACATTATCGACATCGTATTCCTTGGCTCCCTGAAGCGCGGCCCGCAATTCGACCATTTCCGGCGGGAAGGCGGAAATCACCGCCGTGCGCGGGGTGGGATCGAGCGTTCCGGCGGCTTCGACCGCCCGCCCGCCCGAGAGGAGAAGGGCCACGAATAGGAATCCGGCCAGCATCGGGACTTGGACCTTCATCAAGGCTGAATTCTCCGCTGATCTTCACCTGAGAGAGACGCAGCGTCGCCCGGTCTCCTGCCAAGGTCAATCTGCTGGCGGGCGCCGGGGCTCCATCATTTCTGCACGGCTTTTCGAGGAATTTCGGACTTCCTTGGCGAGAATTTTTCCTCCATGGGATGCGCCGCTTCTCCTTGTGCCTTCGGGGCGGGGTGCCGGGCGCGAGCGAGGTCGGGCAGGAAGGGCCGGGTGCTGGCATGTGCGAATGGGTGGTGCATGAGGTCGAGCCCATGCTTGTTGTCGTGGCGGAGCGGACGATGCCCACGCTCGGCACGGCGGTGGAGGCCGAGATCGAGCGTCTGTGGCAGGAAGCGCGGTCGCGGCTCGGCGATGCCCTGTTCAACGGGCGGGTCTTCAGCGCCGAACGCATCACGCCGCGGCGCGTGACCGGACACTTCACCGAATTTCGCCGCATTGTCGCCCAGGTGGCGCGGCCGGTGCTTTTTGCCACGCTCGGGCTTCGGCCGCTCGCGGTGAACGGGGTGGTGCGGCTTCGTGACGGCATTCTGCTCGGGAGGCGGAGCCTGCGGACAGCCCATCAGGCGGGGAAATGGCAGCTTCCGCCGGCCGGCAGCGTCGATCCCGGCGCGGCGGACGAGCACGGCAATATCGATCTTGCCGCACAGCTTCTGAAGGAATTGCGCGAGGAGGTGGGAATTGCGGCGGAGCGGAAATGGCTGGAGCCGCCGATCGCCATCATCGAGCATCCCGGGACCCATGTGCTCGATATCGGCATTCCGGTCACCGTGCCGATGGATGGAGCCGAGGCGCTTGCCCTGCATGCGCGGTTCGGCGATGGCGAATATGCGCCGCTCAGGGTCGTGGCGGAGGCGGAATTCCCTACGATGCTGGCAGAGCTTGGCGATGAAGTGGTGCCGTCGACCGCGATCTTCCTCCGCCGGCTCGGCGTGGTCTGAAACGATGTGCTCTCGGGGCGGCCCGGGGTCCGGCAAGGCCCTGGCGCTGCCGCAGATGATGTGCTACTTGACGCAAATGGATCTGCGGATGGGGAACGCGCGAATTAGCCACCCGGCTGCCTGAGCAGCCGGGATTTCGGGTTTCGCGCGGTTTCACTCTCCATTCGGAGCACTCCATGTCTGACGATGTTTGTGCGGCCGATGCTGCCGCCTCCTCCGTTCTCTTCGAAGTTGTCGCGGACTTCAGTCCGGGCGTTCTGCCGCGGCTGCTTCAGCCTCTGGCACGGCGCAATCTGGTGCCCGAGACCTTTGCGGCGCGGCTCAAGGGCGGCGCGCTCGCGGTTGAGATCCGCCTCGCCGATGTGCCGCGTGAAATGCTCGGCCTGATCGAGGGCAATCTGCGGCAGGTGGTGGGCGTGCGCCACTGCGCGAGAGCGGGATGAGATCGCCGGCGCTCGCCATCCCGCACTCGGACATTGTTTTCTCGCGTGATTCAGACCTCCGGTGATCCCATCTTCGGTGATCATGCCATCGCGTGCTGAAGTCAGCCCGGAGAGGATAAGCCCGCCTCAGGCTCTCGCGGCTTGTTGTGCCGGCGGCGGGGCTGGCAGCCGGCCCGTGCGCAGCAGATGCGAAGCCGCGCGGCGCACCGCTTCGAGCGATGGCCACTCACTTTGATCGAGATCCTCGACCCTGGGATCGATGGCGATGAAGCGGAAGCTCTCGCCATAGAGCGAAGGAACGCGAATAGCGGCACCGGCGAAAATGCCGGAAATGTCGATGACATAGGACTGTATCATTGCCGACTGCATCATGGGCGCCTCCTTCCTCTTCTGTCCTGGAGTGCCAGGACTGGCATGCCATGTCGGTAGGAACAAAGGCCGCCGCAAGCCGGAGGGCTTGCCGAAATTCGACGGTTATTCGGGAAAATAATCCCTTCCTAGGCAGCGGAACGGAGGGTCAGATCGCGCGCGAACGGTAATGCGGCTTCGGATCGATGGCGGCGAGGCGTTGCCAATTCTCGCGGATCAAGCGGAGCTTGCGGAAGACGGTGCGGACATCGTCGAATTCACGGGCGAGGCGCTCGGCCGGGCCGAGCCCGCGATGGGATGGCTCGCCCGCGATCAGGCGTGCGCCGCAGGCAACACGCAGCATCCCCATGCTGCCCGGCAGCCCGTCCCATTGCGGCAGCGCGACGGGTTGGCCGATATGGCAGATGCGCGCCGCGAGCGCGGCCGGCGCATCCGGCAGGGCCCGAGAGAGATCGGCGTTCAGCCAGCGATAGACCGCCCGCGCCTCTCCAGGATCGAGCCAGCGTTCGGCGAAAGGAGCGCGGAGGGCGAAGGCGAAGACGCTTGGCAGTCGTTCCCAGGGCCGCTCATGCGGGCCGCGCTCCGGCAATTCGGTCTCGAGCAGGCGGATTCCCGGATCGGAGGCCGCTTCCTCACGCACGACACGGCCAAAGCCGGCGATGATCGCAGCCCGCCGCGGCTGCGAGATGCGGAGCAGGGCGCCAAGCTCGGCAAGCGCGGCGACCCAGCGGAGCGCCAAGCCGTAATTGCCGGCTGGGGGAAGAAAATCGGCGGCCGGACAATCGGCGGGAAAATCCTCGCGTCCGAAATAGGCGGCGAGCCCTTCCGGCAGGCGGCCATGGGCGAGCCGTGCCGCGATCACGCGAGGCAGCAGCAGGGCGCCTGAGAAGGGCGGTCCGGTCAGGAATTTCGAGCCGGTGATCAGAACTGTGGCGTCGAGATCGAGGTAATCGCGGATCGAGGCCCGCGAGAGCCGGAGCTGGCAGGCATCGACGATAATGTCGAACGCCGCGCCGAAGCGGGCGCGGAGGCTCTGGAGCAAGGCCGGGCGCGGGGCGAGCAGGCCGGTCTTCGAGAGATCGAGCGCATGGAGAACAACACGCCGCCCGGCTTCGATGCCTGCGGCAACCTCCTCTGCAATCTCTTCCTCCACCTGGGTGAGTGGGCGGACGGCGCCGGCCATGTCGCGAAGACGAATAGCGACAAGTTCGGTGTCGGCGCGAAAGCCCGCGACAGGGGTTTCGCGGGAAACAGTTTGGCCGCGGGCCGTGTCGATCGCGAAATGCCGTCCGCGCGCGGCGATCGGCACGCCCGAGCCGGTCTCCTCGGGGGCAATCAGGATGGTAAAAACCGGCCGGTCAGGCTCGGCCGCGTGGGTCAGCGCAAGCGCCAGCAGCTCCGCATCCGTGCCTGAAGCGGCGAGCGCCACCGCACCCCCGCGCGGCACGCGGTAAGCGCGCGCCAGGCGAGCACGGACGGTGGAAAGGAGGGAGGCAACCGGCCGGCGGCCTCCACGCCGCAGCATGGCCGTGGTCACGGCGCGGCGAGCTGAGTCGGCGGCGGCATAGCCGCGCTCGGAGATCGAGGAGGCGGTGGTGGAGGCGTAGGTGATCGCCCAGGGCCGCGGGCGATGGCTCGCGCCATAGCCGTTGAGCCTTGTCTGCGGATCAAGCTGGAGACGGATGTCGCCCCCCGTCTCCATGATCGTTTCGGCCGGGGCGAGCAACGGCCAGAGGGCACGAATGGTTTCAAGATCTTCGGGCGTGATCGGCTCGCCGTTGCCTATTTCCGCCCAGATCGTCTCCAGCGCTCCTTCGCTGGGTGGAAGCGGGGCGGCCATCGGCGCGAACCAGTCGGGGAACACGGCGTTCTCCGCGGCGGCGGCGAGGGAAGCGACTCGCGCCCCGGCGAGGCCGGCACGGGCGCTCGGGGCGGCGCGCCCGAGTGCCAGCCATTCCACCTCGATTGCCTGGCGAAGCGCTGGCTCGAGGCCGGGGCGCGAGCGCGTCTGCAGGAAGGAATCGGTCATAAGCGAGCGGTTAACCCACCCGGCCTCGTGGCGCCAAGCGCATGTACGGTCCGACGTCGTTTTTTATTGTCTATTATCTCCATCAATTTTATAGATTGAATGCCCACCGACACGCATTCGTGCCGCGGCATGCCTGCGACCTGCGAGAGGGGACCTCGTTTTGGGATCGGCGGGGAGGATTCCGAAGGAGAATCGGATGGATGAAATCGATCGCAAGCTGCTGGCCATCCTGCAGGAGGACGCGACCCTCTCGATCGCCCAGCTTGCCGGGCATGTGGGCCTATCGCCCACGCCCTGCTGGAAGCGGATTCAGAAGCTGGAGCTCACCGGTGTCATCACACGGCGCGTGGCACTGGTCGCCCCTGACCGGGTCGGGATGGGGCTGACCGTCTTCGTTGCGGTGGAGGCGGGGGACCATACGCCGGAGTGGCTGGAGCGGTTCGCGAGCGCCGTTGCAGCCATGCCCGCGGTGATGGAGCTTTACCGCATGGCCGGCGAAGATGATTACATGCTGCGCGTTGCCGTGGCCGACATGGCCGAATTCGATGCGCTCTACAAGCAACTGATTGCCATTGCGCCGCTCAAGAAGGTGACTTCGCGCTTTGCGATGGAGCGCCTCAAATCCACCACCGCCTATCCGTTGCAAGCCGATGTCTTCCGCGAGCGGAGAGTGGTCGAGACACGGAAGACATGGCCGGCCTGGCGGGTCGTGCGGAGTGACGCGCTGACCACGCCGGAGGTGCGGGCGCGCGAAACGATCCGCCAAAGCCCGAGGGGAAGCCGCGAAATTGATCGAGAAAACAAGGCGAGAGCGTGATGACTTGAAATCACCGCGCTCTCGTGTCCTGCCCTCGAAGTTCGGCGCCTTTCGCGACGAACAGAGAGGATAAGCAGGCCACTGAAAATAAAGAGCGAGCGTTCCGATTCCGTCCACATTCCAATGCGGCGTACTTCGGAATCGGGATACTAGTGTCCCGACTCGTAAATATCGTCATCATGCGTCGGGACACTCGCTCTTTGTTTTCAATGGCCTGCTGGTCCCTGAAATGCGGAGGCATTTCAGGGGCAGGACACTAGGGAAACTTCTTCCGCGTATAGAGCCAGGCGATGATGTAGAGCAGAAGATAGATGAGAGGGATGAAAACGATAATGCCCTCGAGTCCGCCGATCATTGCCCGCGCCCCCCCCGCTGCAGTCGTACCTCACGCGCGGCTTCCTGGGTCTCGAACAGCACCGCTCCACTGACCGAGATCAGCACGATCATCGTCGTGCCGACGAGCCAGGCGAAATACCACGGCGCGTAGCCGCCGCAGATGACGGCGATGAAGAGAGCAAGTGCCAGGACCAGCGCGAGAGCGAAGATTTTTACGGCGTTGGACATTGGAAAATTCCTCAGCGAGGGAAGAGGCGTGTCAGTAGGAGTGATCGTTCTTGGCGATGGTCTCGGTCCGCACTTTCCCGCCCATGGTCCGGAAGGCCCAGGAGGTATAGGCGATGATCGCCGGCACGAAGATGACGGTGAAGGCCAGCATCCAGCCGAGCGTGTAAGCGCTGCTCGAAGCGTTCCAGACGCTGAGGCTCTGGCTCGGCACGGTCGTGGACGGCATCAGGAAGGGGAACATCGCCGCCCCGGCGGTGCCGATCGTGCCGATCCAGGCGAGCGCGCCGAGCCACCAGCCCAGAATGGGCTTGCCTCCGCGAAGCGAGAGCGCAGAGCCGAGCATGCCGATCAGGCCGATCAAGGGAACGAGCCAGAGGATGGGATGGGCGTGGAAATTGTCCATCCAGGCCCCGGCGTGCCTTGCCACTTCCGGGCTCGCGAGCGGGCTCGCCGCCATGGCCGGATCGACCGGGCCGGTATAGGCGAAACCTTTGATGAACTGGATCCAGATGCCTCCGATCACGAAGAGCGCGGCGGCGACCAGGCCGGCGGCGGCGGCATAGCGCTGCGCCCGGCCATAGATCGGCTCCTCACCGCGGATCATCAGCATCGCGCCCGCCTGCTGGATCGAGAGGCAGAGCGACAGGACACCGCAAAGAATCGCGAAAGGATTGAGCAGGTACCAGATGAAGGATTCGTCCTGGTAGTACTGCCCATCCCAGGCGAAATGAAACCCCACACCCTGCAGCACATTGCCGAAGGCGGCGCCATAGATCACCATCGGCAAGGCGCCTGAGATCAGGAAGGCCCAGTCCCAGATATCGCGCCATTTCGCTGCATCCACCTTCGAGCGGTACTCGAAGGCAACGGGGCGGATGATCATGCTGAAGAGAAGCAGGATCATCACGATGTAGAAGGTGGAGAACGACGTTGCGTAAAGGGTAGGGAAAGCGGCGAAGATCGCCCCGCCGCCGAGGATGAACCAGACCTGATTGCCGTCCCAGTGCGGGCCGATGATGTTGAGCGCTGTGCGCCGCTCCGCATCGTTGCGGCCGATGAAGCGGAGCAGGGTGCCGACACCCATGTCCATCCCCACCATGGTGCCGAGCCCCACCAGCAGCACACCGAGCAGGAGGGCCCAGACGATTTTCAGGAGGGCATAGAGTTCCATCGTCCGAACCCTTTCCTATTCCCAGGACTTCGCCGCATAGCCCGGCCGCAAGATGGCCGGGCCTGCGGCCGGGGAGGCATATGGCTCGGGGCTTCCGACAGGACTCGGGCCGAGGCGGGCATATTTGAACATCAGGTAAAGCTCGGCGCCGATGAAAACCGTGTAGAGGAGCGCGAAGCCGAGAAGAGAGAAGATCATATAGCCGAGCGAATGGGTGGAGGCCGCCTGGAAGGTCGGCAGCCAGCCGAACACGCTCCAGGGCTGTCGGCCATTCTCGGCGGTGATCCAGCCATAGAGTGTCACAAGCACGGGAAGTGGAATGAACCACATCGCGAGATGCAGCACCCAGTGTTGCTTCTCGATCGTGTTCCTCAGGCTGTAATAGGCGCCGAAGGCGAAGATCGCGAGGAAGGCGAAGCCGAACGCGATCATGATGCGGAAGGCCCAGAATTCGACGAAGACATTGGGGATGCTCGCGCGTGCGGTCTCGGCCGCGATCTCCCGTATATTGGAGGGCGTGACCTTCGCCAGATCCTGATCGGGAGCGAAACGCTGGGCAAGGAAGCCGTAGCCCATGTCGTCCTCATAGAAATCGAATTTGGCGAGCGCGTTCGGATCCCTGGTCTTGGCATAGTCCTCAAGCGCCAGGACCGCGTCGATCCCGTTCTCCACCCGCGCCGCCGCTTCCATCTTGAGCGCATCGATGCCGGGAATCGCCTGGGTGAAGTTATGCGTGATCAGTGGCGTCAGCACATAGGGAATGCCGATCGAGAAATCGAAGAGGTCGCGTCCTGTCGCGTCGTTCGGAAAAGCGATCAGCTTCCACGGCTCCTCGGGCGGCTTGGTCGTGTGCCAGAGCCCCTCCATGGCGGCGAGCTTGGTCGGCTGCACGAGATAGTCGAGCCGTCCCGCCGCGTCGCCGAGCGTGATGACGGCGAGGGTGGAGATCACGCCGAACAAGGCCGCCATCCGGAACGAGCGCAGGGCGAATTCGCGATGCCGGCGGGTCAGCAGATAAAAAGCGCTGATCCCCATGACGAACATCGCGGCGCAGACGAAGCCCGCGATCGAGGTATGGACGAACTCGCCCTGCGCCTTCTCGCTGAAGACGAGGGTGCCGAAGCTATGGAACTGCATCCGCATCGTCTGGGGGTCGAAGCGCGCGCCGAGCGGCTCCTGCATGAAGGCGTTCGCGATCAGGATCCAGAGCGCGGAAAGGTTCGAGCCGAGGGCGACAAGGTAGGTCACCGCCAGATGCGCCTCCTTGCTCATCCGGTCCCAGCCGAAGAACATCAGCCCGACGAAGGTCGATTCCATGAAGAAGGCCATCAGACCCTCGATCGCGAGCGGCGTCCCGAACACGTCGCCCACGAAATGCGAATACATCGACCAGTTGGTGCCGAACTCGAACTCCATCGTGAGTCCGGTCGCCACGCCGATTGCGAAATTGATGCCGAAAAGCTTGCCCCAGAACTGAGTCATTTCCTTGTAGATCGGCCTGCCGGTGATGACATAGACCGTCTCCATCGCCGCGAGCATGAAGGTGAGGCCGAGCGTGAGCGGCACGAACTGGAAATGATAAAGGGCGGTGAGCGCGAATTGCAGTCGGGAAAGATTGACGACGGCCGGATCGATCATCAGGGAATTCCTCACGCACACGGATGCCGCGCATGGCGAACGGGCCAGCGGGATGGCGGTCGCGACGATGTTACGGCCTTTATAACATTGCCAAGACGCCCGATCGTATATGATCCATGTCAATGACGTGTTTTTGAGGCCCTCGTGAGCTGTAAGATCGGTGGCTCAGAGATGGGTCAGCGCATCCTGCACGCGCGCAAGGCGCGGAACGATGCGGCCATGCGTGCGGAGCGAGGCGAAGATCCCGTCCTCGGCGACACGGCCAGACTCGAGAACAACCACGCGCTCTTCCGGCGTGACGAAGGCAAGGCGATGGGTGACGGTGATGACGGTCCGCCCTCCGGCGAGCCGGGCGAGATCGTTGCGCAGGCTGGCCTCGGTGAGCGGATCGAGGCCCTCGGTCGGCTCGTCGAGCACGAGGAAGGGCGCGTCGCGCAAGAAGGCGCGGGCCAAGGCGAGGCGGCGGGCCTCGCCGCCCGAGAGGCGGGCCGCGCCCTCGCCGACCGGCTGATCGAGCCCTGCGGGCACGGCGCGGACGTAGGCGGCGAGCGCGGCGGCCTCGAGCGCGCGCCAGAGCGCATCGTCATTGGCGTCGGGACGGGCGATTCTGAGATTGTCGCGAATCGAGCCCGCAAAAAGATGGATATGCTGCGAGACCACGGAGAAGAGGCTGCGGGCATCGTCTCCGCGGATTGCCTTGAGCGGGATCCCGCCGAGCGTCGCGGAGCCTTCTTCATACTCGGCGAAACGAAGCAGCAGGTTCACGAGTGAGGTCTTCCCCGCCCCGGAGCGGCCGAGGATCGTCACATGCTCGCCCTCGCGGATGGAAAGGCTAAGCCCGTCGAGCGCCCAGGGCGCATCCCGCGCATAGCGGAGCCGCACGTTCGAGAGCGCGATGTCGAGGCGAGCCGGCCGCTTGGGGCTCACCTCCGGCTCGCGCACGGGCGGGGGTCGGTCGGCGATCGCGAAAACGCGCCGCGCCGATTCGGCCATGCCGCCGAGGCGCTGGAAGGCCTGCGGCAAGGGGGCCACCGCCTCGAACGCGGCGAGCGAGCCCAGGGCCAGCAACGGCACATCCGCTCCCGGCAGATGGTGGGTGACGGCAAGCGGCAGCCCGATCAGCAGCGCCGCGCCCATCGTGACATTGGCGATCAGCAGGCCTGCCCCGGCACCGAGCCCGGCGACCGCGGCAAGCCGCCCCTCGCGTGTGATCAACTGCGCATTCGCCGCACGGATGCGCGCTTCCATCGCCGGCGCGGCATTGTAGGTGAGGAGCTCGGCCATGCCCTGGACGGCATCGACGATGTCCGCCCGCATGGTGTTGCCGAGCGCCACGGCCTCCCGGCTCGGCCGCGCGCCGAGGGCGAGGCTCGCCGCGGGGACCGCAAGCCCGGCAAGGGCGAGACCGGCGAAGAGCGCGATCCCCGCCCAGGGGGTGAAGAAGGCGAGCGCGCCGGCCATTGCCAGGGAGGCACCGGCGGCGACCGCGAATGGCGCGAAGACGCGCAGATAGACATCGCCCAGTCGGTCGATATCGGCGACCAGGCGGGAGAGAAGATCCCCGCTGCGTTCCCCGGCGAGGCCGCCCGGTGCGAGCGGCTCGAGCCGTGCATAAAGGAAGCTGCGCAGACCGGCGAGCTGACGGAAGGTTGCCTCGTGATCGACGACCCGCCCGGCATAACGGCCGAGCACCCGGAGCGTGGCGAAGAAACGGACGAAGGCGGCAGGGGTGAAGAAGTTGAAGACGTTCTGCGCGGCGTAAGAGGCGAGCCCGACCAGGCCTGTCGCGGCGAGGAACCAGCCGGCGAGCGCGAGCAGCCCGAAATTGGCGATGATCGTTGCGAGCGCGAGAAGAAGCCCGCCTGCGATCCAGGGCCGCTCAGCGGCGAGCAGACGGAGCAGGCGGAACAGCGCCTTCATGTCGGCATTGCGACGGTTTTGAGCAAGGCGGCATAGGCGCCGCCATGAGCGAGCAAAGACTCGTGCGTGCCGCATTCGGCGACGCGGCCTGCCTCCATCACCAGGATCTGGTCGGCGCGACGGACGGTTGCGAGACGATGGGCGATCAGGATCGAAGTGCGGTTGCGGACGAGATCGGCGATTGCCTGCGCGACCATGGCTTCGGTTTCGAGATCGAGATGCGCGGTTGCCTCGTCGAGAATGAGAAGCGGGGCGTCCTTGAGGAAGGCGCGGGCGAGGGCGAGGCGTTGGATCTCCCCGCCGGAAAGGCCTGTGCCCCCTTCGCCGAGACGTGTGGCGAAGCCCTGCGGGAGAGACTCGATCACATCGAGCAGCAGGGCGCTGCGGCAGGCTGAGCGAAGTGCCGTCTCATCGGCATCGGGACGGGCAAGGCGGAGATTGTCGGCGATCGTGCCCGCGAAAATCCTTGGTGCCTGCGGGACATAGGCGAGGCGGCGCCACCAGGTTTCGCGATCGAACGTGGCGAGCGGAACGCCATTCACCAGAATCATGCCGGCGCTGGGCGCGATGAACCCGAGGATCGCGGCGGCGAGGCTCGACTTTCCTGCCCCGGAACGACCGACGATTGCGCTGCTGCGCCCGGCGGGGAAGTCGCAATCGATCCCGCGCAGAATTGGCCGGTCCGGCTCGTACCCGGCTTCGAGCGCGCGGCAGGAGATCGTGACCGGACCTGGCGGTGGAGTTGCCGTGCCCGGGCGTGCGGCCGGCTCCACATCAAGTACCGCAAAGATGCGGCGCGCGGCGGCGAGCGCGCTCATCCGCGCATGATAATGGGTGGCGAGCGTGCGCAACGGCAGGAAGAACTCGGGAACGAGGAGCAGGACGAGAAAGGCCGCGAAGAAATCTGCCCTTCCATGCAGGAGCCGCGCGCCGAAGATCACCGCGACGAGGGCGATCGCGAGGGAAGCGAAGAATTCAAGCACTGCCGAGGTGAGGAAGGCGATGCGGAGGCTCGCCATGGTGGTGCGGCGATATTCGTCGGAGATCCGTGCGATGAGCGCGATCTCCTCGCGCGCCCGGCCGAAGAGTTTGAGCGTGGTGATGCCCTGCACCGCGTCGAGCAAATGCGCGCTCATCGCCAGGAGCTGGCGCCACTGGCGTTGGTTGATCACCTCGGCCTGCTGGCCGACAAAAACCATGAAGAGCGGGATGAGCGGCCCGCTCACCGCGAGCACCAGCCCGCTGACCCAGTCGATCGGGAAGAGGGTGGCGAGAATCGCGAGCGGCACCAGAGCGACGAGCGTCTTCTGCGGCAGGTAGCGGGCAAGGAAGGGCTCCAGGGCGTCGATGCCGTCGGTCAGGGTCGCGGCGAGATCGGCGCTTCGTTCGCCGGCGGCATGGGCGGGGCCGAGAGTGAAGATGTGGTTGAGGAGTGCTTGACGAAGCTCGGTCTTGACCGCGGCGGCGGCGCGGTGCGCGGCGATCTCGGAAAGGAAGGTGAGGGCAGCGCGCAGGACGAAGAGCGCGAAGAGCCCGACAAGCGCGGGCATCACCGCGCGCAGCGGATGGTGGCGGAACACGACACTATCGACGATCCGCGCCAGCAGGAGAGCCTGAAGGATGACGAGGAGCCCGGAGGCAAGCCCGAGACCAATGGCGGCATGGAGCCCGACGCGGGCAGGACGCGCGGCGTCGATCAACCTCTGATCCAGACGGGCCGGGAATGGGGCGGGCACGGGATGTTTGCCTATCAGCCGCGCCGCCGCGGCTCAACGGTCGGGCGCGGTTTGCAAACGGGGCGGCCTGGCGGATGATCGCGAAATGTATTTCGACCTCCGCCTCTGGAAGCTCACTGAGGGCGTGCGGGGCCGTGCCGCGCTTGCGGTGCTGCTCGGGCTTTTCGCGCTGGCCGCCGGCATTGCCCGATTCGCATTCCTCGGCCAGCTGCTCGCCCTCGTCTTTCGCGGTGGCGGAGGACGGGCGGAGATCCTCCTCGCCCTTGCCACCGCGGCAATGATTCTGGTTCGCGCCGTGCTCGAGGAGGCACGGGGCCGGATTGCCCATGCAACCGCGATTCGCGTGCAGCAACGGCTGCGGGAAAAGCTCTTCGACAGGATCGCGGCCCTTGGCCCAGCCTGGTTTTCGGGCAGCCGGACGGGTGGGGTAATGCTCTCGATGGTGGATGGGGTCGAGCAGCTCCAGACCTGGTTCGGGCAATATCTGCCGCAGCTCGCCATCGCCATTGCCGCGCCTTTCGCGATCTTCGCCTTCGCCGCGATCTGGGACCTTCCCGTGGCCGCCGTGCTGCTCCTCGGCGCGCTGCTGGCCCTGGTCGGGCCAGTTTCCGTGCATATGCGCGAGCGTAGGGCGAGTCTCGCGCGCACGCAGGCGCTGAAATCCTTCGGCGAGGAATTCCTCGATGCCGTGCAGGGCCTGCCGACGCTGAAAGCCTTCGGCCAGAGCGGCGCCTGGGCGACGCGGCTTGCCAAGCATGCGCACGCGCTGGCGCGCAACACATTCTGGGTGCTGGGTGCGAGCCTGCTCACCCGCGCGATCACCGATCTCGGCACCGCGCTCGGCGCGGCTTCCGCACTGGCGCTCGGGGCCTGGCGCGTCACGCACGGGGAGATGAGCCTAGCCGCACTCCTGATCGTGCTGATGGCCGGGACGGAGATCTTTCGCCCGCTGCGCGATCTGCGCACCGTGCTGCATCAGGGCATGCTCGGCCAATCCGCGGCCGCGAGCATTTTTTCCCTGCTCGAAGCCGAGCCGAGGCTCCCGCCTTCGGGCGGGATGCCGGTGCGTGGCCTCACGCCCAGCATCGAATTTTCCAAGGTTCGCTTTGCCTATCCGGGTGGCCGCGGCGCCGCGCATGACGGGCTTTCGTTTCGTGTTGCCGCCGGCGAGCGTGTCGGGATCGTCGGGCCGAGCGGGGCGGGGAAATCCTCGATCGTGCGGCTCCTGCTGCGTGAATATGACCCCGAGGGCGGGGCGATCCTTCTTGGCGGGAAGGATCTCCGAACGCTGGATGCCGAAGCGCTGCGCGCTTCGATTGCCGTGGTCGCGCAGGATGCCGTGCTGTTCGAAGGGACGGTTGCGGAAAATCTCCGTCTCGGGCGGCCGGAGGCGAGCGGGGAGGAGATCGAGGCAGCCGCGCGGGCGGCGAATGCCCATGATTTCATCCTCGCCCTGCCGGAAGGCTACGAGACGCGGATCGGCGAGCGGGGGGCGCGGCTTTCGGGTGGTCAGCGCCAGCGGCTCGCGATCGCCCGCGCATTGCTGCTCGATGCGCCGATCCTGGTCCTTGATGAGGCGCTGTCGTCGGTCGATGCGGAGAACGAAGCGGTGATCCAGCAGGCGCTGGAGCGGCTGATGGAGGGGCGCACCACGCTCATTCTCGCGCATCGGCTTTCAAGCGTGATCGGCGCGGACAGGATCCTGGTGCTCGCGAGCGGGCGGATCGTCGAGGAAGGGACGCATGCGACGCTGATGAGAGAGGATGGCCTCTATCGTCGGCTGATGGGCGCGCAGGCGGAAGAGGCAGATGTGCGCGATCATCCGGCCCGGGCGGCGGAGATGGAGAGCAAAGGCGCCGAGGTGGCAGGTGGCGAGTCCGCGGGGGCGGATCAGCCGCGCCCGCTCGACGAGGACGCCGCTTCGATCACCGGGCCCGAGACGCTGAAGACCCTGCTCGGCTTCATCAGGCCTTGGCGGGGGACGCTCGCCGCGACCGTGCTGCTCGGGATCGGGCGCGTGGCTTCCTTCATCGGCGTGAGCGCGCTCGGCGCGCTGGTGATCGCTTCGGTGCGCGCCCATGAACCTATGGGCCTCCTGGTCGGGCTGCTGATCGCGGCCGCGCCCATCACCGCGCTCTGTCACTGGCTCGAATCAACGCTTGCGCATGAGATGGCCTACCGACTGCTCGCGGAGATGCGCATCGATCTCTTCGCGGTGCTGGACCGGTTGGCGCCCGCCTATCTGCTGCGCCGCCGCTCGGGCGATCTCGTCTCGCTCGCGACCCAGGATGTCGAGACGATCGAGTATTTCTACGCCCATACCGTAGCTCCAGCGGTGGTGGCGGTGCTCGTGCCGATTTCGGTGCTCGGCCTGCTAACCGGATTCGGCTGGCCGCTCGCGCTCGTGCTGGCGCCGTTCCTTGGCTATGCCTTGCTTTCCCCCATTGCCGGGAGAGTGCGGATCGACCGGCTCGGCGCCGAGGCGCGTGACGGGCTCGGCCTGCTCGGGGCGCATGTGACCGAAACGATCCAGGGGCTTGCCGATCTGCTCGCCTTCCGGGCGATCGGAAGGCGGCGCGAGGCGTTCCTTGCGGCCGCCCGGGACTATGGCGCGATCCGGCTTCGGTTGCTTGCCGATCTCTCCCGCCAGGCGGCCTGGCTGGAGGCGGCGACCAGCCTCGGCGGGCTTGCGGTGGCCATGCTCGGGGCCCTGCGCGTCGCCGATCGTCGATTGGCGGCGAGCACCTTGCCGTTGCTCGTGCTGGTCGCGATTGCGGCCTTCCTGCCGGTCTCGGAGATTGCCCAGGTTGGCCGTCAGCTTGCCGACACCATCGCCGCGACGCGCCGTCTCGCGGCCGTGGCGAGGGAGAAGGTGACCATTCTTGATGGACCCGCCGACCCGCCGCCCGCGGCGCAGGGGGCGGAGATTCGCTTCGAAGGGGTGCGCTTCACCTATCCCGGGCGTGGCCGGCCGGCGCTCGACGATGTCTCCTTCGCCGTTCCCGCGGGGGCGACGGTGGCGCTGGTCGGCGCCTCGGGCGCGGGCAAAAGCACGATCGCGAGCCTGTTGCTCCGCTTCTGGGACCCCGGCGCAGGTGCGGTACGGCTCGATGGGGAGGATCTTCGCCATTTCCGGCTCGATGCGCTGCGCCGGCGGATCGCGCTGGTCGCCCAGGACACCTACCTCTTCAACGACACGCTCGAGGCGAATATCCGGCTGGCCCAGCCCGATGCGCCGGAAGAGGCGGTTCGTCGTGCGCTCGTCCAGGCAGCGCTCGGGCCCTTCGTCGCAGGGCTTCCCGAGGGGCTTACCACCAAGGTTGGCGAGCGCGGGGTGCAGCTCTCAGGCGGCCAGCGTCAGCGCATCGCAATCGCGCGCGCTTTCCTCAAGGACGCGCCGGTGCTCGTGCTCGACGAGGCGACGTCGCATCTCGACGCGATCAGCGAGGCCGAGGTGCGTGCGGCCCTCGCCGAGCTGATGCACGGGCGCACCACGCTCGTCATTGCCCATCGGCTTTCGACCATCCGCGCCGCCGACCGCATTCTCGTGCTCGACCATGGAAGGGTGCTCGAGGTCGGCACGCATGCCGAGCTGCTCGGGCGCCGCGGCGCCTATGCCCGCCTCGTCGAACAGCAGGTCGCGATCCGGCGGAGGGCCGGGTAGTTTTGTCCCTGGAGCGGGATGCGTTCGCTCGCGCTCACCCATTCCGCTCCCGGTCATTGTTCCATCGCGTGATTCAAACCTTTGATGATTCCACCTTCGGTCATCACGCTCCAGACGGAAAGGAAATCCTCATGCCGGATTCGCACGCGCTCATCGTTGGGGCATCGCGCGGCCTTGGCCTTGGCCTCGCTCGCGAATTCCTTTCCCGCGACTGGCACGTCATCGCGACTGCGCGTGGCGAGAACCCCCCGCAAGCGGTCGAGGAACTGTCCGCCGACTATCCGGGCCGGCTCATGGTCGAGCCGCTCGACGTCGTGGTGGATGACGAGATCGCGGAGCTTCGTTCGCGCCTTTCGGACCGACGCCTCGATCTGCTCTTCCTCAATGCTGGAATCGGCCATGGCAGAGGCGAGACCCTGGCCGCGACCAGCGCCAGGGAATTCTCCCATGTGATGCTGACCAATGCCTATGGCCCGATGCGCACCATCGAAGCCTTGCAGGACCTCGTGCATAAGGACGGCGTGATTGCGGTGATGTCCTCGGGCCTCGGCAGCATTGCAAACAACCAGACCGGCACCTGGGAGGTCTATCGCGCGAGCAAGGCCGCGCTGAACATGCTGATGCACAATTTCGCCGCCCGCGACAAATCCCGCACGCTGCTTGCGATCACGCCCGGCTGGGTTCGCACCGACATGGGTGGGCCGAACGCCACGCTCGATGTCGAAACCAGCGTTCGGGGCATCGCTGATGTCATCACCGCCCGCCGCGGTACGCCGGGCCTCGCTTTCCTCAACTATAAGGGTGAGGCGGTGCCGTGGTGAGAGGGGGACAGCGTCCTGCCCTCGAAGTTCGTCGCCTTTCGCGACGAACGGAGAGGATAAGCAGGCCACTGAAAACAAAAAAGCAAGTGTCCCGATTCCGTCCGCATTCCAATGCAGCGAACTTCGGAATCGGGACACGAGCCTGTTTCCATTTCGTGCCCGGAGCGGGTAGGCTCGACTTCAAATACGACACGGGGAGGAATGTCCATGAGGCTCGAAATCTTGGCGCTCGGCGCTGCCCTGGCAGCAGGCATGAGCGTTTCGGCGGCAGCGGGACCAAACTATTTCGCCTACAACCTGACCGCAACGACCACCTTCAAGGGGGTCTATCTGGCGCCGGCGGGCGCCGGGCAATGGGGACCGAACCAGGCTCTGAATGACGATGACAAGGAACTCGATTTCGGCGAGCGGCTGACGCTGACGGGGCTAAGTCCGGGGATTTACGATGTGAAACTGGTGGATGACACCGGACGGACCTGCATCCTGCACGCGGTCAATATGACGAAGGAAACGAGCTTCGATATCCGCGATAGCAGCCTGACCGACTGCAAATAGGCCTTGCCGCGCCGCTCAATCGGCGGTGGCACCGAGGATGCGCCCGTTCTCCTGCTGCAGCAGGACCGCGAGATGCGTGCCCCTCGGCCGCGACAGGCGGAAGGTTGCGGGACTGCCGTTCCAGATTCCAGGCGAATTCATCGAGCGGACGACGTTGATCTCCCGGAGCGTGGCCCCGCGATTCTCGCCACCGCCGACATAGGTGGTATGGGAATCATCGAAACCGAACAGCCAAAGCCGGGCCGAGCCACTGCCCGAACCCACCGTGATCTGGACCTCGTCGCCAGTCGCCGCGATCGTGACGGGCACGGCGCTGGCTGCTTCGCTTCGGAGGCTTGCAATCGCCGAAAGAAGGGCCCGACGATCCGAGCCAATCACCTGATCCCGGCCATCCACCACAGCCTCCGGCGTATAGACCTCGCTGCTGTCGGCGAGCGAGGCGTACCATTGCTGCCGCTCGGTCGCGGCGGAAAGAGAGAATGGATCGATCCAGCCGGTTCCGTTCCAGTAGGTGACGTGAAGATCGAGCGGCAGGAGATCGGCTTCCGTCCCCTTGAGCTGTCTCAGCAGGGCATCCGCGGGAGGACAGGAGGAGCAGGCTTCCGAGGTGAAGAGCTCGACCACCACCGGCCGCGCTTGCGCGACGGCCGGCAGAAGAAGGATCAGGGTCGCGATCGCTGTGCGGATCATGGATCCCGCCTTTGCGGCAGTGGAGGAAGGTCCACGGACGGAACTCCATCCAAGGGAACAAAAAAAGGACATGCGCGGCTTTGCGGGACAGGGTCCAGGCACGATTTGGCGATCCGCCTCGAAGCCCTGGCTGGCTGCTTCCGGAGCCCGCAAAAACTTGTGAGACCCGAAAGACTGAAGCGGCTTCGGCTGCTCCCGCAGCAAGGGCCCATGATTTCCGGAAAGCCGCTCTGCCATGGCGCAATCTCGTCCGAAGGTCTTCCGCGATTGAATTCGTCTTGCTTGGACGAGGCGTTACAGGAGGTTCAAGGAAAAGCGATCCCGTTTTGACGGAGTCGGCCTGATCGACGAGGGCGCCGCCGCAGACCCCGGCACGACACGGTCGGCAGCCAACCGGCAATCAGACCGGAATGGTGCCTGATGGTGTTGGCATGACCTGCAGGACCCCCCCCTGGCGGAGGCAGCCGAAGAGCGAGGCGTGGTGCCTCAAAGTCGTGACGCTTTGCTATCGACCGGCCGCTGCGCTGCATGTGCGGCCGCGAGGCGGCGTTGCCGTGCCAAGTGAATCAAGCGGCTTGCGAATCCAGCCACCCGTCGGTCATCCTCGCTGAAGGAATGCCCGACAACGGCAAATATGGGCTTGGCGCGTATTCGGTCAGGGGACATGCCCATCCGATGACGCGAGATCGGGAGGGAGAGTCATCCAAACCGCTGGGCATGCGGTTTCGATCGCGGAATTGGCCCGGGACCGCTCGTGCGATCACATAGGCCTTTGGCAGGTTCCTGAAGCGACCGGCCGGGACCGATCCGATTCGGAACCTGACAGTCCGGTGGCCGGCCTTGGGACAAGGCAGGATGAGTGAGCACGAGCGGACGCATCCCGCTTTCCTGCCTCGATTCCGAGGTTTGCGGCATCGCAATGCAGACGGAATCGGAACACTCGGTCTTTTGGGAAGATGCCGAAGCTTTCCGATCAGGCGACATCAGCCGCCGCGATTGTTACAAATCTCGGAAGATTCCTGCAAATCGGAGCTTTCGCGTTCCGCCTTGCTTGGTATGGCCGCTGGCCTTGCCGCAAGCCTTCTCCTGTCGGGATGCTCGTCGTTGCTGACCGAAAGCTCCGCTGCTGGGGCAGGTGTGGCGGCGGCGGGGATCTCCGGTGCCGTCACGAGCAATGGCGCCGTCGCCGCGGGAATCGGGATCGGCGCTCAGGCGGTGACGCTCGCGGGCGTGCAGTATGTCGAGAGGCGTGTGCAGAACGCCGAGCAAACACAGATCGCGAGCGCGGCCGGGCCGCTGCCTGTTGGCGGGGTCGCCGATTGGCACGTCGTCCACGACGTTCCGATAGAGGCGAACGAGCATGGGAAAGTGACTGTGAGCCGCGTGATCGTGGCTGACGGGAACGTGCTGGATTGCAAGGAGATCGTCTTCTCGGTCGAGACCACCGAGAACAAGAAACCGCGCCAGGATTTCTACACCGCGAGCATATGCCGCGACGGCACGCAATGGAAATGGGCCACGGCCGAGCCTGCGGTTGCCCGCTGGGGATCGTTGCAATGAGGTCGTGGGCAGCGCTCGGGGCCGCCATTCTGATGAGCGGGTGCAACTCCGCGGGCACTGCGGCCGGCGCGGTCGCCGGCCTGGCGAGTGGCGCCGGCACCGCCAATCCCGCCGTGGGGGCCGCGGTGGGCCTTGGCACCAAGGCGGCAGTCGATTCTTTAGTGAAATATATCGGCCGCGAGCGGCAAGGAGACGAGCAGGATGCGATTGCCGAAACCGCCGGAGCCCTCCCGGTTGGCGGTACCGCCAACTGGGAGATCCGGTATATGATACCGTTCGGCGACGAGCACGGAACACTGCGCATCGTCCGAATGATCGAGAACAAGCTGGCAATGTGCCGGGAAATCGTCTTCACCGTGATCGACGGCAAGGACCGTTCCCACTACGTCACTACCGAATGCCGCGATGGCACGCGATGGCGATGGGCGCTTGCCGAGCCGGCGACCGCGGAATGGGGCTTCCTGCAATAGATCGCGAAGATCTTGGCATGGCCGATCGTGAAAGGCCTTGGCGGAATTGCACAGCGATCCGGCGAAGCCATGTTGATCCAGATCGCTGTGTCCCAAGGAAGCCAGCGCAAGCAGGAGTTTTTTTTACTTTTGATTCCGGCCGGATGCGGTGCCGTTCGGAGGTTGAGGGAAAGCGAACACTTCGTTGGTATAGGACTCGACCACTTCGCTGAAAGGTGTCCCGTCAGGCAATGTCAGCACCGCCCGATGCTCAAGCACATAGAGGGGAATCCAGAGCCTTCCGTTATCTTCCTGAAGCGAACGGGCACCCATCTCCCACCCCTCCGGCAGGGGTGACCAGAGAAGCTTCGCAGAAAGCGTCCTGCGCCGAAAATTGAGCGAGAGCACGGCACGGCCGAACGCGATGTCGGTGGTATCGAGTGCGTGGTTCATCTCCGGGGTCAACCGGGAAGGGACGTACCAGTTGTCAGCCTCCGAAAGGATGTGTGTGCCGCAGGCAAGCTTGACCCTGCGATAGCGAATGGGTTCCGTTGGCCCGACATTGAGGAGCCGCCGCTGCGCTTCCGTCGGCGCCTTGAAGACACCATGGACGCGCTCGGCGATGATTCGTGGTGGCGAGGCGAGACGGTGGGTGGCGCACCAGCGGTCGAGGGTGAGGGTCGCGCTGTCATGGCTCAAAAGCTCGGCATTCAGGGTCTCAAGAAGGGCCAAAGCCTCAAGACGGATTGTGAAATTGTCCTGCCAGGCTGGTGCTTCCCGGGCCGGTGCTTCGACGGCCTTGGCACCAACTGTGTGCCCAATGAGAGTGAGTGTGACGGCGACGCATGCGCCGCAGATGGCGAGCCTCATCTTTGTCCCGTTCTCCGTTGGTCTGCATTGGAGAGGCCTCCGGCCAAGGCCGGGCGTTCGATCGGCAGGAGCCTCAAATCATTGTCGGGAGGAAGATTCGAAAGTCGAACCCGGCCTTCTCTAATCGACCTGGGCCGGCTTATCACGGAGCTGCGGGAAATCGAATTCTGCCGCACGCCGCGCGAATTTGGCCAACATTCCAGGGGCATCCATCCTCGGGAGCAGGATCTCGATAAAGCTCGCGCCTGCATTCTTTCCCGCCGCCGCGAGCGCGGCATCAAGCTCCTCTTCCGTCGCGGCGACATGGCGGCGGACACGGTCCGCGAGGCCGAAGGTGCCCGGCATATCGCGATAGGCCCAGGGTTGGATGTCGTTATAGGCGGCTTCGGCGCCGAGGATCAGCCGTTCAATCGTATAGCCGTCGTTGTTGATGAGGAAGATAACGGGATTCAGCTCCAGCCGCAGGATTGTGGACAATTCCTGCGCCGTCATCTGAAACGCGCCGTCACCAATGAAGAGAAGTTGCCGACGGTCCGGCCCGGCAAGGCAGGCCCCCAATGTTGCCGGGAGCGCGTAGCCGATGGATCCCCAGATCGGCTGCGAGACGAATATCGTGTTCTCTGGCAAAAGCAGGGTGCCGGCGGCGAACGAACAGGTGCCCGTGTCTGCGAGGATGACATCGCCAGGACGGATGAAATCCTGAACCTTCGTCCAGAACGAGTCCTGAGTGAGCTTGCCTGAGTGATTTGGTCGGCCTGCCCCGCCCGCAGGCGCGGAGGGACGCGGCACGGGCGGGGACGTGCCCTGAGGCGCAGCGAAGAGGAGTTTCTCCAGCAGGTCGCGTGACATTACGCGCCGGTAGGTCTTGTCGCCGACCGTGACCTCGAACGGCTGAACGTCGATCAGGAACGTTCCACCGAAATCGTGGGTGAAAAGGCCCGTCGAGACATCCGTAAGGCGCGCGCCGATCGCGATGAGACAATCGGAGTGCTCCACGGCTTCACGAACCTGCTGGGTCGAGCCGGCGCCGCGATAAGATCCGATCGCATGGGGATGGAGATCGGAGACGATGCCCTTGGCGGGTGCAAGGCTCGCGATCGGCAAGTCATAGGTTTCCGCAAGCCGGAGGACGAGCGCGGTCAGCGCGAACCGGTCGACATCCGCATCGATCAGCAGGGCCGGACGCTTGGCCGCGGAAAGCCGCTGAACGATATCCGAGACCGCCTGCAAAAGTCCGGCCGAATGGCTTTGCGGCAGGCGAAGATCCAGGGGGGATGCGATATCGGGGATTTCGGCGGCGACGAGGTCGGACGGAAGTTGAATATAGACCGGACGTTTCTCGAGCCAGCAGGCACGCAGCACGCGATCGATCTCGGAACCGGCGTTCTTGGGTTCCAGCCGGGCCTGCGCCACGGTGAACTGCTTATAGCACACATACATATTCTCGAAATTGCCGTCAGCCAGGCTGTGATGCATGAGGGCGCCGCTTCGCATCGCGTCGAGGGGGGGCGCTCCGGTGACGCAAACGATCGGAACACGCTCGGCATAGGCTCCCGCGACGCCGGAAAGCGCTGCGAGCTCGCCCACGCCATAGGTCGTGGACAAGGCGCCGATTCCGGCAAGGCGCGCATAGCCGTCGGCCGCATATGCGGCATTCAGCTCATTGCAGCAGCCGATGAATGCGAGGTGCGGGGTGTGGGCCATTTGCTCCAGGAACAGCAGGCTGAAATCGCCCGGAACGCCGAAGACGTGGCGCGCACCGATCTCTGCCAGACGTTGGATAAGATAGTGACCGATCGTGGTCGACACGCGCACCTCCACTATCCGGCCATTTTCCCCAAGCGGCAGCGAGAGTCGCCGCCGAAAATAGCCGGAGCTGAGGGTCAAAGGACTTGCGAACTCCGCCTATTCTAGATCATGCGGCGTTACAGGGCCACTACCCGTGCTCCATGTTCTGTTACTGCTGTCACATTGATGCGTGAGGAACGATTTCAAGAATGAGCTGCCTGCATGGAAGAATGTCAGAAAATTGCTCAGCCAGCTTCGGGATCGTCTTGCGATTCCGCCAGAAGCCGCGCAGATCGAAAGCGATGAAATTCCAGACGCCTGCTGAGCCTGATGGCCGGAGGCGGGATCACCACGGGGCTTAATCACGCGCGAAAACAAATGGTGGAAACGGAACGGGTGGGCACGCGCGAATGCGTCCCGCTCTATCGCCCGCGCTTGAGGAAGAGGAACGCGAGAGCGAGAAGTATGGCGCCGAAGATGACCTGCCGCGCCCCTTCGGAGACATTGAGCGTGATCAGCATCGCCTGCAGCAGAACGACGGTCAGTGCGCCGGCGATGCTGCCGACATAACCGCCATCGCCGCCGGAAAGCCGCGTGCCCCCGATCACCACCGCTGCGATCGGCGGCAGCAGGTAGTCATTGCCCATCCCGAGATAGGCCTGGGAGGAATAGCCGCTCAGCATCAGCCCGACGAAGGCCGCGCCGAGCGCGCTCAGAATGAAGACGACGGCATGCACCTGCCCAAGCCGCACCCCCGAAAGCAGCGCGGCCGCCTGGCGGTTGCCGATCGCATAGACATGGCGGCCGAAGGCAAGCCGCCCGAGAGCGAGGATGGCGAGTGCGGCGAAGAAGGCCCAGACCAGGAAGGCCATCGGCATTCCGCCGACATTGCCGAGGGCAAGGAAGCGCGCCAGCGCGGGGATGTGCGTCGTCGGCGCCACCGCATTGGTATAGATCAACGCCACGCCCTGGAGCATGAGGTTCACGCTCAGCGTCCAGATCAGTGAATGCACGCGCAGGATGAAGACGCCGAACGTGTTGAGAAGCCCGACCACGACGCCGACTGCGATCACCACTGCGAAGGCAATCCATTGCTGGCCGTGGAGTGCCGCGAGATTGGTGCCAAGGATGGCGGAAAGCGTGATCGTCCAGGGGACCGAGAGATCGATCTGGCCGATCAGGATGGCGAACGTCTCGCCGATCGCGATCAGGCCGATGAAGGTTGCCTGCACGAGCTGCAGCCGCATCGTGCCCCAGCTCAGGAACTCGCGGCTCACCGCGACGCAGCCGCCATAGATCAGGAGGAGGATCAGATAGGAGAGGACCACCCGCCGTGCGCGCGGCGAGAGCCTGTCTCCCACTGCGAACCGGGGCGCGGCATCCTGCTCCGCTGTTCCGGCGGGCCGGGTCATTGGCGCAGCAGTGCGAGCCAGCTTCCGGCACGGAGCACCCGGAGGCCGCCGATGCCGAGCACGACCATCAGGATGAGCCCCTCGATGAAATCCTGCCAGAAGGCCGAGACATTGAAGACACCAAGCGCATTGAGGATGATTGCGAGCACGAAGCTGCCAAGGATCGGCCCGATCACCGTGCCTCGCCCGCCACTGAGGGCCACCCCTCCGAGCACGGACGCCGCCAGCGAATTGAGCGTGTAGATATTGCCGATGCCCGGATCGCCAGAGGTGGTCTCCGCGGCGAGGAAGAGTGCGGCGACGGCAGCGAAGAGGCCGGCCAGCATGTAGCTCGCCAGCTCGATGCGGCGGACCGGCAAGCCCGAGAGGCGCGCGCTCGCCGCATCGTCTCCGACGGCGACAATGTAGCGGCCGAGCCGTGAATTGAACACCGGAGCCCAGACCAGGATGACCGCTCCGGCAAGCAGAACGATCGAGCAGGGAAGCGGCCCCCAGCTCCCGGTCAGCGCAGCAGCGAATCCGTCCGGGATCGAGCCGCCAGGCCGCGGCAGGACGATGAGCGCGGCGCCGCTGAAGATGAAGGCGGTGCAGAAGGTCGCAATGAGCGGCTCGACCCGCCCATAGGCGACAACGACTCCGTTGAGGAAGCCCATCGCCAGCCCGAGCAGCAGCGAAGCCGCCACCACCCAGGCAATGCCAAGCCCGCTTGCGCCCATCGTCGTCGCGGCGAAGCAGTTGATCAGCGTGATCTCGGCGCCGATCGAGAGATCGAGCCCGGCGGTTAGCAGGACCGCGGTCTGCCCGACCGCGGCGAGCGCCAGCGCCACCGAGGCATTGGCGAGGCTGGCAAGGCCGAAGGGGGAGAGAATCATCGGCTGTCGCGCGGCGTAGAGGCCGATGATCACAATGAGGCCGAGCGCACAGGAGATCGGGCCCGCATGCTTTTCGAAAGCGAAGCGACGGGAGCGCCGCGCCGGTTCAGGCGGCTTCACGCGCGGCCTCATGGAAGGAAAGCCCGAGGATGGCAGGCTCGGTCAGCGCTGCACCCGCGAGTTCCCCTGCGATCCGTCCTTCGCGAAACACCAGAACCCGATCGCAGAGCGCAGGGAACTCCGAGATGTCGGTGGAGTAGAAGAGCACCCCACTGCCCGAGGCGGCAAGCTCGCGGATCACGGCGAAGAGCCCGGCACGCGCTCCGGCATCCACGCCGCGTGTCGGATCGCAGAAGACATAGACTGGCGCGCGCCGCGTCAGCCACTTGGCCACCACCACTTTCTGCTGGTTGCCCCCGCTCAGGCTGCCGAGTGGGACGGTGGGGTTCGCGCAGCGGATATCGAGCCGGCGCACGAGTGCATCCACCAGTGCGGACTCGGCGGCGGGGCTGAGCAGTGGGCCCCTGCGGACGAGGTCGAGCGCGCCGATCGCGATATTGGCGGAGACGCTGAGGCCGAGGAATCCGCCGAGGCTCTTGCGGTCATCCGGAATGAAGGCGAGGCCCGCCGCGATCGCCTGGCGCGGCCGGCGCGGGCGGATGGTCTTGCCGGCGATTGCGATCTTGCCCTCAAGGCCGCGGCGGAAGAGTCCGAAAAGCGCGAACAGCACATCCTTCTGGCCCTGGCCCTCGAGCCCGGCGAGACCGAGCACCTCGCCGGGCTGGAGCGTGAAGCTCACCGAATCGAAATGACGCGCGAGGGAAAGACCTCGCACATCGAGCACGGCCTGGGCTGCGGAGTGTTCATGCGTCGTTCGCGCCAGCGGCTTTCCTTCTTGCCAGCTTTCGCCCAGCATCAGCGCCAGCGCGCGGACGCGGCTGAAGCTGCCAGGTGTGAACTCGCCCACCTTCTCGCCGCTGCGCAGGATGCTGACACGATCGGCAATGCGCTCGATCTCGCCGAATCGGTGTGAGATGAAGACGATCGCCTTTCCTTGCGCCTTGAGCCGTTCGATCACCGCGACGAGCCGTTCGACCTCGGCGATGGAGAGCGCGGAAGTCGGCTCGTCCAGGATCAGCACACTCGGCTCGGCCGACAGGGCCTTGGCAATCTCCACGAGCTGCGCCTGTGCCAGCGGCAGCTCACCGAGAGGGGCCTCGAGGTCGATGTCTGCGGCGCCCAAGTTTTCAAGCAGCGAAGCCGCCTGCCGGCGTGCGGCGCGAGGGTCGAGCCAAAGGCCGCCCCGCCGCGGCTCGCGGCCGATCAGGATATTCTCGGCAACCCCGAGGTTCGGGAAGAGCGAGAGTTCCTGGTGGACGGTCGCGATGCCGGCGGCAAGTGCGGCGCGGGGTGTTGCGAACGTGACGGGCCTGTCGCCGATCCGAAGCTCGCCTTCGTCGGGCCGCTCGACTCCCGCAAGGATCTTGACCAGCGTGCTCTTCCCAGCGCCGTTGGCGCCGAGCAACGCATGGACCTCTCCCGGAAAAAGGGAAAGGTCCGTGCTTTTGAGCGCGACCACGCCACCGAAGCGCTTGGTGAGCCCCGTGGCCGTGAGAAGCGGCCTTTCGGAGTTGGCCGATTGTGCCGGTCGATCTTCCATCAACCCGTCACGTCGCATCCCCTTCGCCGCATGGCCGTCACTTCACGACGTCATCCACCGGGATCGAGACGTTGCATTGCGGGATGCTGATATTGGTGACGAAGCTGTTCGGTAAATTCGGGAAATAATTGACCCCGGCCTTCATCTCGTCCGTCGTCACCGGGTTCAGCGGGATATTGGCATCCCGGGGCACGGCCTGGCCCGCGAGCACGGCGATCGCGGCGCGGATCGCGGTGGCCACCAGCGCCGGGGACTGGCCGATCACCAGTGCCGGAATCTTGTGCTGCACGGCCAGCATCATGAAGCCATTGTCGGATTCGCTCGTCATCGGCACGAGCGGCGCGTTCACCTGCAGGAACGCCTGCAGCGCGCCTGTGGCGCCTTCGGTCGCCCAGACGCCGGCGATGTCGTGGTTGGTGGCGAGCGCGTCGGCCGTGACCTTCTGGTTCACCCCGACATCCCAGTTGCCGTACACCTGCACGGTCGAGATGCCGGGATATTTCTTGAACACCGCAAGCCCGCCATCGCCCTGGTCATTGTCGACAGTCGTGCCGGCGAGGCCGCGCACCATCAGGATCTTGCCCTTGCCGTCCGTCTGCTTGGCCAGAAACTCGCCCCACATCCGACCCATCTCATACTGGTTCTCGTTGATATTCAGGGCCTCGTGCGTCGTTACCGTATTGTCGAACGCGACCACCAGGATGCCCTGGCGAACTGCCTGATTGATCACGCTGTCGAGCCCCGAGGGTGATGCGCCATCGACGACGATCGCATCATATCCGCCGAGGATCATCTGGCGAATCTGCGCCACCTCCTGCGCGACATCGTTGCCGGAATTCTGGATCTCGAATTTGGCGATATATTTCGCGACTTCGGGCTGCTTCACGTACGCCCGCGCGATGTTCAGCATTTCCGTCCGCCAGTTGTTGCCGTAATAGGAGTTGCTGAAGGCGATTTTGTACGGTCCGGGCTTGGCCTTGCGCTGCACGATCGGCGTGCCTGGAGACTGCTTCAGAAAGCATTGCGAAAGGCTCGTCGCGTCCACCAGGCCTTGGGCCGAGGCGCCGGCGCACCAGACGATCGACATCGCGAGCGCCGCGCCCGCAACGATGCTGCTTTTCATTCCGACCTCCTTGCTTTGGCAGCCAGGCAGGCGCTGCACGAGGGGCATGGTTCGCACGCCGCTTGCGGGGGTGCAAGCCGGACCCCGTGCGGTTTGCTACAACGACGCAACGAGCTCCGCTGCCGCCGCGCCCAGCAGTACGACAAGCCAGGGCGGTGCGCGCCAGAAGACGAGGAGGAGGAAGGCAGCGATGCCGATCGCGAAGTCTCCCCGCGTATCGATCGCGCTGGTCCAGACCGGATCGTAAAGCGCGGAGAGCAGCAGGCCGACCACGGCGGCGTTGACGCCGCGCGATGCCGACTGCACGGCTGCGGCGCGCCGCAGCCCGTCCCAGTACGGCAGCACGCCGATGAGCAGAAGAAAGGAAGGAAGATAGATCGAGATCAGGCAGATCAGGCCGCCGAGCCAGCCATTCGGTTGTGGGCCCATCGCCGCGCCGAGATAGGCCGCGAAGGTGAAGAGCGGGCCCGGCACTGCCTGCGCCGCGCCGTAGCCCGCGAGAAAGCCGCCATTGCTGATCCAACCGGGCGGCACGACCGCCTGCTGAAGCAGGGGCAGCACGACATGCCCGCCGCCGAACACCAGCGCACCCGCGCGATAGAAGCGGGAGACCAGCGCCGCGATGTGGCTGCCGCTCGCATCCGCCGCAAGCGGCAGGATGGCAAGCAGGGCAGCGAAGACGACCAGCGCGGTGAGCGCGAGGGCGCGGGGAAGCGAGAAGGAGAGGGTGCCAGCGATCGGTTTCGGCGGTTCGCGGATCCAACGCCAGCCGATAAGCGCGCCAAGGATGATCGCCGCGATTTGCCCGGGTGCCGAAGGAACGGCCAGTGTGAGCACGGCCATGGCGATCGCGATCGTCATGCGCAGCCGGTCCGGGCAGAGCGAGCGCGCCATGCCCCAGAGCGCCTGAGCGACGACCGCCACGGCGACGATCTTGAGCCCGTGCAGCCACGGCGAGGTCGCGAGGGATCCAACCCGCCCAACGCCATAGGCAAAGAGGATGAGCGCTGCCGCCGAGGGAAGGGTGAACCCGAGCCAGGCCGCGAACAGGCCGGGCAGGCCGGCCGCCACCAGGCCAATGCTCGCCGCGACCTGGCTGCTCGCCGGCCCGGGCAGGGACTGGCAGAGTGCGACCATGTCTGCAAATTCGGCCTCGTCGAGCCAGCGCCTTCGGGCGACGAACTCGGCGCGGAAGAAGCCAAGATGGGCAATCGGACCACCGAAGCTCGTGCAGCCGAGTCGGAAGAAGATGCCAAGGACGGTGGCTGCTCGTATCTTGCTCACCTGAGCCGTCATTTAGGCAAACATCTATGCAAACCGGGGTTGTGCAAACCGGGTGCCGGGCAATGCCTTGCATCCGCGGGCAGGAGAGGCCAGAGCCTGTCCCGCCAGCGCCCGCAAGCGAAAAGGATGCCCGGAAGCGAGATGCTGTATCGGAACGCCCCTCTCGGTTCTACAGATCGCGCCTTGCGCGTGGCTGGCGCGCGGCATCGGCTCCGCCCGATAGCGGAAGCCACGCTTTTCAGCCATCGCCCCTCCCGACAGCGGTGTCGCTGAATGCACGCTTTCGTCGACCGTCTCGTTGCCATTGCGTCCGATCACGCCTTGATCGCCTACGGCCTGGGGCTGGTGCTGGCGGGCGCGGAAGCCCTGCCTGTGATCGGCGCGCTGGTGCCCGGCACGGCCGTCATCGTCACCCTCGCCGCGCTGATCGCCGCCGGGGCGCTCGAGTTTTGGCCGCTGACCGGGGCCGTGGTGCTCGGGGCCGTCGTTGGGGACGGGTTCGGCTACTGGCTCGGCCGGCGCTACAAGGACGCCGTCTTCCGTCTCTGGCCACTTGGCAACCATCCTGAGCTCGCAGAGCGCGGAGCGGCCCTTTTCCACCGCAGCAGCGAGACGAGCGTCTTTATCGGGCGTTTCACTCCCGGCGTGCGCGCCGTGGTCCCGTTGTTCGCCGGAATCCTGGCAATGAAGCCGGCGCGATTTTTCCTGACCGATATTGCCGCGGCCGTCCTCTGGGCCGTCTCTCACATTCTCTTTGGGCTGTTCCTCGGCGCATCGCTCGAACTGCTCGGCGCCGTGGCCGGTCGGCTCGCCGCGCTCGCCCTGCTTCTGATCCTGCTTGCTTACGCCGTCATCTGGGTCTCGCGATGGGCGATGCAAAGCATGCCGCAAGCGCTCGGCCGACTTGCCGGGCCCCTTGCGGCCTGGGCCGCGCGCCAGCCGGGCGGTCCGCAGCGTCTGCTCGCCCGTGCGCTCGCCACAGACCGGGCCGAAGCGTTCGGTCTCGCTGCCATGGCGGGTCTGATCGTGGGGGGGGTGTGGCTTCTGCTCGTGGCTGTCGAGAGCGTGCTGGCCGGCCGGCCCATCGCCCGTCTCGACGGAGTCGTCATGATCGGGCTCGGCTCCCTGCATGCCGATTGGGCGGATATGGTGATGCGCATCTTCGCCGCCACCGGCAGTGGTGCCGCGCTCGGCCTGCTCGGGGTCGGTGTGTTCCTCGTCCTCGCGACCGAGCGCCAATGGATGTTCGTGCTTTCCTGGATCGTCGGCCTTGCCGCGTCACTGGCGTTGGGTTTTCTGCTCAGCCTGCTGCCGCACCCGCTGTTGCCGCCGGCGACCGACCTCGCGGGCCTGCCGGGCCATTGGGACGCGATGGCCGCGGCTCTTGCCTATGGGCTGGTGGGCCTGTTCATCACAAGGGCCTCTGCGCCCGGATTGCGGCCGGCCATCGCGAGCGGGCTCAGCCTCGTCGTGGTGTTTGGCGCAGCTGCCAGGCTTTATCTAGGCTTCTCGGTATTTTCGACCGAGATCATTGCGATCGCTTTCGCATTGGCCTGGCTCGGCCTGGTAGGATTTGCTGCGCAGCTCCGGCGCCCCTCGCCCGGACGGGTGCTACCGATCGCACTGGTTGCACTCACGGTGCTGATCGTTGCCGTCGGCGCCCAGGCAGGAGGCTATGATCTTGTGCCTCCGCCTGTGCCGCCGCCGCCGCCGCCGGTGCTGGAAATGGCGCTCACAGAATGGCGCGACACCGGTTGGGCGAGCCTGCCGGGCAGCCGCATCGGGCTGCTCGGCAATCTTGCGCAGCATTTCGTGCTGCAGTGGGCCGGCCCACTGACCGAGCTTGAGCACGCGCTGGCGACGCAAGGTTGGCAGAAGCCGCCTCCCTGGGGGATGCAGAGCGCGCTGGCCTGGCTCGCGCCGACCATCGATCCACAAGCTTTGCCGGTTCTGCCGCGCTTCGCGGACGGCAGGCCCGAGGCGCTCGTCCTCACCCGCCTGCTGCCAGACAATCATGTCCCGCCGATGCGGCTCGTGCTCCGTCTTTGGCCGAGCGAGGCCGTGATTCGCGGCGGAGACGAGCGGCTGCCGCTCTGGCTCGGCGTGATGTCCGAAGAACGATTTGTCCGCATCGCCGGCGCGCTCACCATCATCCGCTCCGTGCGTGCCGCCGAGGCCGAGCTCGCGGCGCTCGCGATCCACATTCCGCACGCCGTGGAGGTGCGCGAGAACATGGTTCCGTCCAGGCCCGGGCGGCCAGCGGCGGGTGTGGTTGTGCTGCTGGGCTGGGCTGGGCCGCCGTCCGGGAAATCTCCCTGATCGGGGACGTGCCACCCGATCAAGACTGATCCCCCGCACGCTTTTTCGGTTGATGACGCCCTGGCATCTCCCCTCGGCATCTCCCATGTGCGTTTGGCGGGCACATCCAATGGATGCGCCGTCATCGGGGGGCCGCATCGGAACCGGTGCGGGCGCCAGCCCGGAAGCGTGGTTTCGCCAAGCGAGAGGATCTCGCGCGAGACGCGTAGAGAAGCACTCGGAAGGGAAGGAAAATGTGCGATGAAGCTCACATCCGCACAGGTCGAACGAACCCTCGACCAATTCGAGGCGAAAGTCATCCCGGAGGATCACCCGGCTGTGCCGGAGCTTACGAAGATCTTCGGCGATCACACATATTTCCTTGACGATACGGGCCTTCTCGTCGTTGAGGCGACGGAGCCGGGCGAGGAAGGAAATATCCTCAAAGTCGCGGATTGGGAGGATGCGAGCCGGACCGTGCTTGCCTGCCATGCACCGGAGCCGACCGGGGTCGTGGTCGTGCTCGAGGATGATCTCTTCGATGAAGAGTAAGGCTGGCGGCGCCTTTTTTAGAGCGGGATTCGTTCGCGCTCGCTCACGTATCCCGTTCTAGCCATCTGTTGTTTTCCCGCGTGATTCAGACCGACGGTGAGTCCACCTTCGGTCATCACGCTTTCGTGTCCTGCCGTCGAAGTTTGTCGCATTTCGCGACGAACGGAGAGGGCAGGACACTGAAAATAAAGAGCGATTGTCCCTATTCCGTCCCCATTCCAATGCGACGTATTTCGGAATCGGGACTCTAGGGCCCCGTGGTTGCCTGAACGATCGTCGTCGCGCTGGTTGTCTCTTCGCCATCATCGACGAAAAGCTGGTCGCCATGGCGGACCAGCCGGACTTCTATCGCCGGTGCGTCCACATCGCGCGGAGATGAAAGCGTGATCGATTGCTCGGGCGTCAGTGTCGCGATGAAACGTACCACCGTTTCGGTTCCACCGGATTGCAATGTGGCGACCACGCGGAATCCCGTGGGCTCCACGGTATAATAGACGATGCCTGTGGTTCTGCCGAGCGTGAAGCTTTGGGCCTCGATCGGCTTCAGCCCATCGGCATAGGCGCTGCCGGCACCGAGGAGCGCGATGGCGGCGATCGGTAAAGCGAAGCGGCCAAACATGGTGATCCCCCGTTTGCAGGACAATGCAACAACTGGTTCGATGCTGTTGTGATTCTTCAACGAAGATGGGCCGCTGTCTGTGATCGAGGCCACAGTTCCGCCCGCGCCAACGATAGAGCGATAGAGCGGGATAACCGAAGTGGACTCACCGTCGGTCTGAATCACGCGGGAAAACAAGTGGCTGGAGCGGGATATGTAGGCGAGCGCGAACGCGTCCCGCTCCAGGACTTCGGTCAGCTCGGTTCGGGCGTCTTGGTGCGGAAAAGCAGCGACCAGCCTTGCACGTCTTGCAGCATCGCAAGTGCCAGATCGTGCAGGATCGCGCCGAGCATGGAGGCGGCGAGCGGGCGCGCGGGATCGATCGCTTCGATCTCCTGCTTCGTCTCCGCAAGCGCATGCAGCATCCGCGCGGATTGAAGGTGGAGAAGGTCGAACTCGGCATAGGCGCGCAGGCTGACGAAGCCGGCAGAGAGAGCGGCGAGCGCGGTGCAGGCGAAGCCGACCCAGCTCTCCGTGCCCGAGCGTTCGGCGGCGGCGAGCGTGCCGTGCAGCAATGCATGCACCATGACGCCGAGCTTGAGGCTGACGAGCACGAAGGTGGCGCCGAAGGTGAGCTCGCCCAGATCGACGAGTCTTCGTGCCGCGATCCGGCTGCGCCCCGCCCGGCGTTTGTGATAGTCGGTCTGGGTCGCGATCACCGTCTCGCCGATATGACGGGCACGCGGGGCATGTTCGGCGATGGTGCCGTGCGGCACGGCCGCCCCGCGCATCATCGCCATGACGTACCAGGCGACCCATGCATCCGCCGGTGGCCCGTTCTGCTCGGGGTCGCGGGCGAGCTCAGCCACCTGAGCGATTGGCAGCGACCAGCCGAGGCGGGCAAGCATCCGCTGCTTGCGACAAAGTTCGGCAAGAAGGCGATACGCGATCCACCGCTCATGCCAGCGCCTGAGCTCGCTTGCGACGACGATGCCAAGGATGGCGAGCAGAGCGATGAATTCGATCGCCCCAGCGGGCAGGCCGAAGAGGCGGGGGGAGGCGAGGGCGAGGCCCATCGCCGAGACCGCGAGGGCGGCCAGCGCGATGACCAGCACATAGGAGGAGCGGTAGCGGTCCGTGTATTTGCTGCCATACCGGTCGGCGGCTTCGTACATCTCCCTCCATGGGCGCTCGACATCGTCGTCGGGTTCGGCCGGACCCTTTGGAGGCACATGAAGCGCGGCATCGTGCTCGGGGGCGATATGGTTGAGGGCCCATGAATAGAGACGCCAAGGGCGTGGCCGGACGCCTTCCTCGGCTTCGGCGAAATAGGCGGAGAGGGGCGTGCGTGATGGAAAGAGGCGCCCGGAGAGCCAATGCACGGCCGCGCCAATCCTGGTGTGATGATAGGGCCGGCCCGGCGCTGGCGGCCGGATCGCTGCGCGGAGCAGATCATCGAGCGTCGCCTCCGCCGCGGTACCAGTCGGAGCGGCGGTTGGGCGCTCCAGAGCCATCGGGCCGAGCAGGAGGCGGGGGGCGCTCACGGCCGTCGGATCGATCCACCAAACCGGCACATGGCTGCGCACGGCATAGCGCACGATCTCCCCCGTGCCACCGGGCTTGCCGTGATCACCGTCCCAGATCGCGATCAGAAGATCCGAATTGCGGACGACGAAGCGGCCGACGGCACGGTACCCAGCCTCGGCGTCTCCATCACGGTTGCCGTCAAGGGCCAGCACCGCAGGACGGCCATCTTCCGTCCTGGCGGCAGCGAGCAAGGTACGGAAGGCCTGCACATCTTCCGTGAAGGTCTTTTCATATTCGTCGACGAGGAAGGGCAGCGGCACCTCAAGCCTGATTCCCTCGGCAAGCGCCACTTCGGCGGCGATCCGGTCGGAGCCTTCGGCAAGCGGAGAGAAGAGCCGGATAAGCGGTTCGCCGGGGGCATAGGTCGCAAGCACGGTCCGCTCTCTGGCCATGGCCCTCATCTGCTCCCGTACGCGCCGCACGACGGCGGCGACCGATTCGCTGAGTGCGGGACACAAGGCCGGGCAGAGCTTGTTCGACCGTGCACCGGTGATGCCGAGACGAAAGGCGAGTCGGGGGCGGGGGGGAGGCGATGTCACGGCGAGGATGCCGTGCTGGGGAGGGTGCTCCTGGAATTGCGAGCGGGTGCGGGTGCGATATCCACCCAGGCTTCGACTGCCCCCGCGGTGCGCGGAAACGCCGCGGCGATATGCTGCAGATCCGCGGGCGCAGCCCTGTCGAGGCCACGGGCATGGACGGCGAGCGTGGCATTTTGAGCGAGTGCCTCGGCCGCCTTCCAGGCGCCCTCGTCGGTGATATCGATCTCGATGAGCGCGATCGCTCCCGGCTGGAGAGGAGGAGCAGGCATGCCGGACGGAAGGTCGATGCGCTGAAGGCGGCGGACAGTGAGGCCGATCTCGCCGGCAATGCGTGGGATCTTCGCCACGGCCCCGAGATTATAGGCGCGGGTGGAGGCAGGCAGCGCCTCCCATGGCACGAGCCTCGGATGAGTTTTCGCTGCCTCATCGCGTAGAGGACCGAAGCGCCATCCGGCGGCGAGGAGATCGAGGCTCCAGCGGTGATGCTCGGCGCGGGCCATCGCCTCGATCTCCGCGTCGCTGAGCGCGGCACCGGGCTCCGGGCCGCGGGCAAGGCGGAGCCCGGCATGGCGAAGCTTGACCGGGATATGGTCGGCGAAGGCACGGTTGGCGCGGCGGAAGCGCTCGGCAAGCTGTTCCCAGGGCAGCGAAGCGGGTGCGTCCGGCTCCTGTTCGGAGGTAAGGAAGTCGTCATGAACGGCGCGCGCCATGCGATCCGCCTCCTCGTCGAAGAGCTGCACCGGCCCGATCACCGAAGCAAGATCGCCGAAGCCCGCGAGCCGGTCCGGGCAGAGCGGCCGGACGGCCATGCGTCCGAGCAGCGCGCTCAATCCCTGCTCCCGCCGCGTGCGGACATAGACGGGAGTGGCGAAGCGCCGCAGCCGGTCGAGCGCCGCCCGCAAGCCGAAGGCAGCCTCGAGCGCGGCATCGTCATCGCCCAGCGCCACGATCACCGCATCGGGCGGACGAGCCGCGAGATCGGCTTCGATGGAATCCCAGTCGGTCATGCTGCCGGGCGCTTCCGGTTGACCGAAATGGGCGGGCCTGATCTCGAGATCGAGGCATTGCGGAAGGGTGCGTCCCCAGGGGGCCGCGTGCAGGATTGCTTCGCACGCCTCGGCTTCCTGATCGTAGCAGAGGATATCTGCCCTCACCCCCGGCAGCGCGAAGCTCGAGAGGGCCGCATGGCGCAGGATCGCCGCACCGAGATCGCCGAGGCCTGCAAGCACGATCCGCGGACGGGCGCCCGCGATGCGCGTGAAGCCGTCCGTGCCGAGCAACCGGCGCGCCGAGACTTCGGCGGTCCTCAGTGGGTGAACAAGCAGAGTTGGGTCGAAGATCGCCTCAGCCGGCACTGCCATGGCATCGATGAGCCAGGGGGCGCGGATCTCCGGCCGTGCCCGCAGAAGCGCCGGCGCTCTCTGGCTGGTGGACGCCGTTCCTCTTGCCGCGCCTGCGACTCTGCCCGCGGTGATGACGATGTCGAGATTGGTTGCGTCCGATCCGGTGGTCGCCACCAGGGTGCGCGCCCGCGCGATTCCTGCCTGTTCGAGCGTCTCGCGCCGCGTCGCGTCTCCGCTCAGCACCGGCACGCCGAGGCGGTCACATTCGGCGATCGCCGCTTCCGCGTCTGCACGCGCGACCGCCACGACCCTATGCCCCCCTCGCTTGAGACCACGAACGATCTCGAGTCCCGTTTCGCCGAGGCCGCAGACCACCACATGTTCGCGCAATGTCTGGGCGCGCGCGATCTGCACGTCGTGGCGGAGATTGTGCATGAAGAGCTTGATGCTGCCGGTGAGCCCGGCCAGCACCAGCGCGAGGAACATCAGGGTCTGCGCCGCCATCAGAGAGAATGGGGCTTGGCCATAGGCGAAGGATTCGCTGCCGCGGATGAGCAACAGCGTACGGACCAGGGCATCGCCCAGTGAATTCACGTGGCAAGCGGTGTTCGCACCGCATGTCAGGAACCCGAACAGGCCGAGCCCGGTCGCGAGGAGGCCGAGCAGGACCACCGGCGCCCATTGTCCAAGTCGGTAGAAGCGAAGGCTCAGCACGGTTTTCCCTGTGCTCCAGATCGGCTATGGCCCGAGAATCGAGATCACGCTCGGTGCCGGAAGGGTCTGAGCCGAGGTGTTGAGCGCCAGAAGCTGCAGCACGACCTCCATCACTTCGGACGAGCGGTCCGCGCCGGAGGGATCGACGGCGACACAATAGCGTACGCCATCATAAAGGGCGACGATCCTGTCCGCCGTGGCGAAGCAGCCCTGGCGTACCTCGAACAACCGGTCGATCCCAAGGCCGGTGTCGATCTCAGGCGGTGCGAGCGTCTGGCCGACCCCGATATCGAGCTCACCGCGCGCCAGCTCACCAAGATAGTAGATGATTCCCTCGACCGAACGGATGGTGAGGCGAACATCGAAGGAGACCGTCGTTATCTCGCCGCTCGCGGTTCGGACGGCGGCGGCGAAACGATTGCGCGGTTCGGCATAGCCCAGGCGCTCCTCGACGTCCGCCCGCACGCGGGCCGATGCGCCACAAGCCTGTGCTTCGGCTTCCTCAACGGCTGCCTGTGGTTCGCGTGGCGGCCCGATGATCGTATCGCCGGGCGCGAGCACGCCCAATGCAGCGAGAGTCTCGCTTGCCGCCTGAAGATTCTGGTTGTTGCGGTCGATACAGAAGCGGCTCTGCTCGGACGTGCGCTGCAAGCGATAATATTCCGTGACGCCTTGGCGTGCGAGGTCGGCGCGTTCATCCGGTGTGATGAAGGGATCAGAGGCGGGGGTGAAGAGCTTGAGCTCCGCCCCTTCGGTCAGAGGTGCCAGCGCGCGCAGGCTCGATATCTCATTGGCGGTCAGTGGCGGGCCGATATTCGCGACATTTTTTGCGACCTCGGAACTCAGTCCGAGATCGACGAGCGCGGTGATGACGAACTCGAAGCGACGGAAATTGTCGCGATAATAGTCATTGTAGAAGACTTGCGGCAATCCGCCGTGCGTCGCGATATCGATGCGGCTGATCAGGAGCGTGAGCAGGAGCGCCTTCGGAAATCCCTGCTCCATGTAATAATCAATGCTGGTGAGCGGGATCGGGGAAAGGATGCCCTCGTAGAATTCCTTGGTGTCGAGATTGGCGACGGTGAATGCCTGGCTGCCGCTCAAGGTTGCGCTCGGGCTTGCGGTGTCGGCATGGCCGAAGGTAGGCGGGCTTGGGTTGAAGGGCAGCGTGAAGGCGGCGGTGCCGGAAGCTGAAGTCTGACCGGTGACCTGGGTGAAGTCCGTGAACTGGAGCGGTTCGCGATAGGCGGCACGCATCACGTTGAGCATGAGCTGGCTCTCCTTGATCTCCTCCGCCTGCTGGTTGTAGGCGAGCGCGCGTGAACCGAAATTGTCCACGGCGACGCAGCCGGCAAGGCCGAGCAGCGCGATCAAAACGAGCGGCGCCCCCAGCGGCCTCTTTCCCGGCGGCCTCTTCCCCATCGCCTCCTCTCCGTTGCCTCTCCCCGTTGCCATATTGAGCGGCAATCGCAACAAGCGTCGCACGGTGCTCTCTTTTCTGGCAAGGCTTGCGGCGAGGGGGCCTCCCGGCAACGTGATGGAGGCGGCGTAAGCCCCCTCTTCCGGGCGACCGGATCGATGCGATAATATTTGGCAACTGTAGCGGTTTGCATTCCGGATCCGGCCCATGGGCTATACGGCTTGCGAGTGGGACATTTTCATCAGTTATGCCCGCGCCGATGACGTTGCGGTGGCTTCAGAGAAGGGTTGGGTGGAGCGTCTCTACGAAGAGTTGAGCAAGCTCCTGCCTCAGCAACTCGGCGGCAGAACCCCGACGATCTTTTTCGATCGCAACAGTTCCGCTTCCAATCATCAGCTCGACCGGCTGGTCACGGCGGCACGCAACGCGGCGGTCTTTCTTGCCATAGCCTCGGACTCCTACGCGGACCGCGATTGGACCCGCAAGGAGCTCGATGCTTTTGTCGCGCACAATCGCTGGAACGACGCAGACGCGACGCGGCTCTTCGCGGTCGAATGCCGGGAGCCTGAGAATCGCGCATGCTTCCCTCCACCGCTCGACAACGCCATGGCTCGGCCGATGTGGAAGCGGTTGGGCAAGACGACTTTGCCTCTTCAACCCGAGGACAGGGAATATTCCGATAACCTCTATCTGCTGGTTGACGAGATCGCACGGAAGTTGCGTGAGATCCGCGCCGATGAGGCAAGGCGCGCGGCATCCCCGGCGGCGGCTTCCTCGCCGCCCGCTGCCGGGCGCCCGGGAGCGCGTTCCGGGCAACATCCCGAGGGGTGCGCCGTTTTGCTCGCTCAAGTGACGGAGGATCTCGACGATCAGCGCGAGCAGGTGCTGAGCTATCTCGCCCAGTACGAGATCCAGGTGTTGCCGGCCGAGGATTACCCGCAAGGCGGAGATGCCTTCCGAGCCGCCTTCGCCGCCGACCTCGAGCGGGCAGACCTCTTTGTGCAGCTTCTCGGGGAGCGCCCGGGGCGCAAGCCGCGCGATCTGCCGGAAGGGTATGCCCAGTTCCAGGCCGCCGCCGCTGCGGCCAAGGGCATCGAGATCATGCAATGGCGAAGCCCGGAGCTCCGGCCCGATGCCGTTGCCGATGCCGGGCACCGCGCGCTGCTTGGCGGCGAGCATGTGATCGTCGATAGCCTGGAGGGCTTCAAGGCGGCGGTGCGCAAGGCACAGGCACGCAAGGCGGCATCGCCCGCGGAGGCGCGTCGTACGGCCTCTTCCTCCTTCGTCTTCATCGATGCCGCGGAAGATGATTTCGAGGCGGCGCGCCTGATCGCGGAGGAGCTCAAGCGGGAATCGTTTGGCGCGGCACTGCCGATCCTCGAAGGACCGACCACGGAGTTGCGGGCCGATCTTGAGGAGAACATCATCAATTGCCGCGCCATGGTCGTGGTTTATGGCCAGACCACGCCGCTTTGGGTGCGTGGGCACCTGCGCCTTTACAACAAGCTCAAGGAGAGCCGCACAGAGCCGCCGCGCGTGCTCGAGCTCTGGCTCGAGCCGCCGGAGGACAAGAAGGACCATGATTTCTGGCTGAGTGAGCTCAAGCGCATTCGTGTCTCCGCGCCGCTTAGCAAGCAATCTCTCCAGCCGTTGATCGAGGCGCTCGCCGAGTGAGCGGGTCGGTCAGGCTTCCCTATCCGGGGCTTCGTCCGTTCAAGCGCGACGAGACGGATCTCTTCTTCGGCCGTGAATCCTGCGTCGATGAAATGGTTGGCCGGCTCTCGGCGACCCGTTTCCTCGCGGTGCTCGGCCCTTCCGGCAGCGGCAAGTCCTCGCTCGTGCGCACCGGGCTTCTCGATGCGCTGGAGATCGGCCTGATGGCCGGAGCCGGGCCCCGCTGGCTGATCGTTGAGATGCGCCCGGGGGGGCGGCCGATCGAGAACCTCGCCCGTGCCCTGCAGCGTACGGCAGGCGACGGGGTGGACCGGGCACCGCTGGCTTCCCAGCTCCGGCGCGGCCCTCGCTCCGTGATCCATTGGTGTCGCGAAGGCAACCTTCCCGGGCGGACCAATCTTCTCATTCTCGTCGATCAGTTTGAGGAGCTTTTCCGTTACGCCGATTACGCCGGGCGAGAGGATGCGGAACGTTTTGTCGCCCTTCTGCTCGAAAGCGCCGCGGCCGAGCAGGCACCGATCTATGTCGTGCTGACGATGCGTTCGGAATTTCTCGGTCCCTGCGCGCTTTTCCCCAATCTCGCCGAGCGGATCAATGCCGGACTTTATCTCGTGCGGCGAATGACGCGCGAGGAGATGCGCGAGGCCATCGAAGGTCCGGCCGGGGTCTGTGGTTTCACGATCGAGCGGGCATTGGTCAGCCGCCTCCTCAACGATCTGGCAAGCTTCGCGCCCTGGGAAGACGAGCGTAGTGTCGATCAGCTCCAGCTCCTGGCAAGACGTGCCGACCAGCTGCCGGTGCTGCAGCACGTGCTGAACCGGCTTTGGCTTCGCGCGCGTTCCGCGGAGCAGGATGGGCCGGTCACGCTTCACCTCGCCGACTACGAGGCGCTCGGCGGCCTCGGAGGCGCGCTCAACGCGCATGCAGAGGAGGTGCTGGCTTCAATCGGGCCGGAGTACGAGGCGACGGCAAGGACCGTGTTTCGTGCGCTGGTGAGCGGCAGCACCGTTGCCACTGCGGTTCGCCGGCCTTGCCGCGTCGAAGAACTCGTGAACCTAGCAGGCGGAGACCGTGCCGCGGTGGAGCGCGTGGTGGACGCATTCCGCGCTCCGGAGTGCAATTTTCTTATCGGCTCGGATCAGGGTCCGCTCACTCCGGAAACTGTGATCGATATCAGCCACGAGAGCCTAATCCGCCAATGGAGCAGGCTCCGGCAATGGGCCCAAGACGAGGCACGGGCAGCGGGGGAGTACCGTGACCTTGAGAAGAGCGCGAGCCGCTGGCAGGCGGGCCATGGCGCGCTGCTCGGCAAACGCGATCTTGACGCCACGATGGCGTGGTGGGAGCGCGAACGGCCGAACACCGCCTGGGCGGAACGCTATGGCGGCAATTTCGCGCTCGCTACACAATATCTCGACAAGAGCAAACGCGGGGTGACGATCCAGCGCTTCTCACGTGGCGCCTATGGCGGTTTCGTTCTGTTGTTCCTGGTTGCCGGATCTATCATCGCCTACCAGTACTGGCGCAACCAGAGGCTTCTTGCGGCGACGCAGGCCGACCTCGTGGGCACCAGTTACATGTTGGGCGAGAGCGCAACCAAGGGCCAGCTAAACTACGTTCTTGCCATGGTCTATTTCCTCAAGGCCGCCAAGCTCGGTTCCCTGGATGGCGCGTACCGTGTCGGCTATCTCTATGCGCAAGGTAACGGCGTCAAGCAAAGCTATCCCATGGCCGTGATCTGGTACGGCAAGGCGGCGGGCAGCGGCTACGCTGCGGCGGAAAATGATCTCGGCTATCTTTACGACTATGGGCTGGGTGTCCCGCAGGACAACAACAAGGCTGCCGAGTTCTATCGCAAGGCCGCCGACCAGGGGGACGCGACGGCGGAATATAATCTCGGCTGGGATTATGACAACGGCGTCGGGGTCAAGCGGCAGGACTCTCATGCCGCGGCGGATTGGTACCGCAAGGCTGCCGATCAGGGCGATGGAGCGGCGCAAACCAACCTCGGCTATTTTTACGAGCACGGACGCGGTGTGAAACAGGACTATGCCAAGGCGGCTGAGTTGTATCGCAAGGCTGCCGACCAGGGCGATGAAGTGGCGGAAAACAATCTGGGTTATTTTTACGAGCACGGCCTTGGCGTGAAACAGAACTATGCCAAGGCAGCGGAGTTATATCGCAAGGCCGCCAATCAGGGCGGCGCCACGGCGGAAGATCATCTCAGCAGTCTTTACGAGCGTGGCCTTGGCGTCGACCAGAATTATGCCATGGCGGCGGATTGGTACCGCCAGGCTGCCGATCAGGGCGATGCTCCCGCGGAGGCTGAACTTGGCTATCTTTATGAGCACGGTCTTGGCGTGAAGCAGGACTATGCCGAAGCGGCGAAGTTGTATCGCAAGGCCGCTGGCAAAGGCGATTCCACGGCGGAGTACGATCTTGGCCTTCTTTATGCTGAAGGCCGGGGAGTGAAGCAAGACTTTGCCCAGGCGGCGGAATGGTATCGCAAGGCTGCCATTCAAGGTGACGAGGCGGCGCAATCCAATCTGGGCTATCTTTACGAGCATGGTCTTGGCGTGAAGCAGGACTATGCCGAGGCGGCGGAATGGTATCGCAAGGCTGCTCTCCAGGGGGATTCTGCGGCAGAATTCGATCTTGGCTTTCTTTACGCTGAAGGCCGGGGAGTGAAGCAAGACTTTGCCCAGGCGGCGGAATGGTATCGCAAGGCTGCTCTTCAGGGCGACGGAGACGCAGCGTACAACCTTGGCAATCTTTACGATGCCGGTCACGGCGTGCCACAGAGCGACGCTGAAGCCATGAGGTGGTTCGCGAAGGACTCGGCTACTGGCGATTCTGACGGGGAACGGCGGATCGGTGACATTCTTGCCCGCGAGAAGAAATACGATGAGGCGCTTGCCGCATACCGGAAATCGGTCCGGCTGGCGCAAGCTGCACTGGTTGCGAATCCGAACGATTCCGACGCCAAGGAGGCCATTCCTCTCCTCGCCGGTGATGTCGGCGATGTCGCCTATGAGTTTCTTCTTCAGGGCGAGTTCAAGAAGGCGCTGGATACGGCGAACCTCTCGGTCGGCCTGATGCCGGAATCGGTCTGGCTCCAGAGCAATCGCGCCGACGCGCTGATGATGCTTGGGAAGACGGACGAGGCGCGCGCGATCTATCTTCGGTTCCGGGCGGTCAAGGATGCCGGCAATGGCCAGTCTTGGACCGACGGTGTGCTGAGCGACTTCGCCGCTTTGCGCAAGAAGGGATTTTCCAGCCCGTTGATGGCGGAGATCGAGACGACGTTGCGTACGACGACGGGCGAGGCTGACCCAACGGGCCAGCCGTAGAGTTGCCTTGAGCGCAATCCCCTACCATTCGGCGCTGATCGTTGGTGCGGGTTCGGGCATCAGCGCCTCGCTCGCCCGCTTGCTCGCGGCTGAGGGACTCGGTGTGGGTCTTGCCGCGCGCAATATCGAGAAGCTCACCCCGCTCGCCGCTGCGACCGGCGCGCATCTCTTCACTGCTGACGCTGCCGAGCCTGATGAAGCGGCAAAACTTTTCTCAGCGGTAGACGCCAAGCTCGGCGAGCCGGATGTTGTCATATACAATGCATCCGCTCGCGCTCAGGGCTCGCTATTGGACCTCGATCCGGAGGCGGTGCGCCGTGCAATCGCGGTGACCGCCTTCGGCGGCTTCCTCGTCGCCCGCGAGGCCGCGCGGCGCATGGTGCCCCGCGGGCGCGGCGCGATCTTCTTCACCGGCGCGAGCGCCAGCGTGAAGGGATTTCCGCGTTCGGCGAGCTTTGCAATGGGCAAATTCGCGTTGCGCGGCCTGGCGGAGAGTGCTGCGCGCGAACTCGGGCCGAAGGGAGTCCACGTTGCCCATTTCGTCATTGACGGCGTGGTGCGCGGGGCTCGCTACCCCGATCCGCCGGAACGGCCAGACAGCACGCTCGACCCCGATGCGATCGCGCAGGCTTATCTCGATCTGCTTGCCCAGCCGCGGAGCGCCTGGACATTCGAGATAGCACTGCGTCCCTGGGTGGAGAATTTTTAGACGGGGAGCGGCTTATTCCGTTGCCAGGATCTCCCTCGGGCATGGGGGCTCGTTGCCAGGGCGCGGAGGCAGCGGACCGCTACATCGTCGGCCTCCGTGGACCGGAACCTCGCCTTGCGAACCGACAATCCGCCAATTGCCAATCGGCCAATTGCCAGTCCACCGATTGCGGCAGTGCCGATGGCGGGCGCTGTAATCCAAGTTGGAGGCGAGATTTCGTATTGGGTGATGCTGAAGCCTGCCCGCAATCTTTGCCTCGTCGTTATTCTCCGATCTCTTTTTCGTCTTGCGCGAGGTGACGGGCAAGCGCCATGAGTCGGCGGTCACGCCATTGCTGGCGTACGGCGAGGCGGGCGCGCGGGGTTTTTCGGCTCAGTTCCACCTCAACGCGCTCGGCGAGCGTGCCAGACCAGTTTGTCGGCTCGGCCTGGGACTTCGCGATATGCCGATAAAGGCCTTCATAGCGGGCGACATAGTCCCGCACGCCGCCAGGGGCATTGAGATCGATGGTTTCGAACGGCCCCATGAAGGCCCAGCGCAGGCCGATACCTTTGCAGATGCCGGCATCAATGTCATCGGTTGAGGCATAACCCTCGGCCATGAGGCGGAAGGCCTCATGGAGCAGCGCGCCTTGGAGACGGTTCATGATGAAGCCGTCGAGTTCGCGGTGCATGACGATCGGCACCTGGCCGATCGCGCTCATCAGAACGCGGGTGCGTTCCATGATGGCCGGTTCGGTCCAGGGCGTGGGCACGAGCTCGACCGCAGGAACAAGGTAGGGCGGATTGATGGGATGGGCGACGAGACAACGATGCCGGCCTGCAAGCGTCTCAGTGAAGCGAGAGGGCAGGAGAGCGGAGCTCGAACTGGCAAGTACCGTGCCCGGCGCGGCGGCTTTGTCGAGCTCAGCGAAGATGGTGCGCTTGGCTTCCAGCTCTTCCGGGACATTCTCCTGCGCGTGCCGAACGCCTTCGAGCGCGACCTCAATCGTCTCGGCCGCGGTGATCCGGCCGCTGACTTGCGCTGCGGTCTGGCCCGCCAGCATGGCGCGCGCTTCGAGATCACGGATGAGATCCGCGGCAGTGCGGAGCGTTTCCTCGACCCGCTGCGGATCGCTGTCATAGAGCGCGACAAGGCAGCCGCCGCGCGCGAAGGTGATGGCCCAGGCACGGCCGATCAGGCCGGCGCCGATGATCGCGATTTTTTCCGGCATCGCCAGTCTCCCGATCCGCGCTTCAGAAATTGACCCGGTCCGGCCCCTTCAGGGAGAGGATCTCCCGTGCCTCGTCAGGCGTGGCGATGCCGAGACCGAGCCCCTCGATGATCTGGCGCGCTGCGTTGACCTGCTCGGCGCTCGACCGGGCGAGCTTGCCCGGCCCGATCCAGAGCGAATCCTCGAGCCCGACACGCACATTTCCACCCATCGCAGCGGCTTCCGCCGCAATAGGAAGCTGATTGCGTCCTGCTCCGAGGACCGACCAGCGATATTGCGTGCCGAAGAGCCTGTCCGCGGTGCGCTTCATGTGCATCACGTCCTCCGGATGCGGGCCGATGCCGCCCAGGATTCCGAACACGGTCTGGACGAAGAGGGGCGGCTTCACCAGGCCGCGCTCAAGGAAATGATGCAGGTTGTAGAGATGGCCGATATCGTAGCATTCGAACTCAAATCGGGTGCCGGCATCACCGAGCGTGCGCAGGACGAACTCGATATCCTGAAACGTATTTCGGAAGATCAGATCGCGAGAGTTCTCGAGATGCTCGCGCTCCCATTCGTGGCGGAATTCCTTGAAGCGGCCAAGCATGGGGAAAAGGCCGAAATTCATCGAGCCCATGTTGAGCGAGGCGATTTCGGGCTTGAAGGTCTCCGCTGGGCGGACGCGCTCCTGCACGGTCATGTACGGTGCGCCGCCGGTCGTGAGATTGATCACCGCACTCGTGCGCTGCTTGATGCGGGAGAGGAAGCGCCCGAAGGCATCGGGCGATTGGTCGGGCTTGCCGGTCTCTGGATTGCGAGCGTGGAGATGCACGATCGCTGCACCCGCTTCGGCGGCCTCGATCGCGGCCTCGGCAATCTGCTCCGCCGTCACCGGGAGATAGGGCGACATGCTCGGTGTATGAATCGCGCCCGTGATCGCGCAGGTGATGATGACCTTGCGCTCTCGTGCGGATGGTTGTGCCACTGTCTTTCGTCCTCTCGCTCGAATGAATTGGCCCGAATGGATTGACCGGTTCAGCCGGCAAAACGCGGCTCCGGCACGCCACGGATGCCGAGATCACGGACCGCGAAGAGAGAGCCCCGCAGCACGCCATCCCCCGGGAAGCGTGGCAAGGGGGGTTTTGCCATGCTGGTGACGAAGAGGATGTCGAGATTCGGGCCGCCGAACATCACGCTCGTCACCTTCTTCACCGGCATCTCGATGATACGGTCGATGCTGCCGTCCGGGCGATAGCGCACGATCTTGCCGACATAGACCTGCGCGCTCCAGACACAGCCTTCCGCATCCACGGTCGCGCCGTCGAACCCGCCGCCATCATTGGGCCGGGTGCAGAAGGTGCGCTTGTGGAAGACGTTTCCGGTTGCCGGGTCATAGTCATAGGCCGAGATTTCGCCGGACCAGGTGTCGGTGAAATAGAAAATGCGCCCATCGGGGCTCCAGCACGGGCCGTTGCTGACGATGATGCCGGTGTCGATCTTTGTCACCGTGAGGTCCGGGGCAAGGGAATAGAGGGCGCCGTTCGGGCCGTCCTCCATCGTGTCCATCGAGCCCGCGACAAAGCGCCCAGCCTTGTCCACTTTGCCGTCATTGAGCCGATTGTTGGGCTTGTCCGGCTCGGGGTCATGAATGGGGGAGACATCGCCCGTCTTGAAATCGAGCGCATGAAAGCCGCGCGCGAGCGAGACGATTGCGCCGCCATTCTTGCGCAGGCACATCGAGCCGATTTTTTGCGGCATATCCCAGGCACGGACTTCCCTTCCATCCACGGTGCAGCGGAAGACGCGGCCGTCAAAACTGTCGATCCAGTAGAGTCGTTCCTCCTCGACATCCCAGAGCGGGCCTTCGCCGAGCGTGGTCTTTACATCCACGAGCACATCGATGCGCATGTTGTTCCTCTTCCTCAGCCGCGGAAGCGCGGCTCGGGCAGGCCGCGGACGCCGAGCCCGTGCACCGCGAAGAGGCCCCCGGCTTCGCGTTCCTGCCGCCGTCTTCCCTGATAGGGTCGCGCCATCGAGGTGACATAGAGGATATCGAGATCAACGCCGCCGAAGCTCACGCTGGTGATGCTGTCCACCGGCATGCCGATCATCCGATCGATCGTGCCGTCCGGCGCGAAGCGCACCAGCCGTCCGCCATAGACCTCGACGCTCCAGACAAAGCCCTCCTCATCGACCGTGGCGCCGTCCGGATAGCCGCGCAGATGACCTTCGAAATTCGCAAAGATGCGGCGGCTCAGAAGATCGCCGGTTGCGGCATCATACTGATAGGACCAGATGGCGCGGCGGAACGTGTCGGCGAAGTAGAATATGCCGCCGTCGGGGCTCCAGCATGGACCATTGCTGACGACAATGTTCTCCTCGAGCTTGGTTACGCGAAGATCGGGATCGAGACGATAGAGACCGCCGAGCGGCTCCCGCTCTTCGTAGTCCATATAACCCACGAGAAAACGGCCCTGGCGATCCACCTTGCCGTCATTCATCCGCGTGCGGCGGATGTTGCTTTCGGGATCCGCGATCGGTTTCGCGATACCGGTATCGAAATCGAAGAAATGGAATCCGTTGCGCAAAGAGACAACCGCGCCGCCGCCGGCGCGCAGGCACATCGAGCCGATATGCTCGGGGACTCTCCAGCTTTTGTGTTCCTGACCGTGCGGATCAGTGCGGTGGATCGCGCAACCGTGGCTGTCGATCCAATAGAGACGCTGCTCATTCACGTCCCACAGCGGACCTTCGCCGAGCTCGTTCCGTGCGTCGACCAGCAATTCGATCCGAAACATGGATTTTCCTTCAGAGCGTCTCGACATTGCCGCAGACGCCGATCGACTGGCCGGAAACGTTGCGCCCGAGCGGCGAGGCGAGGAAGAGCACCATCTGCGCCACGTCCTCGGCCGTCACCATGCGGCGGAGCGAGACTTTTTCGAGATATTGCGTTTCCATCTCGGCATAGGTCAGTCCGAGCTGCGCAGCGCGGGCGCGGATCACGCCTTCAATGCGGGGTCCCTTGACGATTCCGGGCAGGATGGCGTTGACGGCAATTCCGGAGGGACCAAGCTCTTTCGCGAGACTTTGCGTGAACCCGATGACCCCCCATTTCGCCGCCGAATACGGTGTGCGGTAGGCATAGCCATGGCGACCGGCGGCCGACGACATATTGATGATGGCGCCGCTGGCGTTTTGTTTGAGAAGAGGCACGGCGCGGCGCGCGCAGAGAAACTGGCCCGTGAGGTCGATATCGATGCAGCGTCGCCATTCCGCGGGATCGATCTCCTCGACCGCGCCGGTGGGGCCGGCGATGCCGGCATTGTTCACCAGCACATCGAGCCCGCCGAGCGTGCTTGCCGCCTCGTCGAACAGCCGGTCCACCTGTGCCTCGTCGGAAACGTCGGCAAGCGTCGTGCCGACGCCGAGGCTTCGGGCGCAGGCGGCCAGTGTTTCGGCATCGACGTCGCAGATATATACGCGCGCGCCGGCACCCGCCAGGGCTTCGACGATGGCACGCCCGATTCCCGCGGCGCCGGCGGTGACGACGACTCTTTGCCCCTCGGCGCTCAACCCTGCCATGCTCGCTCCTTCTGTCAGGCCCGTCGCTCGCGCAGCGCGACGACGGCGCTGAGCACAACGAGGCCGAAAATGATATCGCGGGTGGCATCCGGCAGGGTGGTGCCGGCGAGCAGCGTGGAAAGCGCGGTCAGCAGCAGAACACCGCCCAGCATGCCGAGATAATGGCCGCGGCCACCTGTGATCAGCGTGCCGCCGACGACGACCACGGCGATCGAGGGGAGGAGGTAGTCATCGCCCATGCCGAGGCTCGCCTGGCCGGAGAAGCCCGAGAGCAGGATGCCGACAAGGGCGCTGCAAAACCCGGAGAGTGCGTAGACGCCGATCAGGGTGCCGCCGACGCCGACCGCGGAAAGCCGCGCGACCAGCGGGCTGTTGCCGACGGCATAGATACGCCGGCCGAACACGGTCCGGTCGAGCAGGAGGAGGGCGGCGAGCACGAAGAGGACAAGGAACCAGACGACCGGCGTGGGCCCCAGGAAATGGCCGGTCATGAACCAGCGCTGGGCGGGCGAAGCGAAGCCGGCCGGCGTGCCGTTGCAATAGACAAGGGCGGCGCCTTGCAGGATGCCGTTCATCGCCAGGGTCATCACGATCGGTGGCAGGCCGAGCAACACAATGCCGAGCCCGTTGATGGCCCCGAGCACGACGCCGAAAGCGAGACCAAGCGGAATTGCCCAGAGGGCGATGATATCCGAGCCGTGGATCAGGCCGGAGGTGAGAATGCCGATGAAGCCGATCATCCATGGCACAGAGAGATCGAGCCCGCCCGTGAGAATCGCCGCACCCTGACCGAGCGCGAGAATCGCGAGGAAAGAGGAGAGAACGAGGAGCGAGTCGAAATATCCGGGATTGTCGAGCGTGCCGCCGAAGACCGCCTGGGAGACCACGAGAACGATGACGAAACCGACATAGGCTGGCAGGATCGTGCGCAGCGCCTCGCGGTGGCGCGCGAACCAGGATGCGATGGCCGCAGATTGTTCGGCATGCAACGGTGCCGGCAGCACCGGCGCGGCAGCAACGCCAGAGTGGACCGAGGCCAGTGCGCCACGGGCGCGCGCGGCCAGCTTGTCACGTGCCAGCCTGAGATAGAACGCGATCGGCGAGTGGCGATTGAGCGAGGCGGCGAGCACCGCGAGCAGCAGGATCACCCCTTCCGCAACCGAGCTGTAATAGGCGGAGACATTGAGCACGAGGAGGATATTGACGAGGATCATCAGCGTATAGGCGCCGACGATCGAGCCGATGCAGCCGCCACGGCCGCCGCCGAGCAACGTGCCGCCAAGCACCACGGCAGCGAACACCTCGAGCAGCATCGGCCGCCCGACCAGCGGATCCCCCGACCCGGTCTGCGCGGAGATGAAAGCACCGGCCGCGCCGTAGAAGAGGCCGGCAAGGACATAGGCCCAGAACTTCACCCAGCCGGTGCGGATGCCCGCTGCGTGCGCGGCCTCCTCGTCGCTGCCCACGGCATAGATCCCGATCCCGAGGCGGGAATTCCGGATCAGCCGCCAGACGAGGGCGGCGACCAGCAGCACGACGATGGGTGCGGGCAGCAGGTTCGGGATCGCATCGCCGCTGAAGAAGGCGGCAAATCCCGGCGCGATGCTTCCTCCCGGCTTCTCCATCACGAGCAGCGTGACACCCTGGACGATGAACATGGTGGAAAGGGTGACGACGATCGACTGCATGCGGACGAAGGCGACGAAGACGCCGTTGAACGCGCCGACCAACGCGCCGACCGCGAGGGCGACCGCAAAGAATGCGACCTGCGAGAGGGGCGAGGTTCCCATCGCGCTCGCCAGCACCACATTGACGAGCGAAACGACGGCACCCGTGGAAAGATCGAAGCCGCCGGTGAGGATGACGATGGTCTGCCCCATCGCCGCGAGCGCGAGCGTCGCCCCGCCCGCGGACATGAAATGGATCTCGAAATAGCTGAAGGCGCCCGGCGTGATCACGTCCACTGCCAGGAACAGCACCACAAACACCGCAATGGCGACGATCAGGCCCCGATGGCGGCGGAAATCCGGGAGCCACGTCGTGCGGTGCCGTGCGGGGAGGGCGAGCGTGCTCATTCCGGAACCGTTCTGACGGTCCCTGCCTCGCCAAGGGCCGCCCGCATGATCGTCTCCTCTTCGATCGCGTTGCCGGCGAGCGAAGCGACCGTGCGGCCCTCGTACATGACCAGAACACGATCGCACATATTGACGATCTCTGGAATTTCCGTGGAATGGAAGAGAATCGCCCCACCGGCATCGGCAAAGCTGCGCATCAGGAGATAGATCTGGTGCTTGGTCCCGACATCGACTCCGCGCGTGGGGTCGAAGAGGAGGAGGACGCGGCTTTCGGCCAGCAGCCATTTCGCGATCACAAGCTTCTGCTGGTTGCCGCCCGAGAAGGCCCCGGCTTGCGTATAGAGCGCGCGCGCATCCACCTCCACCTGCGCAAGCGCGCCCGCGACCGCTCTATTCTCGCGCGCCACGTCGATCACGCCGAAACGGGCGAAGCGGTCCACGACCGGCAGCGAAACGTTGAACCGGCCCGCGAGCTTGAGGAACAGGCCCTCGGTCTTGCGTTCCTCCGGCACCAAGCTGATGCCGATGCGGCTCCGCACTGCGTCGCGCGGCGAGGCAAGCACGATCTCGCGTTCATCCACGAGGAGCCGGCCCGAGACGAGCGGCGTCATGCCGAAGCAGGCGAGGAAGAGCTCTTGCTGGCCCATGCCCTGCAGGCCGGCCACGCCGAGAATCTCGCCCGGATGCAACGAAAAGCTCGCTCCCCGCAGCTTGCCCGCGGTGGCGATGCTCTCCGCGCGCAGCACCGGCGCGGAGGCTTCGTGAGCCGCGACAGCCGGCGCGGCGGGCCGGCCGGGAAAGGTGCTGGCGAGCGAGCGGCCGATGATCATCCGGATCACCTCGTCATCGCTCGCCGCTTCCACCTCCGCCGTGCCGATCGTCTGGCCATTGCGCAGCACGGTGAGGCGATCGGCAAAGCGCCGCACTTCGCGCAGCCGATGGGTGATGAAGACGATGGTCACGGCATCGCGGCGCAAGGTCGCGATCCGCTCGCCGAGCCAGTCTATATCGCGGCCCGAGAGGCTCGAGGTCGGCTCGTCGAGCAAAAGGATGTGCGGGCGACGGAACAGGGCGCGCGCGATCTCGATCTTCTGCCGCGTCGCCAGCTCGAGATCCCGGATCTCGGCACGCGGATCGATGTCGGCAAGGCCGAGGGCGGCGAGATGCTCCGTCACGCGCTGCTCGCCCTGCCGGCGGCGAAGCTGGCCGAGCAGGCCGCGTGGCGCATTCGGCATCAGCATATTGTCCACGACCGTCAGGTCGCGCACCAGGGTCAATTCCTGGAACGCGGTCGCGATGCCGTGGCGCTGCGCGGCCGCCGGGCCATGCAGCGAGACACGCATGCCGCCGAGTGCGATCTCACCGGCATCGGGCGCGAGAAGGCCGGACAGCAGCTTTACCATCGTCGATTTGCCGGCGCCGTTCTCGCCGAGGAGCGCATGCACCTCGCCCGCGATGACGCGGAACGACGCGTCCTTGAGCGCGACGGTTGCGCCGAAGGATTTGGTCACGCGCGAGACTTCGAGCGCGAGGGAATCCGGCACGGCGGACAGCTCCGAGGCGGGCGGGAGGATTGCAGCGTGATGGCGCCGCGCACCCTCCCGCGCGGTCAGAGCGGGATGAGATCGCTCGCGCTCACTCATCCCGCTCTTGGCCATTATTTTCTCGCGTGATTCAGACCTGCGATGACTCCACCTTCGGTCATCACGCTCTAGGCTCACTGCTCGGGCTTGCCGTTCAGGGCCGCCTGCAGGCCGGCCTCCGGCGTATCGGGCGAGTAGATCGAGGCGAACCAGCCCGGATTGCTGATGATCGCTGGCTGGAAGACGTTGCAACCTTGTTCCATCTCCTGCCAGGTGCCCTGGGTGCAGAGCTTGACGGTCGCGTTGGTCACGACAGGCAGCGGCAGCTTCGTGAATTTTGGCACTGTCTTGCCGTCGAGAACGTCCACCGCGAGCTTGAGCGCGAGCGCACCGGAATAGGGTGGCGAGGCATAGGAGATGCTCTGCTCGCCCATCGGGCGGTAGGTGTCGTGCGCCCCCTCGACACCCGCGGCACCCACTGGAAGCATCTGGATGCGATGGCCGTTGGAGCCCTCACCGGCGCAGGGCTTGAGCTTGTCGTCGGGGATGCCCGCCTCCTTCTCCATCGAGGCGGCGGTGTAGCAGCCGACCTGCATCCAAAGCCCGTCTATATCGCTCCAGGGATGCGTGGTCAGGATCTTCGTGAGTTCCGTGCGCGCGACCGCCTGGCTCCACATGCCCACCCCTTCGGAGATGATGTGGATGCTCGGATATTTGGCGAACACGGCCTTGGCGGCAGCGGTGCGCTGGGTATCGACCGAGGTCCCCGGCACGCCTGTGATGACGACGATGTTGCCCTTGCCCCCGATCGCCTTCGCCAGCCACTCGGCGGTGACACGTCCGGCTTCAAGCTGGTCGATATGCACGTTGTAGGCACAGGGCTCGGTGATCTCGGCATCATAGGCGATAATCACCACGTGCCGCGCACAGGCGTTTCTCACCACCTGATTGAGCGCGGTGGGCGAGATCGGATAGACGACGATCGCCTGCGCGCCTTCCTGAACCATGGCGTTGATCTGTTGAATCTGCCGCTGCGCGTTCGGCCCGGCGACCTGAACCTGCAGGCTCACCCGATCGCGATAATCCTTCGAGGCGGCCATGGCTTTCACCATATTCGCGGCCTCGGCCTGCCAGTCATTGCCAATATAGCTCATCGAGAGGAAGATCTTGTACTTCTTCCCGGCGGCCTCAGCCTGATGCGCAACCGCGGCCAGCCCGAAAGCAAGCGCCACGGCCAGCAAGGGAAATCTCCACCTCACCGTGTTTCCTCCTGTTCCCATGCGCCGTTTTGTCCCGCGGCGCCATCCCGCCACCCTTTACCCGGGCGGCATTTTTCTCTCGACATTGGTTTGATCATAGATCAAGGATCAGAGCACATGCAAGCGGCCCCAGCATGAAACGGCCGCTTGCGGATCGAGAGGCGCGATGCAAGGGACGGTGGATACGGAGCCCCTCACCACCGAGAGGAAGTTTCCGCTCAACCCGGTCGATCGCGAGACGGTGCAGGACCGCGTCTATCGCCGCATCCGCGAGATGATCCTTGATGGCGAGATCGAGCCGGGACAGACCGTGACGATTCCGGGTCTTTCTGCCGCGTTTCAGGTGAGTGCGATGCCGGTGCGTGAAGCGCTGCGCCGGTTGATGGCAGAGCAGGCACTGATGGTGGTCTCAGGCCGTTCGGTCGGCATCCCGGCTCTGACGCGCGCCCGGCTCACCGATCTCAGGCGCGTGCGCCGCGAGGTGGAGGGCGTGGCGGTCACCTGGGCGGCGACGCGCGTCGGTCCGGCCGAATTGCGACGGCTTGAAGAGATGGTCCGTGAGATGCAGCGCGCGGCGGAAGAGCGCGATGGGCGGCGCTACGTGCCGGCCAATCATGATTTCCATTTCACGATCTATCGCGCTGCGGACTCGCCAACGCTGCTCAGCATCATCGAATCGCTCTGGCTGCAGATCGGGCCCTATTTCCATGTGCTACGCGCTTCGGAGAATTGGCAGGCGGCGAATTCTCGTCATCGCGCCATGCTGGGGGCGCTCGGCCGGCGTGATGGCGAGGCAGCTGTCGCGGCACTTCAGCACGATATCGACGAGGCCGCGGCGGCGCTGGAGCGCCTGCTTGGCTAGAGCGGGATGCGTTCGCTCTCGCTCACGGATCCCATTCTCGCCATTTGTTTTCGCACGTGATTCAAACCTACGGTTGGGTCCACCGTCGGTCATCACGCTCTAAAGCTCGATCCGCGAGAAAAGATAGCTCGCGATCGCAAGCAGCAATGCGGCCAATGCACCGAGCACGGCAAGATCAGTCACCATGCCGAGCGAAGCCTGACCTGCGAAAGCGTCGCGGATGCCCGCAACGCCGTAGCTGAGCGGATTGATCTGCGCCACGAGCTTCAGCGGCGCGGGCAGGCCACGCGTCGGGAAGAGCGCATTGGAAAAAAAGAAGATCGGCATGACAAGGAAGTTCATGATGAGCGGAAAACCCTGGATATCTTTGAGCACCGAGCCGATGGCGGTGCCGATCGCGCTGAAGAGCAACGCGATCAGAGCCATGAAGGGGAGTGCGAGTAACGCCTCCAGCGGATGGTGGATGTGGAATCCGGCGATCAGCGAGACGATGAAGACAAGGAGGCCCTGAAGCAGCGCCGTGGTGGCGCCGCCGAGCGTACGCCCGAGCACGATCACGAACCGTGGCACGGGTGCCACCAGAGTTTCCTTGAGGAAGCCGAACTGGCGATCGAAGATGATTTCGATCCCTCCGAACACGCCGGTGAAAATGATTCCCATGGAAATCACGCCGGGGACTACGAAGTCGAGATAGTTGCCATGGCCGGCGCGTGCGAAGATGGGACCGAAGCCGAAACCGAGCGCGAAGAGAAAAAGCAGCGGCTGGCCAAGGGAACCCACCATGCGAGCGCGCGCGCGGGCATAGCGCTTGAGCTGGCGTAGCCAAAGGATCGCAGCTGCGCGCATTACCGTCCCCGCCAGGCGCGGCGCAGCATTCGCATCCGCTCGGCAGGATTTGCCTCTTCGGCCCGGACATCGCGGCCGGTGAGGGCGATGAACGCCTCCTCAAGGGAGGTGCTCCGCGTCCTTTCCTTGAGTGACGTTGCCGTGCCTTCGGCGATGATGCGGCCGTGATCGATCACGGTAATCTCGTCAGCCACGCGCTCGGCTTCTTCCATGGCATGGGTGGTGAAGAACACGGTCACGCTCTGTTCCGTGGCAAGTCCGCGCACGAACTCCCAGATGAGGCTGCGCGTTTGCGGATCGAGCCCGATCGTCGGCTCGTCGAGGAAGAGGATCCGCGGTTTATGGAGGAGGGCGCGTGCGATTTCGAGTCTCCGACGCATCCCACCCGAGAAGGTCTTGACATAATCGCGGCGTCTTTCGGCGAGTCCAACGAAACCGAGCAACGTCGTCGCCCGTTCGCGAAGCTGAGCCCGCGGGACACCGTAGAGCGCGCCGTGCAGCTCCATGTTCTCGTATGCCGTCAGCTCATCATCGAGGCTTGGATCCTGGAAGACGATGCCGAAGGCGCGGCGCACTTCCGCCGGTTCACGCACCGGATCGCGGCCAGCGACCCTGATCCAGCCCGAGCTGGGCGTGAGCACGGTCGTCAGGATTTTGATCGTCGTCGTCTTGCCGGCGCCATTCGGGCCGAGGAAGGCACGGATCTCCCCCTCGGGAACCGCGAAGGAGATGTTGTCGATGGCGGTGAAGTTGCCGAACATCTTCACCAGCCCGCGAACCTCGATCATCGCCACCATTGTTGCACTCTACGACGTGTTTTGTTCTGATCGAGCCGAAAACGACTTCGATGCGGTACGATCGGCCAAATGATGGCGGTCCCAGATTTATCTTCGATCTGTCAATTCACGTAGCGGGGGCCGGATAACGTACCCGACGGTAGCCTTTTCCTTGCCGTTATAACGTTGGGTTTCGCCCAGGCAAGAGAGATGCGCGCATCATGCCATGAATGGATCAATGGAAGAGGGCAGGAAGTCCACGCCGGCTGCTGATATCAGCCGGCGCGTATTCCGCCCGCCAAGGCTGTGGGTATGGCGGCGGGCGCCGGGGCCGCGCCTTTCGCAAGGAAGGCGGCAAGCGCGGCAAGGCGGGGGTAAGGCAGCGATTCACATGCCGAAGCCAGGCATATGGCCGCGGCATTGGTGACCACGGCAAGGCAGAGAAGAGTGAAGAGCTCGACGACGCAGCTTGCGGACGTGATCCATCGCCCCGAGTAATGCAACCCTGCGACGACGAGCAATGCGTCGATGCCGAGAATCGAGCCAGCCGTGATATCGCGCAGCCGCCGCATCCGAAGCTGTTCGGTCCGCGGCTCCCCCTGGCCGTTGATCAGACCCTTCGTGCCCCAAGTTACGTTATGCACATTGGCGAGCGCATAGCCATAGAGCACGAGACTGATCAGCCGGTCCGTGAGCAGGTAAAGCGGCAGGTGGCGCAAGGCAGCCCATCTTTGCCTGGGAAAGGAAGCCGCGACGACCGCAGCCAGAAGGACGGCCGGCGCCATGAGAAGGCCGGCTTGCAACGGTGGAAGCAGACAAACCGTGCATCCCGCGAGCAGGCCGACCGATGCCGCCGCTGCCACATCCCGGACCTTGCAAAGCCTCGTTCGCCACCGGGAATGCGGATTGCGTAGCGTAAGCCAGGCGAGGGTGGCCGTTGCGGCCAGGGTGCCGCCGGTCGCGACGGTCAAGGCCGGGTGTTTCGAATGGATCAGGACAGCCACGCCAGCGCAGAACAACAGCAGCAGGAATGCGGGGCTGATCACTTCGCATGCGGTCAATAGGCCCTGCCATAGCATCGCGCTGGCGAAGCGCGCTTTGTCGATAACGCTCTTGTCCTTCCTCAAGAGATAGGATGGCAGATGTCCCCAGAGCCACAGGCGCACGGCAAGGGCGCTGTTCTGCCAGCGCCTCCGCTGCCGGAGCAGTTCCTGGAATGTGTCACAGGCGTCGGTCGCCGCCTCCGCTGCCGGGCAGTAGCCGATATTCCAGGATTTGTCCTGGGCGAGGACGATCTCGTTGCCGAAGACCCGGTCCTCGGCGAGGAACATGACTCGCTCGAGCGGAGCAACGGCGTGGAGCCCGCGCAGATAGGTATCGAGAGGCCGCTTACCACCCGAAGCGGATGAGGATGCACTCACCGCGCTCCAGCGGAAGACACAAAACTGCCCTGGAATGACACTGAGATAGCCCGAAGCGATTTCCGTCGGCCACATCACCGCCTTCTGCGAAACGAAATCCATATATTGCCATATGGCCAAGGTACCGGCGCCTTCGCCCGGGGCCGGTGTCAGGATACGGCTGGCGGCGGCCGCAACGTCCGGTCTCTCCCTCATGAAAGTGACGAGCTCGGGAACGGCACCTCTCTCGACAACCGTCCCGACATCGATCTGATAGCAGAAATCCGGTACCAGAACCGGACAAATCGATTGAAAAAACAGGGCATGGGAGTGAAGCTTTCCGCGGTTCCCGGCCTTGACGCAGACCGCGAAATGAAGCTCGGTGGTCACTTCGCCCTCGACGCCGAGGGCGGCCATGATCTTTTCAGCCTTCTGGCATGAGAAATGAACGGTCTCCTCCAAGGCAGAAAAATTCTGTCCGGTATCGATCAGCCCGGCGTCCCGGAAAAACTGCAAAACGGCGGGATTCACGCGGTCATGGCCATCGACTATTATAACGATACAGGAGCGAATTTCCTGCCCCGATCGGCCGTGTCGCTGCGCATCGATGCTGACGATCAGGGCGGAAAGGCTGCTTCTGAGAGCTTCGAAGGGCTCATTGTATATCGTCATACACACCACGTTCCTGAAACCGCTTTCGATGACCGGCTCAGGCCGATGGAGCCTCAGGGCCAGGCAGTTCGTGGCGTTGGTCTCGCTAACCGGCGAATTTCCCGCCACGGCGCTTTGTTCTGGAAGGTGGCCAGAACAATCACGCGAGAAGAAAGATGCCGTACCGATCCCGCGGGCGGCGGTATCCGATATCGGTGCGTGGAAAGTCGGCGCATGCGCTTCCCCTACGCCAAGCCTGGCCAAAGGTCGCGTTGCAGTGCACTGAGACATGAAGCCCTCCCATTTCGGTGGGGCGGAGGGCTACGCGACGCGGCTTCCGGTTTCATTAGCTTAGGTGAATAAAAGCATCCTCGACGCGGATCCGGAAATCAGGGGAAGTAACGCAAATAATCTGATGATTCTCCGAAATGTCAGGAGCTTAACGGGACTCCCTCGGTTTCTTCCCCTGAACCCGCACCGATAGGGGGATGGGATTGCTGGCGCTCACCCATCCCGCTCTTGGTCATTGTTTCATAACGTGATTCAGACTCACGACAATCCCAGCTTCGGTCATCACGTTCCACCATGAGCGCGGCGAGGTGGCCATTCCGGGGCAAGGCTCCTTGCCGGTCAGGGCAGCGTTTGCGTCTGATAAAAATACTGTGCCACTTTCGGATCGTCCGCCGTCGCCGTGGTCGCGACGACGTTGTCGAGTTGCATCGTCTTGGGCACGGCGGAGGCCCTCCCGCTCAGGATATCCACTGCGTACTGGACGGCAAGTGAGCCTTCTTTCGCCGGCTGCTGAATGATAAGCGTGGTGATGACGCCCTGCTTGAGCAGAGTCACCTCGTCAGGCTCGGCATCGTAGCCAACGACATCGACGCTTCCCTTCTTGCCTGCCGCGACCACAGCCTTGCCCACGCCCTCGGCCGAGAACACGTTGGTGCCGAAAATCCCTTTGAGCTTGGGATATTTGAGCAGCAGGAGCTGGGCCTCGGTGAAGGCATTGGTGGGGCTATCGTCGTCGTACTCGATCGCGGCCACTTTCATGTTCGGGTATTTGGCGATCGCGGCGAGGAAGCCTTTCTGGCGTTCATCCGTGGTCGATATACCGGGTTTGACGTTGATCACAGCCACCTCACCCGTCTGATGGGCGAAGGCGGCGATTGCGTTCGCCGCGGCCTCGCCACCCTGAATATTGTTCGAGGTGATCTGGCTCTGAAGCAGCGAAGCGTCGGTGATTGTCGTGTCAACGGCGATCACCGGGATATGAGCCTGCACGAACTGGCGGATCGGGTTGATCAGCGCCGTCGTGTCCGTCGGCGCGATCATCAGTGCCCCCGGATGCTTGGCAAGCAAAGCCTGGAGCACCGGGATCTGGGTCTCGGGCGAGAAGGAGGCGCCACCCTGCCAGATCAGCGGATAGCCGAGCTTCTTCGCTTCCGCCGCCGCGCCGCGCTGCATGGTGATGTAGAAGGCATCAGTGGTGATGCCGGGCACGAGCGCCAGAGTGGCGGGCCCGGCTGCCCAGGCGGCAGCCGGCGCGGTGGCGATGGCGGCGGCCGCGAGGATGGCGCGGGCCAGCGACGTGGCACGGTTCCGGGTGGCCCTCTTTTGCCAAAACATGGTTTCCTCCTTACACTTGCCTTGTGGATCAGGCGGCATCGATCAGCCGGTTGCGAAGCTGGTCAACGGCAACCGCGAAGATGAGGATCGCACCGACCGCGACCTGCTGCCAGAACGGCTGAACGCCCATCAGGATCAGGCCCGTCACCATCACGGTGATGACAAAGCTGCCAATCACCGTGCCGAGGATCGTGCCGCGCCCGCCGAACAGGCTTGCGCCGCCGATCACCACGGCGGTGATCGCATCGAGCTCGTCATTCGCGCCGGCCTGCACAGAGGCGGAGGCGAACCGCGCCATCACCATCAGCCCCGCTACCGCAGCAAGGAATCCGGAAAGCATATAGACTTTCACCAGATGGCGCTCGACGCCGATGCCGGCGCGGGCGGCCCCGATCGGGTTCGAGCCGATTGCATAGGTTCTGAGACCGAAGCGTGTCTCGGAGAGGAGGACAGCGGAGCCCACGCAAGCAACCGCGGTGACGAGCACGGTGACGGGCAACCACCCGCCGATCGCGTAGGAACCAAGCGTGCCGACGAGATCCGGAATAGAGCCGATATTCTCACCGTTGTTGAGCAGATAGATCCCGCCCGTGCACATGCTGAGCATGCCCAGGGTGACGACGAAAGGTGTAAGGCGGAGCCGGGTAATGGCCTGGCCGTTGAACCAGCCAACAAAGCTGCCCGTGGCCAGCGCGGCGGCGATGCCAGCCGCGATTTCGGCCGTCGTCCCGGCGTGAGCAGCGATCAGCGCCCGCATCACGAGGGCGCCGACCATACCCGAGAAACCGAGGATCGCGCCTACTGAAAGATCGATCCCGCCGGTAATGATGACGAAGGTTTCGCCGAGCCCGAGCAGGAGATATTCGACCGCGAACTGGGAGGTTGCGAGCCAGTTTGCCCGGCTGAAGAAATCCGGGCTCGCAATCCCGAAAAGAATGACAAGGGCAAGCAGGATCAGGAGAGTCCAGAGCGTGCTCGCCCGCGAGAGGAATAGGGCGAGATGGCGGGTCGGCGGGGCGGCCGCGAAAGCCTCTGCTTCAGACTTGGCGGCCGTCCCGGGCGCCGGGCTACGCTCGAGGGGCTGGCTCATGCCGGCGCATCCGCCGTGGCCGCCAGGGCGCCGGTGATGAGGGCGATGATGTCCTCGATTGTCATCGTCCGTGCCGCCCGGTCGGCGACCTTGCGGCCACGAAAAAGGACGATGATGCGATCACAAAGCGCGTGGACCTGCGGCATGTTGTGGCTGACCAGAATGACAGGGATGCCGCGGGCGCGGACGCTCGCGATCAGCTCGCCCACTTTTGCCTGCTGAGCGACGCCGAGCGCCGCAGTGGGTTCGTCCATGAGAAGCAGGCGCGAGCCCCAGATCAGCCCGCGCGACACGGCGACCGCCTGGCGCTGGCCGCCGGAAAGGGAGCGGCAGGGCGTGCGAACCGATCCCACCCGGATGGCGGTGCGGCCGAGCTCCTCTTCCGCGCGGTGGCGCATTCCACGTTTGTCGAGCAGGCCGAGGCGCCCGAGGAAGCCGGGCCGGACCCGCTCCCTGCCGAGGAAGATATTGGCCCATATCGGAAGATCGAGCGCCAGCGCCAGGTCCTGATAGACCGTCTCGATCCCAGCCATCCGGGCTTCGAGTGCCGAGGCGAAACGGACCTCGCGCCCCGCCATCCGAAGCCGCCCGGAAGAGGGCCGGAGCGCGCCGGCGATGATATTGACGAGGGTCGATTTTCCGGCGCCATTGTCGCCGACGAGGCCGATCACCTCGCCGGGATTCACAGTCAGGCTCACATCGGTAAGGGCATGGATCGGGCCGAAGGATTTGGAGATTCCGACAACCTCGAGCACAGGAGCGGCGATATGAACGCCCGCTCCGGCCGTGGTTGGCTCGCTTGTCTGCTCCATCCTTCCCATCCTCCTGCGGCGGATCCTTTCGGCGAACCGCCTTCCGAGCCGATAGCTCGGCTTTTGGTTATACACGGCCTGCGCGGGCGTCAAATCGGCTGGGCACATGCCCTTGCGGGGGTAGAAGTCGCCGGCCGGGTGTGATGTCGTCTCGTTTCGAAGGAAAAGGAGGATGGATTGAGCCAGATGATGGGACGGATTGAAATCCTTGAGGATCCTCCTGCGCTCGCGCGACGCGCCGCCAGGTGGATGATGGAATCCGCGGCGCGAGCGGCACGAGATTTCCGCATCTGCCTATCCGGTGGCTCGACCCCGCGGCGGCTTTACGAGACTCTGGCCTCCGAGGAATTCGTGACAAGATTTCCGTGGCAGAGTGTCTCGTGGTACTGGGGAGACGAACGCTTTGTCCCCTATGACCATCCGGAAAGCAACTACCGCATGGTGCGCGAAGCGATGCTCGCGCGGGCTCCGGTGCCGGCGGCAAATATTCACCCTATCCCCGTTGATGGTGCGCCGGATGACGCGGCGCGGCATTACGAGCGCCGGCTGCAGGAGGATTACGGCGCAGCGGTGCTTGATCCGACACGGCCGTTGTTCGACATCATGCTGCTTGGGCTCGGCCCCGACGGACATACCGCATCGCTCATTCCGGGCGAGCCGGTGCTGGATGAGCGAAGGCAATGGGCCGCTGCCGTGTCGCATGGAAGGCCAGAGATCCGCATCACGCTCACCTATCCGCCGATCGAGAGCAGCCGGCAGATCGCCTTCCTGGTCACAGGGGAGGAAAAGGCGGCGATCCTGAGCGAGATTCATGCCGGGGGAAGCGATGTTCCGGCGGCAAGGCTGAGGCCGGTGGGCGAGCTCATCTGGTTCGTCGATCGTGCGGCCGCCGCGAAACTTCCGCCCAGGGCATGATGACCGGAGGTCTGAATCACGCGGGAAAAGAAATGCGGAGAGCGGGATAAGGGAGCGCGAGCGATCCCGTCCCGCTCTCGCGTGCGCGGTAGGGTCATGCTCGAGAGGGCATAGCGCCGCGGAGCGGCCGCCTGGCGAACGGGGGTGGGTGGACAAAAGGGGCAAGGAGTCGTTATGTTTGGACGAACATAACGTCTGAAAACCAGCGCCCAAACGATGGAGGGATTTGATGGACATTGCCACTTCCCAGGGAAGGCTGAGCCAGACCGCACGTGACTTCATCGCGCGCCGCCACAAGCTTCTCATCGACGGCAAGTGGGTCGATGCCCATTCCGGACGCAGCTTCGCTGTCTTCGACCCTTCCAATGGCCAACAGATCGCCGAGGTCGCCGAGGGTGGCACGGCGGATGTCGATGCGGCAGTGATCGCCGCTCGCCGCACCTTCGAGGAGGGACCCTGGGCGAAGATGACGCCTGTCGAGCGAGGCAAGCTTGTCTGGAAGCTCGGCGACGTTCTCGAAGCCCACGCGGACGAGCTCGCCGAGATCGAATCGCTCGACAATGGCAAGCCGATCCGTGATGCGCGCGGGGTCGATCTGCCGTTCGGCTGCGAGCTCCTGCGCTACATGGGCGGCTGGTCCACCAAGATCACCGGCCAGAGCATCCCGATCTCCGCTCCGGGCGACTGGCACGCCTATTCACTGCGCGAACCGGTCGGTGTCGTTGGCCAGATCATTCCCTGGAACTTCCCGCTGCTGATGGCGGTGTGGAAGATCGCGCCGGCGCTCGCCGCCGGCTGCACGGTCGTGCTCAAGCCGGCCGAGCAGACCCCGCTCTCCGCCATCCGCCTCGGCGAACTGATCCTGGAGGCGGGATTCCCGGCCGGTGTCGTGAATATCGTCACTGGTGACGGCACCGCGGGTGCGGCCATTGCCGCGCATCCGGACGTGGACAAGGTCGCCTTCACCGGCTCGACCGAGGTCGGCAAGCTGATCGTTCAGGCTGCCGCGGGCAATCTCAAGAAGGTCTCGCTCGAGCTTGGCGGCAAATCCCCGGCGATCGTCTTCCCGGACGCCGATCTTTCGGTGGCGATCCCTGGCACCGCCTCGGGCATCTTCTTCAATATGGGCCAGTGCTGCACCGCCGGCTCGCGCCTCTTCGTGCATGAGCGCGTGTTCGACAAGGTGATGAGCGGCCTGACCGAGGAAGCCGCGAAGATCAAGATCGGACCTGGTCTCGATCCCACGACGAATATGGGGCCGCTCGTCTCCGAAGAGCAGTTCCAGCGCGTGACCGACTATCTCGAAAGTGGCCGCGCCCAGGGTGCGGAAGTGCTTACCGGGGGCAAGCGGCACGGCAATGAGGGTTATTTCGTCGAGCCGACTGTGCTGGCCCGAACCACGCCTGAAATGAAAGTCGTGCGCGAGGAGATTTTCGGCCCTGTGGTCTGCGCGATGCCCTATGGCGACGACGATCTCGACCGCATCGCGAAAGAAGCGAACGCGACCGAGTACGGCCTCGCGGCTTCGATCTGGACGCGTGATCTCGGCATCGCCCACAAGCTCGCCCGCAAGCTGAAGGCGGGCTCGGTCTGGATCAATGTCCATAATTTCAACGATGTGGCCTTGCCGTTCGGTGGCTACAAGCAGTCCGGCTGGGGGCGCGAGATGGGCTATGAGGCGATCGAGCTCTACACGGAAACGAAGGGCGTCGCGGCACGGCTTTAGCCGATCCCGTGAGCGAGCCCGCGATCAAGGGTGAGCGTCTGACCACCTGGACGGTGGCGGCGGAGGGGGAGCGGGTGCTGCTCGGCTTCGAGGATGACGCCGGGCAGCACTGCGCCATCAGCCTGCCGATCGAGGTGTTGAGCGCTTTGATGATGACGATTCCGCGCATGCTTCGCGAGGCGCTTGCGGCGCGTCTCGATGGCGGGGCGCTCAGGATGATCCATCCGCTGGGTGACTGGCGCGTGGAACGGGCGATGGGAGCCGATGCCTCCCTTCTCAGTCTGGCGACGCCGGACGGGTTCGAGGTAACCTTCGCGCTGGCCACACCCGAGGCCGACCGCCTCGGGGAGATGTTGCGCTATTCGGCGGAGGCCGCCGCCATGCGCCCGCCGGTCGTCAATTGAACATCGTGATCCGATCGCAGGGAGAAAGTCCGTGACCGCAGACATTCTTGCCACCCGTCATCCCTTCCTCGATGGCAAGCCGAAACGGATGCTGATCGAGGGCAAATGGGTCGAAGCCGCTTCGGGCAAGACCTTCTCGACCCTCAATCCCTCCACCGGCGAAATGCTCGCCGAGGTGGCCGAGGGTGATGCCGAGGATATCGACCGGGCAGTGGCGGCGGCGCGGCGCGCCTTCACAGGGCCCTGGAGCAAGTTCAAGCCGTTTGAGCGGCAGAATCTGCTGCTGAAGCTCGCCGAACTGGTCGAGCGTCATTTTGACGAGCTCGCCGCCCTCGACACCCTCGATATGGGCGCGCCGATCGGCCGCACTCGGGGCAGCCGGCTGCGCGCCCTCGGTATGCTCCGCTACTATGCCGGCCAGGCCGTCTCGATCCATGGCGAGACGATCGAGAACTCGCTGCCCGGCGAATATGTCTCCTTCACGCTCAAGGAACCGGTCGGAGTCGTCGGCGCGATCATTCCCTGGAACTCGCCGCTCACGGCAACGATCTGGAAAATCGGTCCCGCGCTCGCGACCGGCTGCGCCGTCGTCCTCAAGCCGGCCGAGGAGGCGCCGCTGACGCCGCTTCGTCTCGGTGAGCTCTGCCAGGAGGCAGGGGTTCCTCCCGGGGTCGTGAATATCGTGCCCGGCTACGGGGAGACGGCGGGGGCAGCACTCGCGCGCCACATGGACGTGGACAAAGTGGCCTTCACCGGCTCCCACCTGACGGGCCAAAAGATCATCGAGGCCTCTGCGGGCAACCTCAAGCGCGTCTCGCTCGAGCTCGGCGGAAAGTCGCCGGACGTGGTGTTCGCGGATGCCGATCTCGAAACGGCGGTGCCGGGCGCGGGCATGGCCGTGTTCGCCAACTCGGGCCAGATCTGCAGCGCTGGCACGCGGCTTTTCGTCGAGCGCAAGATCTATGACGAGTTCACCGCCCGGGTTGCAGCCTTCGGGAAGTCGCTGAAGGTGGGCGACAGCCGCGATCCCGAGACCCAGGTCGGCCCACTGGTTTCGGCCGAGCAGCTCGACCGCGTGACCGGCTATCTTGCCATTGGCCGCCAGGAGGGTGCCCGCCCGCTCTCGGGCGGCGAGCGGCTGACAGAGGGCGCGATGGCCAAGGGCTATTTCGTCCCGCCGACAGTCTTTGCCGACGTGAAGGACGAGATGCGGATCGCCCAGGAGGAGATCTTCGGCCCTGTGATCTCGGCCATCCCCTTCACCGATATCGAGGAGGTGATCGAGCGGGCCAACCGGACCAACTTCGGGCTTGGCAGCGGGCTCTGGACGCGCGACGTGAGCAAGGCTCACAAGCTCGCACGTGGCATCCGGGCGGGGTCGGTCTGGATCAATTGCTACCAGGCCATGGACCCGGCGGTGCCCTTCGGCGGCTACAAGATGAGCGGCTATGGCCGCGAGAGCGGCAAGCAGCACGTCGAGGAATATCTCAACGTCAAGTCGGTCTGGATCAAGACGGGCTAAGGGGGCTCGACCGCCCTGCTTCCCGGCTATACTGGAGCGGGTCGGCAGAGGAGAGGAGGAGTCCCCGATGAAGCTCAGCGCCCGCAACCAGATCAAGGGCAAGGTGGTGAGCGTGGTGAAGGGCCAGACCACCGGTCATGTGCGCATCGATATCGGCAATGGCGTCGTCATCACGTCCTCGATCACCAACGAGGCGATCGACGAGCTTGCCCTGAAGGTGGGTGAGGACGCGGTGGCCGTCATCAAGGCCTCGGACGTGATGGTGGCGAAGTAGAGCTTTCATCGTGCACTCATGGCGCCGTCTTGCCGGAGGCGTGGTGGGGGCTCTGCTCGTTGTCTTTGCAGGACGCGGTTTCGCCGCTGCCCCGCCAGGTGCGGTCCCACTTTCAGGCGGGGAACCTGGCGATGGCGGAATCGTGGTGACGGACGGATTGGGGCATTCGTCCTTAGTGACCCCGACGGCTCTGGCAGGACTTCCCGCGGTCCCGCTTACCGTGTCATTCGAGACCGAGCACGGCCCCCGGCACGGACGCTTTGCCGGCCCGCTTCTTTGGACCGTGATGAGCCATTGCGGGATGACCGGCGACGGGGCGCCGCGCACTTTGGTTCATGAAACGCTGTTGGTGACCGGCAGCGACGGCTATACGGCTGCTATCGCGATGGGCGAGATCGCGCCGGTGTTCGAGGACAAGGAGGTGATCCTCGCCGATGAGATGGACGGGCACGCCCTTGCGCCGGGGCATTTCCGGATCATCGTGCCGGGGGACCGATATGGTGGGCGAGACGTACGCGACGTGGTCAGGATCCGGGTTCTGACGCCGCCACCCTGACTGGCCTACATGCTGCGGAAGCCGGGCGCGCTCAGCATCCGGATTGTGTCGATCACATTCTGCTGCTGCTGATTCTGCTGCGCCTGCTGGAGATTGGCCGCCGAAATCTCAGCTTGTTCGGCTTGCTTGATTGCCTCCAGCTTCTGCTGGGTCTGTGCCTGCCGTTCGCTCCGCGTCAGCGTGCCTTGGGTGATCTGGTCAGTCATCGTCTCGTAGGACGTGATCAAGGATTCGTACATCGGAGCGAGTTTCGGGTTGGCCTTCTCGTACGTCCGCACGGCGTCGTAGGCGCATTGGTTCCATTGGAGTTCGTGCGGTGCCAGGGCATGTTCGGGGATGTTTGCGGCTTGCCTCGGGCTATAGCCATATGTCTGCGTGCAATTGTGCAGCGCAGTATCGAGCGTTGTACGGGCGCTCAGCAGCTCCGCGCTCGAGTAGGGTTGTGACGCTGGCTGCTGGCTCGCACAGCCGCAGGCAGCAAGCCCGCAGGCGAGCCAAAAGAACGGCTTAGCGTTCATCGCGACTGTTCTCCCTGTGAGATCCGGGCATCGTCCCTTGAACAAGAGTACGGCCGATCCGTCCGGAAGCGCAATGAGCTAGGCTGCGGCAGTGGCATGACCCGGTTAAAAAACGGCCCCGAAACAAGCGATCGAGCGGCCTGCGGGATGGCTGCAAGAGCCGGAAGGTGTTAAAATCTAAGCCATATTTGGAGATGCACCGCTTGGCCAATACCTTGCCTTGACCTTCCGACCTGGACGGATACTGATCCGAGGCGCGGGCCAAGGCCCTGCTTACGCTCCGCAGCGCAAAAGCGGGACGTGTTCGCTCTTGCTCGCGGATCCTACTTTCGCCAAGTGTCTTCCGCGCGATTCGCGCCTTTGGTGATCACGCCCTACGCTGAGCCCGCCGATCGCTGCATAGACATTCAACCTGCCCGGCACTGGTGGGTTCGGCAAGAGAGAGGGCGATAGCCGTACAAGTCCCTTTCGTCGCGCTCGCTGCCTTCGGAGGAAGGGGCTTTTCATTGTCTCGTTCCGGATGCCGCAACCGGCGAAAGAATATCGGCACGCCTCGAGGACAATGGGCCCGGGGTGTCAGGCCGAGGTCGGGGAAGCCCCAAGGTCGAAACAGATCGTCAAATGATTCAGCTCGTCGCGCCGTTCATAGGTCATTGCTCGAGCAAAATGTCGCATCAAATGGATGCCGAATCCGCCGATCGGCGCGTTGTCGAGCGAGGTTGGCTTGGCTGGCTCAGACCTGCGCAGAGGATCGAATGGCATGCCATGATCCTCGATCGTGATGGTAGCCGTCTCCTCATCGTGCTCGAAAACCAGGTGCACATCCCTGTTCGAATCGAGGCTGTCCTCAACGTCGGAGAAGCCGTACAGCACAATATTGGAGAACGCTTCTTCCAAGCATAATTGAATCGAAAATGCAACGGAATGCGCGATGTGCAGTCTTTCCGAAAGTGCATCGGCCCAGGCTCTGATACGTGGCAGCTCTGCCATCTCGGCCTGGACGATCAGTGTCTCAGGCATGAGCTTCGCGACCTCCGAAAGTTTGGGGCGGCTTGATCGCTATAGCCTCTGATGGATAAGCGAAGCGGTCCACCAAAGTTCAAGGCGAAGTCATGAAATTAATCGAGACAGAAAACCGAGGGCGCGGCGACCTGGAATCATCATGCCCTAGCTTGATACGGCGAGGATCGCGGCTTCGAGATCATGCAGAATAGGAATGATGGCGTCGGCTCCAAAAGTAAGCAAAACTTTTTCAACATCTGGAGTCGGGTTCAGAAGAACCATGTGTCCACCTTTGGACTTCAAGGCTTTGGCGCCGATGATCAACGTCCTGATGCCCATCGAGGCAATGAATGGAACCTGTTCAAGATCGACGATGATTTTGCGGTGACTCCCCACGATCGCGCTGAATTTAAGATCGATCTCCTGCGCGCCCGGAATATCCAGCCGACCCACGAGGATGACCCTCGTCACCGATTCCACAGCCGTTTCGACCAGCATTTCCATGGAGTTACCCAACCTATTTGTCTGAACCGGTTTGGATATCCAGAAGCTTAATTCAAGTCTAGTATGAAAGTAATGGGTACTCCGCCATTTTCTCTTGACAATTGGGCGAGAGCGCTTGGCTCAGCTCACGGTTCCGTGAAGGTATGACAGACCGCCCGGCAAATGGACCGGCCGCGTGATGTTTTCGAGCTTGCCAATCGGTGTAAGAATCGTGATGCCTGGTCGGGGGGCGGACCACCGGCACGCATATCGCTGTAACGACTGTGGCGAGATCCCTCCGGTGCTCCCTGTGTTTGGCCAAGACCCGACGCAGCCCCCGCGTGATCAGCCTCGATCTTTGGAGGATATGTATTTTTTTGACCTTGTCGCACGGGGTAGGGGAGCGGCAGCGATGGACCGGCTGCAGACTGCAAAATTGAAAAATTGCCGGAACTCTCTGGCGAGCCTTCTTTGATGCGACCTCGCATCCTGGGGAGCAGATTGCATCGGACCCTCCGCGGGAGGAGGAATTTTTTACGTCTTCAAGAACGGGTTCGGGATTGCGTGATCACGCGATGCCATATCAGGCGATGTGATCCAATCGGTATCGCTGAATACGCGATTTTGGGCAGCATTGCTGTGCAAGAAACGCAAAAATGGTTGTTGCGTCTCTGGATACTCCGCTACATGTTGTTGCGGAAGAACAAGAACGGGCGGCGAGTTCTTGATGCCTTATGTGAGTAAGGGGAGGATTCGGTGATGCCATCCGGACGAAGTGCATTGTCAGAACCGGAGGAGGGGGTTACCCCCTCCGAGGCGAATCGCTGGGGCCAGCTCGTGATCGGGATCGTCTGCATGATCCTGATCGCCAACCTTCAATATGCCTGGACATTGTTCGTCGGCCCCATGCATGCGGTTCATGGCTGGAAGCTTGCTGGCATCCAGGTCGCCTTCAGTCTTTTTGTCGCGCTCGAGACATGGTTTACACCGCTGGCAGGATGGTCTGTTGACCGACTCGGCGCCCACCTCGGGCCGAGGATCGTGGCGGGTGTAGGCGGGGTTCTGGTCGCGCTCGGCTGGATTATCAACTCTGCGGCGGGATCTCTCCCAATGCTCTATCTTGGCGCGGCCGTTTCTGGCGTTGGCGCCGGCTCCGTCTATGCGACCTCCGTCGGCAATGCCGCCAAATGGTTTCCAGATCGGCGAGGTCTGGCAATCGGGCTGACGGCCGGTGGGTTCGGCGCCGGTGCGGCGCTTACCATCATTCCGATTCGCCTCATGATTGCGGCCCACGGCTACGGTGCCACTTTCTTCTGGTTCGGTCTGGTCCAGGGTGGGATCGTCCTCCTGATCTCGCAGTTCTTGCGGGCACCCAGCCGCCAACGGCTCGTTCCCGCCGGGCGTCCGGCAAAGGTGCAACAGAGCCGCCGCAGCCACCCTCCGCATGAGGTTTTGGTCTCACCCGTGTTCTGGATACTCTGGGTGATGTTCATCATGATCGCAGCGAGCGGCCTCATGGTAACCGCCCAACTCGCGCCGATCGCCCGGACCTACGGGGTGGCCCATGTCATCGTGCTGGCTGGCGGCAGCGTCCTTACAGTCGCCCTGATTATCGATAATGTCCTCAATGGACTGGCTAGGCCATTCTTTGGCTGGGTCTCGGATCATATCGGCCGACCGACGACCATGGCGCTCGCTTTTGGTGTGGGCGCAGTGAGCTATTGGCTACTCGGCTCGTTTGGCATGAACCCTTGGCTTTTCGTTATCTTCTCCGGACTCATCTTCTTCACATGGGGCGAAATCTTCTCGCTATTCCCCGCGATGTGCACGGACGTGTTCGGTCCGGAGTACGCAACCGCCAATGCAAGCCTTCTCTATACGGCAAAGGGGGCGGCGGCTTTTCTGGTGCCGCTTGCCAATGTGCTCACGGCCGGCACGGGCAGTTGGCGTATTGTCTTTCTGATCGCCGCGCTGATGAATGCAGCCGTCGTCGTGGCGGCACTCACGATATTGCGTGGTGCGACGACACGTGCATTGTCACAATAATTTGATACAGAACCGGGTGGACAGGCTTGGGCAAGGCTCAGCCACAATCCACGAATGACTCATGGCGGCACCGGCGCATGGCTTACCTGCCTCGCCCCATGTTGCGGCTTTTCCGTCTGCCTCACCTGTGGCGTAAGCAACGCGTTGTAGCGGCGGAGCATCCAGACGATGAGCTCGAACAGGCTTGTGATCGCATAGAGCTTCCTGTGATCGGAGGCGGTAACACCCTGATCCACTGCGAATACGTTTTCCCGCAACCGAACCACCACACTGTCACGATCACCAGTGAGGTGCCGCATCATCATGAGACTTTCGGGATCCAAGCTGCTTACCGCTTCCGCCGCGGTTTCCAGAAGGGCACCAAGACCTTCGTGCAGACCATCGCCAAGTGTTTTCAGCGCGGCGGAGTCGAAGGGGTGCGAAAGGTTCTCGGCCAGAGAAGCCAGTGAATCATGAATCGAGGCCATCAACGCGTTACGCGCCTGATGCTCCGCAATCGCCTCGATCACACGGCGCTCCGCACCTGTGTCGGCGAGGTCTTTGAGGAAATCGTCGATGGAGCGTCCCAAACTCTTGGCACATGCAAGGGCCTCAACGCGATCAAGGGGCCTCGCTTCATCGCCGAGCGATTCGGTAATTCCGAAATAGAGCGGCATCAGCGCGAAAAGCCGTGCCTGTTCGCGATCGACCAGGGCAAGGGCAGTTTCGGGATCGTCAACGGCTTCGTCATAAATATAACGTGGTTTCGCCAGGCTTTCCCGTGGAAGCGGCGGCGAAAGCCTTTCAAGCAAACGCTGGAGCACCGGTCCAATGGCCGCTGCGGCCGCCACGGCGACCAAGTTACAGGTGAGGTATACAAAGGCAATCTGCCGTGCTGGAGCGGTGGCCAGAGACCGAACAAAAGCCACGACAAGCGGGATGCCAAGAGAACGCTCCAAGAAATAGAGCGGAACAAGTATCGCAGCACTCAGAATCTTGATGATGACCTGGAAAATGGCCAGTTGACCGGAAGCGCCTCGGATATTCGCCGAGACGAGGTACGTGGAAACACCGGAACCGATGCTGGCACCGTACACGGTCAATATGGCTTGATTGAGAGTCAAGAGGTGCGCTGAGATAAGGGCAATTGTGATGACTGTGACTGTAGCGGAGGATTGCACGACCAACGCGAGCAGTGTGCCGGCCAGGAACGCCAGAAGCGACCAGTGGGCCGCGTCGAGGAGAACCCCGCGCAGCCATCCAAGATTGGCGAACGCGTTCGAGCCGTCGTGAATTAACTCGATTCCAAGCAACAGAAGCCCGACCGCCAGAGCGGCAGATACCAAAGGACGCCAGCGCGGCGATCGATCGAAATCGAGGTAAAAGCAGAAACCCGTTACGCCCACAAGAGCGTAAACGATGAGATGCATATCGATCGTGGCAAGAAAAACGAGCGCCGCCGTGCCAACATTGGCCCAAGCCAGGATCGGTTTTGCGCGCGACAGAGGGATCAAATTCGCTGAGGAAAGACTCATCAGAATGACAGTGACCGCTTTCGTGCTTTGCGTCACCGCGCCGGACAGAAGCCCGGCGGACGCGTAGAGAAGATAATTCCCGGTTGAACGCGAAAGCCATTGCCGGAGGCTTCGCCCCATCAACTGGCTCATATTGGCGCCGAGACCTTTGACGCCGATGAAGAAAAGTCCAAGGCCGGCAATCATGAAAATTATTGCGTCCAACATCATTCACACCACCGAATGAAATCAGAAAAGGGTATCCGGCTAAGAGTGCTCATTGCCACCGTCCCGGATGGCACGCCCGGTGAAGAGGAGCATGAATCTTCGCAAGCCGCGTACATGAACCAAGCGCAAGATTCGCTGATAATCTACGAGGGCCTTCGTGGCTCGGTATTGGTGCTGCACCCGGCCGTTTTTCCAACTGGACAGAAACATCGCCAGGAGTAAGATTTGCCGAACTCTTATGGGCCCCCGAACGGAACTGCATCAGCCTTCCGGGTCCCGTGCTTGCCTTATTGCGCCCTGAAGCGCCTCGGCCGCCTACTTGCCGACGGCACGCGTAAGGAGCGACTCGATCTTGCCCAAAAGTCGCGCGAAATCGACGGGTTTTGTATCATAATCGTCACAACCTGCGGCGAGCGCTCGCTCGCGATGCTCTGCCATGGCATGGGCTGTCAGTGCAATGACGGGGATGGCGCGGGTGGCATCTGAGGCCTTCAACCGCCGCGACGCCTCCCATCCGTCGAGGACAGGCAGATCCATGTCCATGAGGACAAGATCGGGACCCTCGCTTTCTGCGAGCTCGATGCCCTGCTGCCCATTGAGCCCGAGCACGACTTCGTAACCTTTGCGGACGAGGCGGCGTGAGAGCATGTCGCGATTCATTTCATTGTCTTCGACCAAAAGAATTTTTGCCATTCCTGACCTTGCTCCCCGAGGCAGACTGGGCTTATCCGGAACGATCACCCGATCCGGCATCGGGTCGGCCCTCGTCACCATATTGGACTGATGCGTTTCGCCAGCCCGAACACCTCTTAACGTTGCACCGTCTCACCTCGACGTGCATCGGAGCGGAATATGTCCCGTATTGCCGAACGCAGATCGACTCCCGTCGCCGTTCCTTTGGTAATCACCTTGCGTGTCAGTCCCTGAAGCTGATCGAGCTCGGTATCGCTCAGATCCATGGCGGTGACCACGATCACTGGAATCTTGCTCCAGTCCGCATGGGTACGAACCCGATCAAGGAACTCAAATCCATCCATGACTGGCATCATGAGGTCGAGCAAAATGATTGCTGGTGGCGCATTGGAGGCAAGCCAGTCGAGGCCGGTCGCTCCGTTCTCGGCTTCCGCGGTTTGAAGCCCCATTCTTCCCAGCACCTGCCGGGTCATGCGGCGCATCTCTGGATCGTCATCGATCACCAGTACGGGGCCAGAGACGGTGCTGCCAATGTGCTGTCTCAATGTGACATTCAGGCGCCCCCAATCAATGGGCTTGGTGAGGAAACCTGAAGCGCCGAGAGAGAAGGCGATCGCGCGATCATTGAGTATCGTCACGATAACGACCGGAATTCCATTGAGTTCAGGATCAGCCTTGAGCGCCGCCAAGACCGCCCATCCATCCATCTGCGGCATCATGACATCCAGCGTGATCGCGTCCGGACGCATCTCTCGGGCCGTCGCAATGGCTTCCGGGCCGCTGCGCGCATGCAGGACGCGATAGCCCTCACGGCCCAGCATTGTGCCCACAGTCTCATGAACGGCTTCGTCATCATCGACGACAAGCACTGTGAGTTTCGCCTCGGCGTCGCCCGAAACCATGCGCTTCGGCACCGACGGCTCTTGCGCCGGCGCGGCGGATCTCGTTGCGCGGCGCGCGGGCAGGGTCAAAGTGAAAATCGAACCCTTGCCAAGTTCGGATGTCACCGTCACATCTCCACCGAGCATACGGGCAAAATGACGGGTGATCGCGAGGCCAAGACCTGTGCCGCCGAATTGCCGCGTGGTGGAAGAATCGGCCTGGACGAAAGCTTGGAAGAGCTTGCCCATCTGTTCCGAAGACATGCCGATCCCGGTATCGGCAACGCGGAAGGTCAAAACATCGTTCTGTCCTTCAACGATGCGTGCTACGCTTAGGGTGACAGTGCCTTTCTTGGTGAATTTGCTGGCATTGCTCAACAGATTAAGGAGACTTTGTTTGAGCTTGGTGATGTCGGAGTCGATTACGCCGATATCTGCTGGACAATCGACGATCAAATTGTTGCCATTCGCAGTCGCAAGCGGCTCAATGATGCTGCCGACCTCGGTGACGACGGTCCCAACATTCACCGGCTCGATGAAGACCGTCATGCGGCCGGCCTCGATCTTCGAAAGATCGAGAATATCGTTGATGAGCGCGAGGAGATGTTTGCCGGCGTTCTCGATCTTCTTCAAATCGGGCAAATATGCATCGTGACCTTCGTCCGTGGCCTCCTCATGCAGCATCTCGCTATAGCCTATGATGGCATTGAGCGGCGTTCGCAGCTCATGGCTCATGTTTGCAAGAAAATCCGATTTGGCACGGCTGGCGGCCTCGGCGGTCTGTTTGGCGCTGGTCAGGTCGATCTCCGCCTTCTTGCGTTCGGTGATGTCCGTGTAAATCGCGATGAAGCCGCCGTCGGGCGTCGGTGCCCGTGAGATCTCAAGCACAGTTCCATTCGGGCGAGTACGCTCGAAGGAATGGACAGTTTTCAGCTTCTCGAGTCTTTGGTCGATCAAAGTCTCGATGTCCTGGTCGCCAAAGTCTCCACGTTCCGCATTGTAACGCAGATAATCGACGAAGCTCCGCTCGCGCGAAAAGAACTCGTCTGGCATGTCAAGATATTCGCGAAACCGTTGGTTCCAGGTCAGGAGCTTATAGTCGGCGTCGTACATTGCCACGCCCTGGCGCATGTTCTCGAACGTGGCCCTGAGTTGGGATTCACTCCGCGAAAGCTCCGCAATCCTTCCGGCATACTCTCGCTCATTTTGATTGCACCCCTCCGATACGGCCTGAGCGAGATCTTCGATCTCATCATGACGGCCGGCCAGCGTCATGACATCGCGCTCGGCACCAAAAGCTTGGTTGCGGATGGTTTGCAGTGGCCTCACAATCGTTCGTGCCGCAATCAGTGTCGCGATTGCGGTGGCTAGGACAGCGACGAGCAAGGCTGGCAAAAACATGTGCCCATCGACCTTGCCATGAACAAAGAGGAATGGAAGGAGAACCACCGCCTCTGTGACCAGTACAATGACGAACACGCTGACGGCGATTTGCTGACAGAGGCGGCTTTGGAGAAACCACTGCATGATCGCGGGACTCCTAACCAAAGTGAAGATTCGATTGCGGTTCTCTGCCTTGAGGTCGGGAAGGAAAGTATCCAATCTTCATTTGAAGAAAATATGCTGGTTCGCGTGTTTTTAAGGTAGAGCCCAATCAAATCTTGGCTAAGAAATCTAACCTGTCATTCCGATTCAAGGTCTTGCTCCACGCCGAGTTACATTGGCAAACGATCAAACCCTCGCGAAAGCGTGGCAGGGCAATGATGGCAAATGATCGCCTCGCAGACTAGGGATCTATGCTTGCAGGACTTACGTGCCGAAGCCCTGGCAGAGACAATCGGACATCACGACAAGGGAACTTCAGCCATTGCCATCTCTGTGAATGGATCAAAGCGAACATTGGTGTCGGCGGAAACACGGGCTTACTTAGCCGTAATGCACGAACATGGTCGTAAGCGCGGCACTGAGCTCTTGCAGCATTGCGCCCGTAGCCTGGCCGATAAGATCGAACCTGGCGATTTGCTCGATACGCGCCCGACAATGTTCTAGTTCGTGCGGAGTGAAGACACGCTCGAGCAAACCGCACGCCTGGGCAAGCCCGATGATGACAATATCGCGAGGATCCGGGATCGTGTCACTGAACAGAAGTCCAGCGATGCGTCGCTTTACGTCCTGCAGCTCTTTGCCGTCGATCAACGGATAACGGCGTGTCTCGAAAACCCAGAGTATGCGGCTGGCCTCCCTTCGCAGGATGCCACGTTCTAGCAGGCGGGCAATGGCCTTATCCTCAATGACCGATCCTTCCTTGCGCAGCAGATCGAGCGCGTCAGCCGTGGCGGCAATTTCAGGATGCCTGGCGAGAATGGCGAACGCGTGATCCAAAAGCTCCTCGCCGGTCGGCGTAGCGTCAAGAATGACCAGCCTTTCTAGATCTGTATCGATGCGATTTCGTATCGCGAGGTCCATCAAGACTGCGCCCGCCAGCGCCGCATCGAACAGCATATCTGGGAGATCATGGAAATTGCTGCCGTTTTCATCATGCCCAAGCAGGAGGAGTTCTTCGGCAAAAGTCAGCATAATGCCGTCACCTCACGCTGTTGAGCGCATCGTCGCGGCTAGGGAAGAGTGTAAAGATGCTGGTAAAGCCGCTGATGTCAAAAATCTGCTTAACCACGGGCTGCAGGCCCGCGAGCAGAAGCCTCTGCTTTGCCGCCTGAGCCTGTTTCGCAGCTTTGAGCAGAACACGCAGACCGGCACTGCTGACATAGCTGAGTTCGGCAAGATCGAGAACAAGGACCGCAGTTTTGGCAGACATGGCGGAAAGTCTATCATCGACTCCGGGGGAGGTGGTCCCGTCAAGCCGCCCACAAAGTTGGAGGATGGTCGTCCCATCCCCCTGCAGTTCCCTGATCTCCAACTGTAGCCTCTTCGAAACCAAACCGAAAGTTTATTAATCTCAGATTCTTAACGGGATCGAAGGGCGCCGTCAAGCGCAAGGAACGCAAGGAGCGCCCGGGTGGTCGAATTGGCGGGCGTTCTGCGATGCCGGCGATTCGGCCCTGCCTGATCTGACGGTGCAGCGACCCTGAACGGAGCGAACAAGTCCCCCGAGCAGGGCTTGGAGCTTCTGAAGGCAATTTTTGGCGCAACCGTGGCCATGTTGAAGCCCCCTCGCCGTTGTGGTCATTCTCGGCTCAAGGATCGAGTTATCCGGCTTGGGGCACGAACGTGGATGGGCGCCACGTATTTCGCCCTCTTCTTAAGCCTTTAGAGTGAGACGAGATCGCTCGCGCTTGTGCATCCTGCGCTCGGTCATTGTTCTCTCGCGTGGTTCATACCCTTGATGATTCCGTCTTCGACGGTCACGCTCCGGAAAAGGATTCCCTCGTCAGGCGTCGAAACGCGAGGCTCGTGATATCGTCGGCCTGCGGGGCTTCTCCCGCGAAACTCTGGGCTGCCTCGGTCACTTCCCGGACGACCCTTTCGAGCGGTGCGGTCGTGAGGGAGTCCAAGGTTGCTTCGAGGCGTTCCTTGCTGAAAAGTGCACTCTCCGGGTTGGTTGCCTCGGTGATTCCGTCGGTAAACAGGTAGAGCGCTTCATTCGGCAGAAGCTCGAAGCGCGTGCTTTCATAGTGGCTGCTGGCATTGATGCCCAACGCCATGCCCTGTGGGGTGGCCACCGCCGTCACTCCGGTTCCGCTCAGTCGATATGGCGGTTCGTGACCGGCATTGCATAGCTCGACCGCTCCGGTTTCGGGTTCCATCATACCGAAGATGAGCGTCACGAACATCATCATCTCGTTGTCGTCGCAAAGCTCGCGATTGACGCGGGCAACGATTTCCGCTGCATGATCGAGATGATCGGAGCGTCGCAGGAATCCAGTAACGACACGCAGCAGATTCTTTGTGCGTGCCATGAGCATTGCCGCCGGAACGCCCTTACCGCAGACGTCGGCGATTGCAAAGGCAAAGCGACCGTCCTCTGTCAGAAAGAAATCATAAAGATCACCACCAACTTCGCGTGCCGGCTCCATCATTGCGAAGATCTCGATTGGCCGGTCCGTGCTCGGTTTCGGGAATATCGCGGGCACCATGCTCATCTGCAGCCGGCGAGCAGCAACGAGTTCTTCCTCCATCCGGGCCATATGGGCACGCAAAACATCGCGCAGGAACTTCTGTTCGAGGCTGGCGCTGACTCTGGCGCGCAAAAGAGTGGCATTGAAGGGCTTTGGCAGATAATCGACGGCGCCGAGTTGAATGCAGCGCACGACACTGTCCATCTCGCCAAGTGCCGAAATCACGATAACCGGCAATTCGTGCAGGCGATTTTCGGTTTTTAGCTGCTCAAGCACCTGGTAACCGTCGCATTTCGGCATCATAACGTCGAGCAGGACAAGATCGAAAGGCTGGGCGCGAAGTTGCGTGAGGGCTTCTTCGCCATCCACTGCAACGGCAATATCGCGATATCCCTCACGATGCAGGCGTCGGATCAGGAGATCACGATTCTCTTCGAGGTCGTCGACCACCAGAATTCGGGCGAACTGCAGCGCCGTTTTCCCATTCATTGTCCTGGACACAATCATCCCCTGCCGCCCGGAATCTATTCAATCATAACGCGACAAAGCAGGGAAACACAGACCCGCCCCGGGGGTCTGAACGCGTTCCAGAATTTCACATCGTCCAAGCTGATGAGGGCACGAAATTGAGGATCAATTGAAGGCGCGCGGCGATCCCCTGAAACAATGAAATCGATCGGGAAAACAAAGAGAGAGCGTGATGACCCGAAATCATCACGGTTTCGTGAGATGGAATTCGCAGCGGCCTTAAGAACAAAGATTTCTAGGACTGCGATAAGATTTGTGCGATTTCTGGACTTGGGGTTGAATTTTGGATGCGCTCGCTCGTTATGGTTGCGCGTGACGTCCGGCTGATCGAATGCAACAGCTGCCTGCCTGCTCCCGGGATTCGGGATTCCTGAAACGTTTACAAACCGTGATATGTTTCTTCTGAGGGGATTATCCCTTTGACGCAGGTAAGGTAAGGAGATAGATTTCTGGGCATAGGAGCGGTCCCATGCCCAACCCGAGCAAAGTCCAGCCTTTTTCGGTCCGCCAGTTCTTCCAGCGGTTCCCGGACGACGCGACATGCCTCCGGCATGTCATGGAGGTTCGGTATGGGCTTCGGCATCAATGCGCCAAATGTAGGAAAGACTCGACGTTCCACCGCCTCGCAGACCGACCAGCCTATTCCTGTGCCCACTGCGGCCACCACGTTTACCCCTGCGCTGGCACGATCTTTCAGGATAGCCGAACGCCGCTCCAGGTTTGGTTCTATGCCATTTATCTCTTCATCGCGACGCGGAACGGCGTGAGCGGGAAGGAACTCCAGCGCGTCCTTGGCGTGACCTATAAGACCGCATGGCGGATGGGCCAGCAGATCCGCCTTCTCATGGACAAGGCGGACGGTGAGATGCTTCTGTGCGGGCACGTCGAGCTTGATGAAGCCTATGTCGGCGGCCGGCGCCGGGGCAGCAAGCCGGGCCGTGGGGCGGCTGGCAAGACAATCGCCATGGGCATGAAGGAACGCGACGGCAGGATGGATACGGCCGTAATTCCGAATGTGAAACGGGAAACGCTTCGCGGGGTTGTGATTGAGAGCGTCCAGGCGGGCTCGATTGTCTCGACTGATGAGCTGATCGGCTACGCCTTACTGCCGGGCGATGGCTACCGGCATGGGACCGTCCGGCACGGCTACGGCGAGTTCGCCAAGCGAGACGAAATGCTTGGAGTCGTTCACCATACCAACAATCTTGAGAACTTCTGGCGGCTCTTCAAGAACGCAGTGAAGAGCACGCACATTCACGTGTCCGCGAAGTATATGGACCGCTATCTCAACGAGTTCGCTTTCCGGTCGAACCATCGGCACGTCGGGAACGCGATGTTCGATCTGTTGATTGGGGCTGTTTGATCGCTTCGGCGATTATCCGGTCAAAACATTGCTGATTAGGAAGCTCAGGTCTACACTCTTCTTCTTGGGTGATGAACTCATTTAACCGATCTTGCTTTATGGCGTCGGTCAAACCTAATTGCCTAGTAGGCATTGGGTGACTCAGTGGCGGCAGACATAATGGCAAGAGCATCGTCTCTATTACCGCCAAGATGGTTTACGACTATTTGAGCAAGCTCGGACAAATCGCCGCCCCACCCATTCTTATGATAGCCAATGATCGTCACGCCTGATGCCGCTCCATTATCGAACGCATATCGAAGAAGAACGCCACGATCATGGCGCTCACTCTCACTGGCGCGTGGGTTACCCCGACTTACATAAAGGACGTCGCCCCTTGAATCATAGTCCGCCTGGAACTCGCCTTGGCGAATCAAGATTGCCATACTACGGTTCCTATCACTGCGGTTTTGTACGCGCTGTCATAGTAGGCTGTCACAAGGAACCTCTCAGCGGGGTCAACGCAGACAACTAGAGGGGTTCTTCCGCTCTGACTTCTCACGTCCTCATTTACGAAAAGATAATATCCGGAACTATCGGGCGAATTTATGACAATGGTTGGCGTAGATACAACGCCCCCAACTATCTGTTCTTGCCCCGACATTTCGACATGCCGGGAAATAATGTGATCCTCCCATTGGTCGCGATAAAGGGTAACATCCGGCAACCCTGGAACGGGTGTCGGGAAAGTCAACCAAGGGTATTGGCGATTGGTCACGCCTGAGTCGGCGGTTTGAGAGACCTTATTTGCGGTTTTGGTGCTGCGGGAATTTCGCCGAATTGCTTTTTGTACTGTTCTAGCGCATCCCCAATCGCGTTCATAATCATAAGCGCAGTTTGCGGGCTCATGGAAAGAATTTGTATCCAAGAGATCGCTTGCACGGGGAGCGTTTGGCCGGAAGCTTGCTGTTGAGGAACAGCCGTAGATACTCCCAATGTCAGTAAAAATTCTCCGTAAGACATGCCGAGACTGAAATGGGCTATTGGAATACTCGGAAGTTGGGGTCCGCTGTCTTTCAAGGGGGGATGGACCCTTGAAACCTCTGAGGATGTTTCCTCGCTCATGGCCGCCTTTTCCGTTCGTTGCCCCGCCACCTAAGTTAGGCTCAGGCGAGAGCCGACCATAGAACGGCATTCTATGCAATTTCACGGTTTCGTGACTCTGCATCGCCGGAAACCAATCCGGGAGATGAATCCGCGTCCCCTAAAATGGGAGATCCAATCCATTTGTGACAATTATACAACACTTGCGTCAAAGGGATAATCCCCTCTTCTGATCGTTTCTGTCCACTTGTCGCAACATGTTTCTGGACTGGCAGAAACGGATTGCTCCTCGGCTGTTAACGTTACAGAGAAAAATTGATCTACAGCACCTATCCATCGGCCAACGGCGCTGGAGGAAATCACAAGAGAGGAAAGTCGAGGATGAACGTAAAAAGAGAGGCTTTGGCCGTTGCAGCTGTCCCAGCGGCATTTGCTGCGCATGGCTTGCCTCTGCGGGTCATCACGGCAATGGGCCCAACGTGCAGGCGGGGGGAAGTTTTTTGGGCTGAGAGACTGTTTGAGAATGCGCTGTGATGAGTCGGTTCGTTCCAAGTTGGGGGCGCCGCAGGCGCCGGCCGGCGCGGCTTTCGAGAACCGGAGCGGAGCGGCCTTTGAGGGCCGTGAGCACCGGAAGCGCAGAAAGA